>Ga0307509_10000319_pt1 | contig 78871 bp, 67 predicted proteins | sample 10_EM_MG_FD_202245 | JGI IMG/M metagenome (GOLD analysis project Ga0307509, IMG submission 202245) | Populus trichocarpa ectomycorrhiza microbial communities from riparian zone in the Pacific Northwest, United States - 10_EM | ecosystem: Host-associated > Plants > Roots > Unclassified | place...
ACCATCCACATGAGTCTGTAACCCCTCCCAAACCGACTCATCAGAAAGGAAAGAGGTAAACCGACCACCACACGGGCACCGCCAAACCAAGCGCGTCCCCCCATAAAGGGTCCCCTCCGGACAAAAATGTGCCGGCACAACCACCGGCCCGTCCCCAACCACAGGGTCAACAACCGATCCACCAGGCACCATATCAGGTACCACGTCCCCAACCACAGGGTCAACAACCGACCCACCAGGCACCACATCAGGCACCACCTCCACAGCCACAGCAGGCGTCCCCAACCCCTTACGCTTCCTGCCCGACCGACGCTTCCGAGCCTTACCCGAGGCCCCGCCAGCCACAATCACCCCCCCAAGCACCACATCCTCATCGCTAGAGTGTGCCACAGCCACCCGAGCCACACCACCAGCCACAACCGAAGACGCCACAGATGGCAGCCTCACCACCACCTCAGCCACCTCCTCCCCGCAAGGAGAGGCCACATCACCACCCCCAACAAAAAGTCCGGTAAGGGACTCAGGAACACCAGACGGGGTGTCAGACCGCGTAGAGCAAGGGCCACAAGTGGCCAGCGGAATAGCCCGCAAGGAATCAATCTCCCGATCCTTCAAACAGAGGCGGCGAGAGAGAACGGAAACATGGTGCCGTAAGCGAGAAACTTCGGCCTCGAGGGCAAAGGACTTCTCAACAGCACGAGAAAGCGACACGGAAGACCGCAAAGCGGAAGCCACCGAGGGTCCGGGAGTTCGTCCAACCATATCCAAACGACAGCAAAGGCAGTCAAAGAGAACAGGAAGATAAAGCAACCGGAAAGATTCAGACAGGAGATAAACTGATCTCCCGACGAACGAACTAAAATCAGGTAGAAGGCCTGAGATTAGAGACTTGAAGCTACCGTGAGGTATGAATCAAGGACCGTGATAGGCAGAACCGTGAAATGTGACAGGTCACCGAAGGTTTAAACAAGACAAGGATTATTTTGCTGGTTAACTTAAATTAGCTGCGCGAAACATCTGTATCGTTGGTAATCCCTCACCGGAAAAACCTTTGCGATACACTATCTCCGTTAGCCCCAGGATGGGTTTGATTCGACAGGTTAACAGAATTGCGTATACCAGTTAATGAGATCCAACACGTCCTCTGGCTGATCTTATACTGCGATAGGAAAGCACCAACGTTTCGTTTCTGACCCCGGAGATTAGAGGAGCACGTACTGGAGATAGAGAATCGCAAGCACCGTACCGTACCGTCACAAGAGTTCTTCCGGATACCGGTATCTGGTATTATGTCTTGCTTATGGTTCGAACACCGTATCGGTACAGTAACGTAAGCTCCTGCAAACTCCACCAACCTATCTCCATCAGCTTCTGCCCTCCACCGTAATCTTCGGATTCACAGGCGGAAACCTCCTAGGGAGGAGGATGTACACTTTCCCAATGCAGTATAAGATCGGCCCGTGGGGCCTCGCAAACAGGCTAACCAAACCTGTCCTGATCTCCGCTGGTGATCCGGTACTGTACCGGTGATGGGGTTTCACGGGGATTCACGGTACAGCCGTCCACATAACGAGATTGGCCCTGGAGTCATTGGTCGGGTCGGGGGTTTGCCAAGTTGGTGTCTCGTCTGCAAGGGCGTCTTCTTGAGCGGAACATACATGCGAGTACAGTACGAGTACAGTACAGCCCGGCAGTGGGGTCTGGTATATATTGGTTTTGGTATTGTCTCGTGTGACAATCGACTTTCAGCACACGATCTTTGGAAAGGTAGATTTTTTGTGCAGGTGGGGGGTTTTCATTTGTGCCTTAAAATGGAAACCAGACAGCTGCAGTGGTTCTGTTGCATCTGTGCTTCTGGGCATCGAGTGGGTCGAGCCTTCGCCATGTGCTGGAATTGATAGAGTCACTGCCTAGGGCTTTCTTAAATAGTCTCGAGAGACGGAATGCTGGCAGCCAGCGTTCTATCAGGAGTCTCTCCCGACAAACTTAGGCAACTAAAGTTGACATCATCCGCAGTACTAGCATGTCGTGCCACATGCATTAGTGCTAGCTCGCTCGCGGACAGGTACTTGCTTTTCGCTCATGTCTTCTAAGCTGGCGCAGGAGTCAGATACTGGCAATATCAGTCCGTAGGCTGAACTTTCATGAGCACAAATGCCATCTCGGCACAGCTCGCACAGTGGCACGAAGGGAGCATGCTAGATAAAGGGACTACGGGCAGCTGTGAGTGATAAGCCATGGTGGGTAAAAGTTCCCATTGGCTGCGTGGCGGGGATAACTGGCAGTATTTTGAAAGCGGGAGTGTCGAGATATGGAAGCATGTTGCTACCACGCCCTAGCAACCAACCTGCCACTTCCCCGATGCTCAGGAAATATATCCCGATGGTCCAGCTTGAGTTCTGCATATTCATACGATCCACTGGAATTAAAGCTTACCTCCATTTTCGCTCCCTCGCAATCTCCATCTACCCATACTATAATATCACCACCCAAGATTCTGCTTCCCCCCCACCATACCGGCACTGTATTATACAACCTCTTTCCACCCCCCCACCTCGTCCCTCGCCTTGGCCCTGATCGTCTCCTCCGTCCTTGCATTAATTTTCCTGACCATTCTTTCCATCCCCTTCCATAACACTGCATGACTTCCGGGCTGACCTTCCTACCAATTGCAGTAACACTTTCTGAAATTTCTAATTTTGCCAAAACCTGGTAGCTGACTTACTTACCTCGTAGTACAAACTGCACCCGGGGTGTGTGCATGGGCGTGATTAGTATTTTGTAGCATGGTGGCGGGGTGCAAGTTGGTGTTGGTAGAGCTCGGTAGAGATGTCAGGTGTAGCATTATCTTAAAAAAACAAACAGAAGAGAGAGAGAGCGAGAGACTGGGCATAAGAGATCACCCCGGAGGCAAGGGAGCTACCTATTGAGCATACTTGGATAACTACGCACTGCCGGTGGAGCCCTAGGCATATGTGGACCATTCGTTATTCACTAAGCATGCCTCTAGTAGTATTGCAATTTTTCTCATCGCGGATATTTCCCTAGTTCTGTTCTTCACAGGTTCAACCCTACACTCTGCACATCGTGCTTGTTATATTCAGCCTCTCTCTACTTCTAAATCCACTTCTCTTGTGAAGCCTCCACTCCACCCCCTAACATTTCCAATGCGCTTCTCCCCTACGATTGATGGCACCGTTCTATTACGAATTGTAATTCGTGGTCTTGTACCGTTGCCATCGCCGCCGGGCTAGGCCTTCGGGACCACGAAACGCTGGTCACTTTTGCCCGCCCCGGAGCATGGTGCAATATTGCGGGCGATCCCACTTTCCTTGAGCGGCTGCTCACAGCTGTTTGGGGTTGATAAAGCCTCGCGGGGATATTTAAGTCGTGGGATCATAGTTTTTTTTTTTGATGGTGGTGGTATGATGGTGAGTTATGACATGACGTTGCCTTTGCAAGCTCACAGGGCATCACTCGGAGAAATCGATCCTTGCGAACTCAATGCTAGGGAATAATAACCCACTCTTGGCCCTTTCGGGGACCGACAAACCGACGTATAATACCATCAACTAACCGCCCACCACTTCCCCTGTAGCGTAGCGAATAAAGTGGGGGGTGTCCGAGCCGGGGAGGAAGGGGTGGGCCACCGGCTATCTTGCCCATCCCCCTGGAGCAAGGTGATATTCTTAGGAGCTGTGAGAGGCAAATTCTCACGTTCTTGCAGGGGTGCCTCGGATGACTGCATATTAAGGTTTCATCCTTCCGTCTTCTCGATGGGAGTGGAGGGGAGTGAGCTTAAACATTAATTCAAGGGCTGTTTCTTACAGCTGGGCTAGACCACTCTGGATATTGCAGATCTTACCGTGTTATCCCCGTAGTGAAACAGACGGTTACTCGCATGTGCATTAACTGACTAAGCCCGATTCTCAGGGGTAACTGCAGGAGTTCTTTGGATATTAGGAAGCAGGCTCGCGGTCGCACAAGCTAATGAAATCTTACTTGCGTGCAGTACTGTACTACGGATTCGGGAAGTGCGGTCTGGAACTTTCATGACGCAATCAAGTGCCGAGGTGAAGTTAGTATCGTATCGCGTGGATCTTATTCCAACATCATGTGCCTATTCTGGATGTCCCTGTCCGGCGTCTGGAAAGCTTCTTTCTTTCACTAGGCACTAAGTTATGCACACTTCCTATCGCTGGAAGGAAAGAAAAAAAGATTTAGGTTGCGAGGCAATAAACAGGGGGAGCGTAGCTTGCTAGTCTGAAAATGGCCAAAACCTTTATATATCTTTCAGGGCCCGTGTGGCTGTTTTCCCAAGACAATAGGCGCAATGGGGAGGTTTTCTTTCTCTCATGCATCTTCTTGACGGTAAGTTTAAAGATCTAGAGCCGGATTCTACTACCGTGAGGACTGATAAGCCCCATAGCCCTACCGACAAAGGATAGCTTTTCAAACCTCCCAGTCCCCACCAGTCACTCCCTCGATCTCCTCTTATGAGTTTTGTAATCCTTCCCAAATGACGAATTGGATAGGGCTTCACCTAACCCCAACTCCCAAACCAGCAAAAAAGTGGTTCGCTGAACACATTATTTTAATGACCAACTACATCCACTGGCCCGCGATTCAAATGTACGGTGGTCCCTATTTCACCTTAGAACTGACCAGTTCCTTAGCCATTAGACCATCGGAACTAGCAGGTAATTACCTATATGCTTTGAATTTTAAGTGAGATGTTCTTTGGATACGGGACTTTCGAACGAACCTGATCGTGGTATCATAATATACTAGGTTGGATAAAAACACAGCCCTAGATGGGATCGACAATGGTGTGGAGGCGGACATCGTGAAGAAAAATTCTATGATTTCGGAAATGTGCAGCACATACTGTACGCAGAAGCAACGATGATTCAGAACCTACATCAAAGCATCCTCCGACTGACCTCTACCTGGATCCCTGCTAGTGTCGCTGAGTGTCGATGCGATTCTAGCAGAATCGCATGATAGAGGTGGGTTTGTGGGGACCACGGGAGGTATCGAAAAAGAGTGGGGTGTAGGAAAGGACTGTGGGAGGTGGCCAGAGAGGACGGGTATTTGGGAGGACTGCTGGAGATAGGGGAACAAAAAATGATTGGGACCGGGAGGGCCCGCAGCCGTGCTATGAGTGATTTATTATGATGCCATGTAGTAGACACAGTAAACACATCATACAAGGGAGAGAAGGAGGTTAAATAGACAATCAAGTCCTCTAAGTATCAAGAATAAGACAGAAGCAATTCATTCCTCTCCTGCCTTTGATTTCTCTTTTAGGGGCTGTTTTTTATAACTCTTTCTCCTCAACCACTCTAGCGATGTCGCAAGAGAGCCAAACTACTACCGATAGTACGGATGTTAATTCTCATCAGAATATCATACCTGGGATGTTCTCAGGATTTTGCCGCAAACTCAATCGACTACCTGGAACCAGATATCTCCATCCGGTTTCTGGGCTCTCAAAACCGCGGCAGGTCTAATGCTAGTGCAATTCCCAGTGCACCGGCCAGGTTACTTGAACTGACATTTGAGGCTCTCAGTAATAAGGAGGATATGAGAAACCCGGATCCTACTGGGTGTCTTCTGTGCGAGAGAAACAGAAGGATCAGGAATTCATGAGTGATTTCATTGACGATTTATAAATTCTCCTATCCTTACCATTTAGATGGTTGGAAAAGTACGAGCAAACTTCCCCACTGCCTCCCAATGTTGTGTCTGGCATTATTCCGACTGGAGAAATATTTATGGCGGTTTAACCCTCGCTGTGTAAGAATTATAAATAGTGAGGGGTATGAAATTTTTAACTTGAAGTGTCTGACTTAAAAGCCTGGGCAGGGCCATCCGAAGTGGTGAAGGTGGAACCATCCCCGGGGCCCAAACTACGTTTACCCTAGGCCGTCCGCGGAATGGAAAAGGTCTGACTACCACTGGCAGTCTGTCCGGTTCGGAACACTAGATTCTGCAAAAAACCATGATCTATCACGGGAGACGAAAAGGTTTAGGGCATTGATTGGGGCTGGGGGCACTTCTGGCGCAAGGCAGGGTCAGGTAAAGGGACTATGTGGGGAGAAGAAAGACTTGGTATGGACACTGGGATATGGATCTCTCACATCAAGCGGTCCATGAAGTCCCTAGCAGTTGAGATAAGGTCCCCGGGCCTAATTTCTATAGGGACAATTCCTAGTCTGTTACCAAGGGCCGGGGTAGTGGACAAGGGGACTTGAACTATCCGGTCAATCCTCATTACCCCGCGAGAGGCTTCCGGGCTAATCCCGAGCCTATTGGTATCATAACTCGTTTGACAATTGTAGAAACCTACTTAATGTTAGGTTTTAGGTTAGCAGTAGGTACGGGTAACTATTCTCATGTGTGTTGGGGTTGATTAGTAGGGTTGAGTGAACTGGTAGTGGGTCTTGGCAATCATGTATTAATTTTCTATAATATTATAAACCTTCGGTCGTAGATAGGAAACACATCAAGTCATTCTTCCACCACCACCGGGTTTCAACACTCAAGCCATCTGACTTCGCGGCAGGTCGAGGCTCCCCCAGTCAGTCGCTCTCCCTATCTCCAAGGCACATTCTTTCTTAGTCTCCAGTCCACTGTCCCCCTCGAGCTCTACCACAGGCCCTTGCTAAAATATTCTGCCTTCTGTGTGGGAATCTAGGGGAAACGGTACCTTCCTGATTGCGCGGTATTGCTTGAGCTGGAGGTATCCAGGGACTATACTAACCACATATCTACTAAAACACTCTAGAAAGAAGGAAGCGGTATGTTTACCTTATTGATTTTGATAAGATTTCCCTGTTAGATGGTCTACACTGCGCATTATCTTCGGGATTGCTGAGATTATAGTGATTTTGTAGAGTTGGGAGGTTGTGCATCAACCAAAAGACGGCATGGGTGATACACCTCTCGGATGGGCTGCGGGTAATGGGCACGAGGGAGTGGTGAAATTACTACTCGGCCGAGACGACGTCGACCCTAACAAGCCCAATTTGGAAGGCCAAACACCACTCTGGTGGGCTGTCTCCTGGGGGCACGTGGGAGTGGTCGAAATATTACTCGGACGGGACGATGTCTACCCCCAAGTGCGGGGTAGGGGTGGCCAAACACCACTCTCGTGGGCTGCTGGCTGTGGGCATGAGGGAGTGGTGAGAATACTACTCGGACGGGGCGATGTTGACCCTGACATGCCAGATAACCACGGCAGAACACCACTCTCGCGTGCTGCTGCCTTTGGGCACGAAGAAGTAGTGAAAATACTACTTAGACGGGATGATGTCGACCCCAACGAGCCAGATGAGCATGGCCGAACACCACTCTCGCATGCTGCTTGGAATAGGCAGGAGAGAGTGGTGAAAATACTACTCGAACGAGACGATGTTGACCCCAACGAGCCAGATGAGTATGGCGGGACACCACTCTCGCGGGCTGCTAGCTGTGGACACGAGGGAGTGGTGAAAATACTACTCGGCCGAGACGACGTCGACCCTAACAAGCCAAATGTGGAAGGCCAAACACCACTCTGGGGGGCTGTCACCAAGGGGCACTTGGGAGTGGTCGAAATATTACTCGGACGAAACGATGTCGACCCTAACAAGCCAGGTGAAGACGGTAAGACACCACTCTGGTGGGCTGCTCGCTGTGGGAACGAGGGAGTAGTGAGGATACTACTCGGACGAGACGATGTCTACCCCGACATGGCAGATGAGTATGGACGAACACCACTCTCGTGGGCTGCTTGTAATGGGCACGAGGGAGTGGTGAAAATGCTACTCGGGCGAGACGATGTCGACCCGGACAAGCTGGGTGAGGACGGCAAGACACCACTCTGGTGGGCTGTTCGATGTGGGCGCGAGGGAGTAGTGAGGATACTGCTCGGGCGAGACGATGTCGACCCCGACATGGCAGATGAGTATGGCCAAACACCACTCTCGTGGGCTGCTTGTAATGGGCATGAGGGAGTTGTGAAAATACTACTCGGACGGGACGATGTCAACCCGGACAAGCTGGGTGAGGACGGCAAGACACCACTCTGGTGGGCTGCTCAATGTGGGCGCGAGGGAGTAGTGAGGATACTACTCGGACGAGACGATGTCGACCCCGACATGGCAGATGAGTATGGTCAAACACCACTCTCGTGGGCCGCTTGCCATGGGCATGAGGGAGTTGTGAAATTACTCCTCAGACGGGGCGATGTCAACCCGGACGGGCCAGATAACCACGGGAGAACACCACTCTCGTGGGCTGCTTGTAATGGGGAGGAGGGAGTGGTGAAATTACTTCTCGGACGGGATGGCGTCAATCCCGACAGGCCAGATAAAGGGGGCAAGACACCACTCTCGTGGGCTGCTGGCTGTGGGCGCCCGGGGGTGGTCAAAATACTGCTCGGACCGGACGATGTCGACCCCGACAAGCCAGATAACGACGGCAGAACACCACTCTCGTGGGCTGCTTGTAGTGGGGACAAGGAAGTGGTGAAATTACTTCTCGGACGGGATGAAGTCAATCCCGACAAGCCAGATAACGACGGCAGAACACCACTCTCGTGGGCTGCTGGTGGTTGGGGCAGGGAGGTGGTGAGACTGCTGCTCGGGCGGGGTGACGTCAATCCCGACAGGCCAGACAATTACGGCCAAACTCCGCTCTGGTGGGCTACGGAACATGGCTACACGAGAGTGGTAGCTCTACTACAGTCTCCAATATTTGCCGCAGCCCATGCGCCATTCTCGCCATAACTACAACTACTCCATAAACCTACAGTACTTGTCATTGTCACTCCCTCTCTCCTCTTACTCTACTTGCCCAACCTTCTCCTACCTCTTATAAAAAAAAAACTACCTTATGGTAATTTCCCTCTCACCCCTTCTCTCTCCCTTTTCAGAGCTAGCCTGCCACAAAGCACTACTAAATCTTCTCTTTTTTCTTGGTGGAAGGAAATCACATGCATACACCCTTCATCTACAGGTACCCGTCTAATCCTCTACCCGTATTTTTCTCATGGGGTCAGGTCTGGATTTGTAAGCTCCTATTCGAAACTTAGAGTTTTGTGTGAGTGGAGGGCTACGGTATTTCTACCGTATTCAGATAAACTGGTGTATAATAACTGTTCAAAATGTGAACGCCAGGGGCACAATCTATTCTATGTGGATAATACTGCGCAAGTGCGAGGGGGGTTGCGAGGCACGCTTGGTGAGGAGTAGAGAGCAGATTTGGTAGGAGTTCTGGTTCTTAATTATTCCAAAACAGGTGGGCGGTAGCAAGCTTATTTATACAAAAGTGTGCGCCCATATGTATGAAAGAAATATAAGGAAAACTATGTAAGAAACATAAGTGCGAACATGTTTGACCCTGAGATCCTGCCAAGTAATCCTAAACAATGTGCGTGAAACTATGAGGGTGTGATGTGAATGTTAGAAATATCATGACCAATAATAGTGCATAAGAGATGCATAAAATCCTTAACACCGGATAGAAAAGCACATGTTAAATCCCCAAATATTATCCTAAAACGATCAATAAAACACCATAATATATATCTTAGCTGTAGTAATGTAAGCGGTGTACAGGTGGAGCCGAAACACAAACTAAGTGAAAGAATACACGGTAGTGTTATGAAATGCACATAGGAAATATAACGGAATTTCAACAATAACCTGAAAAAAATTCTCTATCATACCATAACTATTGTTTGCCTTCGATTCTTTTTTTTCTTTCGATTGTTGATCACCGTTTTCTTCTTCTTCCTTCCTAACCTTGTAGTTTCCCTGAGATGCAGATACGATAACTGTTTAGATATGAGAAAATATACTGTCCAAGTATTTCTGACTTCTGTACAAAACGGCGAGAGAAATACTTGTTGATTGAGTAAGGTAGGATGGTAGGTTGGAGAGCTTTAATTTACGTTCTGCGCAGCACTGGACTGAGGTTGAGATTAGGACTTGACGGTGCCTATAGCTGAACTTCTGGTTGCAGGGCTAGTTGGAGCGAGGGAATTGGAGTATTGATTGGGATCTTCGCTGAGGTGGGAACTGCACGTTTGGGGGCGAGAAGATTATGGGTGTTGGTTATAAGAGGATGTTTGAAACGGTGTGAACCTCGACCTCAAGTTTAAATAATATTATAGCATTATCATACTTGTCGAGCCTAATGTGGAAGCCGAGAACCCAAATAGCTTCACCGCCTATCACTCGGAAATAAAAACTACGCTTCTGCAAGGCGTTAAAATCCAGACACGGGGCCTTATGATCTGAATCTTGTTATATGTGGTAACTTCCACGTCTGCAGTGCTGGTAGAGCACTTCGAGGTAGTGGTCAATGTGGTCGCGAGATGTCTTTAGGTCGGGATGGTGGAGGACCATATCGCTAGCACCGTTTTGGTAGCATCATCTGTAGAAGGATTTTCGTAGTATGATAGGTTCTGAACTAGGTGGGTTAATGCGGAGTGGGGGGAGGGGGCAAAACCTAGCACGTAATGGGATCGATGAAATACTTCAAAACCCACTATGAGCCCTCAGAAAATGCCACCTCAGAGTGCTACGGCTGGCGTGTACTGATCGTAGTTGTGTGATTTCTCCCAGGGTGGCTTTTCCTACACTGAGGGAGCTGACTGAGAATCGCCGGCATGCAATGAAGATTGAGTGATGAAGGGGTGGGGATAAGCAGTGGGGTATCTTTAGTGATCCTATCCCAAACCTTCTTAGCATCCCGATCTTGCCCAGCTATACTGCGACGACAGCTCTAGTGTTCCACTAAATGTTATGTGTTTTGAACCTCCCAACGCTTTCAGCACGGATGTTGTTGGGTCTTGATCTCGGCGAAGAGGCAAGGAGATCACCCCAATTGGCTGGAAAATTAGCACAAACTGAATCCTGATGAAAATAATCCCTCGTGGGAACTGTCCTACTGCGCAGCGGATAGAGTAGAGATCCAAGCCGGAGGGGGGAGAAGTGGGCCGTGGGATATCTTGGCCATACCCCTGGAGAAAGGTGGTATTCTTAGCAGCTGTGAGAGGCAGAGGTGCGGACTGGTCACTTCATGACGCAATCAGGTACCGGGGTGCCATGTTGGTATAGTATTCCATGGATCTTATTCCAACATTGTGTGCTTATCCTGACTGTGCCTGTCCGGCATCTGTCGATCTTATGTCTTTCACTGGGCACTATGCGCACCTCTCATCGCAGGAAAGAAAAAAAAGGTTCAAGTTGCAAGGCAACAAACAAGGAGAGCGCAACTTGCTAGTCTGAAAGTGGGTCTCAGCAGCAGCAATAGTAATTCAATAGGGACAATTGCTAGTCTGTTAACAAGGGCCTGTGGTAGTGGACAGGGGGACTTCAACTATCCGGTCAATCCTCATTACCCCGCGAGAGGCTTCCGGGCTAATCCCGAGCCTAATGGTATGATAATATTATACAACTCGTTCGACAATTGCAGAAACCTTCTTAATGTTAGGTTTTAGGTTAGCAGTACTCGAGTAGGTACGGGTTGCTATCCTCATGTGTGTTGGGGTTGATTAGTAGGGTTGAGTGAACTGGTAGCGGGTCTTGGCAATCATGTATTAATTTTCTATATAAACCTTCGGTCGCAGATAGGAAACACATCAAGTCATTCTCCCACCACCACCGGGTTTCAACACCCAAGCTGTATGACTTTACAGTAGGTCGAGGCTCCCTCAACCAGTCGTTCTCCCTATCTCCAACGCACATTGTTTCTTGGGTTCCAGTCCACTCTCCCTCTCGAGCTCTACCACAGGCCCTTGCTACAATATTTTTCTCTCTGTGCGGGAATCTAGGCGAAACGATACCTTCTAGGTTGCGCGGTATTGCTTGAGCTGGAGGTATCCAAGAACTATAATAGCCACATAGCTACTGAAACTCTCTAGAAAGCACGGAAGCGGTATGTTTACCTTATTGATTTTGATAAGATTTCCCTGTTGGATGGTCTACACTGCGCATTATCTTCGGGATTGCTAAGATTATAGTGGTTTGGTAGAGTTGGGAGGTTGTGTATCAACCAGAAGACAGCATGGGTGATACACCTCTTGGGTGGGCTGCGAGTAATGGGCACGAGGAAGTGGTGAAATTACTACTTGGCCGAGACGATGTCGACCCTAACAAGCCAAATGTGGAAGGCCAAACACCGCTCTGGGGGGCTGTCTCCGGGGGGCACTTGGGAGTGGTCGAAATATTACTCGGACGGAACGATGTCGACCCTAGCAAGCCACGTGAGGATGGCATGACACCACTCTGGTGGGCTGCTCGCTGTGGGCACGAGGGAGTAGTGAGGATACTACTCGGACGAGACGGTGTCGACCCCGACATGGCAGATGGGTATGGCCTAACACCACTCTCGTGGGCTGCTTGTAATGGACACGAGGGAGTGGTGAAAATGCTACTCGGACGAGACGATGTCGACCCGGACGGGCCAAATAAACATGGCAAAACACCACTCTGGTGGGCTGCTCTCTGTGGGAATGAGGGAGTTGTGAAAATACTACTCGGACAGGACGACGTCAACCCGGACAAGCTAGTTGAGGACGGCAAGACACCACTCTGGTGGGCTGCTCGCTGTGGGCGCGAGGGAGTAGTGAGGATACTGCTCGGACGGGGAGATGTCAACCCTGACATGGCAGATGAGTATGGTCAAACACCACTCTCGTGGGCCGCTTGCGATGGGCATGAGGGAGTTGTGAAATTACTCCTCGGACGGGGAGATGTCAACCCGGACGGGCCAGATAACTATGGCAGAACACCACTCTCGTGGGCTGCTTGTAGTGGGAACGAGGAAGTGGTGAAATTACTTCTTGGACGGGATGACGTCAATCCCGACAGGCCAGATAAAAAGGGCAAGACACCACTCTCGTGGGCTGCTTGCTGTGGGCACAAGGGAGTGGTCAAAATACTGCTCAGACGGGACGATGTCGACCCCGACAAGCCAGATAACCAAGGCAGAACACCACTCTCATGGGCTGCTAGTCATTGGAGCGGGAAGGTGGTGAGACTGCTGCTCAGGCGGGGTGATGTCAATCCCGACAGGCCAGACAATTATGGCCAAACTCCACTCTGGTGGGCTACTGAAAATGGCTACGCGGAAGTGGTAGGTCCACTACAGTCTCCAAGATTTGCCGCCAACGGCGCGGCCTAGCCCTTCCTACCGCCCCCAGATATCGTACCAACAGCCTATGCGCCATTCTCGCCATAACTACAACTACTCCAGAAACCTACCTTTCGTCGCCACCCCCTCTCTCCTCTAACCCCACTCAACCTTCTCCTACCTCTTATAAAAAAAAAAAATTTGACTTATGGTAATTTCCCTCTCACCCCTTCTCCCTTCCTTTCCAGAGCCAGCCTACCACAAAAAAACTACTAAATCTTCTCTTTTTTTTCCTTGGTGGAAGGAAATCACATGCATATACCCATCATCTACAGGTACCCGTCTAATCCTCTACCCGGACCATGGAGTCAGGTCGGGATTTGTGAGCTCTTTTTTGAAAAACCTATAGTTTGGTGTGAGTGGAGGGCTGTGGTATTTCTACCGTATTTTGATAAGTTGGTGTATAATAGCTTAAAAAAAAACGTCCATCATAATTATCATTTGCCTCCAATGCCTTTTGTTCTTTTTCGGTCGTGGATCACTGTTTTTCTTCTTCTTCCTTCCTAACCTTGTAGCTCCCCTCTCGCCCCGAGGGGGTGAAGACGCAATGGCTGTTTAGATAGAGTGGGATAAATATACTGTGCAAGTATTCCTAACTTGTGTACAAAACGACGAGAGAGCTATTTGTTGACCAAGCAAGGTATGATTGTAATTAGTTTCCGATATCCGCATTGTTTGATATGATGGAGGTGGTATGATCGGATCGCGCAAGGGTGGCTATGGGAGCGAGGTGTTGAGGTGTACAGTCTGTTGGAGGTTGGAGGTTGTTAGATAATGGCTACTCGCCCTCGCACGAGCCCAATCCCTAACCTTTCGTGCGCCTGGGTTTTAGCTCCCTTCGATCACACGGCCATCGTGCAGACTTGGGAGACTTGGTATTGAGTAGTTGGAGAGCTTTAATTTACATTCTGCGCAGCACTGGGCTGGGATCGGGGTTGGGATTCGGTGGTGGTGGCTGTAGCGGTGTTTCTGGTTGCGGACCTAGTTGGAGAGAGAGAATTGGTTTGTTGATTGGGATGTTCTCTGTGGTGGGAATTGCACGTTCAGTGACGAATGATAAATAAATGTTTGTAACGCTGTAAACCTTGATTGAATAACATTATAATATTATCATACTTGCTGAGCATAATGTGGAAGCCGGACATCCTAATAAAAATGACTACCCATCACTCGGGAAGAAAATTGTGCTTTTTTTATAACTTTTTTTTATGATAGTGGTGGTCGTGAAGTTATGACACAAGTCTGCCTTTGCAAGTTCACAGGGCATCACTCGGAAAATCCATCCTTGCCAACTCAATGTTAGGGAATAATAATCGACCCTTGGCTCTTTCGGAGACTGACAAACCAATGAGCTATCAACTAATCGTCCACCACTAATCCATCTAAAACCTAAGCGATACCCCTTCTTAAGGCTCGGTCTGAAACTCTACTGTCTCCTCGTCAAGGTCATATCATCACCTGATGCTAGAACCTAATACCTCGGAGCCCGATCAAGCACGCTTGCAAAATTGTCGCACTTATGCAAGGCGTTAAAATCCAGACACCGGGTCTTGTGATCGGAATTTTGTTACATGTGGTGACTTCCACGTCTACGGTGCTGGAGGAGCACCTCTCGGTAGTGGTCAATGTGGCCGCGAAATATCTTTAGGTCGTGGTGGAGGAGGACCACTTCGCTAGCACCGTTTTGGTAGCATCATCTGCAGAAGGATTTGCGTAGTAGGTTCTGAGCTACGTGGGTAAATGTGGAGTGGGGGGAGGGGGCGAAACCTACCGGGCAGTGGAATCGATGAAGGACTTCGAAACTCACTATAAGCCCTCAACGAATGTCGCCTTAGAGTGCTACGGCCGAAAGTACTTATCGTAGTAGCAAGGTTTCTCCCAGGGTGGTTTTTCCTACGCCGAAGGGACCGACTGAGAATCGCCGACATGAAGTGAGGATTGAGTGATGAAGGGGTGGGGATAAGCAGTGGGGCATCTTTAGTGATCCCATCCCAAACCTGGTCAACAGCTCGATCTTGCGCAGCTTTATACTGAGATGATAGCCCTGGCGTTCCGCTAAATGTTATGTGCTCTGACTATCCCAACGCTTCCAGCACGGATGCTGGTGAATCTCGATCCCGGCGAAGAGGCAAGGAAATAACCCCAATTGACTAGAACATTACCGCAAACTGAATCCTGATAAAAATAATCCCTAGCGGGAACTGTCCTGCGGCTTAGCGGATAGAGTAGAGATCTAAGCGAGGAGGGGAGAAGTGGGCTGTGGGATATCTTGGCCGTACCCTAGAGCAAGGCCACATTCTTAGAAGCTGTGAGAGGCAGAAATGCGAACTGATCACCTCATGACGCAATCAGATGCAGGGGTGCCAAGTTGGTATAGTATCCCATGGATCTTATTCCAACATTGTGTGCTTATCCCGACTGTGCCTGTCCGGAATCTGCCGGTCTTATGTCTTTCACTGGGCACTATGAGCACCTCTCATCGCCGGAAAAAAAGAAGGTTTCTGTTGCAGGGCAACAAAAACGGAGAATGCAACTTGCGAGTCTGAAAGTGGGTTTCAGCAGCAGCAATAGTCATTCAATCGGGACAATTGCTAGTCTGTTACCAAGGGCCTGTGGTAGTGGACAGGGGGACTTCAACTATCCGGTTAATCTTCATACCCAGCGAGCTCATTCCAAGCCCCTTGGTACAGCTCGTCTGACAATCGCAGAAACTTGCTTAATGTTAGGTTTTAGGTTAGCAGTAGGTACGGGTATGATAGCTATCTTCATTTGTGTTGGGGTTGATTAGTAGGGTTGAGTGAACAGGTAGCGGGTCTTGGCAATCCTGTATTTCTTTATAAACCTTCGGTCGTAGATAGGAAATACATCAAGTCATTCTTCCTCCACCACCGAGTTCCAACACTTAAGCTATCTGACTTCGCAGCAGGCCGAGGCTCTCTCAGTCAATCGCCCTCCCTATTTCCAACGCACATCCTTTCTTAGTATCCAGTCCACTGTCCCTCTTGAGCTCTAGCACAGGCTCTTACTAAAATATTCTGCTCTAGAAAGTATGGAAGCAGTATGTTTACCTTATTGATTTTGATAACATTTCCCTGTTGGATGGTTTACACTGCGTATTATCTTCGGGATTGCTAAGACTGTAGTGGTTTGGTAGTTTTGGGAGTTTGTGTATCAACTAAATGACAGCATGCATCATACACCTCTCGGATGGGCTGCGGGGAATAGGCACGAGGAAATAGTGAAATTACTACTCAGCCGTGGGGACATCGACCCTGAAAAGCCAAGTGTGGAGGGCCGAACACCACTCTGGCAGGCTGTCTGCACTGGGCACTCGGGAGTGGTCAAAATATTACTCGGACGGGACGATGTCGACCCCGACAGGCCAGATGAGGAGGGCAAGACACCACTCTCGTGGGCTGCCTACATGGGGCACTTGGGAGTGGTCGAAATATTACTCGGACGGGACGATGTCGACCCCGACATGCCAGATGAGGAGGGCAGGACACCACTCTCGTGGGCTGCCTCCGTGGGGCACTTGGGAGTGGTCGAAACATTGCTCGGACGGGGCGGTGTTGACCCCGACAAGCCAGATAACGACGGCAGAACACCACTCTCGTGGGCTGCTTGTAGTGGGGACGAGGAGGTGGTGAAATTACTACTTGAACGAGACGATGTCGACCCCGACGAGCCAGATGGGAATGGCCAAACACCGCTCTCATGGGCCACTGACTGTGGGTACGAGGAAGTGGTGAAATTACTACTTGAACGAGACGATGTCGACCCCGACGAGCCAGATAACGAGGGCAGAACACCACTCACGAGGGCTGCTTTTTATGGGCATGAGGAAATAGTGAAAATACTACTCGGACGAGACGATGTCGACCCCAACATGCCAGATAAGGAGGGCAGGACACCACTCTCGTGGGCTGCTAAATGTATGCACGAGGAAGTGGTAAAGATACTACTCGGACGAGACGATGTCGACCCCAACATGCCAGATAAGGAGGGCAAGACACCACTCTCGTGGGCAGCTAACTGTATGCACGAGGACATAATAAAGATACTACTCAGACGAGACAATGTCGACCCCGACGAGCCAGGTGAGCATGGCCAAACACCACTCTCGCGGGCTACTTGCTCTGCTGAGGGAGTGGTGAAGATGCTACTCGGACGAGACGATGTCGACCCCGACATGCTAGATAAGGAGGGCAAGACACCACTCTTGTGGGCTGCTCGCTATGGACACGAGGGAATGGTGAAAATACTACTCGGACGAGACAATGTCGACCCCGACATGCCAGATAAGGAGGGCAGGACACCACTCTCGTGGGCTGCTCGCTATGGGAACGAGGGAGTGGTCAGGATACTACTCGGACGAGACGATGTCGACCCCGGCGAGCCAGACAACTACGGCCAAACTCCACTCTGGTGGGCTACCGAATATGGCTACGCGAGAGTGGTAGCTCTAATACAGTCTCCAAAATTTGCCACCAACGGCACAGCCTAAGTCCGAAGGGGCATTTCCCTTCCTGCTATACCGCCCCCAGATACCGTATCATACCGACAGCCTGTGCGCCATTCTCGCCATAACTACAACTACTCCATAAACCTGCCTTTCGTCGCCACTCCCTCTCTCCTCTTACCCCACCCGACCTTCTCCTACCTCTTAAAAAAAAACCCCCCCACCTTATGGTAATTTCCCTCTCACCCCTTCCTTATTTTCTAGAGTTAGCCTGCCACAAAAACACTACTAAATATTCTCTTTTTCTCTCGGAAGGAAATCACATGCATACACCGATCATCTGCCCTCTACCCGGATTTTTTCTCATGGAGTCAGGCCGGGATTTGTAAGCTCCTATTTGGAACCTAGAGTTTGGTGTGAGTGGAGGGCTACCGTATTCCTACCATATTCAGATGAGCTGGTGTATAATAGCTTGAAAAAAATATTTCCATTATAAATATTATTTACCCCCAATGCTTTTTGTTTTTTTCGGTCGTTGATCACCCCTTTTTTTCCTTCTTCTTCCTAACTCTGTAGTTCCCCCCCTCCCTCTCTGAAGCGCAGACACAATGGCTGTTGAGATAGGGTGGGGAAAATATACTGTGCAAGTATTTCTAACGTTTGTGCAAAATGACAGGAGAGGTACTTGCTGACTAAGTAAGATATGATGGTGAGTTGATTCCGCTGTCCGCATGGTTTGATATGATGAGTGGTACGATCGCGCAGGTGTGGTGATGGGAGAGAGGTGTTGAGGTGTACAGTCTGTTCATGTCTGTTGGAGGTTGTTAGATAACGGCTACTCGTCCTCGTATGAACCTAATCTCTATTCTTTTGGGCGCCCGGGTCTCAGCTCCAATCAGTCATATGGCCATTGCGCAGACTAAGGAGACTTGGTATTGAGCACCGTGAGAACTAGCAGCCCTCCTCAAGACCTTGAGGGCTTTATCCTATTGAAAATTCTGCTATCATAGTTTGTATTATGTGGTCAAGGAAATTGATAATTGTAAAATCCATATGATACTTTAATATCTATAACTGAGAGATTAATACATATGAGTACATAAAAGTCAATTATATAGTGCTAAGTATGTATAGGACTCATTACCAGGGGTTTGTCAACACAGCCTGCGAGAGTATTTTTCTTGTGAGTGAAAACAAACTGCCGGAGAGTAAACTTGATGGATTGCACAGTTGATTCTTCGTTATCCACCATTACAAGCCATTGACAGCAGCTTACGAGAGCCAAGATTGAAGAGATGTTGCCAATATCGAAATCCGTAAAGCCTAGCTTGACCGCAAGGGTGTGGCAGAGCTGATTCGCTCACAGTGGCCATTCTGCACCAGTGATCCACCTCGATGCCGTCTTTCCCGGTCGAGATTTCTCTCCGCCCTGAGCCTTTATCCGCTCGATCGTCGCATCATAACCATCTCTCAACTGCAATCCAGCTGCCATCTTTCTTGGCTTTTCTCTTCCGCCGGAGATTGTTGGTTCATGTAAAATGACATCGATATCTAAGGAAACCTGTAGAAACCTAGATTCATAGCCATTAGCTGACTGTCGGGGGGGTACCGAATAGCCTTGCCCATACCTACATTTCCGACATATTTTCCGGAATATCCTCCACAATATTTACCTCTAGGCTCCAGTACTGTACATTTCATCCGGTGTTTTGCCCTCATGCTCGGTAACTTTTCCAAGATTTATTGCAATTTCTAAAGAGATTTCAGTAGTAAATAGTAAGGAGAAAGCAGCTCTGATGTGAGCATGTCTGCAAGATCCTCCACGCCCATCACCTTCCCCCCCACGGCCCGGGCAAAGGCGTTTCTAGAGGTAGCGACAGCTGGCTCGCTGCTTGCTGGCTAGTATGCAGCCCGCGTATTTCTCTAGGCTGATCTGTACGGCGCCTTCGGTGTCGATGGAGGTCTTCCCGATGACTTTGATTGCTTCGTAGACACGGTTTGTATCTCTACCAGTTCTAATTTGGAGATCTCCCCCGAGCAGTGCTCTACGAGTGTTCGATAGTCTTGCTATTTCTTCACGAGCTCGTAGGCTTTCTTGGGCATGCCTAGTTCGGCGAGAGGTTTTATCCACCCGCCACGTTGCGCAATGTAGCGCTCTTTTATGGTTTTGCCTTCACGGCAGGGTGCCCCCGCTGTCTTTGCTCTGCTGCTCGCACTATGAGGAGGGCTCTTCGAAGCCGAGACAGCAGGCTGCTGCGAACCCGACTAGTGCTCGGCGACCGGTTCGATTACTTCTTTGCCTTCGAGATCTGAGGCTAGTCTTGGCCCCCTGAGTGGTTTTGATCATGGATACTGGGGGCTTGTAAAATGTCTGTCCTGCGGGTCGACACGAGCAGCGAGCTGGTAGTTTTATTCATTGTCCTATTTGAATCAACACCAGGTTTGTCAAGTCTGTATAATTTGACAGAGCAGACTCGGAAATCCCATGGCTTCATCAACGCCGCGAGGACAATATCATTGGCCTCAGCATCCATTTTGGCCATGGTTACTTTTTCTTATCGACCCTTGCTTGTTTTTTTTACCATTGCGTGCTTAGCCTTCGGGATCAGATCTTCAATAGATCCTATATATCGCAGAACCAGGTTCTGATAGGGTTACTGCCGCCTATATTCTTGTCAGAGCCTAATAATTCAGGGATGATAACCTTGAGGGCCCCCTTCTCACCTTCTGGCCTCTGACGGAGATAGGCTTCTCGCACGGTCCAGACTGCATGAGCGGCATGGCACTTCTCTGCGTCAGTGAGAAGGCGCCAGATGTTTTTCTTGCAGAGTGGAGGGAAGGTGGCTTGGAGGTATTCGGCGAGGGCGCGGAGGTGAGTCTCACGGAGGGAAAGGTCAGTGTTTACTGATAGAAGGACTGCCAGGAGGTATTCTGAAGTTTAGGATAAGATTTCTTGGCTGATCTCTAATGCTGTCTCTTCTACCTCTTTTAATTCGTCCTTGATTTCTTTTCATTCTTTCAAATTTAATGGATTCTGTGGATTCGTTAGCAGTTGCTTCCGGGGATCGATGGGGTCACGGTGTCAGTGCACATCTTCTTTCACGGGATAAAGGACTGCTTGCCCAATCTTGCTCACCTTGTGAGGCTCTGTTTGGACCCTCTTGACTGGTTCGAGGTCAAAGACTTCAAGTCATGAGATACCGGCACCTCTAGCCATAAGCATGAGACCACGGTTCTTGATCTTCTTCCCTGCTCCAGTTGGGCTTGTATCGGAAGTGGGAGATCCCATTATATCTGACCGAGGCACGGAATCAAACATGAGGTCTTCGGGGCCACTACCTACTATCTCTATATTCAAATCACCCCGAAAGCCAACCACCTGCTGAAAAGCCCCTCGCTCCTCCGTACCTAGGGAAGGGAGTAGTTAATAAAACCCGCAACCGTGGAAGAGCTATGTTTGCGATTTTCTGAGCGGCGGTTTTGTCCGTGGGTATCGATTGCGACAGTCGTTAACTTCCATGTCTTTGATGTAATCACCATCTGCGGTATACATGTCATTATTGAATGACTCCGAATGAAACGGCGATCTGTCGAAGTATGTTAGCCTTTCGCCCGGTATATCCACCGACCCGATGATTATCACCTTCAAGTAGTAGATGACACTTTTCAGTCAACCGCTGTGAGACATATCGCTTAAGTTTCCAATATTAATAAGCCAGGCAATTACACAAATTACCGAGATAACCTTTGCTAGAACATCCCCAAGGTCGTTCAGATTGTTGCTTCAATGGCGTAAGTTCTAGTATTTGCCAAATGATGCTAGTGTGTATATCGTGTATTTTTGCTAAGGCTCTCGCTCTCGCCAGTGAGGATGGCTTGGTGGATACAGAAGGCATTGCTAATGATGGCAATCATACGGTATCATAGCTGGTATCACATCACCGACTGCTACGCTGGCAATATCGCCGGGAACAAGTTCTTCAGCCCGAATCTGGGAAACATGACCATTCCGAATAACTTCTGCTTTGCTGGCGGGACATTCCTGAAGGGTAGCAATTGCGTTTTCGGCACTACTTTCCCGGGAAACACCCACAACCGCATTAAGAATCAAGATAGTAAGGATCTTGACCAAACATCAGCACTTTTACCAAAAACTCCAGCCGAGAATATGCAAAAAAGGATCACTCACAACAGCAGGGTCGACAAAAGCAGTCAGGCCGGCACCCCACTCCAGAAAAGATAATACAAATGACACCGCGGCAGAGGCCAGTAATATTATCACCAGCTGATCCTTGAATTACTTCAAGACAGGTTGCCATAATGGGATCGGAGGTTTTCCGGGGAGCGCTAATCCCCAGGTAATGTTAGCCCAGGTTCAACCCCATTAGCCTGACACAGAGCCGTCTTACCATTACTCCCATATCTCAAAAGTGCAGTTTCCACTAGCCGGCCGTCAAGACCAGTCCACTCAGCGAAGTTGAAGAACTTTAAAGCATCTTCAGTCGTCGGAGCATAAGCGCGACCCATTACCTTACAGTCTTTGTGTTTGTGTTTAATGAGCGGGGGGGTAGGTTTCACGGGGTTGGCAGGATTGAGTGCAGGGGGAAAAGGTGTAATAAATGCGAAGATTAAAGAAATCCAAGTGAAGGAAAGAAGAGAAAGAATCAAAGAATCAAATAGGAGAGCTGCGGGGGAGTTCTTCGGGGAGTGAATAATATGGATGGTGATGGAGAAAGGGAGAGGGGGGGCAGAGAGCGGTGGTGGTGGCTAACGCTCAGTAGGAAAACTTTCTCCCCTATCTGATCATCAGTCACCAGAGCCTCACTCGATCGGATCATCAGATCGCACATTGAGATAAGTATGATACGTACAGTACATAGAGAGAGGCTCGAATAATCGGACCATGTGCTAGGACGTTGGAGTTGCCTCTCTTAGTATGGTCTGGTGCTTTTTTCTTTCCTCCACTGTCTCGGGGGGCAGATTTAATTTACGTTCTGTACAGCACTGGACTGAGGTTGAGATTGGGGTGGGGTTTGACGATGCCTATAGCTGAGCTTCTGGTTGCGGATCTAGTTGGGGGGGAATTGGAGTGTTGATTGGGATGTTCTCTGTGGTGGGGATTGCACCTTCATTGACGAGAAAATTGCTGACGCTAACGATAAATAGATGTTTGTAAAGCTGTAAACCTTGATTATCATACTTGCCGAGCCTAATGTGGAAGCCGGACATCCTAACAATAATTACTGCCCATCACTCGCGAAGAAAATTGTGCTTTTTTTATAGCTTTTTTTATAACTTTTTTTGGTGGTGGTGGCACCTGTGGTGGGTTATGACACGACATTGCTGTTGAGAACTATCGGGTGCAGAAGAGGGAAAGCGAGTAGTTCCACAGGTTCAAAGGCAAAGTAGTCACCGGAGAAGGCAAAAGACTTGTTTTTACTTATTGAACAAGAAGACTATTGAGAGAGAAAAAGAAGAAGGGAAGAAACAAGAAGAAAGAAAAAAGAGAAGTGAGGATTTGAGAGGGAACAGGGGAGGGTAACGTAAGTGGTCGCGAGGTGTCACTCGTAACTACAGCAACAGATAAGAGGAGAGCGCACCCATAACTACAGTTTCCAACAATTGCTGTTGCAAGCTCACAGGGCATCACTCGGAAAAATCTATCATTGCCAACTGAATGCTAGGGAATAATAATCGACTCTTGACTCCCTCGGGACTGACAAAGAAATGCGCTATCAACTAACTATCCACCGCTAATCCATCTAAAACCTAAGCGATACCCCTTCCTAAGGCTCCGCCTGAAACTCTACTGTCTCCTCGTCCAGGCCATACGACCACCCAGTGCCGGAACCCAATACCTCGGAGCCCGACCAAACACGCTTGCAAAATGTTGCATTTATGCAAGGTGTTAAAATCCAGACACCGGGTCTTATAATCGGAATCTTGTTACATGTGGTGACTTCCACGTCTACGGTGCTGGAGGAGCACCTCGAGGTAGTGGTCAACGTGGTCCCGAAATATATTTAGGCCGTGGTGAGGGAGGACCACTTCGCTAGCACCGTTTTGGTAGCATCATCTGCAGGAGGATTTTGGAGTAGGTTCTGAGATACGTGGGTTAATGTGGAGTGGGGGGGAGGAGGAGAAACCTACCACGCAGCGGAATCGATGAAAGACTCCGAACCTCACTATGAGCCTGCAGCAAATGTCGCCTCGGAGTGCTGCGGTGAATATGTACTGTACTTATTGTAGTGGGGGGATTTCTCCCAGGGTGGCTTTTCCTACACTAAAGGGGCTATTGGAAATCCCCGGCATGCAGTGAGGATTGAGTAATGAAAGGGTGTGGATAAGCAGTGGGGTACCTTTAGTGATCCAATCCCAAACCTTGCCAACATCTCCACCTTGCGCAGCTCTATACTGAGACGACAGCTCTGGTGTTTTACTAAATGTTATGTGTTTGACTCTCCCAAATCTTCTAGCACGGATGCTGCTGAATCTTGATCCCGGCGAAGAGACAAGGAAATCACTCCAATTAGCTGGGACATCGCCACAAACTGAATCCCAATGAAGGTACTCCATTGGGGCAACTCTGTTGCGGCACAGCGGATAGAGTAGAGACCCAAGCCGGGCGGGCAAGGGTGGGCCATGGGCTACCTTTGCCATAGTTCTGGAGCAAGGTGATATTCTTAGGAGCTGCGAGAGGCAAATTCTCATTCCCCTACAGGGGTTCCTCGGATGACTACCTCTTAGGGCTCCATTCTTCTCTCTTTTTGATAGGAGTGTCTGGGTGTTTCTTGCTTAAGTTTATGTTGGCTTGTACAGAGGGGATGAGGAAAGAGTATTAGATCAGCAGGAGATTCCTGTAATTGATGAGAGTGTAAGCATTCTATATCTCCGAGAATACGCCATGAGAGGGGGAGAGTGAGGACGGACATTAATGCAGGGGCTGTTTCTTGTAGTTGTGTTAGACCACCCGGGATATTGGAGATCTTACCGCGTTATATCTGTAGTGAAATGGATGGTTGCTAGCATGAGTATTTACTAACTAAGCCCGATGCTTAGGAGTAACTGCAGGAGTCCCTCGGATATTAGAACGCAGGCTTATGGTTCCAGAAGAGAATGAAATCTTGCTTCTGTACTGTGCTAAGAGTTCGAGAAGTGCTACCTAATCACCTCGTGACGCAATCAGGTATCGAGGTGCCAAGTTAGTATGTACCACATCCCATAGATATTATTCCAATGTCATGTGCTTATCATGGATGTATCTACCCGGCGTCTGCCAATCTTATGTCTTTTGCTATGCACTATATATACCTCCTATCGCCGAAAAAACAAAAAAGTTTAAATTGCAAGGCAATAAACAGGGAAAGGGTAGCTTGTTATTTTGAATATAACTAAAACCATTATAGCTTTCGGGACCCACACGGCGGCTTCCCCAAGACAGGAGGCACAAAAGAAAGTCTTCATTCCTTTCTGCTACCCCGCCGATTGGGAACCCAAAGGTCTGGGGTCGGATTCTGCTATCTCATAGAAGGGTCGACAAGCTCTATAGCCCCACCTATGAAGGCCAACTCCCTCAATCCCCCAGTCCCCATAGGCCAGGATCCCAACCCCCCCCCCGCCATAAACGACTGATCGTTCGATGATAGCTCTGTGTGAATATGAATTGAGCTCTAGGGTTCCAGCTAGTTGCGCTAGGGCCTAATTAGGTCTTGACACGTTAGCTACTGTGCAAGCTGGGTATTTCATAGAATATTAACTATTTTAGAACAAATACTTCTCACACTGAAAGCTGGATATCGGTCGGAGTCTAAATGGGAAGTTGGTGCATCTCGTCTAAAGTTGTTAGTAGATTTCAATGAAGCCCTTTTTTGCTTCCTGAATGTCTTTAGTGAGAGATCCTCCCTAATTTTGCATGGAAGTGGCGTGTGCACTCATTACTAGGATATAATAGGATATGAGACCACCCAGCCCAAGTAATGCGAGTAGCCTTGTACTGACCCATGCACTATCTGATAGATTTTGACAGAAAGGAGCACTGGGTCACAGATGCTAAGCTCCAGCCACTGATTGAGACATACCAGTCACTCTTTCAGTTTTCTCCTCCGAGCTTTATGATCCTCCCCAAATACCTAACTAGATAGGGCTTCACCCAACCACAACGCCCAAACTAGCAAAAAAAAGTGGTTCGCCGGGCATTTTAATGCCCAACTACATCCACTGGACTGAGATTCAAATCCATGGTGGTCCCCGTTTCAGATTAGCAGGGACTAGTTTCTTAGCCATTAGACTATCGGAGCCGGTCGAAAACTATCTATCGGCTTTGAATTTTAAGTGAGATGTTCTTTGAATACGAGATTCTCGAAAAACCCGAACCTGGTAATATACTAGGTCGGATAAAAACACAACCCCAGATGGGATCGACAATGGTATGGAGGCGGACGTTGTGAAGAAAATTTCCGATGTTGCTAATCTCGCTGAGTGTCGATGCGATTATAGCAGAATGGCATAATAGAGGGTATTTTGTGGGGGTATCGAAAAAGAGTGGGGTGTAGGAAAAGACTGTGAGAGGTGGCCACAGACGACGGGTATCTAGGAGGACTGCTGGAGATAGGGGAGCAAAAAAATATGGGGACGGGGGGGGCGCAGCAGAACTGTGAGTATTGTATTATGATGCTATGTACAGTTCGGTGACAAAATTAATGATATCGTCACTTACCCTTTTTACCCCAAAATTGGCCATTTTTGCAACCACGAAACAGTATCATATCCACCGCAATTAAGTATCTAAGGGCCCAAAGCACTAGAGGTATATCTTGACTTCACTAAACGGAAATTTCAACAGAATCAGACTCATGCTGTGTCATTGGTGGGCCGAAGATTGCAATTCTGTAAGTAAGTATCTTTTTCTGTGGGCACTCATACAAATTCCACGGCTTGGCATGGACAATTCGACTTCCCACTTTTTATTTGTCTCCACAAGGGCCAATTCATAAGCAATTGCGGCTAAAGTCGTGTTTATGGGCTGAATCAACAAGCTCCTAGCTACCCAGAGGCTAAATTTAGCAACTATTAGTATTGGGGATCTTGTTGTGCTGTAGGTTTCGTTGAGGCTCAGTTTCGCTGTACTTTGACGGGTACTTCACCCGACCGACGATGACTTATCCAAGAACTATACTCGGTAGTAGACAAAGTAAACATAGTTCCTGCAAGAGAGAGAAGAAGGTTAAATAGACCATCAAGTCCTCTAAGTGTCAAGAATAAGACAGAAGCAATTCATTCCTCTCCTACCTCCGATTTCTCTTTCAAGGGCTTTTTAACACACTTTCCCCAACCACCATGGCGATGTCGCAAGAGAGCCAAACTACTACCCATATTACGGATGTTAATTCTCATCAGAATACCTGGGATGTTCTCAGAATTTTGCCGCAAACTTAATTGACTACCAGGGATCCAGATATCTCCATCCAATTTCCGAGCCCTCAAACCGCAGCAGTGCTAACGCTGGTGCACTTCCCAGTGCAAGAGACGAGTTGCTTAAGCTGACATTCGAGGCACTCAGTAATAAGGAGGATATGAGAAACCCGGATCCTACTGAGTGTCTTCTGTGAGATCAGGAAGTCATGAGTGATTTCATTGACGATTTATAACTTATCTTATCCTTACCATTTAGATGGTTGGGAAAGTACAAGCAAACATCCCCACTGCGTCCCAAATTTGTGTCGGGCGTGATTCCGACTAGAGCCATATTTCTAGCGCTTTAACCCTCGCTGTGTAAGAATTATAAATAGTTAGGGATATGAAATCTTTAACTTGAAGTGTCTGACTTGGAAGCCTGAGCACGGCCATCCGAAATGGTGAATCTGAAACCATCCCGGGGCCCAAACTACTGTACATCTACCCTAGGCTGTCCGCTGAATGGAAAAGGACGGAGAGCCACTGGCAGTCTGTTCGGTCCTACCTCCAAGACGGAAGGGCTGGAAGGTTCGGAACACTGGATTCTGTGGGAGACCACGATGTATCATATCACGGGGGACAAAAGTTTAGCGCATGGCTTGGGACTGGGGGCACTTGTAGCGCATGCGGGGTATATGTGGGGAGGAAGGAAGGCTTGGCATGCACACTGGGATGTGGATCTCTCACACCGAGCGGCTCTTGTAGTCCCTAGCAGTTGAGATAAGGTCACCGGGCCTCAGCAGCAGCAATAGTGATTCAATAGGGACAATTGCCGGTCTGTTACCAAGGGCTTGTGGTAGTGGACGGGGGGCTTCAACTATCCGGTTAACCCTCATTACCGCGAGAGGCTTCCGGGCTCATCCCGAGCCTTTTATCATAGTACAGCTCGTTCGATAATTCCAGAAACCTACAGTCTTAGGGCCCGTTTACCTAGAGATGTCCGTCTAAAAGCCTGCAACGATGCCGACCGTTAAGGGCGGCTTAACAGTGAGGGAGAGTGCGGCAAAGTAGATAGCGTTTGCCTAGAGTAGGCACCATAATTTTTTGACGGTCTAGCTACAAGAATCTAGGACTGTGGAAAATTGGCCAAACACTTTCGCGCGGTTTATCAGAAAACGCTTGAGAGGCCACCGTCTAGTGCAACCACTATTACAAATTTAATTTTTAGTAGAAAGAGACAGACAGTTGAAGGTATGTAAAGAAAACAGAATTGTTGCACGCCTAGCTAATATACTATCTAGTATATAACTAAAAGCCGGTTTACCTAACTGACTTTCTTTGACGGTCGCCACTCTCTCTGGTTGCTAGACGGCCGTCTATAGGTAAACGGTCCCTTAATGTCAGGTTTTAGGTTAGCAGTAGGTACGTGTAGCTATCCTCATGTGTGTTGGGGTTGATTAGTAGGGTTGGGTGAACAGGTAGCGGGTCTTGGCAGCCATGTATTTCTATATAAGCCTTCGGTCCTAGATAAGAAATACATCATGTCATCCTTCCACCACCACCGGGTTTCAACACTTAAGCTATCTGACTTCGCAGCAGGCCGAGGCTCTCTCAGCCAGTTGCTCTCCCTATTTCCAACTCACATCCTCTCTTAGTCTCCAGTCCATTGTCCCTCTCGAGCTCTAACACAAGCGCTTGCTAGAATATTCTCCTCTGTGGGGGAATCTAAGCGAAACGGTGCCTTCTAGATTGAGCGGTATTTCTTGAGCCGAAGGTATTCGAGGACTGTAGTAGCCACATATCTACCAAACCCCTCTAGAAAGCACGGAAGCGGTATGTTTACCTTATTGATTTTGATAACATTTCCCTGTTGGATGTTCTACACTGTGCATTATCTTCGGGATTGCTGAGATTGTAGTGGTTTGATAGAGGTGGGAGTTTGTGTATCAACTAAAGGACGGCATGGGTGATACACCTCTCGCGCGGGCTGCGGGGAATGGGCACGAGGGGGTGGTGAAATTACTACTCAGCCGAGGGGACATCGATCCTAACAAGCCCAATGTGGAGGGCCGAACACCACTCTGGCAGGCTGTCTGCCTGGGACACTCGGGAGTGGTCGAAATATTACTCGGACGGGACGATGTCGACCCCGACAAGCCAGATGAGGAGGTCAAGACACCACTCTGGTGGGCTGCTTTTTATGGGCACGAGGAAGTGGTGAAGATACTACTCGGACGAGAGGATGTTGACCCCGACACGCCAGATCAGCATGGCCGAACACCACTCTCGCAAGCTGCTCGTAGTGGGCATGAGGGAGTGGTGGAAATACTTCTCGGACGGGACGATATCGACCCCGATATGCCAGATGAGCATGGCCGAACACCACTCTTGTGGGCTGCTTGTAATGGGCACGAGAAAGTGGTGGAATTACTACTCGGACGAGACGATGTTGACCCCGACATTTCTGATGACTATGGTCAAACACCATTCTCGTCGGCTTCTTGCCATGGGCATGACGAAGTTATGAAATTACTCCTCGAGTGGGGCGATGTCAATCCCGACAGGCCAGATGAGTGTGGCCAAACACCACTCTCACTGGCTGCTTTTGGTGGGCACGAGGAAGCGGTGAAATTACTACTCGGACGGGATGACGTCAATCCCGACAGGCCAGATAAAGAGGACAAGACACCACTCTCGTGGGCTGCCTACATGGGGCACTTGGGAGTGGTCGAAATATTACTCGGACGGGACGATGTCGACCCCGACAAACAAGATAACGACGGCAGAACACCACTCTCGTGGGCTGCTTGTAATGGGGACGAGGAAATGGTGAAATTACTGCTCGAACAGGATGACGTCAACCCCGACATGCCAGACGATCGTGGCCAAACTCCACTCTGGTGGGCTATGGAATATTGCCACACGAGAGTGGTAGCTCTACTACCGCTAATGTGGTAGCTCTACTACAGTCTCCAAGATTTGCCACCAACGGCACGGCCTAGCCCTTCCTACCGCCCCCAGACACCGTACCGACAGCCTATACGCCATTCTCACCATAACTACAATTACTCCATAAACCTACTTGCCATCGCCACTCCCTCTGACCCCACTCACCCAACCCTCTCCTACCTCTTATAAAAAAAAACTACCTTATGGTAACCTCCCTCTCACCCCTTCTCCCTTCCTTTCTAGAGCCAGCCTAACACAAAAACACTACTAAATCTTCTCTTTTTTTCTTAGTGGAAGGAAATCACATGCATACACCCATCATCTACAGATACCCGTCCAATCCTCTACCCGGATTTTTCTCATAGAGTCAGGCCGGGCTTTATAAGCTTCTACTTGAAACCTAGAGTTTGGTATCAGTGGAGGGCTACGGTATTTCTACCATATTTAGATAATCTGGTGTATAATAGCTTGAAAAAAAATTTACTTTATAGATATTATTTGCCTCCAATGCTTTTTGTTTTTTTCGGTTGTTGATCACCCCTTTTTTTCTTCTCCCTAACCCCGCAGTTCCCCCCCCCCTCCTCTGAAGTGCAGACGCAATGATTGTTTAGATAGGGTGGGGAAAACATACTGTGCAAGTATTTCTAAAATTTGTACAAAATGACAAGAGAGATACTTGTTGATTAAGTAAGATATGATGGCGAGTTGCTTCAACCGTCCGCATGGTTTGATATGATGGGTGGCACGATTGCGCAGGCGCGGCGACGGGAGAGAGGTGTTGAGGTGTACAGTCTGTTCTTGTCTGTTGGAGGTGTTAGATAACGGCTACTAGTCCTCGTATGAACCTAATCTCTATTCCTTCGGGCGCCCGGGTCTCAGCTCCAATCGGTCATATGTCTATTGCGCAGACTAAGGAGACTTGGTATTGAGTGCCGTAAGAACTCGAATAATCGGACCATGTGCTAGGACGTTGGAGTTGCCTCTCTTAGTATGGTCTGGTGCTTTTTTCTTTCTTCCACTATCTCGGGGGGCAGATTTAATTTACGTTCTGTACAGCACTGGGCTGAGGTTGAGATTGGGGTTTGACGATGCCTATAGCTGAGCTTCTGGTTGCGGATCTAGTTGGGGGGAAATTGGAGTGTTGATTGGGATGTTCTCTGTGGTGGGAATTGCACGTTCATTGATGAGAAAATTGCTGACGTTAATGATAAATATATGTTTGAAACGCTGTAAACCTTGATTAAATAATATTATATTATCATACTTTCTAAGCCTAATGTGGAAGCTGGACATCCTAATAGCAATGACTGCCCATCACTCGGGAAGAAAATTGTGCTTTTTTTATTTTATAACTTTTTGATGATAGTGGTGGTGGTGAGTTATGACACGACATTGCGGTTGCAGGCTCACAGGGCATCACTCGGAAAAATACATCCTTGCCAACTCAATGCTATGGAATAACAATCGACTCTTGGCTCTTTCGGGGACTGATAAACTAATGAACTATCAATTAACCGTCCACTACTAATCCATTTAAACCCTAAGCGATACCCCCTCCTAAGGCTCGGTCTGCAACTTCACTATCTCCTCGTCCAGGCCATATCATCTCCTGATGCCATGATAGAACCAAATACCTCGAAGCCTGATCAAGCCCGCTTGCAAAATTGTCGCACTTGTGGAAGGATTTGAGTAGTAGGTTCTGATCTACTTGGGTTAATGCGGAGTGGGGGGAGGGAGTGAAACCTGCCACGCAATGGAATCGATGAAAGACTTCAAAACTCACTATGAGCCCGCAGCAAATGTCGCCTCAGACTGCTACGGCTGGCGTGTACTTGTCGTAGTGGTGGAGTTTCTCCCGGGGTGGCTTTTCTTACGCTGAAGAGGCCGACTGGGGATCGCCGGCCTGCAGTGAGGATTGAGTGATGAAGGGGTGGGGATAACCCGGATAAGCAGTGGGGTGCCTTTAGTGATCCAATCCCAAACCTCGCTAGTATCTCGATCTTGCACAGCTCTCTACTGAGACGACAGCTCTGGTGCTCCACTAAATGTTATGTGTTTTGACTCTCCCAACGCTTCTAGCACGGATGCTGCTGAATCTTGATCCCGGTGAAGAGGTAAGGAAATCACCCCAATTAGCTGGGACATCGCCACAAACTGAATCCCAATGAAGATACTCCATTGGGGAAACTCTGCTGCGGCACAGATAGAGAAGAGACCCAAGCCGAGCGGGCAAGGGTAGGCCATTAGTATCTTAGCCATAGTTCTGGAGCAAGGCGATATGCTTAGGAGCTGTGAGAGGCAAATTCTCATTCCCCTGCAGGGCTTCCTCAGACGGCTGCGTCTTAGGACTCCATTCTTTGGTCTTTTTGATAGGAGTGTATGGGTGTTTCTTGCTTAGGTATATGTTGGCTTGTACCGGGGAATGAGGTAGGAGTATTAGATAAGTAGGGGCTTCCAGTCATTGATGGGAGTGTGAGCATTCTATATCTCCTAGAATGCTCCATGAGAGTGGGGGAGAGTGAGGATGGACATTAATCCAAGGGCTGCTTCTAGTTGTGTTAGCCCACCCGAGATATTTCAAGTCTTACCGCGTTATATCCGTAGTGAAACAAACGACTACTCGCATGAGTATCTACTGACTAAGCTCGACGCTCGGGAGTAACCGCAGGAGTCCTTTGGATATTAGAAAGCAGGTTCATGGTTCCACAAGGGAATGAAACCTTACTTCAGTACTGTACTACGAGTTTAAGGAGTGCGGTCTAGTTATCTCATGGCACAATCAGGTGCCGAGGTGTCAACTTAGTATCATCTCCCACGAATCTTATTCCAACATCATGTGCTCATCATGGATCTACCTGTCCGGCCTCTTCGAATCTTGTGTCTTTCACTAAGCACTAACTTTATATACCTCCCATCGCCCGAAAAACAAAAAGCCAAATTGCGAGGCAATAAACAGGGAGAGCGTAGCTTGCTGGTTTGGGAATTAACTAAAACTTTTATAGCTTTCAGACCCCGCATTACAGCTTCCCCAAGACAAGGGGCACAAAAGAAAGAGTTTCATTCACTTCTGTTACCCCGCCGATCGTCAACCTAAAGGCCTAGAGTCAGATCCTGCCACCTCGTAGCAGTGCTGACAAGCCCCATAGGCCTACTAACGAAGGCTAGGCCAGGATTTTTAATTCTCCTTCCATAAATGACGGATTGTTCCATAATAACTCGGTGTGAGCGTGAATTCAGCTCCAGGGCTCCAGCTAGTTGCACCAGGGGCTAATTGGTTCTCGATACGTTTGTCACTGCGCCAGCTAGGAATTCGATGGAATGTTAACTGTTTTGCAACAAATGATTATCACACTAAAAGCTAGATATTAGGGTCTTAATGGGAAGTGGATGCATCTCGTCTAAAGTTGTTGGTAGATTTCAATGGAGGCCTTTTTTGCTTCCTGGATGTCTTTACTGAGAGATCCTCAGCAATTTTGAATAGAAGGGGCGTGTGCTCTCATTATGATACTAGGATACGATAGGATATAAGACCACCTAGCCCGAGTAATACTAGTAGCCCTGTACTAACCTATGCACTATCTGATAGATTTTGACACAAAGGAGCACTGGGTCACAGATGCTAAGCTCCAGCCACTGATTGAGACATACCAGTCACTCTTTCAGTTTTCTCCTCCAAGCTTTATGATCCCCCCCAAATACCTAACTAGATAGGGCTTCACCCAACCACAACGCCCAAACCAGCAAAAAAGTGGTTCGCTGGGAATTTTATTTTAATGCCCAACTACATCCACTGGACTGAGATTCAAATGCATGGTGGTCCCCGTTTCAGATTGGCAGGGACTAGTTTCTTAGCCATTAGACTATCGGAACCGGTCGAAAGCTGTCTATCGGCTTTGAATTTTAAGTGAGATGTTCTTTGGATAAGGGATTTTCGAAAAAAACCTGATGGTGGTAATATACTAGGTTGGATAAAAACACAACCCCAAATGGGACCGACAATGGTGTAGAGGCGGACGTTGTGATGAAAACTTCCGACGTTTTGGAAATGTGCAGCACATACTGCGCGTAGAAGCAGCGACGATTCAGAAGCTACATCAAAGCATCCTCCAACTAACCTTTACTTAGATCTCTGCTAGCCTCGCTGAGCGTCGATGCGATTCTAGCAGAATCGCATGATAGAGAGGATTTTGTGGGGGCCATGGGGGTATCAAAAAGTGTGGGGTGTAGGAAAGGACTGTGGGAGGTGGCCACAGGCGGCAGGTATTTGGGAGGACTGTTGGAGATAGGGGAACAAAAAATGATGGGGACGGGGGGGACCGCAGCCGAACTGTGAGTGCTGTTTATGGTGCTGTGTAGTAGACAAAGTAAACATAGTTCCTGCAAGAGAGAGAAGAAGGTTAAATAGACCATCAAGTCCTCTAAGTGTCAAGAATAAGACAGAAGCAATTCATTCCTCTCCTACCTCCGATTTCTCTTTCAAGGTTTTAACACTCTCTCCCCAACCGCCATGGCGATGTCGCAAGAGAGCCAAACTACTACCCATATTCAGGATGTTGATTCTCATCAGAATATCATACCTGGGATGTTCTCAGAATTTTGCCGCAAACTCAATCTACTACCAGGGATCATCCAATTTCCGAGCTCTCAAACAGCGGCAGTGATAACGCTGGTGCACTTCCCAGTGCAAGAGACGGGTTGCTTAAGCCGACATTCGAGGCACTCAGTAATAAGGAGGATATGAGAAACCCGGATCCTACTGAGTGTCTTCTGTGAGATCAGGAAGTCATGAGTGATTTCATTGACGATTTATAACTTACTGTATCTTATCCTTACCATTTAGATGGTTGGGAAAGTACAAGCAAACATCCCCACTGCGTCCCAAATTTGTGTCGGGTGTTATTCCGACTGAAGCCATATATCTGCCGATTTAACCCTCGCTGTGTAAGAATTATAAATAGTTAGGGATATGAAATCTTTAACTTGAAGTGTCTGACTTGAAAGCCTGAGCACGGCCATCCGAAATGGTGTACATCTACCCTAGGCCGTCCTCTGAATGGAAAAGGACGGACAGCCACTGGCAATCTGTTCGGTCCTACCTCCAAGACAGAAGGGCTAGACGGTTCGGAACACTAGATTCTGCGAAACCACGATGTATCATATCACGGGAGACAAAAGTTTAGCGCATGGCTTGGAACTGGGGGCACTTGTGTCAGGTAAAGGGAATAGTAGGGAGAAAGAAAGGCTTGGCATAGGCACTAGGATGTGGATCTCTCACACCAAGCGGCTCTTGAAGTCCCTAGCAGTTGAGATAAGGTCCCCGGGCCTCAACAGCAGCAATGGTGATTCAATAGGGACAATTGTTAGTCTGCTACCAAGGGCCTGTGGTAGTGGATAGGGGGGCTTCAACTATCCGGTCAATCCTCATTACCCCGCGAGAGGCTTCCGGGCTAATCCCGAGTCTATTGGTACAACTCGTTCCACAGTTGCAGAAACCTACTTAATGTTAGGTTTTAAGTTAGCAGTAGGTACGGGTTGCTATCCTCATGTGTGTTGGGGTTGATTAGTAGGGTTGAACCAGTAGCGGGTCTTAGCAATCATGTATTAATTTTCTATATAAACCTTCGGCCGTAGATAGGAAACACATCAAGTCATTCTTCCACCACCACCGGTTTCAACACCTAAGCTATATGAGTTTGCAGCAGGTCGAGGCTCCATCAGCCAGTCGCTCTCCCTATCCCAACGCGCATTCTTTCTTAGTCTCCAGTCCACTGTCCCTCTCGAGCTCTAACACAGGCCCTTGCTACAATATTTTTCTCTCTGTGCGGGAATCTAGAGGAAACGATACCTTCTAGGCTGCGCGGTATTGCTTGAGCTGGAGGTATCCAAGAACTATAATAGCCACATAACTACTAAAACTCTCTAGAAAGAACGGAAGCGGTATGTTAACCTTATTGATTTTGATAATATTTCCCTATTTGATGGTCTACACTGCGCATTATCTTCGGGATTGCTGAGATTGTAGTGGCTTGGTAGAGCTGGGAGGTTTTGTATCAACCAGAAGACAGCATGGGTGATACACCTCTCGGGTGGGCTGCGAGGAATGGGCATGAAGAAGTGGTGAAATTACTACTCGGCCGAGACGACGTCGACCCTAACAAGCCAAATGTGGAAGGCCAAACACCGCTCTGGGGGGCTGCCTCCAAGGGGCACTTGGGAGTGGTCGAAATATTACTCGGACGGGATGATGTCTGCCCCCAAGTGCGGGGTGGGGGTGGCCAAACACTACTCTCGTGGGCTGCTGGCTGTGGACATGAGGGAGTAGTGAGAATACTACTCGGACGGGGCGATGTTGACCCTGACATGTCAGATAAACACGGCGAGACACCCCTCTTGCGGGCTGCTGCCTTTGGGCACGAAGAAGTAGTGAAAATACTACTCAGACGGGATGATGTCGACCCCAACGAGCCAGATAAGTATGGCCGAGCACCACTCTCGTGGGCTGCTTGGAATGGGCAGGAGAGAGTGGTGAAAATACTACTCGGACAGGACGATGTCGACCCCGACAAGCGAGATGAGGAGGGCAAGACACCACTCTCGTGGGCTGCTTTTTATGGGCACGAGGGAGTGGTGAAAATACTACTCGGACGGGACGATGTTGACTCCGGCAGGCCAGATAAACACGGCGAAACACCACTCTTGTTGGCTGCTCGCCGTGGGGAAGAGGGAGTGGTTAAAATACTACTCGGACGGGACGATGTCAACCCCGACATGCCAGATAACGACGGCAGAACACCACTCTCGCGGGCTGCTGCCCGTGGGTACGAGGAAGTGGTGAAAATACTACTCGGACGAGACGATGTCGACCCCGGCGAGCCGGATGAGCATGGCCAAACACCGCTCTCGTGGGCTGCTTGTAATGGGCACGAGGAAGTGGTGGAATTACTACTCGGACGAGACGATGTCGACCCCGACGAGCCGGATGAGCATGGCCAAACACCACTCTCGTTGGCTGCTTACCATGGGCATTACGAAGTTGTGAAACTACTCCTCGGGCGGGGCAATGTCAATCCCGACAGGCAAGATGAGTATGGCCAAACACCACTTTCGCTGGCTGCTAGTAATTGGGGTAAGGGAGTGGTGGAAATACTTCTCGGACGGGACGATGTCGACCCCGACAAGCCAGATAGCGACGGTAGAACACCACTCTCGTGGGCTGTTAGTAATTGGGGCGAGGGAGTGGCGGAATTACTACTCGGAAGGGACGATGTCGACCCCGACAAGCCAGATAACCACGGCAGAACACCATTCTCGTGGGCTGCTTTTTATGGGCACGAAGAAGTAGTGAAAATACTACTTGGACGAGACGATGTTGACCCCGACATGCCAGATGAGCATGGCCAAACACCACTCTCGTGGGCTGCTCGTGGTGGGGGGGGAGTAGTTAAAATACTGCTCGGACGGAACGATGTCGACCCCGACATGCCAGATAACGACGGCAAAACACCACTCTCGTGGGCTGCTTGTAGTGGGAACGAGGAAGTGGTGAAATTACTACTCCAACGGGATGACGTCAATCCCGACAGGCCAGATAAGGAGGGCAAGACACCACTCTCTTGGGCTGCTGGCTGTGAGCACGAGGAAGTGGTGAAAATACTACTTGGACGAGGCGACGTTGACCCCGACATGCCAGATAAGCATGGTAAAACACCACTCTCGTGGGCTTCTCGCTGCGGGGACGAGGGAGTGGTTAAAATACTGCTCGGACGGGACGATGTCGACCCCGACATGCCAGATAACGACGGCAGAACACCACTCTCGTGGGCTGCTTATAGTGGGGACGAGGAAGTGGTGAAATTGCTACTGCGACGAGACGATGTCGGCCCCGACATACCAGATGAGCATGGCCAAACACCACTCTCGTGGGCTGCTGTCTTTGGGTACGAGGGAATAGTGAAAATACTACTCGGACGAGACGATGTTGACCCCGACGAGCCGGATGAGTATGGGCAAACACCACTCTCGTGGGCTGCTTGTATTGGGCATGAGGAAGTGGTGGAATTACTACTCGGACGAGACGATGTTGACCCCGACTTTTCAGATGAACATGGTCAAACACCATTCTCGTTGGCTGCTTGCCATGGGCATTACGAAGTTATGAAATTACTCCTCGGGCGGGGCAATGTCAATCCCGACAGGCCAGATGGGTGTGGCCAAACACCACTCTCGCTGGCTGCTTTTGGTGGGCACGAGGAAGCGGTGAAATTACTACTCGGACGGGATGACATCAATCCCGACAGCCAAGATGAGGATGGCCAAACACCGCTATCGCTGGCTGCTAGTAATTGGGGTAAGGAAGTGGTGGAAATACTACTCGGACGGAATGATGTCGACCCCGACAAGCCAGATAACGACGGCAGAACACCACTCTCGTGGGCTGCTTGTAGTGGGGACGAGGAAGTGGTGAAATTACTGCTCGGACGGGATGACGTCAATCCCGACACGCCAGACGATAACGGCCAAACTCCACTCTGGTGGGCTACAGAACGTGGCTACGCGGGAGTGGTAGCTCTACTACAGTCTCCAAGATTTGCCACCAACGACACGGCCTAGCCCCCCACCCAACCTTCTCCTACCTCTTATAAAAAAAATCTACCTTATGGTAACTTCCCTCTCACCCCTTCTCCCTTCCTTTCCAGAGCCAGCCTGCCACAAAAACACTGCTAAATCTTCTTCCTTTTCTCTTGGTGGAAGGAAACTACATGCATACACTTATCATCTGCTTGTCCAATCCCCTACCCGGGGTTTTCTCATGGAGTCAGGTCGGGATTTGTGAGCTCCTACTTGAAAACCCTAGAGTTTTGTGTGAGTGGAGGGCTACGAGATTTCTACCGTATTCAGATAATCTGGTGTATAATAACTTAGCTTGAAAAAACTTTCCATCATGAATATTATTTGCCTCCAACGCTTTTTGTTTTTTTTCGGTCGTTGATCACCCCTTCTTTTTCTTCGCCCCTCCCCCCCTTGTACCCCCCCCCCCCCCCCCCCCCCCCTACGAGGCTGTGCAGACGCAATAGCTGTTTAGATAGAGTAGGAAAAATATACTGTGCAAGTACTCCTAACTCCTGTACATGCCGGCGGGGGGCTACTTTTTGACCAAGTGAGGTGTGATGGTGAGTTGCTTGAACTTGCTTCCACTATCCGCATGGTTTGATATGATGGAGGTGGTACGATCGCGCAGGTGTGGTGACGGGAGAGAGATGTTGGGGTGTATGGTTTGTTCTTGTCTGTTGGATGTTGTTAGATAACGGCTACTCGTCCTCACACGAAACTCAATCTCTAACTTTTCCTGGGTCCAGCTCTCAAGTCCAACCGGCCACACGAGCATTGTGCAGACTGGGGAGACTTGGTATTGAGTAGTTGGGGAGGCTTAATTTACGCTCTGCGCATCACGGGGCTGGGATTGATATTAGGATCCGACGGCACCTGTAACCGGATTTCCGGCTGCTGATCTAGTTCAGGGAGGGAATTGGCATGTTGATTTGGGACGTTCTCTGAGGTGGGAACCGCACATTCGGTGGCAAGAAGATTGCGGGTGTTGATGGTAAGCAGATGTTTGTAACGGTGTGAGCCTTGACCTCAAGCCTAAATAATATTATAGTATTATCACAGAGTCTCATCTGGAAGCCGAGCTTTTTTAGATATAACTTGGCTCGCTTCACCTTATCTTTTAGCTCGGGCATTTAATTACGGGGTTTTCGTGCTAATTCTCGTAAAGGACCGCCGCTTTGTAGCGGGTAGGAAAAAGTATGGAATAGTTAGGGGAAGCAATTTATCACTGACACTAGCACGCTGGCCGAGCATCCTAATATCAATCACTGCTCATCACTCGGAAAGAACTTTGTGCTTTTTTTTATAATTTTTTTTTAAACAGTACAGTACATGCAGCGCAAACTATTAAACCCCCCATTTAAAAACACGATGACAAGAAAAATACAACAAATCAGAGGAAAAAATACAAAAGACAAGAGCCGAGAATAGACAAACAAATCATTGAGTCGAGGTTGTTACGCCCTCGCCAGGAGGGTATCACGGGTATTATACTCTAGGATCGGATGTCCAGGGATCTGGCGAAGTGAGCAGAAAGTACTCAGACAAATGCGGCTAAATCAAACTTGGTAATAATAATAGAGGGATAGCGGATGGGAATGCAGGAAATAAGGGAAGCGAGAAAGATAAGGATACAAGTAAACAAGAAACACGCATAAAATAACACATTAAAACAATAAAACTGAGGGTGGGGGGCACAGAAAACTGAAACAAACAAACTAGCAGTGACAACTAATACAAAGTAAGAAACTTTTTTTTTGATCGGGGGTGACTTTTATAGTAGATTTTGAAATGGCCCTCCCGAGTCCAAGGCGCCCGGCATGCCATGCATGCCCTATCTCGACCCATACGGCCTTGGTGTTCTATAATCCCTCCCCCTTCCTCCATTGTAGGCCGGCTCATCTCTTCGGCTACGTTTATTCTGGACCTGTGGTTCGTCCTCATATCGTCTGCGCTTTTCCGGACGCCTTGGCGAAGTTGGGATGTGAGCTTGGGCGTAATTAGAGTTTCTCATGTCCGCTGAGTGACTTCCCTCGAAAGCGCTCCCGGCGCCATGGTGACGAATAGTGTTCGCGGACCTAATACTGTTCTGGAACGCGATGGACTGGTCAGGAAGGGCGCCTGAAGAACGGGTCGGATGAGCCTTGTTATGGGTGTATTCTGACTGGCGACTGGACCGGCGCTCGGGAAGAGTTTGTGCAGGCAAGCGACTGCGAGAGGGGTTGCGTGGGGTGCGGCGGGGAGGAGTGAGTTCACGACCTGGAGACGGAGCCGGAGAACGATATGCAGGACGGGTAGGCTCGGGGGAGGGGATGTACCTATCCCCCTTGAATATATGGCTACCAAAACGGTGCCAGCCACCCTTGTCCTCGGTTTGGTGCGAAGCATTAGATCCGGACAAACCATGGAGACCATCATGACTGGGCAAGCTTCTGTGAGACGGGGGGAGGTCCCTGAATCTGCCTCTCTTAATATCTCTTGCTGGTGACCTCGAACGATCTCTTCTGCCGCGCTCACCACCACCAGAATTAGAGTCGCTCAAGTGACGCCCCGAAGAACCGAATTGCTGATTGGAGCCTCCTCTTTCCCTATGGCGATGGCTATCTCTGTAGCGAGGGTGGGTTCTGGAGTCGGTGACTGAAGGCCTCCAGTAATCTCCCCTGAGCTGTCGTCCGCTGTTTTGCTCCTTTATGTTGGTGATTTCGGGCGCACCATATGGTTCACAGGGAGCTTTTTCCGGAGAGTGAGTATCGTCGTAGTGGTTCTCCTCATGCGGAAGGGTAAAGTGATGATTCTCCTTGAATGGGGTAGCATCGCCGCGGTGATTCTCCTCATGGGGGAAGGTGGGAAGATCCGTCGGCTCTAGCGCATGGACATTGCTTTCATAGGTCTCATGGGGAAAAGTAGAGTAGCCGTTCTCTCCGAATTGAGCAACATCACCGTTGCGATTTCCCTCAAGAGAGAGAGCGGAATAATCGCTCTGTTCCCGAGTATGAACATCCCCGTCGCAGTTCTCATGAGGAAGAGTAGAGTAATCGTTCTCTTCGAATTTAGTAACATTGCCGCTATTATTCTCCTCATGAGGTGGGATGGAGGGATCGCCCTGCTCCAGAGTATGAACATCGCCGACATAATTCTCATGGGGAAGGGTAGAGTAATCGTTCTCCTCGAATTTAGTAACATTGCCGCTATTATTCTCCTCATGAGGTGGGATGGAGGGTTCGCCCTGCTCCAAAGTATGAACATTGCCGTCGCAGTTCTCATGAGGAAGGGTAGAGCAGCCGTTCTCCTCGAATGGAGTAACATCACCCGTGTGATCCGTCTCATGAGAGAGGGTGGAAATATTATTATCCTCCAAGGTATGAACATCACCGTTGCGGTTCTCCTCATGGGGAAGACTAGAATGACCATTCTCCTTGACTAAAGCAACGTCGTCGCTGTGATTTTGCGCATGAGAGAGCGGGGAGGAATCTCCCTGCTCCAAATCACGAAAATCGCCATTAGGGTTCTCCTCGTGGGGGAGCGTAAAGATATTTTCGTCGGGAGCCACTTCTTGAGGGGAGACAGAAGTAATGGATGTTTTCTCACCAGAAGGGGGTGGAGTGAGAAGAGACGCTATCTTCTTCGGAGCAGGGGTGATAAGATGCCCATCTAGGGGTGGAGAGACACAGCAGCGTTTTGGAGATGCGAGACCATTACCAATAAAAGTAGACCCGTCTAATGAGCTGATGGAGTGGCGTCTACCGTTTCCTAAGGTGTCGTGATCATCGGAGTCGAAGATATCGAACGAGCTTGTAACTTTATGCTCTCCAGCGGCAATTTGAGCTCCGACCATGTGCGGCGCAGGACTAGAGATGGAGGGCGCATCCAATGCATGGAGCCCTTTTTCTGCCAAGGTGGACAAAGTAGCTTCGCTGGAGGTCAGAGTGTCGCTTTCCCCGAGTGGGTAATTTTGAGCTTCCTCAACAGAAAACTCTAGCGAAGTGGGAGGAGGGGAGGGCTCCCGTGGCGGAGTATCAGGGAAGAAATTCCCTTCTTCTTCATCGCTGTTAGTATTATATAATGTAGGATTCTTGGAGTAGAGGGCAAAACATACCAATCGCGCTCTTACCGGGGCCGGAAATTCTAGAAGCGGACGCCCCCAAGGGAGAAATTTTCTCTGCCAAGCGGTCAGTATGGTCTCAATTAAAAGAGGACAGGGTTGTGGATACCATGGTTGGCGTCTAGTTCTGTCTTAATGTTGGTGGGGTACGCTTTGATATCTGATGGATCGTTGCCCGTCGCTTCTCCACAATCGAAAGAAGGTTGGAGACCGCTGACGAAAGCATCGCTGGGGCCCTTGCCAGAAAGGGACTCCAGATTAAGTGTATTTGGTGGGGTGGTAGTATGGGGCGCAGGAGGTGATGCGTTGTTGGAGGAAAGCGGTCCCTCTGTGAGGTCGGCCGCGGAAGAAGACATATTTAAGGTCTTGAGAAAGGTTGTTGTGATGAAAATTGAAAGGGGGTAGGGGATGAAGGAATATTTTTGGAGAGGGATCCGTTGACAGTAAAAGGTTCTTCACGAGAGGAAGTTTTTCGCTTGGAGGAAGAATGTTGTTGTTGGAGGGAGGGTGCTTTGGGGGGGATATTTATGAGATTCACTCAAATCAGAATTGAATGGCAAGAGAATTGGGAGCTCAATGGAATGGGAATCTCAATAGGATTTGATTCAATAGAATGAGGTTCAATAGCATGAGGTTCAATAGAACTGAGGGCTCAATAGAATGGAGAAGTAGTGACTCGTTTTTGTGGAGATTTGGGCTATCATACACCTACAGAATATTATATAAAAGATTAGGGCGAGGGATAGGGTTTTCTGGGTGTTGAAGTCGGGGGGGTGTTGTGAAATTTGGGGGTGTACCTACAGGTAGGGGATCTGGGATGGGGAGGCGAGTAAAAGTATCATAAGAGCTGTGTCGCCCTCAGAGTGGGTGATAAGGAGGGAGAGGAAAGAAACACGTATCATACACCTAATGTTCCGTTGAACTGTCTTGAGAAAGGCTATCCTCTAAGATATACTCTACATTACGGCAGGTCCTTATGGCGGATGCAATTTGTGATCCATTCTTCCCCTAGAAAGCACAGCTATCCGTCTTTGTATAGTTCCCTAATGAGCCACTAGGGTTCAATTCCTCATCTATAATTCCTGCAGTACTATAATTACTTAGAAAAGACTTTGGGATCTAACAAGCACAAGAATTTTCACTTTCCCCTAGCGCCCATGTTATGGATAGAAGTTTCTAATGTCAATGTTACAGTAATTTCCATCTTACGATGTATGATATGATACGATGCATGATACATGAGGGAGTGCCAAGACTGGGGTTGAGCGAGTGATTCCCGATGATATTCGGTTACTTCCGAAGGACCCTTGTTCATCTACTCGAGTATTGGCACGTGAGGGAAAGCTTAACTTGGACCCCCTGACGACCTTTCTTCAAATCACCGCAGACTTCTGCTTTCACACGCCAAACAAGCCTCGCTCAACAACCATGGCCACCGGCTACAGAACCATCCCTACGGAGGACGGCACATATGAAGAAGGCGAGGAACACCTCGCCGCCCTTCCATCTTCCACCGAGCCACTGATCGGAGACGATGGCGACGACGGGGGGAAGGGTCCTGAAGATAGTGACAAGGTTGGGCTCTGGATCTGGCTACTCACCGTGAGTGCCGGTATCAGCGGGCTTTTGTTTGGATGTGTGTTCAATTTTGTCTTTGTTTCCCTGAAGCTTTTGTTTCTAGTGAGCCTCCCGGGAGCTGTTTTCTGAACAAGTTTGATAGACGACACCGCGTCTATTTCCGCTGCACTCCTACACCTTGCACCGTCGTTATCCACTCCCGAACATCCAGTTACAACGTGGGATAAGTCACTCATTACCTCGTCAACTTCCCTTGGAGCTCTAATCGGCGGATTATTTGCGGGTCTGCTGGCGGATTACATGGGGCGTAAAGGCGTCATCTACGTCGCCGACGCGCTATTCGTTGTAGGAGCCATTTGGCAAGCGCTATCGAACAGTGTCGCTGCGATGGTCCTTGGCAGGACTGTCGTGGGGTTGGGCGTTGGTGTGGGGAGCCTGATTGTCCCGCTTTACATCTCGGAATTATCACCTCCATCGCACCGAGGGAGGCTTGTCATTATAAACGTGTTATTCATCACATTCGGACAGTTGATTGCTTATGCATTGGGGATCATCCTATCCCCGCCCATGCTTTCTCAGGACGCCAGCTGGAGGTACATGCTCGGGCTTGGGGGGCTGCCAGCAGGCCTACAAGCCATCATAATGATATTCATGCCCGAGACACCCCGGTGGCTACTGCAACACTCACGGCGCAATGAAGCTGCAAGGGTGATCGTGAAGGTCTATGGAAACCTCACAGCTCGAGAGGTAGACCAAGTAATCACAGGAATAGAAGCGGGTGTATCAGCAGATACCTCCGATACTCTTGCTAAGAAATTCAAACTTCTCTTCAATGTCGGCGGGAACCGTCGCGCACTGACCATAAGCTGTCTGTTACAGGGCCTTCAGCAAGCCTGTGGTTTTAACTCGTTAATGTACTTTTCCGCAACTATATTTTCCATGGTGGGGTTCAAAAATCCGACCGCAACAGCCATGGTGATTGCAGGTACAAATATGGTCGCCACGGCAGTAGCCTTCAATCTCATCGACCGCCTTGGCCGCCGTCGAATCCTTTTGTTATCAATCCCGGGTATGGCTATAGGTCTCCTCCTTTGCGCCCTCGCATTCTCCCACCTCCCTATACTAGCCCCCGACATCGCCGCCGCCCCAAGCACCACATCTGTGGCAAATCTCTGGTCACCGTTCCTAATCCTCTTCATGGCGTTTTACGTCGCTTCGTACGCACTAGGTATCGGCGCAATCCCGTGGGTTGTCCAGTCCGAGTTCTTCCCTATGCGAGTGCGCGGCCTCGGCACAGGTATGGCTACAGCAACAAACTGGATGCTAAACTTCATCGTTGGCGCGAGCTTCTTGCCTGCGGTGGAGTTGATGTATGGGGGTGCTGCCGGCTTATTTGTGTTTTATGCTCTGGTGTGTGTGGCTGGAACTCTGGCGGTATGGTGGATGTACCCGGAGACGAAGGGTCTTAGGATGGAGGAGATTGAGGAGGTACTGAGGGAGGGGTGGGGGAGTGCTGCGAAGCGAGTTGACTAAGAACACGGATTGGGACGTGGCGTTTTCGAGCTTAGAATTGTGCATTATTGGGCGCTTCAGGTTGGGCTTTCCTTTTTGATTCTTTGTTTGAGGCGGGGTTCTCGATTATGTGGGAGGAGGGGAGGGGAGGGCGTTTATTTAAGGCCGTGGTATGATGTATTCTTTCTCAGCGTTATGTGATCATGCGCCGATACCCAATGATACTACCTTTGGACAATGCAATTCAGCCACCTCTCTTTATTGCTTACATTTCCATTTCTGTTTTAGTTTTTATCCAGAACGATATCCAGCCAGCATTATAGCTCAGTGATGCCCGTTGTTGCGCCCGCACCACTATTCAGGAGATCCGCCCCCTCCATCGAATGGAGAAAAAGACACCTATTCTTCATCGGGTGTTTCCACCACCATACCTTTCTCTCCACAAAACCCGAGCATTGTCTTCCTAGGCAAATGTACTCGAGTAGGTAGGGGCTATGTAGCTGCCTATTAACTTAAGCCCCCAAAGTTCTAAACTTCAATCGGTCGCGCAGCCGCCGGCATGATCTGATATACCGGTATTCACCCGTATGGATCCAGATGACTGTTTTCCCATTCACCGGGCCGATATCTGTCCGTATAGTATAATTCTTACTGGTAGCCTTTTAGCGGTAGCGACGGCAGCAGAAGTTTGACATTATCGCACGTCCCTGGCCAACGTGACAAATTTTGCAGTACTCGAGTATTGTTTACCGTTCCCGCCTGCCCCTTGCTTCTGGTAGCTTGTGCCGTCATGGTCCATAGCTCACTTTCCTGCTCAGGGGTTATATTGGGAATGGTAGCTTTTCGTAGTCCTGGCCTCTCACTTTTCCAATACACACGGGCAACGGAGGCTGATATGGGTCTCCTCTGGATTGATGGATCAGCCTTATATCTTGGCACAGTGCTGATCATTGGCGATGACTGAGAATGTCCCTGCAGGAGGGTATATAGTCGTATGTCGGGATGGACAATTATGCACTCTGTCTTCTGCCTCGTCGCCCGCTCCAGTTCGCGGGGCAGCACTCAAGTGAAGATGTTTATTTCACTTCTTGAGCTCTTGGCCTAGTTTACGGCCAGCTACTTCCAGTCCTCCGTCTCCTTCTATGATTATCCCTCTAGAATTTTCTCCGATGAGTGTGGGGAATAATTTTGGATAGGTATGAGGTGAAGCGTGTGTTGGAAGGATGCGAAGTATGGTAAGTTAAGTATGCTTGAAGATTGAATTGAGGGGAGGAAGATTTTGTTGTGGTGCAGGTCTTGGAATCTGTTTGTGCTAGCTTGTATCAGCTATTTGCTTATACCTAGATATGCTCAGTATACGATAGTTTGGAACACTGTGCTGAGTAACACAGTCTATAGCATCGTGCATCCTCCATCAAAACACAAGAGCCTGCCTGGCAAAAAAACGGAAGGAAAAACTAGCATTCCGTTTTGTGGCTATAGTGCCTGTATTTTACTAATCGAATCGGATCCTTTGGAAGGGAAGGGAAATTGTCGTTTGTATGGAGCAACTGAACGGAACCTTCTTATCCAAACAGGCACTTTAAACACCTGTGCTACCGTCGTTACCATGGTGAATTGTTACCTCTCTGGCAACGCAACAGCATCATCATTAAATTTTAGCACAGGGCGGCTAAACTCCTCCCCACCGGCCGGTATTTGCCAGGGTCCTCGCCAAATGCTCGGCTCACGGAGGTATTCTTGTCAGACGCGTGGGTACACAGTTGAACTTCATCACACCTATCACAGAACCCAGGACAACAACCCACTGATACGAAATTCGACCGGCACGGCTCTTCTCGTTTTTTCTCTTGTTCACCGCAAGCAACCAGTTCTTGGTCCGGAGGGGCTGGCACGCTCATCGCTTGGACATGAGTAAAAGTCGGCAAATCATCGCGGATTATGATTCCCCGGGGGCTTCCAGCGAACACCATACAAAACGTAGAGCGGTGGGGAATGATTCCGGTGAACACAGGGGAGAAGTATCGCCCTCGCTAGGGCGGAAACCTCTCGACCCAAACATAGCAGACGAGAGAATGCGCACCCCACTCTTTTGGGCCGTCATAGGCGGCTTCACAGAAATAGTAGAGCTCCTTCTGGGGCGGAAGTGTGTCGACCCCAATCTACCCGACTGGCATCCCCGGACGCCCCTGTTGATATCCGCCTCGCGTGGTCATGGGGCAATCATGAGACTGCTCCTGAATCGGGAGGATATCCGCCCCGACGCCGCAAGCCCCTCCGGCCGAACACCGCTCCTTCGCTGCGCAAAACGGGCATACCGAGTTAGCAGAGCTATTACTGGCCCGGGAGGACGTGAACCCAGACACGCCAGACCGTGTGGGGCGGACACCGCTCTCCTACGCTGCGCAAAATGGGCGTACCGAGTTATTAGAGCTATTAATGGTCCGGGAAGGCGCGAACCCTGATACACCAAATTCCACGGTACGGACACCGCTTTCATTCGCCGCAGCAGAAGGCCACAAGGACATAGTAAGGCTGCTCCTAGCCAGGGAAGAAGTTGGACCAGACAAGTGCATAGGGTTTCGATCACCGCTCCTGTTCGCTTGTTCCAAAGGCCACGATGAGGTCGTGAAATTGCTCCTGGAAAAAGGCGGTCTGGACCCAAACCGTGTTGACAAATACTGGGCCGACACGCCGATCGGCTGCGCAGTTTCCTGCGGGAATGCTAGGATAGTTGAAATGTTGCTGCAGCTGGAAGAGGTAGACCCAAATTTCCGAGACCGCAACGGGGACACCCCACTTATGCGAGCTGTCAGTATGGGGTATGAGCCTATAGTGGAGCTCTTGCTGACTAGTGAACGTGTCGATCCGAATGTCTCCTCTCCCCAGGGTGGAACGGCACTTTCCTACGCGGCGGACAGTGGGCGTGAGAAGATGGTGGCGATGTTGTTGAGCAGAGCGGACCTCATTCCTGATATGCGGGGTATGGATGGCGGACCTCCAATGGCTGATGGAGGGGGATAGTGGGACTGATAATTGATTATATTGTATTAAGTGTCGAAAATAGTCTCGCAGGGTTTCCGGCCCAGGACTTTCGTACCGGGACTCTTTTGGCGTTTGATGCTCCTGCACACTGGCGAGCCATTTGTATTGCTATACCCTAGCTCTCCAAGCCTCCAATCCCACTTCATTCAGAGTGTGGAATAGTACCCCCGCCCCAGATGGCTTTGTGATTTACTAGATGAAGCCTAGCCACCTCACTGCCGTCGCGGCGGTATACCGTTGCTACCGATATTGTGCTCATATTTTCACACCGTTTCACAATGCAAGTCGCCAGTAAAAAGTCGGATAGTGTCTAGCACGAGGCGAGCCAGCTCCTAGGATCGAATCATGCGCACTCCATTCACCGTGGGCACAGCTGGCTCGGGGGTGTTGGGGGTTTTTCTCGAGCCCAGTTTGAACCTCCCCAGCCCTGGTAAGTATCGTACACAGCTGCAGCCAGGCCTCACGAAACATCACTCATTCAACTGCGAATACGGTCTTCAATGGGGGGGGGGCGAAGGGGGGATCGACGGGTATCTAGTGGGCAAGAAAAGTGAATTCGTCAAAGTAGGGTATGATAATAGGAAGATCCTGCGGTAGGACAGATATAATACCACCCTCCTAAGTCTGCCCTCCGACTCCGTTCCCCTCCAACGACCAACAAACGCGCAGAGCATACCCATGTGATATTATACTATAATATATCCGAGCCCCTCTTTGCTCCCATCCCTCCTACTACCGACCTGCTCCTCCACTTCCCCCCCATCAGGCTCAGCCCAATCCCAAAGCGCATCCTACAGTAGCCGCTCACCCGTCTAGAATTCGCCGGCAGCCCATAAGAACCACACAACCCTGCTTCGTTTATTTCTCAACCCCGAAAGGAAGGGAAGGAGAAACAGATCTGCTAATTAATCCCTTTCTTTCTTCCACGTATTATATCATAGACAGGCTCCCTTCCCCAGCTCTTGAAGCTCTTGCGCGATCAACCTGTCGGTGCCGTCATCGCGTGTCACTCGCTTATCAAAGAACCCGGGATGCACGCGATTTGTCCCTAGCGTAGTCCTGCCTGCTACTATAGAAGACTCTAGCATCCGCGACTTGTGGGCCGCTAGAAGTAGGGCAGGGCGGGAAATACTAATTATATCACCAGCCCCTCTATGCAACACAACCCATTGCTCAATTATTTCGAGATTCGGCGGTAATCGGAGTTGGAATATCGATGACGAGAGAAAGTAGGTTTGGTCGAGAGGGGGACGGGATTTGCGTAGGAGTTACTACATGATATGTTGGCATGTTAGAGGATGATTTGTCATACTTCGTATTTGGGCAGGTGGGGGGGACATAACGTTGGTTGGGGATTCTATCTTTTGGCGGGGTGGTGCTGTACGGAGATACATGCTATAAGGGATTGTATGGTTTTGTTTAAAGAAAAGAGTAAAGGGGAAGAAGCTGTACTGGCTCTGAAGGTGAATAATCTTTTTTCCTTTCTATTGCTTGGCTACCCAAGTACATGATGATCCCTGATCATCCTTTTTGCCTAAGCAGTCCGGTTGGTGGTTATGAGAGGAGAGGTTGCTAATGTGGTGTGCTTGCCTTTAGGTGGTATAGTGGAAGTCTTTTTCAACACCTATACACCTCAGACGAAACTCGATGAACTCCAAAATCTCACTTTCTCCGAAGTTGAAACCACTAGCGAGAATTATCTGCCGATCTAAGTACCTCTGGGTGGCTTTTATCTAGCTCTTGACTGTCATCTTAAGCGCCTCTTTGTTTTATTCTCTAATCCATATTCCCTCCTTTACGGTCCCGCGGTCGGAAAGAGAGGTCAAACGCAATTCCGGGGAAACATAGCTGACTACGCACTCATCAATCCCCCTTCTGTTCCGAATAGTAGACGGCACAAAGGGTATGAGCAATTCTGTAATTAAATGGGTAAAAGGGTTTAGAGACTGTCAAAATATGTGTAATGGAGGTTCTCAATCTGGTTTGAACCCGGGATATTAAATGTGAGTTTTTTGGGGGTAGCTGCTGTGTCCAATATAAAGTGGTTGTATGCAGGGTGTTGGATTTTTTATCCCATGGCTTTATACGAAAGCTTCTTTATATTTAACCCTCCAAGTAGATCGCAGTAGCACACGATACAGACATACTAAACCTCACCTTTAGCATTACAATAGCTTACGAAAAGTAAATTGAATATATCGTGGAAAAGCTAGGGTGAATGTCATTATCGTTTCGTAAGTACTACCCCACACTATTATACAAAAATGCCCCTCCTCCTTCCCCACTAGCAAAATGAAAGGATCCACAATCTCACGGCACGTAGTCTATAAGACGACAAACTACTCCAGCTCTTTAACAACCGCCTCCAGAATCTCCTCCGGATTCCTATATCTCGCACCGGGATGCTTTGCAACCCTCTGCCACACTTCTCCATGTCGCGGCTCGGTAATACCCAACTTATTGAGCACGTCGCCCCTCTTCTCTTCAGTCCCGTGCATACTCAGGAACTTCCAGTACCATGCCCACGTATCGCCGTAATCCGGGTCCACCAAGATTGCCTTTTCAAACCAATTAATTGCCTTGGGCAGCTTCCTCTCCGCCCAAAAGTTCCGCGCGACAGCAACGTACAGAATGGGGTCGTTACCGACCTTCTCGATAGCCTCAACAAGGCGCGGGCGACGATGAGTGCGCTGTTCAAGGTACCAGATTGACTCCGCCCAGAGGAGGCCGGAGTGTGGACATTCCTGCAGGGCTTTCGCCATGAGGGTCTTGGCTTGGGAGATGTTGTTCGCGCGTCGCTCGACACGGACGCTCTCGCACCAGAGCTGCGCGGATTTAGGCACTGCGAGGCGGGCGCGGTCGAGGACTGAGCGGGCGCGGACGAGGGCGCTGGCTTTTTCTTCAAGACGGGACAGGAGAAGCCAGAGGGAGACGCTTGTAGGACATGCTTTGGTACCGGTGTTGTATGCCTCCCGGGCGGGGGGAAGTCGGCCCTCAGCTTCGTATATCTGACCCTTCATCATCCAGAGTTTGTCTGCCTTGGGGTATAGCTGCAATCCATGATTTACCAAATCTAGAGCAGCGTCGGTGTTCCCCTGCTGCCGCTCAAAGGCGACGGATTTGATCCATACCCTATCCGTGCCCGCTTCGCGTCTGGCAGTAGCGAGGAGTTCACGGGCGGCGGCGTGCTGAGTGTTTTCTGCTTCAAGCTTGACAGCAGCAAGCCAGATGTCTTCATTGTTGGGGTTCTGGTTGAAAGCTTTTCCAAGGACGATTCTCGCGCCGTCGATATCTCCCGCTTGCCATTTCTCTTTGGCAAGCATCATCCATAAAATTTCACTCTGCGGGCAGGCTTCGACGGCTTTTTCGAGGACGTTCCAGAGAGCTTCTTTCGTGCCGTGGTTTTTTTCAAGGTCCGCAGCTGCGCGCCAGATGCTCTTTTTCACCAAGAATACTCTTAAAGCGTACGCATATATCGCCCTAGCAGTTTCGTACTTTCCTCTAGAGATAGAAGCTTCAGCATCGTCCATCCAGATCTTCTTCCTGTCGTCATCTTCTTCAAGTTGCCAGCCCAGGGTTTCTCGGATGATAGCTTGGCAGGTCTCGATTGCACCCTCTTCTTCGCATTTTTCGGCTTCCTTGATCCAGTCTTCCCGTGTGGGCATTGCCTCTACCCGGGCGAGAGCTTGGACCGCGCGTTTCATGACGTTAACTTTGTTGGCATTGCCTTGCTGTTCTTGGAGTCTTGCTGCAGCGATCCAGATTTCCGGACTTGTGGGGATGGCCTTGCGGGCTCTGTTGAGGACTGTTTGCGCGTTTTCGAATGTTTCTAGGCGCGCTAGGGCCAACCAGAGTTCTATGCTCAGGGGGACGAGTTCGACAGCTCTTGCGAGGAGTATTTTGGCGTCTGCTGGATCTTCTTCGAGTTTTACGGCTTCCTTCCAGAGGACGACTGACTGGGGGATGATGTCGAGGGCTTTTCTAAGAACCCGTTTCTTTGCCTGCAGTTCTGATTCAAGTTCCATTGCCTCTACCCAAAGCTTAACGGATCTGGGGTTGTGGCGGACCGCTTCTGCTACGATGATTTTGGCATTCGCGGGTTCGTTCAGACGCATTGCTTCTGACCACACGTCCTCGTTTTTCGGGCAGTGTACGCAGCCATCGGCCATAAGAGTTCGGGCTTGGAACATTTTACCAGCTACTTCTTCAAGACGAGCGGCTGCGATCCAACCGGGTCCGTGTTTGGGATTTGTTTTGATAACACTCTGTAAAAGTTCTCTAACACGCTTGATATCACCAACCTGCTCTGCAGTTTGTGTGGTGCTCCGGTTGAGCGAGGTGAGATAACCTTTTGGATCAATGTTCGTAGCACCGGTCACGGAGTCACCCCCAGATCTATCCAACCTTGCTTCTAGCACTTTTGTCTTCGCCTTCCCAATGTCCACAAAGTTTGTCATAGTCCCATCTGCTGCATCAGCAGAAACGGTAGCAGTGCCTTCATCCTGAACAGAAGTCTCAAACTGTGAGCCGGCAGCATTGACCAATACCGAATCCGGGGTCGGGTAGAACTTTTGTCGCATGGCCTGTCTCGCCCTCCTATTCCTCCCTGTAAGATCCCCTACTTCAGGTAAGTTCGCCCAATCGTCATCAGTGAGAGTTTCCAGTCCTCGCTTCAAGTCGGCGAATTGGTGCTGGATTTTCGGATTTTTGCGTTCGTATTCCTCACGCTCGGTTTTCTCGCGTGCTTCCCTATATGATGACGAAGGAGTCGGCAAAACTGTCTCGTATAAACCATGATGATAAACCATGCATTCCACAAGAAAAAAATAAGAGTGGCAAACATGAGAACGGAGGGGTGAGGGAGAGTAATACCTTCGTGACTTCCGCCTTTTCTCCATCTTCTCATCTACACTTTGGTATATTCTATCTGCTTCGTCGTCGTCTTCGTCATATGCCCCTCCAGCGAAAAGTCCAACTTCATTCTCGGGGTCTTGAAACCGATCGTCGTCATCGTCATCATCGTCTTTTTTCTTATCCGCACCCTGCAGATTATCATTAGCAAATATCTAAAAGAAGGTAGGAAACGACAAACATAAGCAGTCGGTGGTGCCTGTCCTAATGCTTCTGCTCTTCGCGCGAGAGCGGCCTTGATAGCCTCCTCTGAAGGACCTTCACGTGCGGGGCCGATATCAGATCGCGTTGTGAATCCAGTAGCACCACGACCGAGGCCAGCGACATAGTTTGCCGGAGCTGGCTCATCGAGGAAGTTACGTTTCATCATCTCGATGGTTTGTCGCTTGGTTGATTGTACGAAGGGGAGAGGAACTGGCGTTTGTGAGGCAAGATAATACCGGTAGTTGAAGGAAGGCGTAAGCCGAAGAGAAGGGTTTGACCTGATAGTCACGTGAGACCATATGACAAGCCGCAGTGCTGAGTGGTCTGCCGGCGACGAACGCGGCTGGTTATTTCTGGGATTGCTACCGGTATTCATTTTGGTTAACAGGCCTCCCAAATCCATAGCGCTTTAATAAAGCATTGATTATAAATTAAATAGTTCGTCCCGTCAACCTATGTGGCATATGAGGGACTTTCTAACAGTAATAAACCCTAGCACAATCTAAGGAAATATGAATGGAGAGGCTGGTCATTTTAACTTATGAGGAGATGTCAAGGCCTCTTGGGACTCCTGAATCTCCTATCTCATAGGCAGACTTCTGATTTCCGAAATCTCAGCGGCAAACTTCGCAAAATGTTCCCGCATCTCAACTCTGAAATTTTTCCGGCCTCCCAACACCGCCTTCCGCAAACGTTCCCCACCCCAAACCTTGGCATCATAGTGGAACTGGAAGAGAACCTACAGAAGTGTCGATACAAAGAAACTGAGGAAAGGATTTCTCGATAACATACCGTTCCCAAATTGGTTTCGATAATCCATCTCAGTCATATGACCGCCCCCTCCCAGCCTATCTTACCTCCTGCTTTAATTATACCTTGGACTCTTTAATCTCTTGCTTCAATTCTGCCTTGAACTCTTTAATCTCCTTCTTAAGTTCCGCAAGTCATTTGGTTATCACATGCTCGTTAATCCCCTCAAGCATGCCTACACGCTGCCGGTGGATCCATGACTGGGGGGCCGGGGTAAGATGAAATGGCCTGTTCAGCGGGCGGAATATTTGAACAGAGTAGTTTGGTGATAGCAACAACTTCCTGCCAGTGTAAATCTAGCACGTCAGTCCTTGATACTTTGGCTATTTGTAGAAGTAGCATTAGTATAACATCAAGTGGGCCTACATTATCGTTTGTATGGTGTCTTAGATGGAGAGCCCGAACAAGCACCCGGACACTTCTCTACTTGTACTGGTAATGCCATGACACTTGTAAAACTATAGTTGTGTCAGGTGGTAGCTGTGTTTGGAGGCTGGGTACGCATAGGATGTGTACGAGGTACTTGAGCACTCGAAATACAAGCACCTATCAACCCTACATAATCAGGTCTCCGGAAATGTATTCCCAATTACTCTCTGAGCATTTACTTAAAACAATATTCTTGGGAAAGATACAGATTTAGGGTTCTCTGGGTTAGCTCAGTATGGCATTTATATATCATAGCACGTAGCATACCATCTGCAACCTAGGCTCCCAACATATCACTGGCGCAAGTCCAACCATAATCCTATGTCCATACTCGAGACGATTTCACAAGCCACTCGAGTGGCTTGTGAAGTCCTCTATTTGGTAGATCTCCCTTGACAATACAAAACCCAGAACTTGCTTAGTAACGAACAGCAAGCATCGGCACTTGGTTTCGAAGAGTTTCACAAGCCTTGGCGGCTGATAACGACTGGTTCAACCTGCAGATTCGGTCTCATTTAACTGTGGCCCAGAAACTCTCACGTCGTCCCTATTCCCCTCCGCCACCGCCGAAGATACTTAAGGCGACTCCGCCCCTCCATACACTTTGCCTCGTATAACCATCGTTACAACCATGGAAGCTATTCAGAAGGAGTACGAGCGCCTGATTAAGAGAGCAAACCTTTCTAAGAGCATTAACGATGTTGACCATTGTTTGAGGTTGTTGGAAAACGCCCGGGAAGCTATATTGAGAGGTTTGGCGCTATGTCCATTCGGTTAAACGAGTAGTTCTGACTAGGTACAGATCCGACGACCTCGAAAGTGACCTTGGTGAAGCTGCAACAGGCCATGAGCACAGGCTTGAGTAAAGTCCAAGACGACCATAAGGAAATTTACACTGGACTCAACCGCTATGGGAAAGCTCTTGACAAAGTACCTTGCCTCCCTACCCCCAGTCATTGTACTATCGTGTCTGACGTAACAGACGTTCAAAGCAGCCTCTACCTATTCCACGAACGATTATGACGCTCTAACCTCCCAGGCGCCACTTATAAAACGAGCTATAGCCATGCATTTGATTCGCGAGGGCCAGTTTTCCGTGGCAGATTGTTTCGTTACCGAAGCCGGTCCAATCGATATCCCGCCGGAGCTTCAGCAGGAGTTTCAAGAGATGTACGAAATCCTAGATGCTATGCGTACCTGCCATGACCTCTCCCCCGCAATCCGCTGGGCTCATCAGAAATCGGTCCAACTGGAACAACGGGGTAGTAACCTGGAGTTCGAACTTTGCAAGCTACAGTTTATCTGGCTATTCATTGAGCTGCCGGATCGCGCTATGGCGTACGCCAGGCAAGAATTTTCGAGGTTCCAGGAAAAACACTTAAAAGACATCCAACAGCTCATGTGTGCTTTTTTGTTTCTACAATCTCCAGAGAAGTCGCCATACTCCAGGATATTTGCGGACCCGGAGAAGAGCTGGAACGACGTTGCGCATTCCTTTACGAAGGAGTTTTGCAGTCTGCTTGGGTTGAGTGCTGAGAGTCCTCTTTACATTGCTGCCACAGCTGGAGCTATTGCTCTGCCGACACTATTGAAGATGGCCTCTATTATGAAAGAGAAGAAAACTGAATGGAGCACAGTTAATGAACTTCCTGTAAAGGATCCCCGTTTTTTGACCCCTAGTTTAACGCGAGATACTGACCCATATGGAAAAAACAGGCTGAAATCGCGCTCCCACCGGGATACCAGTTCCACTCCATCTTTGTATGCCCGGTATCTAAAGACCAGACTACCGACAGCAATCCTCCAATGATGCTTCCCTGTGGTCACGTTATCGCTCAGGAGTCACTTCAGAGACTGGCAAAGGGAGGGAGCAGCGTCACCCTGAAATGCCCATACTGTCCGAGAGAGAGCAGTCTCCATCACGCTAAGCAGGTAATTATCTGATTGTTTGACTTTTCGGTTCGGTGTTTGGGACGATTGTTCATAGGGTCTCTTATCTGGAGTTTTCTTCTACTTGTGTAAAAAATATCAAAATCACGATGCTCAATTTTCCGAAAGTCGATTTTAGCTCTGGTCTCGGTAAGGCAAAGGTACTAGTAATTTATCGTAGACTGTACATACGGTCCTATCTCCTGACTCGCAAGACGGTGCATAATCCTGCCAATGTCTGAGATACAGGTTACTCGGATAGGGAGCACTTTACAGTCATCTCCCTCTGAGACATGACAGGGGTGGCATATTCCGTCGTCCCATAGAGTCTGATACAAGGTCCGGCAATAAGTTATGGAACAGTTATTTAAGGTTAACCCGCTAAATATATCCCTGTCCGTTCCGGTTAATTGTTCCCCCTCTACTCTCCTTTCATCCCGTGATCATAAAACATTCTGAAGAAACGCACTCCATGTCCGGGTAACCGTTTTAGGGTTTGTACCCCTCAGAACACACTCCTCATTTGAACAGTCCCTCTCAACTTTGTAGGTGACTCCTTCCAAAAGCTAGCCTAACGATCATTCTACAGCAGCCGACGACAAACAAACTGACCATCAACACCCAGCAACAACCAGATTGATCAGTAAAGATGTGAGTTTTATTTTCTTCCCCTTGCACCCAAATATGTTTCTTGCGGAGGTGGTTTGGGTTGGACGGTTTTTCGGTCGGGGCGTTCGGTCCGACGAGCGGGGTGAAAAGCCAATTACAAGTACTGGTAAGATTCGGTGGCCTCCGGAAGGCCTTCGAGAGTTCCGACCCACAAAAATTGAAGGGAATGCGACAAACATGAAACCATCCGACAATCTTTGGTTGGAGTATTGGATGATGGGGGAGTGTGGCAAATAACTGAGCGCATCATGGGGAAAGACATATGTACTGACGATAGATCTCAGGGTCAATCTCCGCACACAGAAACGCCTAGCAGCCTCTGTTATGGGGGTTGGAAAGGGAAAGGTGTGGCTCGACCCCAACGAAATGAACGAGATCAGCAACGCCAACTCCCGTATGTCTATTTACCTGCATATCACCTGCGAACCGCGTAATAGCTAACAACTATAGGCCAAACAATCCGCAAGCTTTACAAGGATGGCCTTATCATCAAGAAGCCCAACACTATGCACTCTCGCTACAGAACTCGTGAACTCGCCGCCGCCAAACGAGCCGGTCGTCACACTGGTTTCGGTAAGAGAAAGGGCACCAAGGATGCCCGTATGCCCTCTCAGGTTTTGTGGATGCGCCGTCTCCGTGTTCTCCGCCGTCTTCTCGTCAAGTACCGTGCCTCTGGAAAGATCGACAAGCACCTCTACCACAGGCTTTACCACTTGAGCAAGGGTAACACCTTCAAGCACAAGAGAGCGTTGATTGAGCACGTTCGTCCGCCTATTGTTCTAATCGTTGCACCCATACTGATGAAGAAAATAGGTCCACAAGGCCAAGGCCGAGAAAGCGCGCGAACGCATACTTAAGGAGGAGATGGACGCCAAGCGGGCAAGGACCAAGGCCGCCAGGGAGAGAAAGCAGGCTCGTGTTCAGGAGAAGAAGAATGCCCTTTTGGCGGGTGCGGAGGAGGAGCCGGCCGAGAAATAAAGCGTTTTTGTAATAGAAATATAAAACCGCTTTCTCTTTCTTTCCTTTCCTACCTTTCACTACCTTTTCACTTTCTCCTCTTCTATTACTGGTATTTGTTTTTTAGTATTGGGAGGGGGCGATTGTAGGGCAAAAGCAATAAATCGTTCGCACACCCGAACAGCGACCATACGATCCCCTCCGTGGTGAACTCGTCGGGATAGGTGTGAAATAATATACCATACTAGGTTGCGGAATCCGCTTTGGTAATGATAAATGAGAAAACCATTTCGATACGGTACCAGTCAATCCCGGGCCCTCCCTATAGGATGCTAGCAACATTTTTTGTCCCAGAAAAAGCGCAACGTTCCGCCCATTCCTACCCGGCATTTTCCTAAAGGGGAGATTTATAGCTAATTTTAAGTGACACAGGCCATCTACGTAGTTGCCTTCTAGCGCGAGAAAAAATTGCGGAATTTGTCGGTGTTTTTTATGATTTTTTGCGATGTGTTTTCCTGTTTGGCAGTTGAAGTATTGTTTTCTTGGCCATGGGCGAAACGCTGTGTTTTTGCTGAGATAGAAAAAAACTTGGCTAGTATTCTACAGGGAGGGCCCGGATTGGCTGGTACGGGATACCGATAGGTCTCTCAGAAATGATAGCCGCAGGCTATCGTAGATTTAACGGACTCGTTCGAGTACTAATCACCAGATATCACTCGGAATAACTAAACCTGTCAAAAGACGACATAGGCTTTAGAGGCCACAACGCCGATTAATTTCTCCTAGAAAACATTAAAAGACCCTGTGACTAGCCAGCCAACTGAGCAACCGACACCGTGCAGACACCTCTAAGCCCCTCGCTTTTCTCCCCTGCCTCAATCAGTCTAACAATCAACCGGTCCAACAATCAATCCATTCCCAATCTAATAGCCAATCACTCTCCCGACCACTTCAACGCCCCAACCCTTGGCCAAACCCCGAAGTTAACATAGCACCCTCTTCCCCCTTCCCCTCCCGCCTCCCTGCCTCTCCCAGTGCACCGAGAATGCCCGCAATCCCAGCAAACCGTCCCCTCCTGACCACTAATCTCCCAGGCCGCGCCGCACCCGCAGCACTGCCAGAAGCTGAGACACGAGACACACTTCCTGTGCGTGCAGTCCGGGGTTGGGCACTGGCGGAGGGGGGATTGTGCCAGAGTGAAGTGGGGATGTTGGCAGATGCAGCAGAGCCATGGGGTGGGCTTCCCGATTATAGGTGTGGTGGGTTGCGGAGAGGCGGTAGCAGGAGCATGTGCTTCAGCTTCGGCTTTCTTTTTTGTCTCGGGCTCGTTGGACATTGCAATTTTGTGCGGATTGGCGGACTTAATTTATCTGTGCTTTTGTCAGCTAAGTCCCAAAGACCCAAAGCACCGGTAGGTAGTACTGTGTTGGCTTATATTAGCTCGGAATCTGACAGTGGCTACTACGGTAGCGGTAATATGCAGTGCGTCAAATAGTCCGGTTTTCAACTTTGGTTTCTCAACGTGTGTGTGGTGGGGGGTGGTACTGCGCCTTCTAAGATACCGAGCTGGGAATAAGGATGGTAATTTCGGACAGTGGTGCCGTTCAGCGCATCAGGTAGTTTGAAATTTCGTGTTTTTTCGACGGATGTGGTGATAGTGATGGTGGCAGCCTCGGTTTCGGGCTCAGAAGCAGTATTTGTAAATTCTGGAGCAGTGGTAGTGGTGGGGGTAGGGAGAGCACACGAACCTGGGCATAGGGTTTCGGTCGCCCGGGGCTTGTGGAATAGTGTTGTGGGTGCCGGCTAGCTAGCAGAGGGAGGCAGGATCGCAGTACAGGTTACCTCCCCAGCGCATGCTCGGTGCCTATGGCAGTGCTCCCTGGGAGCTGTAGGAAAGGCTGGGGTAAGCGCATATATGGTAGGGGGGGGGACTAAGATCACTATATTCATGCCCTGTTTTAAATGGATTAAGACTAGAGAGGCAACTTATATGCTCTACAAATCTTATTCGCGCAACCTATTTTGGGCACACTCATATCTCCTTCCGACCTTCATAGTAGATAAATGTAACTGCGCGTGTCGACGACAAAGTTTGGGCAGTAGACAGCCATTTAAATTTACCTCCCATCGAGTGACATGCTATGATTATAACATCGGGGGGGTGTGGAAAGAGGAGGATTGCCTAAATCTCCTTACGTTATAATTTTGATAAAAAAATACTATCAAAGCTCGGATAATGGCGCGCTGTAGGTATGATGAATTGTAAACTAGCTCGTCGCGTAGTGTCGTATCATAGGTTATATAAGTTGGTAGTCCAAACTCTGCTCTTGGTAACGGTTGGACTGTACTGTACGTTCCTACACCGCAAACAATGGGTATAGTGCCGTAGATTATAGCTGTAAGGTATAGCGTTATTCTAGGGAAATGGTGTCTCAATTATAAAATTGGATGCGGGATAATCATGTCCTTTTGCCGTCCTAGTTGACTCCAAGTTTAAGTAACCATTCTTCATCGCCAGAGGGGTCCACCTTGGCGTCAAGCGTTCGCCGTATGAAAGAAGGAAAACGATATTGGAATAAAGGGGGGGGAATGGGGACAGAAAGGAAGCTTACGTAAACTGTATTTTCATAGTACTAAGACTGTATGTAGCCCTATTAGATTTTAGTCCTCACACTACACAATATTTTACTGCTTCTTTGCTAAAATGTATACACTCGGGTGTTCTCTATGCCTTGGGCATTGGCCAGAGGGTTCGCTCAGGCATCTATCACACACCGGAGCGATAAACTTGGGTAAAACCTCTATTTACCATGAACTTCTTACTATGTAAGCTGTTGGTAGCCTGTTTATTTTAGTGCCAGGTAGTTGGATGTCCCTGCCATGGGTAGGCAAGAGCTTGCAACTCACCTAGGCAAAAAGGGCATTTTTTTAGTTCAACCTTCGTATCGCTAGCATGTTCACGGAATAAACGAGAGCCCCCTAGCTCTTATTCTTCACTGCTGCAATACAAATTACTTTTGTTCACTTGAGCTAGAATAAGAGTTGTGAGATTGCTTGAGAAAAGAAGAAAGGCAAGGAAGGAAATTTTATGTAAAAGAGAAAATTTTCAAGGCTGGCGTGTCCCACTGGTGCATGCGCGCACTGCTGCTATAAAGTTATATCATACCTAGAAGTGCAGGCACATCCAACATTGAATATGGGGCATTATCGAGTGATTGCCTGTGGCCACATATCTTTTCTAAACCACAAACCACAGCCGAATATAGTACGTATTCTACCCTACGCGAATAAATGTAGCCGTTAGGGCTACCAAAGCTTAAAAAATAGTATTAGTTCCCCCTCCTTATAAATTCTTCCACGAGTCCATTCCTTCTCTCTTCACACCCATCACACACACCTCTCACAACTCAAACTTCAAAACTCCGCTCTCTATCCAGGCACTAAAATTCTGTCCTCAAAATTCCCAAACCAACTCTCTCGAGCACTCACCATGCTTTCCGCTACACGCCTCACTCTCCTAGCCCTCTTTGCTATCGCTCTTGTCACCGTCTTCGCAACCCCCCTGGCCATCCCTGACGAGCACGAAGTCAATTCCCCATCCGCCGCCGGTTTCAAAGGCCGTTTTCGTGTTCAACCCCCAGCAGACCTTGACACAAACATCTATCAACTCCTCGAGGATGGGACGGAGAAAGTCATCTACAACTCGACCGCCTCCTCCACAGACGAACCTGTAGCGTTTGACATCGACTGCGACACAACCTGGGCATCGCCGATGTACTGGAACATCTACGAGGCTGCGAGACGTCTGGAAGTTGGGGGACGCCAGTGGTGTGTTCAGAATAATCCTATGGGGTCGCGTTGCACGACCTGGATGTCCGAGAAGGATGCATCCTTGGCGGTTTGTGGGGTCCTGTACACTAGGGTTACTTGCGACTATTTGGCCTGGTCGGCTAGGCAGATTGTTGTTTGGTGCAACTGGAATGATCACGCTGGTGGGAAGTATATTTGGAATAGTGAACTCAAGGGAATTGTCTATTAGGCGGGTTGGAGATACTGTTGGGGTTGGGGAGAGAGGGAATTCTTTTACACCGCCCTGGATATGTAGCTAAATAAATCATCCCCCCCCCCCCCTCGGGCCCCCTAAGTCCTAGGTTTTCAAACCCAAATCTTAAGAGTCTTCAGCAAAGATATGAACTCAAGTAGTGAAACCTGGTTCACTTGAGATTAGTGAATGCTTTCCCTACGCTTTTGGCAATCACAGTCAAAGATGAACCCACATCATCAGAATAAATCCAAAGGTTTCGCGTATGACCCCCCTCGCTATGAACCCAGATACAAGGTCTCGACCTCACCCCACAGCTCATTTCGGCCGTAGCTGAGCAGCGCCCAACCTCTTAGGCCCCGCATTGTATTCACCTGGTCTGAAAATTCTCATAATTAGCCAAACCAATCAACACCCAGTTTGCCCAGTAAGGGCCTAAATTTGAATGGGCGAAATAATAATCAGGGAAACAAACATCTATCATGAGGCAGTTCCTACACTCAGTGCCCACGGATATCGCTAGAAACCCAAGAGAATCCGGCCGTCCCTCCCCCCGAATACAAGTGTTAGGTAGATTTGACCTATCTTCGATAACGAACTTTGTTTGTGACGTCTGCTGTGGGTCCGGGCGGCGCGATTGGGATGTTGCTTCCGTCGCCGCCACCACCACCTCTGGAATCATAGTTAGTGTTGCCCTTGGAACGTGATCGTTTCCGGGCAATAATATCGTCAGTATATTTGTTCTCCAGGGCTTCTTGACGGGGAGAGACCGGCGGGGTGGGAACCCAGAAGTCAGTTTTCTATTACTAGGTACGAAAGTTACCCGAACAGCTGATTTTGGCGATTGGAGATTGGTTTAAATTAAGTTTTCGCCTTCCAATTTAGTGTTTGCCTATTCCTACTGTTATTCTATAAAGTGCTGTTGTGTAGTATGTGATTGTTAAATAGATCTTTTCTGGGTTCTTTTGGGGAGTTATGATACGATAGCCCGCTCCCTTTGTCTACCCTACCCACCAACAAGCAGGGGCTCAATTAAGTATGATATTCAATATCTACCAGAGGCGTCCTGAATCCCGCAGGAGCCTCCCCGAGAGCATTAACCTACAGGATGCCCTAGAAATATATCACTAGTGATTGAATACCGACTACTACCTTCTAGAGCCCACTGGGTTAATCTTCAGCTGAACTGAGCTCCTTCGGATTCCAGATTCTCCTACCCAGGCCAGTCCAACCAGACCCAAATTCAACCAAGTCCACAAAAAACAAGCAACCCAACCTCCAGGACCTCCATGCATCGGAAGGAGTATGCTAGGAGCATGCGCCTATGGCGGTTAGTTTAGGTATATGGACTATCAGGAGGTCTGGCTGAATAGTATACAGCTGGAAGGCCCAGTTTTAGCATCAGAGAAAATATAAGGATCCCAGCTCCCAAGCCCTATGATACCACACCCTCATATGCTCCGAAGTCTGTTGTGGCAAACCTGCTCTTAGTAGGTTTTGGGTTGGGAAATAATATGGAGGTGGCATTGGGCTTACATTCAAGAAGACCCGAGCAGATGACCCTGCGTCCATTCCCCTGAACTACCACCCTTTGGGTTTGGTATGAGACCAACCCCTATACAAACTTCCTCAGCTATGATACCGCTTCACCAATTCTACTCTCAAATCTCCACACCTAGCCATACACCTCAACAAACTTTCTAATATTGTAACAACTACTGGACGATTTCTCAACTCTCTCCACCCTACTATGTCCTCCCCGGCCAACTCCACCGAAGCGGATACCCACAACCCCTCTTCAACCAAACCTGAACTAAACCCATGGACCTGCTGCAACTGCGGTCAGCACTATCCACTGGCATTGCCTTCACCGGAGCCATCTCAATACTCATCCCCGCCCCCATCCCCATCTACCCCCCCATCCCCAGGCTCCCCAAGCCCAGAAACTTGCCAGCGGTGTAAACACAGCAAGTGTGTCAACTGCGAGCACTTTGTTGTTTGCTCCGAATGCGGATTCGAAATCCCTAGTGAGCAGAGTTATGAAGGGTGTCCTTGCTGTGATCATGATTGTGATGGGGGTGGGTAAATATGGTTATTGTTGGCGCCTGAGCTGGGGGGGGGGGGGGTGGATGGGTTGTGCTGTGATAGAATAGGAAAACTTAGAGGGGGTCTTTGATATTTTTGTGCGCTTCCTGCTTCTTAATTCTGTTTGGGCTCGGGATTAAGCTGGGGGTATCATACATAGAAGACAACTCTTCTGGAGGCAATGGTGTTTTATCAAAGCTAAATCGCTTGAAGGCCCGTAGATATCTGGAACCCAGCCAGGTTGTCCTGGGATGCTTAGGCCAGCGCAGCTAGGCTGAAGACTTGGGTCTGGCTAGACTAGCTGTTTATCAGTGCTGATTCTTCTCATGAATTAGGCGACTTTTTACCAGAATGGCTTGGTGTTCGATAAAAGCTCGCGCTATCCTAGCTACTAGATAGAAGTTTGCATTTGTGCTTTTTTCCTTCTTATCCTCAGCTGGCCAGAGTTAGGTGTTAGCTTTAAGTTCTCTGAAAATATAATCAAAGGTTCTGCCAGGTATACTTGCTTTTCCATGACTCTCCGTCATACTTAGTGAAACTGATCCCTTGCATGACCGTAAATCCACTCCGGAGAGGTCATCCTGTCGGGAAATAGAGCCAGCGACTAGTTCGAGCATTTTAGTACACCCCATACCTTAATTAAGCTGCTACTAGTTTGCCTAGATTGTAGTTATGTAATATTTAGTGCTTCCTTTTCCTAAGAAATAATAATACAACTATGATTGGACACCTATTGCTTAGCCACTGAGATAAGTAAAAAATTCAGCTTGCCACTAGGATGTCCCGGCGGAGGGGTGGCCCACCTAGTCAATAGGATATCCCTTTAGCCAAATGAGTTGTGTTGACGACTGAGATGGAGCGTATTATACTTAGGTGAGGAGGGTTTTCTTTTTTGACGTTAATTATTACCTTCACCCAACTAGGAATTCTGGCTGTGGCATTCGAGGTATTGAGCTTGGTAGTCAGGTCGGACGTCGCGAATGTGTCCATAAACCAAACCCCATATTTAAACAAGATGTTGTCCGGAATGTGTTGCTTTGACGTCACTGCGATGATCGGTATATTTGAAATGGTAATTGGTACGGCAGGCCGTTTAGCGGGTGTCGGAATGTCTCCTACTCGCTGGTGAGTGGGGACTGGTACCGAATGAATACGGAATTTGGATGGCTGGCTAGATTTGGATACTTGTACATACTGTATATTCTTTGTATTGCTATTGTTGTTCCAGTTCGGACGGAGCGACGGGCGATTTGACTGATAGCTATTTAAAAGGTTGACTTCGGTTTTCACAAGAATAGTCATTAGACTTATCTGTGATTCAGACACGAGTGACACCTTGTGATGATTAAGGTGAGATAATGGTTAATTTTCGCGCTACAAACTCCTATATACAGTGCTCACTATAGACTATAAGATGAAACGAAGAATCGGTCTACGTAACTGTTTTCTTGGGATCAGAGGTCCCTTTTAATTTTGCTGTCTCGGGCTTCTTACTAATCGGTCCCCCTCTCGTCATGCAACATCTACTTAGAGTTAATGGAGGCACATTACCTCGGGCCATGGGAAGTCCTTACTGGGTGGAGAGCGTCGCTTTTGCTAAGACCTCATTTTCCGCTCGTCTCGCCAGTGCCGGCTGGACCCTTCGTTCCCGCGGCTGGGGGGTCGGCTTGTAAGGGTGTCTTTGATGAATCCTGCTTCCTGTTTGGGTTGGATAGGGTCTCCGATGACTACACGGGTGATTAACAAATATCCGCTGTGCGAGCACTTCAAGAGTTATGATACCTGAGAATTGCCTCCGGTTTTTTCAATATTCTTCCTCTCGCTAACTGGCTCTTTTGCGATATTAACACTCTCTCGGACCTGACTGTCGTCTGGGCCCTTCTTCCCCTCGCCCTGGTTAGACTTTCCAGCGTCTCCCTTGCTACTCTCGCCAGCCTCATTTTGGGATCCTCCTGCCACAGGCTCGAAAGTTTCACCAGCTCCCTCTTTTACGGAAGCGGCCTTGTCGGTAGCGCTCATGATGCCTGCTTCTGCTTTGTCTTTGGCCTCGACGTACAGTTCACCAGCCTTCTCCCCCATCTCCCCAAAGCTCCCTCTGGCTCGGTCACGGGAATCCCCAGTTGCTTCAGAAACGAGCTCGGGCGTGGGACCCATCTGCGATTTAGTTTCTCCGCCGGACGAAGGTCCTCCTTCTTCATCCAGAGTAGAGCTACTAGAGTGGTGATTGGAGTGGTGATGATCGGTCTTCTTTGCGGGAGAAGAGTAGAGGAGATACAATGCCTATCACATGAAAGTTCAGCAGGATTTCTTAGCTTTCAAAATTTTGGAAAAGGAGATTACACTTGGAACAGTCACAGCAATCGATCCAACAAGCCATGCCATCTCGCTGCTCTTCTTTCCATGGTTTGGACGGCCGGTAGAAGCGTAGCTGTCGCCCTGAGCGGAGTTCTGGGCTATTTTCCGAGTAAATTGTCTTGATGAGACGACAACGTTCCGGCTAGCGAGAATAGCCCGGAGGAAGGGGGCAGGAAATCGTAACATTGGCATGTTTGGTGAAAGGACTTGTAGCGGCAGTTGGTGGACGCAATTGGGTGGAGAGAAGCGGGTCTTTTGAAAGCAGTGCAATAGGAGAATTGGTATCTGTGGATGATGGGGTCAGGGGGATGGTACGATGAAGCTAAACGGGGCAGGGGGAATGAGAACAATTTCGCTCACCGAAACCAACTACCGTAGAGGCCCAAAGAGACAATGAGGTCACTCTGTCGAAGTTACCCGAGAAACAGCCGCTAGGATAAAAAAGGAAACGCTAACTATCTTGGCATTTTTGAGCCTCTCAGTTGAACTTTTGGCCCCTCAATCCTTGGCCCTACTGAGTTCAGTGTTGCATACGGTGGGGTGTGAGCAAGTTGCGACATACAAGGTGCCAGGCAGTCCTTGCTCTCTCCCTTTCCCCACAATTCCATCAACCCAACAAAACAAAACTCATCCCCCTCCTATTTCACTGCCGAAACATTACCCAATATAATCCACAACCGGTGAAACCTTTCTCACTTATCACCGCCTCTACCTTTCCTTAAGTTTTCCATCTCTCGTTCAACCCATCAGCTCTGCTAGCTCGAAATAGCAAATATGGCGAACGCTTCAACCCCATTCGCCCTCCAGTCTTTACTGGAGAAGATGTCCTCTCCAGATTCCGATTACCGTTTCATGTCTTTAAACGACCTACTTTCAATTCTCACTAGCCCGAATGCTAGTTTGACACAGGCTGATAGCAACCTTACAAGTAGGGTAATTGATGGAGTTGTTAAGGCGCTTGACGATGCAAACGGTGAAGTGCAGAATCTAGCAGTTAAATGGTATGTCAGTCGCCAGAGCTGCCTCCCCGAGCTCTAACAACACATTTAAGGTTGATCTCGTGCCTATTTTGAGCGATAATGCTAGTCGATAAGTTGGAGTTACGCTAAAGCTTAATTTTCCTCCTTAGTCTTGGGCCTTTGGTCTTGAAAGTTCGAGATAATCAAATCGCCCCCCTCATCGACCGTCTAACGACTCTCTCTATGACCTCTACGGACCCATCGATTCCTTCTACCGCTCTCAGAACTATAATTTCGAGCCTTCCACGCCCCGTGGCCGTTTCCTCGGCCGTACCGGGTTCCCCGGTATTGGTTCAGAAACCTGACGCTATCCACCAAACCATTGCCGCTGCTGTGCAAGCCATCCAGAAAACACTTTACCCCAAGCTTCTGATTCTGCTAAAACCTGGCACCGAGACTGTTAAGGGCGGCGGTGCTAGCCTTGACAGCATCGATCTATTGATTGAGACCCTCAAATGTTTTGGCCCTGTTCTTGGCGGAAAGGAGGTCGAGCAACTTCAGGTTGCTGTCATGGAACTATTGGAGAGCGATAGGACAAGTCAAGTTGTTAAAAAGCGAGCTGTGACTTCGCTGAGCTTGCTTTGTGTTTATTCTCCGGATGAGCTGCTGTCCAGCTTTATTAATCATTTAATCGAGTCCTTTCGAGCCCAGGGAAAACACGTTAACCCGACACGCCTTCGTTTGCTTGTTTCGGTAACAGGGGCCTTGGCAAGGGATATCCCAGATAGATTCGGCCCATACCTTAGAACGTTATGTCCATTTATCCTCTCTGTTGTCGATGGGAAGGACATTCAAGACAGAGAACTCGGTGATGAACCAGAGATGGAAATGGACGAGGTCCGCGAAGCAGCGCTTGTCAGCCTTGAGAGTTTTATGAGTTTCTGCACAAGCAACATGACAAGGTTTACGGAGGATGTCTTGAACGCTGGGATGATCTACTTGAAATACGATCCCAACTATGCCGACCCCGCTGATGAAGATGACGAGGAGATGGGAGGAACACAACAAGATGATGGCGATGGAGACGACGGCTTTGGAGGCAGCGATGGCTTTGGAGGCAGTGATGATGAAGGCGCATTTGAAGAGGATGGTAACTTTTCCGATGAAGATGACATTAGCTGGAAGGTTAGACGATGCGCGGCGAAGCTGCTCTCGACAGTTCTATCAACTAGAGCTACAGACTTAATTCTTGGAGAACAAGAAGGAGGTGGGAAAGCGTACAAACAAGTTGCCCCATTACTTGTTGAGCGCTTCCATGAACGTGAGGAGAATGTGAGATTGGAAGTCCTTGCAACTGCTACGGTATTGGTGAGGAAGACTGGGGAGGTTGCGCAAGGAACATTCACGCCGTTATCTCCCTCCAGGGACAGACGAGGAAGCACAGACATAATCATGGGCCCCCCACCGAAGAGAAGGCGTGGCTCGGATGCTTCAATGCTTGATACCACTACCTATGATGTTCCCGGACAAAGCTCCGACGAGAACGGCGTAAAGAATAGCCTACAGGCTTTGATGCCAAGGCTCAGCAAATCCCTTAGCAAACTCTTGAAAACTAAGAGTACTACCTTGCCCACAAAGCAAGCAAGTGTCACCCTCTTGTCTGCGATTGTATCAGTATTGGAAGGCGGTCTGGATGGTGTGCTCGGGCTTTTTATTGAACCGCTAGTTGATGCCACTCGGGGCGGCAGTGCTGTTTCCGGTAGCAACGTCGTCGCTGCGACCGCCGCCGGGGGAAGCGCAGCCACCGCCACAGGCTCTTCACTGCGTATTGAGGTTTTGAGATTGGTTGGCAAAATCTGCGAAAATCACTCGGTGCAAGTTGTTGGGGAACACTTTGACACCCTCATACCGGCAATGATAATTGCAGTCGAGGAGCCGGCCTATAAAATTTCCTCTGAGGCCCTTAACACCGTGGTTTCGATCGTTCGGCTTCTCACCACAGAAGGCTCTACAGGATATGGTGACTACTTGAAGGGGTTGTATGATGTTATCGTCGCAAAGGTCGGGAATGGAGATGCCGACCTCGAAGTAAGAGAGAGGGCCATCGTCGCATTGGGAGTTCTTCTTTCTAGGACATCCGGCCAGTCAGATCTGATCGAAACTGACCGAAGGGCTACGGCCTTGGGAATGCTAGTGGAGCGTGCTAAGAATGAGACTACCCGTATCACCGCTGTCAGAGCTATCGAGGTTATAGCGAGGAATGCCAAAATCACGGGCGATGTGACTCCCAGCTGGGTCAAGACTGTTGTCGCGGAGTGCGGTGTTCAGCTCCGAAAGGCCAACAGAACCCTCCGTGGTGCGAGCTTGGATGCATTGCGGAGTATTTCTGCCAATGAGAACTGCCGGAAGGCAATGGACCCACAGAGCAAACGGGATCTAGTGGATGTTCTCACTACGCTATTGCCAGCTGGAGACATGCATCTACTCGCCCCAACTTTGGCTATCATCAGATGGATGATGATTGATGGTGATGGGGTTTATGTCACTTCCGGTATTAACGAAGGCGTTTGTGGGCTTGTGCGAAGCAACCTTGGGTCTGGCCTAGTGGTGGAAAGCCTACTTGGGTTGGTAAAGGCTATCGGAGAAAACGACCCCGTGGGAAAAAAGACAGTGATGAATGGTCTCTTACAGGAAGTCGGAGTGAATGGGGAGACCAGTATTGTAGCCAAGGTTGTTGCACAATTACTTGTTAGTGGTGGTGGGAAGCAAGGCGGGTTCACTATAGGTGTTGAGGAATTCGTGGGTGAAGTGGTTAAAACTACCGATGACAAGAGAAAATGCTTGGCATTAATGGTTCTTGGAGAGATCGGTCTCAGAATGTGAGATATCCGCTGCGAGTTTAGTATTACTCAATCTTCTAACAAAACAATAGGGGCCCTTCATTCTCTGTCGGACCAGAGACCTTTCTTGAGCAGTTCCATGCAAAGAGCGATGATGTTCCGATCGCGGCTGCCGTAGCCCTAGGTCTTGCTAGTGCTGGAAACGTTCAGGGCTATTTGCCCGTAATTATGCAGAGGCTCGGAGGTGGAGACAAAGACCAATATCTACTACTTCACTCGTTAAAGGAAATTATCCAGCATTCCGATGACACTACTGCAAATATCAAGCCATACGCCGATCAAATCTGGAAAGCTCTCTTCTCCATGGCAAAGAACGATGACAGCAAAGCTGTAGGAGCGGAGTGTGTTGGCCGTCTCACTATCATTGACCCCTACAGCTACCTGCCGGAGCTGCAGAAACATCTCCAATCCGAGAGCAGCGCGATACGTGGAATGGTTATTTCAGCACTCCGATATACTTTTACCGACACAGAGGCCTCATACGATGACCTCCTTAGACCGATCGTTGTGGACTTCCTCACAGTCATGGTCGATGATAAGGAACTTGAAAATCGCAGACTTGCCCTAACGGCATTAAACTCTGCAGCCCATAACAAGCCCCACTTGATAGGCCAGCATCTGCAGAGTCTATTGCCACTGGTATACAGAGAAACTGTCGTTCGCCCGGAGCTAGTCAGAGAAGTTCAGATGGGACCTTTCAAGCACAAGGTTGACGACGGCCTTGAAGTTAGAAAGGTATTTCACCGCCCTTCCCTCCCTATAATTACATCGCTAACATAGGCAGAGCGCCTACGAAACTCTCTACGCCCTCCTAGAAACCTCCTTCTCAGGAATCGACATCCAAACATACTTCGACCGTGTCATTGCCGGCCTCCAAGACGAGCATGATATTCGCGTTCTTTGCAACCTAATGCTAACAAAACTCATCCTCCTTGCAAAGGGCGAAACCCTCCGGCGGCTTGACTCGATTGCCGAGTGCTTCAAGGCAACCCTGAGTCAAAACCCTAAAGAAAATGCAGTAAAGCAAGAACTCGAAAAGCATGCAGAGAGTATCCGAAGCACCATGCGTGCAACCGTAGCGCTTAATCGCACTGCTATTGGGGCGGGTGTTAGTGGGAAGGCCGGCTGGAATGGGTACTGGGAGTGGGCAAAGGCGGGCTTCCTTAACGAATTGCAGATACTCGAGGGCGAGGAACGGGCCGAGTAAGTTTGCGTCGTTATCAAGCGAGAAAAAACCTTGTTGAAAGAAAAAGGATGGGGGAGAAATGGATAATGTGCTACCATATGATGTGACCCGTTTCCCGTTGTTCTTGAGTCTACGAAATTCCTTTGTCCCTTTTTTTCTTGCCTTGTTCTCCCCGGTCCTTTTTTTTGCTACGATAGCGAACGACGAAGTTTATAAAATATATACTCCCCCTCTGCTTGCTTCCCCCCTTTCTTTTTCATAACGCGCGTGATGATCAGTCGTCGTTTGGCCGCAGCTACGACAGCCACCGAGCCCGCAACATCAAGTATTGCACCGATATCTCCCATTCTACCCACTCACCCATCCTACGACCATCCATCCAGAACTCCCATGCGATAGGTTAAGCCAACCACCCTACCGTACCATCCTGCTATAATACTGTAAACCATTGATCCTACAGTACGACGCGGTAGAAAAGCGGTATTCCGAGCTCGTGCTCAAACCAAGACATCGCACCGAAAGCACTCCACTGCTCTCTCGCAGTTTCGTTTATATATAATCATTATATCGATGGAGGTGAGGTTGTGGATTGAGTAACACCTTTATTGTGTGCCTGTCTCGCGCCTGAATGAGTTGGGAAAAATGAAAGAAAAGACGGAATTATGTGATTAGTAGCTCTCTTGCTTTGTTTTGCTGATCAGTGATGCTGGTGTTCACCTGTGCTTTTACCGGCCACGCGAAGGGAAGAGGGGGGTCCCTAGTACGTGCTTTAGTTGGTTTAAGCCCCCCATGAAGGAGAGAGAGAGAAGGTGGAGTACGATATCACTAGTTTATTTTGAAGTGCTGGTTACATGTCTATGATACAAAGTGACTTGCAGTAGAGTACAGTTATCTAGATTTCCCTCTACACGCCAAAACATATCGCTATCACCCCAACCAATTTTCCCCGCCAATCAATCAATCAATCAAATCCTCTCATCAGCCTTCCAAACCCCAACCTTCTCACTGAGCATCGAAATCTGCTCGACGTGCCCCCTCTTAACCCTCCTCTTCTCAACCTTGCCCGTCTCCGGATCCACGCCGTCGACCCAGCTAGGCGTCCGGTCAATAACCCACGCCCACTTAGTCCCGAAGCCAAAAATCTCCAGCAAAGATTCCCCCTCCCGAGCGACCTGGCTTTCCGACTCCTCTCGATGTGCAAGCAATTCTTCGTACTCCTCCGCGTGGGATGATAGCTCTGTCGTCAAGAGTTGGAAGACGCGAATGCGCGTTAAAAATAGGATTAGTATTTCTATAAACTTCTGTTATTGTTTCCAAAGGGGGCGGCGATGCCGGGGACCAGGTTTTGCTCTGTCAGTTTGCCCTTTTACGATATGTATATGGGGGGTTTTGTAGTTTACGAACCCATTCGGATTTTGGTATCCGCAAAGACACCTCCTCAAGGCCTTTGCAAGAGCGAACCAATTTTGAGGCGCAGCGTCTCTCGACTGGCTGGCTAGTGCTTAGGCGGAGGCTGCGGATTGTAGGCCCGTGGGAGTTTATAATTGCGTCCAGGAAGGGCTCGACGGTGTCCTGTTCTATCACGCTGGCCGATGGAAGGATGTATAACTCTTCTAGGCCAGCGAAGGAGGAGAGGAAATTTGCCCAATGCTTCCCCACATCGTTTATTCGCAGGCTCTTCAGCTTCAGGCGTCTCACTGCCGGTATAGGACTTTGTCTCATGGCGCCCCCACTTCCGGCTGTTAAAACACTTGCAGGTGATCCAGCGTTGGCGACTTTCTGTTCTTCAGCCATCAGGATCTCGTCCCATGATGGCTCTTCCCCAACACTACAGTCAAGCAGTGAAAGTTTTTGAAGCTCTAGTAAATCCAAACACCGCCGTATTGGTATATCTAGTACCACATTACTTATATGAAGTTCCTTAAGAACCCGAGGACCCTGTGCAGGTCCATGTTCTGGAAAAATGACACTTAACCTAGTCGAAATCCTCCAGGATACTTTGAAAACTTGGAGTGCCGGCATTGAAGACATGCTCCAACTGTAAGTTGTTCGAGATCCGAGACCTGTTAAGTGTATACTCTTCAGATTTCTAAAGACTATCGGGGGCGCAAGCGAAGGTGGGGGAGGGGGATGAAGTGAGAGTGGATGTATTATTCTCAAGCTCTTCAATTTTGGCTGTCTAGATAGCGCTTCATAAAGGATAGGATGCATCATTGATTCTGAATTCCATCTACCATTAATTCCTCATTGCCCACATTAGTCTAAGCCCTGCGCGAACATGGCAATATTGCTAGGAGATAGAGGCACCTACAGAAATTCTTCTAGCCTGCCCATTCCGGAGATTATCCCCACCACCGCAACAGCCCACACCCCATGTTCTTCACCCCGCCGGTCCTGGCCTGACGGCTTCTCGTTGACAACCTCCAAACGCTGTACACAGGCGGCGATACCTGGCCTGAGCAATGCACCCATCTGTGCCAAAGTGATGTAAGCTTTTCTCCCCTCTGGTCTACAGACGAGGACCACGTTCCTATAGAGCAAAGGGACAGTTAGGAAATGGTGAATTCGACTGCTTCGACTAACGCGGGCAAGGTCTGCTGGTGATTCGATCTGTTTACCCCTCTCAAAGTAAGCCTTGTCCCCAATCCAAAAACCCGTAATTGAGCTTCTACCCGGGAAATGATACTAGAAACGATGTCCAGTGGTAGTTGGGGTCTTCCAGAGCTTCGGCTCGGCTCAGGATTCATGAGAAAGTCAAACATTTTTCTCGGACTTTTCGTTTGTGGCTGTTCGTTCGTGGTTCTCTTCATTAATACTAAGCAGTGTAGCTGGTGTGCACAATAAGTTGACAACGGATATTTATCCCTCCGATTTTGTGTAACAATAATAGTAGACCATTCCTTGGGGTGGTTTAAGCTTTTTTTTGTCCTTCCGGATCGCGAGGGATAACTAGCTGTGCTGCTCTCCGCAGCCCCTTCCCATGTGCATACGGCACTAACACTGTGGGGTACCTTGTCCTATTACGGTATACCGGTAGTCAATTCTTTTTTAGCGATTTCAAGAACACGAGGAAGACTGTTCACATACCTGTCCAAGCAGCCACGGATTCGGCTATCCACAGCGATTCGATCGTGATCCACAGTACTGGTAGGCTAAAAAATTTACCCTGTAAGTCACAGAAAGCGACTAATCGTGTGAGTGAAAGACGGGGGACCATGAAGTCTCTCCTCCACTAAATTGTGATGTCTTAGACCCTAGTATGACCTCCAACCTCTGTTTGTTGCCACCGACGCTTCAGCAGGAGACACGAGCAGTCACTCGCCTACAGAATTCAATACCTGCAAACAATGTTAGTTACTCGTATCATCAATGGGGTAATACAGACTTATTGTGTTTTCTCTCAACGAGCCAGCTTCGGAATCTAGAAGCCGAAATGAGCCTTTCCTAAAAAATTTGAAGGCCTAAAACTTCGCCGCACCACTAAGTGCGTATCCTGACGGGGGGAGCAATTGATTTTAGTAGAACGACAATTGAACCCCAAAAGGCTGCCCAAACATCTCTTTCTTGAATCCCTGGAACAGACCCCAAAAGATAACTAACAAATACCGTATCCCGTTGTGCGGGAATTGCGGCCGGAACTACCTACCAAGACCAACTCCCCAATTCGGGGATGAAGATGCCGATCCCTCAATGGTTATTCCTGGGGAATTAAACCTCCACCAGTCGTGAAACCAATCGCAGAGTAGGTCCCGAATACCGTGGGTATCCTGGAGCGAACCGGTTTTCCCATAATTCTCCGTTGACTCATAGCTACCGGAAGGGGAAGAGTCACACTGGGCTCAAATGCAGTCACCTCTCGTATCGGAAGAATCGGGTCTGTTTCTTCTCGGTCAAGCATCAGTGGCGGTGAAGCTGATAGGAATATTGAGCAACCACGGAACTCCGAAATACGCTGATTTGTGTAACATTGAATTTTGACCCTTTAGCCCACAATTACCCGCAGTGCGCATTAGAGGAGGCTGAAGGAAAACTGATGGTTCTCACTTTTGCTCGTATTGTTTAGCTAACTTAACAACTAATGAGCCCGGGGTCTATCAGGCTTTTGAACTTGCTGCACTAGACTCCCTTACTCCATAAGCCCGATATCGCCAACGGCCTATACCCAATGTCTGTTATGAAGGGCTCTAATGCTACAGTACCTACTTGCTCCAATTCAAACCCGAGCATATCGTTGCTGAGGATAAGAGATACTATGCAGCTTCGCCGTGAGTAATAACAATCTTTAAGTGGTGGGGTTTCACGATGGATTAGGGGATCAGACGTCACTCGAATTCTGGTGAGGGTGTTTTTCCGTGAAAATCCTCGCATTGGCTAAATCACCATAGATACCCCTCCTAGCAAATAAGAAATCGTAATTCTTTCACGGAATTTCTTTTCCTTTGTGATTAATTGGCTTAGCTGCATATTAGAAATGACTGTTCGTTGGAAATGTTCACGGACTAACCCCGGTATCCCGGCACTGTGCCCTATCCAAGCCTTGAGCCTGAAACCCTTCGCACAGTTGAGTCCTCTGGCGTTTGTAATGTTTTGAGAGATATCATGGCGCGGGGCTTCCTACTATAGTACAGGTCAGACACGCCCATGTCTACACGTGTTTGAGTTAAGTGCAGGCGCAAGAGGAAAAACCATTCACTGGCAAATGTTCCTCAAACGGATCTCAGAAGCCCCCAGGCACCCCCCCCCCCCCCCCATGCTCCCAACAGATCCAAGCCCCTAGTGACAAGGAACCTGAGATTGTCCCTACAGCACCTTCCAAGACGCAGCGGATTCTCAAGACGGGTGAGCGCTCCTGCCTGGATAAAGCAGTCAATGCTTATCTGCTTTAAGCACCATGAAGTAATTCACTCGGATTGAGTTCCTATCTTGGCGCCATATGAGCGTGGAAAATAGTGGGGCAACGGGATTCCCCACCGAATAGGGGTGTTCGGAATAATTATCAGCCGCCCAAAAGTATTTAGTTTCGACATTGCATGCATAGCTCTAATTATCCCTGGGAACTACCTACACATCATAGATTTTAGAAAGTTCTTGTCAAAGGAATGCCTGTCTATAACTGCCAGATTTGAAATTACCTCCACAGAAACACACTCGGGGGGACTTTTTGGTGTGGCAACAGGAAGACTTTCAACCCCCAGCCCTGCTCAAAATCGCTAGTAGAGCAGAAACAATATCTATTCCCAAAAAGCAAGGAGAGGTAAAGTGGAGAAGCAATAGTACTAGTGTATGAAATTATTTCTATCCCAATGCCAAGCTTCAAGTTGATATCAATGTGTCAAAGCTCTCTATTTTGGTATGTAATCGGCCTTGTCCTATTATCTTCTTCACTCGCTATAGCTGCTGAGGGTGATGGACGGGCGATGCGGGAGCATTGCTTCTGGCAAGAAGTGCCCAAAACAAGGGCTAAGGATTTATGCAACCGCCCGAATACCCACCAACTTTCAGCAATATTATCGCTAGAAAAAGTCCTCTCAGTTGAGTTCAACCCAAAGTGTGCACAGTACTCGAGTACTAGTAGAGAGAGAGAGCGTGGGGCCACCATAGATTTAAGACACCAACAAGGCTAGAATAGGAATTTCAAGAGGTCTTAGAGCTCCACAAACGCCATTTTCATTGCTTTTGGAAGCCCCAATGACATAAAATGTGTTCTTTTTGGTTTAGCAGGTGGCTTCAACTAGCCCAGTAAGCTGGGCTCAACTGATAGGTCCTCCTCTAACGACAAGACAAGTGCCGAAAGGGTGTTTTTGTCAGGGCAGGGGCTATTTTGCCGGTCAACCTGGTTGGAAGTTCACTATTATTCTTACGGGTACTAGCACTCGAGCACATTTTGTGAGCATGTGTTTATACCTCTTGCCCGGGACAGGTACACGTCTGGTACTGGGTCCTGTAGGTTACCGTACGGCTCTTTTTGTTCCTTTGTTATTAGTGCCCATACGATTATTCATCATCTCACGAGCCGGCTCCTAAGAAATGAGTCAACGGCCATGCACGGCACAAATACCGAACACGGCAACGACGGAGTATGGGGGAATCTGTACTATAACAATAATGAACCCCATTTAACGAATAGGGGAAGCACATATAACCTCCTCCTAAAGCCTAGATTGAGGATTAACTCTAAGTCCCAATTCTACCCCTAAGCATTAGAGAAGGGCAATGAGAAGTTCAGTCCTGACTGACAGGAATACACTGATGCTCTTTGAGAATACCGTAGGGATGAGATTGGAAAATTACTTGAGTGCTCAGGCGTGTGCTCGTAAATAGAAATCGAAACTAGCCCCAAGCCTTATATCAATAGGGATCTAGCATTATTACCGTAAATTTTGGGTAAACTCGACCCGGCGCTAGTGTTGCCACTGGGAGGAAAACGTGGGGCCGGAAAAACTAGGATCGCTTTGCCACCAAAGGCATCCAGTGGCAATCGAGCATGGTTATCGCCACCACTATGTAATCCTAAGCGGTGAGTATGGGATAGAGGACCAATGGATGTTCAAGTCTACTTACATGGAACATATTAAACAAATTCAATACCGCCGGTATTT
>Ga0307509_10000320_pt1 | contig 78858 bp, 55 predicted proteins | sample 10_EM_MG_FD_202245 | JGI IMG/M metagenome (GOLD analysis project Ga0307509, IMG submission 202245) | Populus trichocarpa ectomycorrhiza microbial communities from riparian zone in the Pacific Northwest, United States - 10_EM | ecosystem: Host-associated > Plants > Roots > Unclassified | place...
GTTCTGGTGAACTCCCCCCCCCCCCCCCCCCTCCTCCTCCTATATATCCACAAGCCCGTTTCGTCTTCCACTTCCTTTCCCTCTTCATCAGAGAAGAGGCTATCTACTACCCATCATACGTGCTCATCCCTCCCCACGGACTCCTGCTGAGCTACTGCTCGCAGCACATCATCACCTGCACCATCGCCATCACCGTCTCTCTTCCACCTGCATCACTGCTACCCTTCTCCTCCTTCTCCTCTACCGCTCTCTCCTCACTGGCTCTTCTCCTTGTATACATATAACCCTGACCTCCGCTCCTGCCTTCACAATTGAGCACCCCAAGAAAAAGACTACAAGTCTTCCCCACCTCCTCTACCTCTTCAAGATGTTTGACCAACTCTTTTCGAGGAGGAATTCTGAGGTTGAGCACACTTCCCCAACACGTGAGAGCGGGACTCCCGTGTCACCCCATATGCCCATAAGTCAGTGCATTGCTGGAGAAGTAGCAGGGATTGGTATTTCGATTGGGTATTGCGATTCCCCTCCTCCCATCATTTCAGTCGAGTCAATTGTGGCTGCTAAACCATGGTATGAGGATTTTCCGGCCTACAGTTTAATTTCCGTAGGACCTAGAGATGGAAACGAAGAGGAGCACTCTTCCTCCGCCGGACACACCCGAGGTTGGAACGCCAGCGGCTTCCTCGCTGCCATTTGTGGCATCGGTATTGCCCTGTCCTTCTGGACCCCAAAGAACTTGTGGGTGATTATGGGTGGCTTTGGCCTCAGGCGGGAAAAGAGACAGAAATCACGGGAACAGGTTCGTGTTCAGGCTAGGGAAGATGTCTTTGCCCATGAACGTATCGGAACAAGGTCGGGGGGGAAGGGTAAGCAACGAGCCATCGAGGCTTCCGAATCCGAGGGCGAATCCTCCACCACCCTGGGAGAGTCGACCCCACTGCTTTCCGGCCCACCCATCCCCACTTATAACAGGATTGAAGTGTATGATTCGGATGAGGAGCCCAAGCCCACTTTTAACCGTGGTGATCTCGAATCAGTCCCAACTTCCCCCGCTGAGGCTCCGCTCACCACTATCGAGGAGGACATTGAGCCCCGATCGTTGCCGAGAAACTCGGGCTTCCAACTTCCCGAACGCAAGTTGCAGACCGAGCAGCCCATACTTGAAGGCCCCGAGGCCGCTGAGGTGGCCACCCCGGATTCCGAGGGCCAGTGTCCCTTCCACGTTCGCAAGAACAGCCTTCAGATCCAACCTCTCCCGGCCTCGATCGTCATACCCACTGAGAAGCCAGCTTCCATCAGGAGGCCCAGATCTCAGGAGTCTATCGCGGGCTCACCCCCAAAAGATTCACCAGCTTCATCTTACCGATCTCGCTCGCTTCCTCGTGCTTTTGCTATGCGTGATGCGGGGAGGAAGCGGGAGGATGAGGGGGAGGCCGAAGAGAAGGAGGAGAAGGCTGAGGAGCCAAAGGCGATGGAACCCGAAGTTGTCGAGGCTGTTCCCGAGCATATCCAAGCAGAGGAGCCCGAGAAGGAGGAGAAGAAGGAGAAGAGGGAAGATAAAGAGGAGACGCCGGTCTTCAACCTCATTCCCGCTACCCCTGCCACCATTCCCCAGGAAGTTCGTGATGCTGCCGAGGCTGCCGTGAAGGAGGCTCAAGATGACAAGGCTTCGGCCGAAGAGGACAAGGACTATCGCAAGACTTTGAGCGATAGCGCCAGTATCAGAAGCAGGGGGCACTCGAGAGCAAACTCCCTCTCTGACCTGAAGGAGGAGCCCGAGGAGCCTGCCGCACCTGCTAGGGGTAACAATGGCTCTTTGACCGTTGATTACAAGGGCAAGCAACCCGCCACTTCAGACGAGGACGATATCTTGATTGTAGACCACCCCGTCTCCACTAGCCCCGACCAACTCTCCATCAACGAGGAGGCGAAGACCGAGGAGCCCAAGGCCGAGGAACCCAAGCCAGTTCCCGTTGTCGACTCTCCATCCCATGGACCCCCACCATCCCGCGGCGGAAGCTTTATGGATGACGGCAAGTCCATCAGCTCACAAGACCCCAAGTCCAGCCCTAGCCGTAAGGGATCTTTCCGCCGTATGGTGACCGGTCTCCCAACCCGCCAGCCATCCAATGACGCAATGAGGAAGGAGGGCTCCCTTAGGAGGTCACTGAGTTCAGTAATTCCGGGTGGAAAGTCGAAGAAGAGAGACAAGTCAGCGCCTCCATCATCGGCATCTTCACAGATCCTCAAGCCAGGTGAGCCAACGCCCCCACCTACTCCCCCGGAGACACGAGCGTCGAGAGACGAGGCAATTAGACCGTCTTCCCGCCGCTCAGAGAGATCAACCTCACGATCCATGAGCTGGAACAATGCCATCTCAAAATTGTCTTTAAGCGATAAGAAGCGAAACATGGTTGCTAAGCAGGCTTCAGAAACTGAGGCATCTGCGGGCTCCAAGTCGACCACCGATGTCCCCGAGGCTGTTAAGCCGTCCGGCGAATCTATCAACACCGCCCCCCCGGTAAAGCCCGACGAGACCCCCGCCGCATCGCCGGTCGCCGGTCCTTCATCTGAAGACGCACAGGGCGCGAAGGAGGAGGAGGAGAAGGTGAAGCCGCCAATCCGCCGGACGAGCTGGTGGGGTATTTCAAAGGAGTTGAAGAGGAAGAATAGCATTGCAAAGTCGGATAAGGGTGAGGAAGCTGTCACCAGACCCGCTACCGCTACTTCTACCACTGCCCCTGCAGTAGCACCCGCTACCCCCGAAGGAAAAGGAAAAGAAGTCGAGCGACCAGCTGAGGTCACAGCTGACGCCACTCCCGCTCCTGCTCCCGCCGCTATCCCCACCGAGGAGGTTGCCAAGTCCGACGCCCCCGTCACCGCTACCGTTGAACCCACCCCTGCAGAAGCCCCCGCCGCCCCTTCCCCCCCAAAGCTTAGAGGACGAGTAAAGTCAATAATGGCCTGGCGCACCGGCAAGTCATGAACATGCCGAATTTTTCCCACTTTTTTTTTTCACGCGGCATAATTCATAATTCACGATACGAAAGCTTTATTGATTTGATCTGACCGATTTGACCCCAAATTGCAAATAGCGCCCATATAAAGAGTGCTTTTTTATTTTTTATCATTTCACGATTTCATTTTCTCATTTTTTAATTTCTTTTGTGCGGCAAGATTGAAACGAACCGAACGGAGCAGAATGGACGAGAGGACGATTCTTGTATAATAGTACGGTATTGTGTCTTTTTTTCTTTTTGTCTACATTTTCTATTTTTCTTCCTCTTGGATACCTATCTAGTTTGCCCTTGGTTACTCGCATAGCAACGATGTAGAGGTGCATCGCATGGGGTTTTTTTTCTCTTTTGCTCTTTTTATTCTATCAGTCTGGTAGCATTCGTTTGGGGGAGTTTTTTCATGATTCCTTTTTTATTTCATTTATTTCACGTTCTTGTCTATCACAGCCTGAAGTATGGACGGATGATATGGATTTATGCACGGATTTGAGCTATTGTCGAAGCGAGTTTGGCGGAGGACTTTTTTTCTTTTTCCATTCGTTACGGATTTTCCGCATCATATCAATGAATGATCGTTTGAAGATTATTGGGTCATTTGTGGTCACTCGTAGGAATCGGCTCTGGCCGCCATTTTTTGGGGGGGTTATTGATGGTGCTTTTTGGGGTAATAAATAAATAGACTATTCTTCCGACAAGTCGGCATGGGGATTCTACAACAATTGGATTGGATTGGATTGGGGCTGGGCTTTTGTCATCATTACTGTCCTAGTTTTGATGTCTGTGCTGTGGGGCTCGCGGGGGGGTTTATTATGCCTTGAACATCAACCCCGATGATCGGTGGACGGGCGCGAGGCGCCGAGTAACTCGACCTAAATCCACCATATAACGTGACGGAAAAAAATAAAATAAAGACACCACAAACGCTCACACGTCCACATGATATGCTGCAGAGACCAGAAGCCCACCCCTACTACGTGAGGCGAAAAGCTCTCCTCGTACGGCACCCTTCCAAAACCCACCGCTCGTACCCAAGGTTTTGTGATGACGAGAATTGGCTGGCAAGTCCGGTAATTGGGAGGGGGGGGGAGGGGGTGAGAAGAAATTCCACCACCACCACCACCACCACCACCTCTCAAGATTGGCCGAGATTGTGTTCATAACGACTCACTCGTGGACCCTGCAGTACGGTACTCGAGCACCGCATTGTTCTCGAGTATACCGCACTCACTTCCTGCATAATCTACATGTCACAGTGTACTCGTATGAGGGGGGGCTGGTTTAAGGTTTTTTTCTTTCTGTCTCTTTTTTTTCTTTTTCTCTGGTTAGACGTTGCCTTGATTTGATTTTACCCACACTTGACATATTACGCTACCGGCGGCAGTCTAACTTACCGGTATCATACTAGCTTTAGGAGTACGGTAGAATAATATGCTTTGTCGTGATGTGATCATGTATTATCCATCATCGTGTGAATGTTGTGATGATGATTTCTTTCTCTTGGGGAAGGCGAATGCGGGGGGGGGGGCGGGGTGGACGATGCGCTTTGAGAATCTGGGGTGGGAAGGGGGGGTTCTAATTACTAGTGGTCAATTGGTTGGTTCGGTTGGTTGGATGGCTGAATAATTGAATGTGTCTGTCTCCCCCCCAAGCGCCCTCCCGGACCGGTATGGTGGATAGTCTACGGTACTTTTTTTTCCTGCTGCCCACCGTAGGATACTCCACCCACTGCACTCTCCAGACTACAGTATGTTGTGATATCGTGTGTTAGCTAACTTAGCACAACTCAACTCAACCTATTACCGAGCAGATATCGCCACCTTGTCCTCGGACGAGCAACCGCACCGGTAACTGTATCATACTAGCACTCACTCTCCTCCACCCCTCCCATCACATCGTCAGCTATCACACACAACACTAGAAAAGACCCATTCCTCCCTCCGTGACTCCAAACCAACTACCGCACCGCCCAGCAACCACAATCAAGATTTTCCCTCTCTCTCTCGCTCCCTCTTGATCAGGTGTTCCCAACGGTTGGCCGAGAGTATCGTACCGGTTATCGTATCGTATCATATTGTCATCATAATATCATTATTATAGCGGGGCGGGGTGTGTGGTTTTTTTCCTCTCCCGATGGGTTCTAGAGTGGATTTATCATACAGTACAATTTTCGATTGTATCATACATAAATTATTATCATACTCGTCAGTCTATCTATGCGCAGGGGTTTTTTTTTGAGGGGAGAGGGTTCATCCGATAGGTTTTGGTGAAAGCGGGTGGGTGGTGGGTGTGCTCTTTGTGAGATAGGGTGGGGAACTTGGAGGAGGAGGAGGAGGGAGGTTGGGGTTGGGGTTAGGTCTTTTGGGAATCGCGTTTTTGGTTTGGAGGAGGTTCGGTTGGTTGTTGCATTTTTTTAGGTTTAGGTTTGGGCTAGGTTGGGGGGTTGAGGAGTGTGAGTGAGCATGAGGTATCACTCTGGATGGGGGTTTGCGCTGGATCTAGTGTAGAAAGGGCAATAGTACGGTAGAGGGATTGCTGCTGTTATCTTGGGGAATAGTACTAGAGCCGGTTGATGTTCATTTGGGAGCTACGGTTGCCCGTTGCCTTAGCGACGGGTCTTTAGGATCGGCTAGGCTGGTGAAGAACGGAGAGGGGAAACGGAAAAGGTGAGGAGGGTCTTTGGTAACTAGTGCTGATCGGACATCGCGCTCTACCATTCGAAACATGGAATTTTCAAGACCTGGGGGTAGCTCATTATTGCTGCTCTCAAGGGATAGCTCTGAAGAAAATCCCGTTGTGGGAGAAATCGTGACAGCATAATCCATGGCATCATTCCGGTAGATATGGAAGCCTCCAAAAGCTTTCTTCCCGGGAATGTCGCGGTATATTCACTTCTTTCCCTTTTCGTGCTCTATAAGGGCTGGGCCGCGATGCTCTGTTTGATACCCACATTCCCCCCCCCCCCCCCCACCCCGCGCCGGCAATCTTGAGTTGACCGAGTTGAAGGAAACGACGACAAACAGTCATTCAGAAATAACCACCTCATGGTACATCACTCGGCTCCATGACAGGGGGTTGTCTGGGAGGCGGTCGGCATGCGCGATAGAGGCCATAAAAGGTCGTAAGTCGCTTGCAGTATTCATTGATCTTGTTCTATTTTCTTTAAAAACTGAGATTGCTAACACATGAGAATCCCCTCCTCCCCCTCTGTCAGATAGTGTAAGTTGTTTACTATCTACCCTGCTGATCTACCCGCTCTACAAGTTCCTCTTGCTGCTCATATAGCCTCTAGACTTCCGCCACTAACGCCCGCTTGTCGGCGCCGGGGGGGTATATCCTGGAGAGCCATGAAGGGGAATCTCATGGACAAACGTGGGCATACTCTATTGTGAATCACCGGCGCTTCGATTGATGGCAGGATCTTGACGTCTCGAGAACAACGACTACGTATCATATCTGGAGGGAATGGACGTGAAGAGGTCAGGGGATATTGGACAGAGAGAGAAGTGACGCAGCGAATGCTATCGTCGTGGGGAAAGAGATTCTAGGAAAGGAAGAAGTTAGAATGTAAGTTAAAAGTTTTCCAAGTTATGTATCTATGGATGCTAGTTTTCTTCCCCCCGAGTGAGATGACAGCACCAAGATCAAGACATCCTCTTCCGATATCTAGCCCCCTCCCGGGCGGACAGTTTTTAGTTTTTCCTTTATACTCGCCCGCCTAGCCGCAAGCCCCCTAGCCTCCTGCTTGTGCCCCCACATAGGCGCAGGGGTATGCACCGGTATCGGCACCGTAAGCCCATACCCGGTCGCGCCCACCCCCCAAGCAGGACGAGTAGGCTGAACGAAACCCGTCGGCCTAGTATTAACCGTAACGGTGGAGGCAAAGCTCGTGGGCGTCGCATGATCGCCCGCCAACTCCCGCGCGCAATAGCCGGTTCCGTAGACGTTATTGCACCGGTTGACGACAACGTTCTTGTTCTCCGTCCACATGTTGAAGTCTTGCAATGTGATGTTGGTCAGGGGGATGACGTTGCTCCCGCGGATGACGATGGGTCCGCGGGAGACGCCGTTGTTCACTGTTCCCGTCCAGTTTCTGAATACGAGGTCTGAGAGGGCGATGGCGCCCGTGTTGGGCTCTGTGTGGCCGTACCAGTACTGGTCTATGTCCAGGGCGTAGATGGTGTCGTAGGCTTGGAAGTTTTCGAAACAGGAGTTGCGGACGTACCCGTTTGCGCCGGTGCCTCCGGGCCAGGTCTTTATCATGAGCATCTGCGTGCACTGGTGGACGTTGATGTTCCTCATGTGGATGAATTCGATTGCGCTTCCGGCTGTTTATCCCTTTGTTAGTATGTGTTTTGGGATTACCGGGAGTGGAGGGGGGGGGGGACATACTGGCTCCATCTAAAGACCCAATGCTCATGCCCCCGCTCTGATTGCAATAGATATCCTCGATAAGTACGTTTTTGGAGGGTGTCTTGACGGAGATGCACTCGTCGCGGTTGGTGACTTCTATGTGGTGAAGGTAGCAGTTGGACAGACAGATTAGGTTGATCCCGTCTAGGCCGCCTTTGTTACCGCCGCGAATGGTGATGTGGTAGTTCTCCAGGTTTGTAGCATCGTTGTGGAACAGGTGGAATGTCGGGGAGTCAATCTGTATCTTCCGTCAGTACTAATATCTAGTTAGGGAAAGCGGGGGGGAGAAGATACCAAGATTAGGTCGTGCACAGAGTAGTTTGTGCAGGTCATGAACTATCGTTCGTTAGCACTTTTGTTACACCCTTTTTTTGAGCCTAGTTCTGAAGGCTGGTAAATAGAGCATACCCTCAACAATCTTGCATTCTGACCAGATCCAGAAATCCTCTGCTTGTAGCCCTGTCCTTGGATAGCACCTTTGCCATTGCTAGAGTACATTTCAAAGTCTGTGGCTCTTCTCACAATAATCGCGTTTTCGTTGAATTTCCCATCTTCAGACAAGGTGATCAGTCCATCCAATTGGAATGCCCACTTTGTTCCCGCGTTGAGTACCACTCCGGTAGTAACTATCACCCCCCATCAGCCCGGCTGCGCCTTCAGAAGCCGCGAAAGGGAAAGGACCTACTCAGGTACTCCCCCTCGGGCACCAACAACGTCGCTCCCCCGCTAGCTTTAACAACGCACTGCGAAAACGCATTGGTAATGGCAACGCCAATATCTGTCTTCCCGTCCGCTACGCCGCCGTAGTCGAGGACGTTGCAGATGGTGCCCGACTTGCCACTCAGCGAAGATGTAGGCCCCACCGGGACTCCTTCTACCAACTGTCCCACTACCCCCCGGAGTGACAGTACCACTGCGGCAGCGACAGGAGAGAACTTCATCCTGTGGAGTGAATGAAAAAAAATGAAATGAAGGGAAATCTGCACTGCAGACGTAAAGAATGTGATGCTCCGGTTGGAACAGGGAACAAAAAGAATGGACGGAATGGAATGGTGATACTTCCGTAAAACTACCTATCCTGCTGGCGACAAAAGGTCCACTCGGAGGGGAATTGGGGGGGGGCTAAGTGGGGATTTATGCTTATCATACCGACTTAAAAACGGCACGAGAGAAACCAGTCCTTCACCAAATTATAAAGCTAAAAGACAATATATCCCCGACAACCAGTCCCGCGATGTTCCTGAACCGGGAATGGAAGAATACAGTAATCTTAACCCCGCCTCCAGTTACCGGGGTTAGTTCTGGGCAGGGATTATACCCAGGTTCTACGAGCAGCACCGTGGAGTTCCCGCCGATGTTTCAGGTTTGGGTACTGTACCGGGGGTGAGATAGACTTCGGGGGGTTGCTATATGGTAAGCGAACCTCGTCAGCGGGTTCTTTTCGTCCCCTGGGGGAACGGGGGATTGGAGGGGCGTGAGGGTGGATTGAGATAAAGTGGGAGAGGTACTGGAACATGGATGCTGGCTCCGGTGGGAGCTACCACCTCGGGTGTGGATAAACTACTGCACTGGTAGCGAGTTCTCGAGGGGCTCGTCAAGGGTGTGATAAAGTTGTTGTATTTTAGAACTTTGCGGGCTGGGAGTTTTTCTATTTGTGGCTTGATTTGGGTTCATTGGTGATCACTCGGGGGATTGGGCTGCCGAATATGGGTGGTCTTCTTGGGTTGGTTGAGTAGGCTTTCAGATGAACCAAAGCTAGAGTTAGAGAATTCAATTGCGGGAACTTTGGTTTTTATAGATATATCCTATTAAGGGGAAGATAATAACTGCTAGTGTCAGGGCATGAGAGAAGGGTAGATGTAGTGGACAATGATAGGCAGGAAGTTTTAGTTTATGGCCTAATGTTAATTTTTCAGATCGGCGTGGGTATTGATTTGGGTATTTGGTACAATTAATTTAAATATTTAAATGCCAAAAGACCTTGCTACTATAGCCGTTATATTATAAGTTAGTAGGAAGGAGTGGTCTTTGTTCTATATATCCTAATTTTCTGGAAGTTTGCTGAAATATAGTTTCCATAAGGTCTTGAGAAGTTGAAATAGTTCTTTGCTTTTATTAGAAGTTATGTGCCAAGTTGCTTGTACAGTACTAGGGCAAAAGTATTCGTCCGATGCCATTTTTACACCAAAAGTGCCCATCTTCACCACCCTCTCATTGCGCAATGTATATGAGAATCGGTGGAAATTTATCCTTGCATTAGCAAACCCGTAGATAACATGAAGAAAGTTAAATATTATTACCGGGCCGGGTGATGGGGAAAAGGTCGTTTAAGTATCTGGTAGCGGTTGCCATGTACCTTTTTGTATGGAACCCCATACAAAAACCTAAGTCACTTTTACACTTGTTAACACAATCATGAACACTGAAGACAGCAGCATTGATTCCTTACACTTCTCCTTGTAGAGGTTTGAATATATAGTGATTCTCTAGCTGATGGAAAGATTTCAAGTGTTTTTATATAAGCAGTGTTGGGAATTGTTTGTTTAAAAATGTCCATTTTTGGTGTAATAAGGGGATCGGACGAGTATTTTTGCACCCGTACTTTTAGCTAGAGAGTCAACTCAATATTGGATATTTTATGTTATGTTATTTGAGAGTATAGAGATGTTAGTGATGACAACTACTGCCTGCTCTATTTGAAATAGGAGCGGGTAAGCTAGCATATAACTATCCTCTTTTTAAGGTATATATTTTTATACTATGTATTATCTGCCTAACAAGTAATATAACTAGCCCCAGAATGTACTGCATTTAATGGGAAGAGTGAAGCAGCATTCAATATCTTTACTCGCACAAACTACGGGAGCGACTACATGTCCATGCACACCCAACAGCATGGTTTGGGTTGTTCCACGCCATTCTGTTCATAGTTTTTGTCACCACCCTCGTGCACAGCCAAAGTACGGTATCGGTTGCACAGAGTATAAGTTGATTAATAAGACTAGGAGTGCCCCGCAAGGAGCCACTACAAGAATTTTGATGACCCCACTTTCCGTCTGCTCTCTCAATCTCCACCAACTGAACAGCAGCTCACCCCCCTACACCGTCGCGGCTTGAGAGAAAATGTCGGACTCACCCATCAATTATACTATAAACTCCCAAAACAACACGCACTACTCACATAACATTGACTCTTTCAACATCAACCATTCATTCAACACTGTGTACAACCTGAGCATTGATGTGACAGAAGAGCGGTCTGAGATTTTAGCATGGTTGTCTCCACTTGAGCCCCGCACCTGGCATCAACTCCTTCGAACCCACCGTGCTGACAACGTGGGGGAATGGCTACTACAAACTGACGAATTTCAACGGTGGCGCAGTAGTTCTCGGCAGGAGGGATCTGATCATGCGATTTTGTTTTGTTGTGGTGATCCGGCCGTCGGCAAGACCTATTTCAGGTGAGACAATCCTCTCAGGTCGCGATGGTGGTGCTGATGAGCCGCGGTACTAGTTCCCTAGTGGTAGATAGGTTATGCGATAAGGCCAAAGAGCAAGATATAGCTGTTGCATGTTTCTACGTTGATTTCGCGGCGCGTGGGGAACAGTCTCCGACAGACATGCTTGGTTCACTACTGAAACAGATTGTCGGTGGGTTGGAGAGGATCCCGGACGAGATAAGACAGATGTTTCAAGATCACAAAAAGGTGATTGGCGGAAGGAGACCACAAGTGGCGGAAATTATCAAGATGTTGCAGATTGTCACATCTTTACAGCCGACATTCATATGCGTTGATGCCCTTGATGAATGTGTGGAAGAGCATCGACCTGAGATTCTGGGCTCATTGAGGACGGTCCTGGAGAAATCCCTAAACACGCGAATATTCCTCACCGGGAGACGATATATCCAGAGCGAGGTTGAGAGGAGTCTTGGGGGTAGAGTGTCAATTCTATCTATAAAACCCAGCAATGATGATATAGTGGAATATATCCGGATGAGATTGAAAAAGGATACATCTCCAGACGCGATGAATAGTGGTCTGGAGGACCAAATTATTAAGAGAATTACCGAGAATAATTCTGGAACGTAAGTGACCGACATGATGGAAAAATGTACTTTACGTTCGTCCCTAATAGACACATCTAGATTTCTACTGGTTTCCCTGACAATGGATGCTGTTCTTGGGGAAACCACGGCTTATGGCAGGCGACAAAGGCTCCGGGCAATGACTGAGGGTTTGGATTTGAAAGGCGTTTACGGCGCAACCCTTGAACGCATAAAGGAGCAGGGTGGGGAGAAGGCAAGGCTAGGAGTGGCAGCCCTGATGTGGATCTCGCATTCAGAGCGGCTGTTACGACTCGACGAGCTTTCCCACGCCCTAGCAGTGGATATAGGATCCGTGGATCTCAATGCTGCAAAGATTCCTTCGGCGGAGTCATTGTTGAGCTGTTGCTTGGGGCTTGTGGTGGTCGATAGGGAGGCTTCAACTGTCCGCTTGATCCACCTTACTCTCCAGGAATACCTCTGCACCTGCCCCGACCTTTTTGGCCCGACTCACTCAGTGATGGCAGAGACCTGCCTGACATACCTTAATTTTTGGACCACCAAGGATACATCGCCCACACTCTCTGCTCTGCCCTTTATCAAATATTCTTCCTTATATTGGGGCGTCCACGCCAAGAAAGAGCCTTCGCCGGACATGGTACCACTAGCGCTCAAGCTTTTCAGTCAAATCGAAAGCCATATATCTACGAAGTTACTTTTAGCGGATCTCATATCGAGGACCGGCCGATATAACCATGACATCCCCATCAACGGTCCCCTGGTTGGGTTTACCGGACTGCATTGCGCATCAGTTTTCGGCATTGCTGAAATCGCAACCACTCTCATGGACCAGCCAAATTACGAGCTCAACAGAAGGGATTTTCTGGGTATCACGCCGCTGATATGGGCTGCTCTCTGTGGACAAGAGGGGTTAGCAAAGCTGCTGTTAAAACAGCAGACTGTCAATCCTGACAAGCCGGACAGATACTTCCGTCGAACAGCGCTAGCATGGGCTGCTAGGAAAGGGCACGAGAGAATTGTGGAGTTATTTCTCGAGTTGGCCTCTACCAATCCCGACGGCACAGATGGTTGGTGGGGTAAGACACCCCGCGTGATGAATATTGTCCGGAGAAGGAGATATGTCAACCCCAACAGGCAAGACAAATACGGTCAAACGGCAATATATTTGGCAGCTGAAGAAGGGCACGAAGGAGTGGTGAAGCTACTATTGGGAAGGAAGGATGTCAAACCCGATATGGCGAATGGATACGGCCGTACACCTCTCTGGTGTGCTTCGGGTTCAGGGCGTGACGGAGTAGTGAAGCTACTAGTCGTACGGCAAGATGTTAGCATCGATAGGGCGGACAAAAATGGTGAGACACCACTTCTGGCGGCTGCCGAATGCGGGTCTGAGGCAGTGGTGGGGTTACTGTTATGGCGGAAGAATGTCAACCCCAACAAGAGCAGCAAAGCCGGCAGGACGCCAGTCTCTCTGGCCTCCGAGAAGGGGCACAACAGAGTAGTGGAGCTACTGTTGGACCGGGAAGATGTCAACCCCAATATGCCAGACGACCGTGGCCGGACACCGCTCTTGTTAGCAGCCGCGAGGGGGCGTGATGGAGTCGTCAAGGTATTGTTGGGACGTGAAGACGTCAACCCCAATATGCCCGACAATCGTGGCCAGACTCCGCTCTTGTGCGCTGCCGCGAATTGGAATGATGGCGCATTGAGGCTGCTATTGGGAAGGGAAGGCATCAACCCCAATATGCTGGACAATGATGGCCAAACATTGCTCTCATTGGCTGCTAGAACTGGGCGTGGTGAAATAGTAAAGCTACTGTTGGGACGGGAAGATATCAACCCCGACACGCAAGACAATTATGGCAAGACGCCGCTCTCGTGGGGTGTAGAGAAGGGACATTGTGGGGTGGTAGAGTTACTACTGGGACGTGGAGACCTCAACCCCGATATGCCAGACAATCGTGGCCAAACGCCGCTGTTGCGGGCTGCCGCGAATGGGAATGATGGAGTTGTGAAGCTACTATTGGGACGCGAAGGTATCAACCCCGATATACCAGATAATCATGGCCGAACACCGCTCTCTCAGGCTGCAGAGAAGGGGCATGATGGAGTGCTGAAGCTACTGTTGGGACGGGAAGACGTCAACCCCGATAGGCCAGATATTCGTGGCCAAACACCACTGTCATGGGCTGCAGAGAAGGGGAATGATGCAGTGGTGAAGCTACTGTTGGGACGCGAAGGCATCAACCCCGATAGGCCAGATATTCGTGGCCAAACACCGCTCTCGTGGGCTGCAGAGAAAGGGAATGATCGAGTGATGAAACTACTGTTAGATCGGGAAGGCGTCAACCCCAATACGCCAGACAATTGCGGCCAAACACCGCTCTCGTGGGCTGCCGAACGTGGGCATGAGGGAGCAGTTAAGCTACTATTGGCGGCGGAAAATGTCAAGCCCGATATGCGGGACAATCTTGGCCGAACGCCACTCTGGCGAGCGGCCGAATATGGGCGTGAGGAAGTAGTGAAACTGCTATTCGTGGCGGATGATATCAATCCCGATATGCCCGATGGTGGTGGCCGAACACCGCTCTCGCGGGCTTCAGAGAAAGGGTACGAGGGCGTGGTGAAGCTGCTATTGGGAAGGGAAGACGTCAACCCCGATATGCCAGACGTTGAACGCCGGACACCGCTCTCGTGGGCTGCCCAACATGGGCGTGAGGGAGTAGTGAGGCTACTTTTAGAACGGAGAGACGTCAACCCTGATGGATTGCAGCCGTGGATAGACCCAACCCCGCTCCAGTTTGCAACTTGGCGTAACGATTATGGAATAATATATTTACTGCGAGCTCGCAAATCTGGAAAGCTCAAGACTACTTGACTTCAATAATAAGAAAGCTTTCCTATTATTCTCCGAAGCAGCCGCGCGCCGCTCTCTCTACATTCCCATAAAGTTAGACACGCCCGCATATGCCGCAGGCCGCTTCCCCCTCCCAATCACTTGCATCTATCTCCCCTAGAGTGCACAACTTCGTTGACATCACTATTCCTCCCTACTTTCTCACTCCTTCCTCTCTAGATTTTTGGTTCTATCTAAGTCTAGTTCGGCATCGGATGTAAATATTCTACCCCTGCAGTTATAATAGAGCTGTCCAACCGACGCTCCATCATAGTTTTTGCTCTACTCCTTCAGCTTGGCAACGCAGGGTTTAGGTTTAGGTTTTTCAGCGCTTCCTGCCTGGTTCTATCATAGATTCTGACATTTCTCTATCATATTTTCTTTTTCTTTTTCCCAAATTACCCCTCTGTTTGGATTGCCTATAGGACATGCGGTCATGCGGCTATGCGGTCGCGCGGACATGCGGCTATATGGTCATGTGGCTATCGTAGGAGCTATGTGGCTATAGGGTATGCGGTCTTGTGGTGTGTGGCGACTGGGCAGGCACCTTAGCAGTATGATAGATTGTTTTCACATCCCATGCCTAGCCGCATACTTCCTTGATACTCACCGCCATCAGGCATAATGTATCCGGTATTTGGTTCCATAATATTTCTTTCATAGTATCATACTCTATTCTATTCCATTCGGCTTTGGGGGTGAGCACAGGGCATATGCTCTAGGGATCACCGATGATCATGATATATTAGGATGGCTCTGGATTGCTTGAAATCGCGCGGGGTCAAGATTTGTCAGCTTAGTGTGTCTCTTTAGAGTTCATGGAGTTTCGGTTTTTTTTCTGTGTTGTTGCAGTATCTGTAGTATATAATACGGTAGCTATTCAGTTCCCACGGCCTCGGGCCCAAGATCCTAAGTTACTTTACATGTCTCTTATGGCCTAACATAAAGGCCTCAAATAGACCAGCCGACCCAGAAACCGCAGGGCACTACCACCCCCCATACATACACACATACACACACGCACCCCCTCAAGACGATACTCCCGAAATAATGACATGCTGCCTATCGTGCAAACACGAAGAAAAGGTCTCGTGCCCCGCGACAACGACCTCCTCCCACTAATTGGTCGGCAAGGCTACCTTACCTTCGCCTAACCTTCCACCCACACGTTATACCATGTTCTTCTCACTCTGCCAAGTCTTCCACGGTAATAAAGTAGCATTCCTGTGATGCCCGTGCAATCCTATTAAGAGGGAAGGAGGGCTAACACCAACTAGACAAATATTAGACCCAGCACTAGCCCTAGACTATGTCAACTTCGCACTAGATCAGGAACTCCCGTTTTCGGGTTCAGAATTTATTGAGACCAGTGATTATCATAAGTGTAACATCGAGTGAGAACCCATGAAGCCGTAAAATACAAAAAAAATAATACAAAAAACACCAAAGCACAATGAATGTCCGGACTCTCGTCATACCACTCCCATAAGTCTCCGTAGCCAGGAGCAGAGAACGAATTATACTGCTGGGTTGGGGGACAATTTCGGCGCGCGCGCCGTATGAGTAGATGGATTACGGTTTGCACCAGATACCCTTTTCCAATGCCTCCTTTTCGGTTCCCGCATAGTACCCGTCGGCGATCAAGGTCTGCTCCACCTTGCTCCAGTAGTCCCATTTTCCGGCTTCACCAGTCTTGAGATCCAAGTCCCCAATACGCGCTTCGACACCGCCATCCAAGTCGATGCGAAGGAAGATGGTGAGGTCGCGGACAGTCATGGCGGTAACAAATTTCTCCCGGTAGTTTTGGCTACCTTCCCGCGCAACCTCGATGGGACCCAGAGGGTCCATTTCGAGTTGCAAGCGCTTCAGCAGGGGCATCAACTCACTGCTAACAAGGAAGTCTGTAGTGTGGTCTTCAATCACTTTCTTGGCATCCTCCCAGGATTCTCCAGGGCGGAGCTGCAGATTCTTCGGCGGAACAGACGGCAGAATGTGCTGCAGAGTATTCCTAACACGTGAGTCCTCCTGCGAGGACAAATCAAGCGGGCAGAGGTTTGGCTTTCCACCACGCTTCTGGAAACGTAATGCGCAGGTTCTGCATCGTCTCCAGTTGGCGGGAGCGGAGGGAGATTGAACTACCCATTTTGGCTTGAACTCGACAAGAATTTGACGGGTCAAGAAATTCTTCCCTTTGAACTCCCCGGAAGCGGCACCAGCAGTCAGTGGTGCAGTCGTATCGTCAGTTTCTGGAGGCGTGGGCGGGAGATCTTCAATAGCCTGTGGACTCATATCCAGGATCACGAAGCCATAATCTTCCACTTCCTCTTCAAGGTATAAGCCGCGTCTCTTGGCGGGGCGCTTCCCAGCATCCTCCAGCTGAAGAAGGTTGGCATTTTCCCGAAGTATGACGGATTTTGGGACCCTGATAAGTGTCGTCGGAACCAAGAGATGGGAAGGGAAGAGGGGGTGAAAAGTGTGAAGGAGGTGAGAGTACGCTAACAAATTGGGCTGGGCGGAAGGAAGCGCTTTGCGGAGCCGCAGCAATTTGTTGGCATATTCATCCGCTGGAGGAGCTCCTGGTGGGGCAGAAAGGCGATAGATGATGTTTGCTGCGCCCTCCGCGAGGTACGTCAATCGGAGGTCTTCGGAGAGCAGCGGCACTGATGAGAGATCTGCCGGCGGAGGGACTGAGGCGGGCGAAGTAGCACCGGTGGGAGTATCGGGCGGGGAAGTTAATGCGGTCGAAGACATGTTTGCTGATGATGAGGAGGATGCTGAAGCGGTGCCTCTATGGAGGATGTTCTTCGTTATCCAAGGCCTCGCGTTGGGAATGAGAGGAATCAAGAGGGCGGAAAGGGCCAGAACTAGCAATGAAACGACAATCATGGAAGAGTAGGTTTGGTGACAAAGGAGACGGTAGCGGGAAAGCACAAGCGAAGTTTGGCGCGCTCGTGGGGCTTTCGTAAGAGCTGACGAAGAGAACGGTTGCACTATCGACTCTATTGAAAACGGAATCGTTGGCAAGAAGAGAGGTAGTTTTCATGTCAGTAGTGATGTTAACCCGTTCATATCAAGGAGGCTCAAACGCCAAGATGGAGAAGTGAGATCTAGTTGATAAAAACTATCAAAAAAAGGTGAAAGAGGTGGAGAAGAGTTAAAGAAAGAAAGAAGCGAGGCGGCCTAAAGTGAGTAAGCAAGCGAGGATGTGTCCCAACCCCCTGTCTGCCGAATACCGCTACCCCCGCCCGACACTCACTCACATTCGTATCTCACCGGCAACAAGTCGTGACTGTGAGACGGAGGAGTCTCCGTCTTTTGTTCTCCTATACCGGCAATCGGCAAAGTTCACTTTTTTGTCCGGGATAGTACTGGTAGCGAATTCAGCAGCGTAGGTCCTAAGGGGGGGAGGGAAGGTGGGAAGAGGAAAGGGAAAAAAGAAAAGTTACAGTGGAGGGGGAAGAAAAAAAGATTGGAACTTGGCTTCGGAATTCAAGCTCTTGAGGTGGATGAGCTTGTTTTCTCCCCCTCATCCTCAGCCTCTGACTTGCAGCGGCGCACCTGGACTGATGCTATTATGCCTTTGCTCTCTTCTTCGCCAAATCACCAAATGTGCCTTCTTCATGCAAGTATATTACCGTAGTGAGGATTCTCTGGAGGGGAGGCTTGAAGGGAGTGCCTCCCTGGCGATCCTTGTGAAACCTGAGCAGACACAGGTACCGTACCGGTACTCGCACAGGCACAGATGTCGGTCCCAACTCCAGCTTTCAAACATACAAGCAGAGGAGGGGAGGAAGTGGATGAAATGCCCTCTCATCACTGACACATACGAGTGCTTTGGGTTTTCCAAGTTCTCGGTTGTCTTATGAATGGCCAGGTTAGTTGCCGGGCCCGGAGGTGTCACCCTATTTGGAATCAACTAAGCCAGTAGAATCAACTCTGAAATGGATCTACATCTGGATCGCGCTTCATCCCCCGATTCTCCATATAACACTTAGAGATTATGATATACTGGTCCAAATATCTGGCCCCCTTTGGTTGTCCACCTTTGTGATATGCAATCCTTTCAAACCCCTCAGTGGACGGCTAAGTATACCTTTTCTCATTCATGCACAGACATCCCCGCTACCACAATTCTCCTGGCCAAAAGAACGGCATGCCGGCAGTAAGCTGTCCCTTGTGTGGTTTTTTTATTGACAAATTTATGTTTCTTCTCCCATGGTCTCAGTCGGGCTTTAACTTAACCCGACTTCCACATGACTGTACCTCAATCCTGTTGAAGGAAGACTGCAGCTAGTAAATTAGGATATCCGTGGTGAGCTGATATATCCGTGTATCATAGCTGAGCCTGTCCCACCGACTCCCACGAAGTCAGTATGTGTAAATCAATAATAAATAGGGGGTTTCTCAAGCCCAGCTCAAATTCCGATCCGGACTGGATCACCGCCGGTGATCGATCAGTTACAGGTAATACGGCATAAATTCTCTACCAACCACGACATGTATAAAAGTTACATTCAGACAGCTGCTACCAAATTATCCTTATTAGAAAACTGCACTTTCCCAAGCAATACGAGATAATTTTCAATAGCCTACCACTGCCTCATCCAATGGTTAATTTCACCATCAGAGTGCCTGGTTTTCATTGCTGCATAGACACTGTGCATGGGGAAGCACCACATCCCCGTATTGTTACACTTAAGCAAATGTAACGGTCCAATCAGGGATAATCCTGCTACCTGAAGACAAACACTAATCAGTGATACCGGTACTGGGGCCTCATACCCGAGCAGATCAGTGATAAATTTATTCCCCATCTCAACCCAGGAGCTCCGCTTAATCTAATACCGGTAGGCATCCTTTTTACGCAAATGAGCCACGTGAGATATATCCCTTTATGGTTTTGGGGGATCGGTAGTTGGCGGCTCCTACAGCATTCCGTCATTAGCGATCACTTACCAGTAAATTCCGAGGTTGAGCCGAACAATCGAGTGGCTTCAACCCACCGCTAGTTCCCGTCGCTGAACTGCACTTGCACTTGTCAAGTGTCGACCAGGGTGGTATTCGCTACAGTGTGTGTGCCAACAGTCTGTACTCAAGTTAACTTAAGCCTCGATATCATAATCGAATGGCAACAAATTTGATGCCTTAATCTTGACTGGTTTGCACCTCCTCGGAGTTGGTTGTTTGGGTCAGTCTACCTCCGAAAAAGGCTTATAGCAGTAGCGCGTCATGCCTGTAGCCCTATCTGCGCCCTGCTTGATCGCTCTAGGGTCTGAAACATGACTGATAGGGAATAGTCTCTGTATGGCAGGGAGAAAGCATTGGTTAGGGTGGGTTCAAACCCCGCACGGCCAATTGCGGCTCGGGGGAGATCGAGGGTCGCGCTCTCATCCTTCTCTATTCCACTCGATTCATTGAATCCTAGCAGTTGATCCAAATTTCCCCGAACCTGCTAGGCTCTATGATAGTCCTTTCCAATAAGCCGTCCACCCTGAGTTCGGCAACCTTTTTGATAACTTTATTTGACCTCTTGCTTATCTCAGCCGTGGATAACTACCGGTAGTTCGCTGCCCTGGTGTTAGTGGATTGACTGGTTTCCTGTCCCCTATCTGATCCCCGGAAGTAAGCCCTAGAAAAAAGAAAGCGGGAAGTCTCAAACTGATGCCTGAGTATGATAAGAGTTTATAGAAACAAAGAAGAAAAGTGGTCACCCTCACAAACAAATGGTCTGGGAGTAGAAAAAGTAGAAGTAAGGAGGCCAAGTGAGACAAGGAACAGTACGCGGAGGGTAGGGGATGAAACAAACTTCCGAGCGAGGATTAATATTGATTCTATGGTCAAATAATGTTGATAAAAAATAGTGAGATCCAATCAAAAAAATAAGTGCGCCCAAGCCGGGCCAGTTCAGTAGCAATAGATTCCCATATTCTAGCTCTTGTCAAGAGAGTGGAGGGAAATCCTCATAGCTTCTGGTACTGGTATGTTCCAGCAGAGCGATTGTCCAGACTTAAGTTAATGTGATTAAATACCGTAGTGCGAGAGAGTTGAAAAAGTAAAGAGACCTATCATTATTATACCTAGAGATACCTCGCCATCTCACTCCGGGCCTCAAACCTTATATCGTAATGCAAAGTAGCAAGACACTAGGAATTCTCGAGTCGATCGAACACATCTAACCCACCCCCTGACGATTTTATAGGGCACGGTAGCTGTTGCCTGGCTGCTATGATATTACCTCAGGATTAACACCTTCTGATACTTCATAGGATATACTGTAGGTAGGGTTAGAAAGGCTTGGACCCCAGTTGAAGATTGTGGGAACCTGGCTATTAGTTACAGGGGCAGCTTGATTCCAAGAAACAATTCGGCGGGATAAAGCTCCCACGCGCATCTCCCCACCAGTGGGTAGAACCTCCATGGAGAAGAGAAACGGATTTCAATTCACTCTTAATCCCAGCCCCCGAACATAAAGCGGACTCTGAAAAGATGCGAAAACCAGGTGTGTCCTGCGATTCATCATCCTCCTATACTAAGAACTAAATTAGAAATACTAATACCAGAGCCGGAAGCTCTTGATTTGTTGAATTATCTGCTGCCCTAAATGCTGCAAGAAGAGGAGACACTTGCCGAGATAGTCAGAGCAACGAGGCTAGATACTCGAGTATAGGATGTCGTCAGAGTATGTCCGTGGATCTACAAGAGTGAGGTAATTTGCCCGTATGTGCTTTAGCTCAATCGCTTCGCCCAGTGTTCTTAGCAGCACAATCTTGGTGACAAAATTCTTGGTCCCCTCCCCATTTTACACCAAAAATGGGCAGCTTCACCTCACAGAATCTCAGCCTTGTTGCTTTGCAAAAAATGTTGAATTCTCCATAGCTTTTAGAGCCATCTAGATATTACCATTTATATGCAATAAACTCTGTTAGTTGGTGCCCATGGCGCAATGCCAGGGCCATGATAGTAGGCAAATGGTAGAATACTTCCTATCTTAGATGGGTTTCCCGTGTGGGGGGTGCATTGAAACACTATTCGATTATGACCCCATGCTCTCAGCCCTCATGGCCGGGTGGGAAATTTCTCATAATTTCTACCGAGAAAGCCTAGGCAATTTCCTACGCTATAGCCTGATTTGATTGGTTGTGTATTGCTTTCGATGAGTTGGCAGTGTTCAAAATCCGCCATTTTTAGTGTAAAATGGGGGAAGGCCATGAATTTTGTGACCAAGATCGTACTCAAGCCCCAAGGGTGGGTGGAGGCAAACAGACATCCTTATATATCCCTTTCTCCCCAATTTCCCCAATTTCCCCAATTCCATCACTTTTTTGTATCTCTCAAGTGACCCATAGAAGGAACCGAAGGAGGAAGCAGCGGGAACAATATCACTAGGGAACAAATGTAGAGAAACCCAGAAGGATAATGAATTAGACAATAGATAGAGATACTAGCTACGGGCAGACCGTGGGATATGTGTCTCCCTCAACAGCAAACATCCCTAGAAACCAAACAAGATTCATAACGAGGGAACAGAATGGGTGGAAGTATTCCAGAAAGGAATTCAGCAGAAGCTCTGAGAAAGAGTAAAAATCATCCACCATCACTACTCGAGTACCCTGCGCACTTCACAGTCATCTTGGACTAGATCCTGCTGGGAAAACCAACCCCTAAACCGAGTGTCCTATGCCGAATGACATACCGGTCGAGCGGAATAGTGTAAACGCAAGGCCCGATGACTAATGAAACAACACCCATATCTTATGCATGAAAATACGGGATGTGAAACCAGCAATCCATCACTAGGCGTCTAATCACCACACCTCACACCTCATGCGTATACCTTGATACCCCATAACTCTATGCCCCATGGTGGGTCTAACATCTCCAATACTGGACCCTACTATGATACCTCATTTACTGTTATATCGAATATCCTCTGTGACAAACACACTCTTAGACAGACCCGCTCTTGCCATCCTCAATACCATCCACGGTACTACTCATCCAGATAATATAGTGAACGAGTAGAAACCCGTGTGTGCCGCACGGCCACTTTGAAGCTGGGAGGATAGGAGTAGTCGGGTTGGGTGCGCATCTTGTGGGGGTCACCCTTTGTATGAATAAAATGATACTAAATTTTGCCCACAACAAACTGAAGCTATTATGATGAGTTACAAATTTAAAAAACTGTATATTGATAACAGAAGACGCAGAAGTGGGAGCATATTATACTACATAATGCTTTGAAAATAAAACTTTGTCAACCTAGAGTTAGTGAAAAAACATAGGAAAATCACCAATAGGGTCGTTGGTCATCCGCTCTTCTCCTTATGAAAACCCAGTAGGTTATCTACTTAGTGATGTAGTCTTCGGGTTAACTCTTAGCCTAGGGGTTTCCATAAAGCCTGACGGTATGGTCGTTTACAGGGGTACCGTGTGGTATAGATTTAAATCAGCAATCTTCGCTCGCCCAAAAAATTAAACGGTAAAAGGAGTTCGGGCCCTAAGTTACGTATTTTTAAAAGGGAGGAGATAGCACCCTACCTAGGCGGCGCGCTGCTTGAGGCGCCCACTGCTCGAGTGCTGGGATTGGCGTCTGGGCTGGGCCTGGTATAGCCAGCATCCGTGATATGATATCATGGTATATCGTTACCACCGAGTAGTCTAGAAAAACGGGTGATATCCTGTGAGTAGGTCTGGGGAACACCCGCCCTTATGATACTTTGGTGTGTATCGACTGGGATGCTACGAGTACTGAAAAACAGCGATCGTCAGTACGAGATAGGTTTTTGCATGCGCTGAGCAGATTACAGTAGCTATGTGCAGCATATGGTGTGGTCGCTCACCTACACCGAGTTAATAATCAGCTGGGGTCAGCCCGGCCTTCCTTCGGCTTCAAAATGCCCGCCAAATGTTTCCTCATCGCTTAAACTGGAAGGATATGAGTTTGGATTAAACTCCAGAATCCCTTTTTTCTCCCGGGGACCACGCCCCAATCTCGTGAATTACTATTTAGGCAGAGATGCCACTTCGGAACATAATTGAAGACAAGTCTCTTGTCAGATCCCTTGCAGCTTCTGCTACAATTCTAGCTCTTATCATTCCTACCATTCCACATAGCTATCAAACTCATCTATCTCTTGATCCAGGGGATTTCTCCTACAATGCCCGCGGGTGGCTGCCCGTGAACGACCTTGGTTCGCTGGGACGAGAAACTATGAGCATCACTAAATACAACCAGATCTCAACTAGGGTATTAAGGGATGTCTCCTAGAAGCCGGGCGGTCGCCCAGCAATTGGAAAGCACTCAATCCCACATGGCTGAGCTCCCAATTTAGGCTTCTTGCAAACTCGTCGGACCTGCTTTCTCACCTAATATGACCCGGCACTAGGCTGCTAGTGTTATCTGTCATAAGCAAGGAGAGCCACGGGCTTTTACCGGAACTTCAAGAGCAGAAACTCCGAGCCCATTGGGATTGCTATTTCTGCCCACAAGCGCCGCTCCTCCGTCAGAATATTTATCCACTCCGCATGGGGTAGCACAGTCGGCCCGAAGAGAAGACGCTAATTTTCCATGACCGTGATGGATCTTGGCATGCCGTGCTTTTGCCGGCTGACTGTGCCGAGGTTATAAGGAAGGGCGGGGAGAGTGGTAGCCGCTGGCTGTGCCGGTATGGCCGTGGGTAGCATGAGTGGAAATAGGTTTGGCCTCGCTGTCCCGGATGGCCAAAATCCAAGGAGTCTGTCCGGGGCAGTGAATTTTATCCGGGACAACGAGTTAGGTTTTAGTGTAAACCGATTTAGAACTCAGAGGATTTCATCCGGGGCAGCGAGGGACGACTGTAGTGGAAGGGGAATATTTAAAAATAGATTATGGTTGGATTATCGAAACACGTTGATACTGTAGTAAACATCTGAGCGCTAGGGCGCGGGTCGTAATCCGGGACAGAGGCCATCCATAGTAGTGGCGTCTAGCTTAGTGCTCCACCATGATGTTAGCGTCCTGGATCTCCAAAACATGCCCGAAGGGATTTTAGCTGTCGCTAGCGTGATACCTTCACCTCGGAAGCGCATGGGTAGTCTACAAGTACTGTAGACAAAGACTTCTAGAAAATTTCCCCACCCCGATATCCTAATAGAAAATACTGAGAGCAATCGCCTGATCATTAAAGATCAAGGCTCTAGTGCTTTGCACGCACCGAACCAACCTCTCTGAATGCATCTCGGGTGAAATAGGGTCCGTAGAAAGAAAACTTCACCTACTAGAACATCTGCCGGCTGGGTTACTGCTCTAATCTTTGACGCAATTTCTCCTATCATATTATCTTCTCCTTTGTACGGGGAAAACCTCGGTGGGTAAAAGCGAGAATGTCTAGGGGTGGCCAATTCTCAGGCAGCTGAACAACCCCCAAGCCCAAAGCCCCTATCCAAATTTGATTGTTAGTAAATATCAACTCTTGGGGAGATAGGTCAGCGAGTCCAAGCACTCGTGCAGCCGTCGAAGCCGGGGCATCTTATATTGGAACATCCATCTCCGGTGTCCGGCAACAAACAACTCGGCAGTGCGAGTATGGTAATGACTTCCCGGGTCTGAATTTAGTTTTGAGGGTCGGGGGGTTCCGGGGCCTGAGCGCGAGGGAGGATCACTAGGGAATCTAACTATCAATTCATAGTTTATGCAGACAGAAATTGGGGCGGGCGCTGTACCAGAGCGGCGATGTTTTCAAATCTTAGCATTCAAATATTTTTTAGGGCCTTGCTATCGATCACCCCCCCGAGGACATAACCCAAGTGCGCGGTGGGAATTCTTCAATGGTGCGCTCCTACTAAGGGCTTCTACTGTAGTTCTGGTGATCCTAGTCGTGGGGTTAGACATTGACCGTATTGCACTTGGTTCGGGTGTGCTAGGCCATTTATCTAGTATTTTTGCCCAATAGGTATCCCCTACAGGTTAAACGCCAGTCCCCGGATAATACCGTGCTGGCACAATTGATGCGGCGTCAGGCTTCTACCACCATGGGAGGACATCGGGAAGCCTCAGCTCACCACGCGGGTTCGGATCTGGGATGTGCACTACGTTTCACCGGGGTTGATCGTAGTAAAGTTTACATGGTGAGCTTCCTGGTTCGCAGTGTAATACCGCTGCTAGTTTAACAAAAACCCATGAACAAGAGACTAATGCTGTGAAGAGAGAGGTGGGGGTTGGACTTCCAAAGTGGGGGGGGATCCTGTTAACTTGGAAAATTTCTAGCCCTAGCGATTGCACATTCCTTATTCTCTCGAACCCGGCACAGTGCCGACTATCTCTGAACCGCCAAACCACTTTTAGAGCCGGTACTGTACAGTGCTAGCACCACGGCTCATTTCCCTAGTTCGCTGTTCATGAACTACTAGTACAGGCCTCTCGCTTGAACCGCATTGAATTGGCGTGCTGAGACTTCCTATTGACCCCATAGTCGATCCCAGCGGCTCGGGGTTTGTTGAGCCAGAGACGGCAAGTAAAGTTAAGGAGGTCTGAAGTGGTCAAGGACCTAAGCGAAATTCATTTGTCCAAGAACAGTACTTTGCAGCACAGTTCCACTGCCCAGGGGGTTTTCGCTTTATCTTGGACTTGGTTTAAATTCGAACCGTGCTTACACGGTACTCGAGTATTATATAGGCCTTTGCATTCCCACCAGCTAGACTGCAGAACTCCCACACACAATCCTCTATCATACAGTATCTGCTGTATAAGAGAGACGGTCACAGGGGAGAAGAGGGGGAAACACATCGGAAGCCTCCGCTGAAGAACTTGGGCTGCATGGTACCTAATTTGATAGTATTCCAGAACAATTTGATATGCAGTTAGTTCCACGCTGCAGACAAATGATGAAATCCCATGTGGTGGATACCGAATGAGGACAGGAAAAAGAAAGCATGAGGAGCAAGAGCTGCAGTCGAGTGAGGGTCTGTGCAAGCAAATTGAGACAGCCCTCACAATATGATACACAGCTTTCAGCCGCCTCCACTCTGCTTCTGACAAGATCCTCTGGGCAGGCCCTGGGGGAAATTTTCGGCACCGGCGAATTCCCACGTTGTTAGCTTCGAGCAAAAAGCAATCTGTGCAACGTCATGTCGTACATTTCCCTATCACGAATTACGGAACAGTGCCAAGACCAAGCTGGCTGGCTGATTTCTGGATATCACGACTCCTTCCGTCAAGTAATAATTTGGGGTACCAGTGCTCGACTACTCAAGTATGGTCCTGTACTCTATGGGTGCCGTGCTTCGCACTGTAGGTAGGGTGCATTCCCAAGGTTCATGATAAAGCGATCTTACCTGAGGGCGCTGCTGCTCCTGCGAATGTATTGGGTATGGCCTTGCGCTCGCGCAAATTTAGGTGATTCCCCGCACCCTTTCCAGCACCAAGGGGGAACTCGTGAAAAAGTTTTTTTCTCTCCTATCTTTGGTAAACTCCCCCCAGGTGAACCCGGTATTATCCCCTCCCTATCGACACACAACCAGGCTGCAGAGTGTTTTTCTCCCACACCCAAGCCACACCTAACACAAGCTGTCTCGTTGACGGGGAATTCCACGTTACGCCTGCAGAGCCAAGATTGCGATATATCCAATCAGGGCCTACTTTTGACGAAAGTAATAAGCTTCCCCTTCGCTGTCAGCCAAAAGCTTCTAGAAACGGTCTGAGCGGCACGACCGGAACTTGAGAGTTGCGGTCCGCGGATACCGTTGGTGGAATCGCGATGCGGGGTCGCACATGGGAAAAACATGGTGAATGGATGGGGGTCGGAATATCGCAATACTGGATTCAGGGGGGGGGGGGAGAAGTCAAGTAGAACTGTGCTGGACTTTCTATAATGGGCCGAAGAACTGGGTAGAGAAACACATTGCTGCGGGATCTGATCCGTACCGTTTTTACTGCCAGCTGCCTTTCGCACTCCAGACTTCGTGGTCGAGGGATTTCTCGATAAAAGTACTCGTACTGTAGACGACTCCTATGAGTGCGCTACTGTTCTGTGCTTACGGGGCATGATACGGTGCCAGTAAGATCTACAGAACGTTTTTTCAAGGTTCAGGCATTATCGTGTGCCTGGATGGCTGTCAGCAGATGGCGCATAGCCGTTCGCCTATTGGGTGGAGGTGTTGGGGGGATTAGAATTCTTATGATACCGTACTGTGCGGTACATACTCTGCCACCCTATCGTACCGTACCGTATTCTGAGCGCAGAGTGGTGTTGAATTTTGTGCAACCTCTCCCCGGTTTGAACAAGGGGGAGCCAAACCGCAATCGGGCGATACTGTGCCAGTGGAGCACCGCATGGTTCTCCTTAGCTTCTTCGTAGTCCAGTACCGTATTTGTTTCTTTTCAGGGACGGCATGGTGTCTTGGTCAAAAATAAGATTTTCCAGGTATCATGGAGTGGCACAGAAATACAGGGGATCATTTAGCTCTCCCGGATAGGCGTCAGCTGGGCATGAAATCCCCAAGGGCGTTGGAACCATATATCTCTCAGTGGCTGCCGCACGGGATGGGGTTTTTCTTCCACTCTACCTTTTTCTCCCTCCGTCGTTGCTGGGAGATTCTGGTAGCCATGGTCGATGAACGGAACTCGACGAATTCTCGGGGGGACCGGGGGACGATGATACTCGAGGTGAACGCGGCCTGCTTGGGATGCACCATACTGTTCGTGATCTTGCGGTCGTACACGAAGGTTAGTGTGAAGGCTTTGGGTGCGGATGATGGTAAGGTTCTATTTTATCTGTTTGGATATTTTTGGTAGGGGTTGGAATTTTGGGCTAATCTTTTGTAGTGTTAATTTGCCTTGCTACAGTAAATCTCCCTTTCAATACGCCTCGACAATGTAGGGAATCGGATAAGGTGGCTAACTAATCCTTTTATCTATCGATAGTTGTGCAGTGTCGGGCTATTTGTGGCCGGCTTTTTTGGTACGTAATGTTCCATTGGGGAGTTTATGAATGAATTCTCACGGAGACTCTAGCCGCGAAATACGGCATGGGAAGACATGTCGGAACAATATCTCCAGAGGAGTTGGTAATGTACACCAAGGTAAGTTATATTCCTCCTCTTTGAGTAGAGTTATCGTCGTTTCGACTCTGACCAGTTTGTTAGATGACCTGGATCAGTGAATTAATTTACTGCGCATCCATATCCTTGGTCAAGGCTTCATTACTGGCACTCTATTTCCGCCTCTCACCCAGCAGGACCTACCGAAGCTTAAGTTGCATCTCGCTGGTATTTGTAACTGGCCATTTGATCTCGGGCCTTACGGTGACCACATTTCAGTGCACCCCGGTGCCGTATCTGTGGGACAAGACGATCAAGGGCCGCTGCATCCAGACAGGGATTTTCCATTCTGTAAACGCAGGACTGAATGTCTTTACCGATGTACTGATATTCGCCCTCCCAATGCCAATGCTTTGGGGGATCGGGCTTCCGAAACGTCAGAAACTCGGGCTGTGCGTAGTGTTCTCGCTCGGAGCATTGTAAGCCACTATTCCCCAACCGAAGCATCCGGGTTCTGACTATCACGCAGAGCTTGTGCAGCAAGCGTGGTCCGTCTCCTCTACCTCCGCGAGCTACTCGAATCTCACGACCCAACATGTACCCTCCCTCCCCCCTACATCGCCCACCCAAACTAACCTCCCACCAGGGGCAACAGCAAATTCGTTCAACTGGTCTGTAATCGAACTTCACGCTGCAATCTTGGCCGCCTGCATACCAAGCTTCAAAATCCTGATAAAGCGCCACTTACCAAACCTCCTCGGCGAATCATACCGCTACCCTCACTCCACCCCAGGCGGCATGCGGGTGAAGACGAAACTCGGCCGACACACGCACTACCGCGTCAGACACCACATGTCGTATGCTCTCGGAGGCATGGATAATCGCGAACACACTATAAATCACATTGAGGGTGGTGGCGGGGTAGATGGAGGAGGTGGGTTGGGTGATAAGGATAGGGACGATGGTGGTGGGATGATGGTTGGGGGCGATGGGGAGAGTGAGATTTTGTTTATCGATGCCCCGGATGGGGGAATTATCAAGACCACCGAGGTAGAGGTTAGGGTTGTCGAGAGGGGATAGCTACTAACTTGAGAATTTCTTTCGGGGTTTGTTTTGTTTTGCTTTATTAGGTCTGCTTATTTGTGCGGCCAGGAGTCTTTTCTTTTTATAACTTTTTCCCGCGAGGGAGGATGGAGCGGGGGGAGGGGACCTTGTCCCGCACTGTATTGTTTGATTAGACGGTTATTGGGCTGGGGCGTGGGTTTGGGGTATCATACACTGCTTGAAGAATTTCCTACTGCAGTATTTACGTTTAACTTGGAGAAGGTTGTTTAATTCACGGGTTGTCTGTGGTGGGTGCTGTGCTGGCACGGGATCTGCTGGCTACTTCGCTTCATCAACGGGAATATCATGCCTGATGACATGAGTTAGCGGATGTTGATGGTGCAGTTCGAGTGAATGTTTGTGATGTGAGCAGGTTCTTGTGTGACAGAAGGAGGAATCAAAGCGAAGCAAGGCACACTGCAAGCTACATCGATAGGGGACTACAGAAGATATCGCTACCCAACCCAACCTCTATCTAAATACAGGACCTACGAATTCAGGGGAGATTATTAAATTTTCGTATAATATATATATATTTTTTATGGAAACCTAGACAGATGTTGATGAGAGAGCGAGGAAGGGCACTCGACAAACCAAGCTGAGATACGAACCCCTAGCTCCTCCAGACAAAACCTAAAGCTAAATACTGCCCGGGTACGATATGACACCTCTCCATCTAGTGGTTTTTGCTCTAGACACTTAGCCCAAACCACCTTTCTAGAATGTAATAGACCGCGGCCCGGTGAGCCCAATAAACCCAAATGCCCTAAAAACTCTTGTGATTCACTATCTCTAGCACGCCTCTAATCTCTAGGTTCAGAGACAAAATGTCTTGAGAAGGGTTAATGCTTTCCTGTCAGGGTATGATACAAGATCAGGCTTCAGGGCGTGTTGGATCTTAGCAACTGGAACACGCAACCCCATTAACTTGTCGGGGCCATGCCTATCCTGGGCCGACGTGGATAGCAAATCGCAAAAGTTTTTACGGTATCTCGCCAGGCGCGGAGCCCCAGAGATGAACAAGATGCATACCGTATCCTCGTGGTATTCAGCAAGAAATTAGGGTGACTATCGATGATGTGGGAAACCATGTGTCATAACTTAACATGAATAAAGGAGGTAGTTTAAGGAGCATGATGGCATTCTGGCAAGGTAATTACTAGCGTAGGCATGCAGGTTGGTGGGTAATGAGAGAGAGGGAGGTCAGCCGTGCCTGCGGGGATCCAATGGTCACCAAGGGTCGTGAGGCTGACACTCCGCCGGACGAGAAGGCTTCCCAGCCGGCGCTGCATAGCCGGCGGGGACGCCTGCCCCACAGACCCTGTCGTCGGAACACAAGGGATGTTTGCGGGGGAGGGGCGCCTGTTCCGCCTGGAGCCAATTCACCGGGGAGAATGTGCAGGAGACAAGCCCGGGTAAGTTGGCTCCGCCTTTCGGTCACGATAAGGTGGTAGCCTGGAAACCCACAAACCGTTAGTTTCGTATGAAGATCTAGCACCGTAGGTGTGTGGGATCGCAAGTGGTAACGTGCAGTTTGGTTAGGCAAAAGCTACTGGAAGATCGCCCTCAACGGTTCAAACTTGCAACGCCACTCAGGGGGCGCTCTCGAGGCACCAGAGCCCCAGCCAGTTATCATAATCATTTGCCTATCCGTGGGCATGCTAGTCTAATACCCATAACCTATCTAGAATACAAAACAATACTAGCATATAAACAATACATATGATAGCATATCACAGCATCGAACCACAGGGCATGGAACCTCTATCGCCACCTAGTACGCTCCTGCGTATCCCCACTGAGATCGACCTCAAGTACCGCCCCAGCCTTATACTTTGGGAACACAACTCACTGCCAGCATCACTATCTCGTCCATTCGAGTCTCCATGGCAACGAAGTTCGTGAGAAACCTGCAGGCACCTCAAAACTACTGGATCACCCGACCGCACGCTGAAAAGCGCAGCTGCACCAACGGCAGGAGCCTCCGGTGGGATACTAGTCAATAATCCATACCGCTTTCTCAGCGACTCAGAACTAGCTATGGCGAAGTTGTTGGGTTGAAGATGAAGCGGCCAGTCACAGCTGCGGGTCTCCAGAAGGTGGAGTTGCACGAGCTGGTGGGGTACCCTACTCGAGTGCAGTGATACGATCTTCGCGGCGCGTCGAGGGTTATGCTTGAGGGGTTACGACGGATGGGCTTTTCAAAACTTGTTCCTGAGCGGTTTGTGGGTAGGAAGCCTTCTTTCAGGTCGCCAGAGACGAGTATTTCGACGTCTTTATGGAAGAGTCCATGGAGGGTACCCTGGGATGCTTGGGGCCGGATCTCTGTCTGTTATTGGACCGGCGCCATTAGTGGGGGGAGGATTGGGGCAACAAGGGAGTTTGTTGGTTTGTTGGATGGTGAATCTGGGATCTGCACGGAGGCATTCTTATTTATATCGGGATGTCAGAGCAGTTATTCTCGGAGAAGGGATACATATACTCGAGTACATGCATCTGGCAAGACACTCGAACGCCATACGGTATTTACCCCGGAACCAGTGCGAGCCATCATCAGGTCAAATACCGAGGGTACTGGAATCGCGCGGTTGGAGTCGACATTTCCACGGCTGCCGCGGCCGTTGATCAGATGCATTGTACCCCCCCATCCCCCTAGCTAAGATCGACCTCCCTGGCACTTTTCCCCCGCCACCGCTGAGGGGTGAGATATACGAGTACTTTTGCACTCTTTCGAGCGCGAGCATCTGGTCGTAAACCCAATTAGGAAGGGTGTTTTCGGGGAGTGTGAAGAATGGACCGCCGGAGGAATTGTGTGCGCCCGATCCGCAATCCGGAGTAACATACTCGGGGGTGTACGTGGGTGATCAGACGAACAGGAGTCAGAAAATGTATATCGAGTACCATAAAAGCTCTTGCGATCCACTATCTTCAGCACGCCTTTAATCTCCTAGTTCAGAGACAAAATATCTTGAGAAGGGCTAGTGCTTTCTTGTCACGGTATAAGATCTGCCCTCAGCACATGTTGGATCTCATTGCCTGATACTCAATCCGGTTAACTTGTCAAACCAAACCACTCCTCGGCAGAGATAACAAATCAGTGGTTTTACGGTATCACTTGCTGTGCTGATTCTTTCAAAATGAGTCACCTTAAGCGACTTTAGTATCCACAATGTATGCACCGCCGAAAATCCCATGTCAATCAGTAATCTGTGAGTTGGGAGGCTCGGGGCACGAGCCAGAATAGTGCTAGGGCATTCTTGGCCTTACCTTCGACTATCGAGCGGGTGACGATCACGTCTAAGAATAGGGAATCCTCACTGATTGATCTGGCGCCATTCAGTGTCAATTATTCCTGGGCAAGTGGCACCTGCAGGCCCATATTGAATCGTCACTCGATTGCGTAGAGCTGAGACCAGAGGAGCAGAGTGTAGTTTCCTAAACGGGTCCCGCAGCAAAGTGGATATTAGAAACCTACATATGAAAAGCCAGCTATTTGCCTATCAGTAGATTAGGTCACAGATATCAATACTCAGGGAAGAGCATAATTAAGTCATAGTGCGTTGCTTGGTGAATGGCATAACCCAAATCAGCCACTAGCAAGATGGTTTAAATCCTAGTACAGTACTGCGACCAAGGCTGGTAAAAACACCATTTCTAGGGTTAGCATTCTGACCTTTATCGATTTAATTTACGGGCACAGTACCCCGCGATCATACACATTTCTTTGATGGCAGCCTTCGGGATATTACCCCATGCATATTGCGCGTCTGAATCGGCCTGGTGGAGCACCGGCAGCAGCCCTTGCCGTAGACGAATGATAACTCTTCTTAATCTGGAAACTAACTTTACTACCCGTATCGGGACCGAGTGGAGTCTGAATCAGCAGCTCGGTGCTACAAAAGAAGAGGCGCATTCGTATTTCGGGGGAGAGTGCTTGCAGGGTTCTGTATTTATGCAAAATCAATTGCCATTCGTTAACTAATTACCGGTATGAGGTACGGTAGGAGAAATAGGCTAATTGGTTGGCGGCTGGACACTGTTACACCGTACTAGTACTCGAGTACTGTCGGATCTCTTCCGGGAGTTTTCGTTCTTTTGTGGGTGTTGGTTCAAGTGTTTATCGAGGTCACAATGGCTCTGAAAGCAAAATGCGAAAGACGAAAGAAAGGCCAAACAACATCCGCTTTCCAGGATAATCCAAGTTCTCGCCTCTCGCTTCTCCTGATGTTCACAGAGCCTCTATTTATACAATAAATCTGAAAACTAATGTTAGAGAGAGTGCCGGGGAAACAATTACGCATGGGTACGAAATCATCCATGCAATACTCTCAACACCTCCTACACTACGAGTACTGTGCCTCGGTTGACAAGCTACTCCCTATTAAATTATGCTAGTCTAGCAACTAGTCTAACTTGATCGGAAGTCGCCAATTATTCGGGACAATAACCTAGTAGGATAGGCCGATCCCCTGGGCAGTACTCATGTGCGAGTAGAGTGCATGTACTATACTCGAGTATGATGAGGTTCCATTCCATTACGCGCATTATAATATTATAGCCATGCAGGCGGTAAGAATTAGATAAAGATAAATGGTAGCTATAGAAAAATCCCCCCCAGCGTGCAAACTAAAAGCTCAGATATATAATATTTGGTAAGTCTTCCTAGGACCGAAGCTCGCCAGACCCCGGGCACCGTGCTAGACAACATCACAATATTATACCCGGAAGTATTATGGGATATCAGGAAAGCGTTGCTCAAAATTCCCCCTTTCCAGCATAGGCCGCCGAACTTAGACAAAGGATTTGTTTGTTTCCCTATGCCCTCTAAGTTCTTCTGGGGTATCTGGCAGAGTGCCTAGAGCCCCGGGCTGATTAAATCAAAGGGTGAAGGTGAAATACTAAGACAACAGTTTGACCATGAAGCTGAAATCCTAAGGTTTGCTAAGGGGAGTGAAGCTGACGAAAGTTTTTGTTGACTTTGTTTCCGCAAACAGGTTGGTTTCTCCAGTGAAGGGGGGTCCCCCTTTGCAAGATATCGTATCATAGTTCCTTTCTTGTGAATGGGAAAGTTTGAGGGAGTTCTTGGCCCGTTTTGGCCCGTTTTTGGCCCGCTGAAAAATGGTATTTGTTTTGCTTGCTATTGCTTGGTTACGATTCTCACTCCGTCTTTTGTGTCATCCGGGGTTATATGTCGTAACCTGACGATTACATAAAGAAATTATACTATGGCAGCGATAGCCATCATGTAGAGCAGGAAAACCAAAAGATCCTGCCCAACAGGGACTGGGATATTGGAGACCTAACCTTGATCAATAAGGCTGTGGGTTTTATGAGTCCTGCTACGAGGTGGTAGAATCCGACTCTAGACCTTCGGGTTGGTGATCGGTGGGGCAGCAGAGAAGAATGAAAATTTTCTTTTGCCTCCTTCCCTTGGAAAAGTAGCTTTTCGTTCCGGAAGCTATAGACTCTTTAGCTATTTTCACTCTGACAAGCTACACTCTCCCTATTTATTGCCCTGGAAAATATTCTTTTCCTAGAGAAGCGACGTATAGATAGTGCCTAGTGAAAGACATAAGCTACTTACGGTTCGTACTAACTTGGACCCCAGCATCTGATTGAGTTATCAGGTCACACTTCTCAAGATCGCTGTGCTGTACAGTACATAAGCTCACCTTTTATCATCCATGCAATGGTTTTACTTACTCCCACATCAGTCTCTAAATTGTGTGATGCCTTCAATTTGCAAAACTACCTGAAATTCTCGGAGAGGATCCCTCGAGCTCAAAGGGTGACCTGGCCAGCCAGCAAGGAGCGGGAGCAGCTACCGGTGCTACATCTGGTGTTGTTTTCTCTCAATAGAGAATTTGAGGCCTCAAACGGTTTTAAATGCGTATGGTATATACCGAGGTTCACTTGTACCATATATAAGGTACACCCGATTGATCAATAGAACAGCTTAATTCATGTCCGAGCTTGTGCTTGACTTCCACGCCGCCCTCTGCCAATGCTACCCATGTTTCCCTTCAGGGGGAGGATTGAGAGTTGAATACCTGAGGGAATAGCCTCCGATGTTGGGGGTTAGAAAGTGCTCCTATCATCTTACCCACAACTACTGCTAAAGAAAGGGCGTAAGAGCTCCTGGCGAAACTACCCTTTCCAGCTCCATGAAGTTTAATAAGATTTAAGAAATTGGGGCTACTCAATAATTTAATAATTTAAAATCCCAGGAGATTAGCTGCTACGGAGGCTTCATTATACGTTGGTCGTGTTTAAAGATAAAAATAGTTACTCAACAGGGGGAAAAAAATAGAAGGACACTATCTCTTAGACTGCTGAAACGGTGGAAAATTTTCTGCCACCCCTTTCGATGTCTTAAACACAGTTTAAGACAACATTAGTAAGTAAGATCACAACGTCAAGAAAAAGGTTCAGGAGAGTGAGTATGGGAATTAGTAGAAGAATAATTCAAAGATGCCTCAGCGAAAGCCACTCCGAACACTTTCCAATAATTCCTCTCCTTTCACCCGCAGTCATGCTGCACGAAAGCTATATGCGACACAAAAACGAGCAACTGCCAGGGCTCCAAAAACGGCAAAGCGCATATCCAAAGCCATTGACATACTCGATCCGCCCCGTCAACCCCCTTCACTTGACAACCAATATACCTTAAGGCCAGAGATTCCAGATACCTTTATCCCCTTGCAGCACTATTTTTCTCCCCATGAAGCCCAACCCACCCTTTCCAGCGATCCAAGTACCCCCTATGATGTATTTTCGGAGTTTTGGGATGATACGGTTTTCGCTACGCTTGTCGCTAATACAAATGAGTATGCGGCAAAAATGCGGGGACCGATACCGCCTCCCGGGCATAGTTGCCTTCGACCATGGAAGCCAGCTACGATGAGAGAGATGCAGAAATTTGTTGCACAAATAATTTTTATGGGTGTGCATGGCTGCCGGAGTCTGGTGGAATTTTGGCGGCAACCAGCTCAAATTGGTGGAAAGGAAAGGTTGTCACTGGAGCAATTTCAGCAAATCAAGCGATATTTGCATATTGAGCCGGTTCAGGTAGAAGGGAGAAAGGATTCAGAGTGGTGGAGGAAGTTGGAGCCTTTGCATTCAATCCTGAAGGAGCGCTTTCAGAGGGCTTTAAAACCAGGTTCCGATCTCGCAGTAGATGAAATGATGGTACGATTTGGTGGTCGAAGCAAGCATACCTACCGCATGCCAAATAAGCCTATCACCCAAGGCTACCGTATTTTTGCTCTGTGCTGGAAGGGCTATACATGGAACTGGCTCTATACTTCCCGGGCAGCTGGAATCCAAATTCCCGATCAACAACACTATCATGGTTCTACACACCTTACCCCCACCTCAATTGCCATTCATGACCTCATTACGTCTCTGCCCTATCATACACACCAGTTCAATGTGTACATGGACAATTATTTCAGTAATATTGCCCTCTTTCAGGTCCTCCGGGAACTCAGAATCAGGGTCTGTGGAACTGCACGTCAGAACAAAAATGCCTTTCCCTCCGACATTCACAACGATTTTCCTGGACTTCCATGGAACCACCTTTCTGGAGCTCAAGTAGGCTCTATCAGCAATCCCATTTTGGCTCTTCAGTGGGAAGATAGTGGCTCCGTCCACATGTTGTCCACAATTCATAAGATGAGCCAATATGTGAATCGCGAGCGAAAAAAGCCCCGTACTACCAGCACTAATGCAGCCACAACTCGGCGGCCTTTTACACATGGCCGGGAGCGTGCAATCCTACCTATCCCTCAGATAATCGATGGCTACAACCACAACATGAATGGGGTTGATCGGGCCGATCAACTCCGTGCCTCCTATTCTACCCAGCTCAAAGCACTACGCAATTGGCTTCCCCTTTTCTTCTGGATTCTAGATACTTCCATACTTAATGCCTTTATTTTATTTAAATTTTTTCATCTTAATACAACTCATCGTCAGTTCAGACTTGATCTCGCTAAAAGTTTATTTAAAGCATCTACAAATATTGTTACCCCCCATATACGCAAAACCTATAAACAGAAAACTCAAAGGTCTACTTTTCTAAGCACCATAATACCCTTCTCCCGCTTGCCCCAGGACCTCATAACCTTATTCACCTACCTCCAGGCAAGCGTGCTTCCTGTATTTTCTGTCGCTTTTCACTAAAAATGTATACCTCTACAAGATTTGCATGTTCTTCATGCAATATCCCTCTTTGTAAGTCCAATTGCTTTACCAAATACCATGTACGATAGATGGCTTTACTACTTACCGACTCCTAAAGCCGTTTTCTACTTTCGTTCCTTTTTTTTTCTTTTTTCTAATATACTTTACCTAGTATCGCTCTTGCATTCCGTTTCTTAAGATGTTTTCTCTTCATGTTCACTCGGTTGCTTTTGATACTCTCTGACACCTTTTACTATTATTAAGCATGTCTTAGACACTGAATGGGGTGGCAGAAAATTTTCCACCGTTTCAGCAGTCTAAGAGATACCCTCAGAATCAAAAAGGACAGGGTTTTCATCTCTTTTTATAACAGTTTTTCTGCTCCAGCGCCGGAGGGTGTTCGGCATCCCAGCAGCACCACAGTCCCCAGAACCCAGAGACATCCCCTTCTTCTTCTCTCTCCCTTAGCGCATCCTAGAAAAGAGAAACATGGCAACTCAACACCAGTGAGTTTCCAGCAATCAACTGTGAGGATTTTTATCAATTAGTAGGATAATCCTTAGCTCAAATTCAGTTTTGATCCAAACATAGCTCGATGAGAAGCCCGTTTAGGAGGGGGTGCTTTGAGGGGTTCGGGGGAGGTCTATGTGCACTGGGTAGCAGTGGCGGTATTTTCGTCAGATCTTAAAAGTCTCCCATTCAAGCATGCTTTAGAAGGAGGTATGTTGGCAAATATCAACGGATGGCTTCCACTATCCCCCGGAGGGGAATTGGCCTCGCCGCGTAAGGTAGCTCAAACACAAGGCCGGGTGTGCTGAATGGCAGTTTTTTCCCAAATTGAAAGTTCGTGTGATGCCACACGACCTCGTAAAGGCGGTCCGGACAAGCCAGCCCTCGCACGGCTTTGATGAAGTTCTCCACCATTTGCTGGGTTAGGCCTTGTGTTGGCAATCACGAAATCCCACTCGTCTCTCCAGAGTCAGACTTGGATCGCTCGCCTCGCAAGTTTTGTGGCAGAATGTGGGAAGTTACTGAGACTATATGTGCTCCGGCACACTCTTGCGGCAATATATACGTTCCGCTCCTACAAATGTTTGTTTCCTGTCGGCCTTGTCCCTTGGACGCGCGAGTAAGGCCCCCGGGGCTTTGTGGTGAGCCTTGTTGCCTCGACCGAAGACCTCAACTCCTTTCCTTTTTTATAACCTAAAGCTCGTGTTTACACAACACCGGGCACCTAGCCAGAGCATTAACTAGTGATGTATGATAGATTTTCTGGGAGCCCCTAGTGCGATATTAAATATGGTTTCCAGCTCTTGCCACAGAGACCTAGAGATCGGGACTCATGCCCTCCATCAACCCCTGTGTACCTAGGAGCTGAGCAAGTAATATGCAACAGGAGATGTTTGACTAAATGTTCCTCTAGAAGAGCATTTGAAACCAACAGAACCTTGGTAACCATCCCATCGACCCTAGGAGGTGAGGGAGAGAGGAAATGTGGCAACTGAATGCGGGCTAGGCGCACCTATTGCTACCTAATACTCATGGTATCACAAAGGAAGATTCGGAGTACAAGGCAACTTCGGGTACTGTACTCCTGCAGCAGCCCTGAGCCTGTGGAACTACTTGTACAGTGACAGTAAATAGGGCTTCGTTGGGGAGTGTAACTTACTGTTCCGTAATCCACCTTTCACCAAAAAAGAAACCATAGAAGTGCAATATATTTAAAGCTCAGGATATCTACGCACATTTATCTGGCGTGGAACATTATGTTGTATTATGATGAACAGTACGTCTACTAGTACTCACTGGGAAATACGGGTCATTTGGTATTATCATAGTTTTCACAATTCCCTTTTCCCAAAAGAAAAAAACAAAACAAAACGACTGATCAGTGACAATGGCTGGCTCATCAGCGCCCACCCGCGTGGTTTTATAGCCTTGGGGACAATCTTTGCTGGCGAGAGTTCTTTGGCCCGCTTGCCGGTCACCCTTTGAGCAAGTTTGCTGCTCCCTTGGGGGGCACAAGGGAGCCCCTGAGAGAAGATCACTACGCCACTGGAGCTAAATTTCTTTTTTTCTCTTCAGCGCCCCCACGGCACCTTCTAAAACACCATACTTTTAGGGAACAGCCTCAAACTATAAACCTCAGAGTCATTTTATCAAATTTTATCCCCCACATGAAGTTTGTGTTTTTCTTCGTTGGGCGAGCTGACTTTTCTAATTCTCTCTTCCCCCTCTGCACGGGTCCCTTGAATTGATCCTCGAGTGATGCATAATGAACCACCCCCCCCCCCCTCCACCCCGGGAACCGCGTGCGGCGAAGCTCACACTTAACCTCTGACTCAACACTAATTTACTTTTAGTGGCTTGTGCCTGGGCATCGGCCGTGCCTCCCCGTTGCCTACGGTCGTCAGGGCATGACTTGACCGGGGATCATGCTTGGCAGCGGGCCGGGGGGTGATCATCTCATTATCGGTATCGGGTTTCATTGGTTGGTGAATAAGCGAGACAAGCGCGTTGAGTCAGGAAGTAGCTTTTTTCGCAGCGCGTGCTCACGGTATGTGTCTTGTCGACTATCATTGAGATTTTTGTCTTGGGGTGTGGTGGATATTGGTTGGCTCCCTGCTTCTTTCCCTTCCCCTCGGTGGGTTTTGAACAATCCAACCGTAGGTAGTTGTCTCTGTTGTGTTCAAGCCATGACTTTGGGCGATGAAGTTAGGCCAGCCATAATAATAATGGGTTACAAGTATGGCCTGCTTCTCTTATTGGTGGATTCCAAGATGGCAACTGATAGGTGTCACAAAGTGGGCGGGTAGATCCGTGATAAAGGGGTTCCTACAATCATGCGTGAGGCGCTTAGACAGGGTCTCCATGTGGCTTCCTGTCAACTGCGCCAATTGCCGCCTGCTCGTCCCCGGCCACAAATACCTGAAAAAACAAGGGTTAATGAAATATTTGGTAAAATATCCACCAAATATAACTATACCCCCTGTTTTTGGGGACGAGCACAGTGCTAACTTAGGTTGCAATTTTTCAGGCCGCTCAGATGTATTATGGGATTTGAGCTCACGATATCCTTTGTCATCCTGCCATATCAAACGGGGATGATTTTATGTATTCGCGACCCTAGTAGCCAAGGGCGTTACAGCATTACTTTTTCACGAGACTCCGTCCCCATTTGAGCCCCCAACCTTCAGATCCCACCAGTTCCGAGTGACCATCCATGACACATTCTGCCACCCTCCCTTCATCCTTCCACAGGCCCACCCCTCCACACTCCTCCACTGAAAATTGAACCCGCCCCTCCTCCATCCGACCCAAGTACAGGCTGACGCTGCAGGTACACCACGGGCAAAAGCATAGACCCTGTGTTAATCTCCAAACCAAACCCACCCCCGACCCGGCCACTTGAGGCGCACAGGATAGATACGCGTGGACAGACCACGCGGAAGCCACAAGCCCTCACTCATAAAGTTGTCCCCTAGTTCGAGTGGGAGGCGGGGGCTAGTTTGTGATATACCGCGTTCTGCGACGGAACCCCCCCCCTGTACATTTATTTTCCTACCAGACCAATAATGCTTCCCTGGTACCTTTCCAACGCATGATCATCCGCTGCCGAGTAATCCTGGCTGGACTAATATACGGTAAGAACTGATCCGCGCGATAAGTAGACAAAGTGGATAGACGTACGTACTCGAATACTGCACCCCTGACCATACACGCTTCACCGGGTAGCTGGGCGGAGTGACTGCCCACTAATCTACAAGTATGATGTGAGGGTGGAGAATGTGGATGTGGTCGAGTGAGTGCACATGACCTGCATCCGGGTTGTCTCGGATAGCCAATCCGAGCCACTGTGGCTTTGATATTATAATGACGGAGGAGAGAGAGGGGAGGTTTTTTTTCTTCTTCTCTTTTTTTTTTATCCACCACTTTCAATTTGCCCTTCGCTAGCTAGACTTAAGTACCATAGGAAAAAAAAGCAAGAAAAAACAAGAAAACGGCTCTGGTATGGTAATGGGGGGGGGGAATGGGGAAAAAAAATGGAAAAAATATAGGTAGGAGGAAATAGAAGAGGAAAGACGCTATCCGTTTATGCGTGTACTTTAAACCACCCAGACCAGAAATACCGCTGCTAAATCAATCCCTCCTGTAAGAAGGGGGAGGAAAAAAAGAAAGAAAAAACCAGCGAGAAAAAGGAAAAGAACCTGGAAATGATGAAAACGAAAAAAAACTGAGGAAAAACGGATGATGAGGCTAAGAGAAAATGGGGAAACTGAAACCAAAAGATTAAAAAACACCAGATAATGCTGAGATATAGTCAGGAGAAAGGTGAAGAGTAAAAAACCAAACTCCAAACCCAAAGTAAATATTGAACAGAAGAAGAGGAAGACCACACACAGAACGCAGCACAACTAAGAATAGACCTATACACCAATCTGACCTCAGACACCAACTTCAATCAACAACGCACCCCACCGGTGGTAGTGTACCAAACCAACTCTACTCTGCTCTAGTCCCGACTCATTCCTCGGAATCGCCCAACCCAGCCACTCCCATCCCCAACCTCGTTATCGACATCCTCCTCGACCGGCCAAAGGTCAAATCGGAAAGCATCCTTCCTCTCGACAGGAATCAACCTACGCCCCCACTGATCCTCAAATCGCACCTCCCCGTGCCACATCTTCCTCGCAATAACCGGGCGAATCTCGTCCTCGTCCTCCGAGGAGTCCATATAAATCCCACTATCCCTAGGGTTATCCCTGGCCATGAGGTCGATCTCCTCGCCAGGTCGTGAAGGGGATCGCACACGCGGCGGCGTAACAACATGTGGTTGCGGGCCGGTAAGTGACGAAGGTGGGATCCGCCATGACGGGGGCGGGGACGGGGGGTGGTAGAAGTATAGCTCTTCTGGAGGGGAGAGATGATTGTCAGTGTTTGTGCTGGGTAGATGCTTGGACGAGCTATTGGGCGACATGTTCGGCGACCGGTTCGGCGACCTGTTTGGCGATCGGTTTGGTGAGCCAGCGCGGCCGAGGCCAGCAGTTATCGCTGGGTCGTTGAAGGCCTCGCGGGTCTTTTGCTTCTTGTTGGAGGGCTCGTCGAACATCAAAAATGGCGCTGCGGGAACAACCTCAACCCTGTCTAGGAAGCGGACGAACTTCTTGAGTCTGGCCCCTGCTTCTGAGCAGATGTCCTTCTTCTTAATTGCTGGCTTGAGAGGCTTGCGTTCGCCTCCTGAGCTCATTGCTCCTCGCAAAGAGGATGTGAAGGTGGGGATGGACATGCCATTTCCCATGTCTTCCGGTGATGTCGGCGGTGAAGTCTCTATTCCTGCGGACTCGTCTAGGAAGAATGCTGGCACTGGTTCTTCGTCTTCTATCACTTGCTGCGGTGATAACGAAGGCTTCCTCGGGGAAGCTGGCGTAGTTGTCGAGATAAAGAGCCCTCCCATCACGCTAAGGACCCGTCGAAGACTTGTGATGCGGGGTATATTTATGCCTGAGGGGGGGAAGAGTGGATATAAAAATATATTCCGGATGTGGGTGTGTAAGGGGGTTAGTTGGGTGTCAAATGATCTGTTTAGGAAAAGAATCCTGAGGGGAAAAAAATGTATATTCAGGTTCCCCCACAAGACCCGAACGATTCGAGTCAGGAGAAGAGAAAAGAGATAAATCAAAAGAAATAATAATAATAATCGGTCACTCTCGAACGGGAAACCGCCACTCAAGTATTCCTAAATGCGATAGAAATTCCGTCTCATACATAGAAACCCAAGCCCCCAAGATATTTACTTCTCCTGCAAATGAAAAAGGAAAGTGGGTAGGAAGGAATATAGAACTGGTGGGAATTTATAGATGGAGGGGTAGGGGGGGGTAGGAAGATAATAAGGAAGGAAAATATACTTGAAGGAAACCGGCCGAGAAATAACCCCTTCAAAATACCGCCCATATGATTGTAGAGGGGGAGGTCTGAACTCTCCTTATATGTGCATTCAAGCCACGGAGGAGAGAGATGCCTTGCCCTTTCTTTTGTCATTTGCCCTCGCCTGACGAATGGCAATTTAATTCTGACTGTGCGTAACTAACTAATCGGAAGCTCTAGCGGGGAAGCATATGGGTGGGAAAAGAATTAAAAAAACAAAAAACAAATCTAAAGCGCGCACCACACCAGCTCCCCCCCCCCCAATGTAAGTTATGATGGAACACGTACAGTATTAAGGCGGTGTAAATGTCTTTTTTCTCTGGATCTTTCTGTCTTCTGGCTTCTACAGTACCGTAGGGAACAGCCGTTGGGGGGGGGGGGTATTGTGGTATGGAGTAAAGTAGAAATGCACTTGGTGGGGGGGGGGAGTTATGGTAGAACAATGAATTCTACTTATCACTTTGTGCGTGCGTAGGAAAGGAAGTGGTGGTGGTGGTGAAGCAGTTTCGTAGTCTGATAGGACCACAAGTGGGCCCGGTAGGATAGAAGGCAGCAGGGGGTGGCAAGGTAGTGAGTGAGTGAGTGGGTGTAAGTTGACCATGGTGTGTGAGTGAAAAGGCAGGGATGTCGCCAAGGAGGGGGCGCACAGTTATGTTCGGATGCCTCCCAAGTGGCCGAACCGTCGTATCGGGTCTTGTCAGTTTTCTTTTTTGTTCATTTCTGTTCATCACATCACCTTGTCATGTCCGAATCACCATCATCTGTCTGGGAAGCTCATGGTGAACTCCACTTTCCCAACCTAACACTTTCCTACGGTGCCTCCTGCATCTGTCGTTCTTCCCGCAAGAGGATTATTCGCTCGCCTATTGACCACCTCTGCTTTTCCTTCCTTTTTCTTTTGCTTGCTTTTTTCACGACCTCGAAAAAAGAACGAGTTCGTGGTGGCAGTTAAAAAGGAATGGAGCGGATCTCCTGCACTTCATGCATGCAGGCGTATCGGGATAAAAAATTACGACGCAGCCAGCCCAAGCCAGCCCAAGCCAGCCCAAACCACATCAGAACCGACCAACCATATCCAGACATCCGTCCGATGTTGAGCTTCTTGCAAACCCGGGGGAATAAAATATAAAAGAACGCCCTGAATAAGCTTGAATAAACAATAAAATAAATGGTGTTGTAACGGGTGTGAGCTAGCGAAGGGGGGGTCTAGTAAATTGGTAAATAAGTGTGGGAATAAATAAATGAATTATCAGCGAGATGCCTTGCGTTGCCTCGGAAATACCCAAGCCCAAGGTATTGACAGACCGCCAACCAACCAGATGGAAAACCGCCCAGATGGGGTCATACGAAACATAAGGATAGGGAAGACTAAACATTCAAACGAAAATGATGCAATAGCTAGATGGATAGAAGGATGCTATGCGTCAGCTCACGCTTGTCATTGATAGCCAATTTCGTCTCATTCCTATTTCCTTGGGCCTCTCGTATCTTCTAGAGCCTACCGGTAGAATCATACGGTGCCATGGCAACCATCACGATGGTTATGGTCACTAGTGAGAGTGAGAAAGTGGCTGAACAACCGAAATAATAATATAATTATAACCTTTCCTCAATTTGCTCTCCCTTCCGCAAAAAGAAAAAGAAAAAAAGACCCATACCGGTACAGTACCGGTACGCAAGCTAAAATGGCACGTACGCCAGGCAGATTGCACCAGATCACATATTATTCAATCTTACCGGGGTCAAATGTCACTTTTTCCATTTCAACAACTGGTAACTCCCCCTCCGGCTTTTCAATCCGTAGCACGATGCCTTCGCCCTTTTTATTATTCAAGCCCTACGCTACTCCATAGCAGCCCAGGGCTACGGCGGGGAGCCATAGTAAAAGTGACCAGATATAATCTCACACCGAGACAAGGAGCCTCCATTTTTGCAAATCATGTGTCATAAAACATGACTCGCAGCGCACAAAACACTCGACAATTACGACGTCGAAAGCCTGGGTAGCTACGATGCCTTAGCGAGAGGCTCCTATAATATATGATACCAGGACGATGGAAAAGTTGTTTTCTCGAAAATTTTGGTCATTGGAGAATTCCTACTGTATCATACCCACTACCGGTACAGTACCGTACACACCTCCATCATACAAAGATCACGGATACGGAAAATAATTATTGTGAATTATCCTAGTCCAGAACGGTCCGTCCCATATGGGCAATCCTGTCCTTCCTTGATAATACGATTCGATACGGCATCCTCAACAACCACCCCTCCGTACTAGTACACCACCATCCCCCACCCACAAAAGTTGTATTTCTTCTTTTTCAAAAAAAAAAAAGAATGCGATATATCACATATCTTCAACGCCGAGAGGCTTCCGCTACTACCGTAAGAACTAACCCCCCAGGTCATATGGCAACTTTTGTGCTGATGCACACCTCCCTGCATAGTCTCCATCCCTTATCATGACATAGCTACACTCGATCACAAAAAAAACAAAACAGTTTTCGTCCCAACTTTTTTTTTATTTCTTGGGGCTGGGCAACAGAAGATGATATTTCCCGAAGTACCGTAATCCAACTAATAATCATCCTCTCCCCAAAAAAATCTCCATGGTAGGCGTCGCGCTTACGTTCGGTACAGTACCCCGGTCCCGCTTTACTTATTACTAAAAAAGCGGGCTCCTTCCTACAGTTTTCTGCTCTACTCGAGTACCGTACCATTTCTTCAGTAACCCCATGGTCTTTCGACTTATTCCACGGGTATGATACCGGTATGTCTGTTGACTGTGCTATACATGACAGTTACGGACGCATGCACGCATCCCGCAAATGGGTTGGCTAACCCGGAATTCGGAGAAATCCCCCCGGTAAACAGTTGGCTTTCTCATCGTTGGGATTAATAACTATATTACGCCCACGACGGTCTTGTAGTAAGCAACCATTCATAATTCATTGTGATCGCCAAAAGGCGTGCATGGCGATAGGAATGATAGCAACGACAATAATAATCTTGGCATCCTTTTTTTCTTTCATTTCATTTCCTCCTTTTTTTTCTTGCGAACACAAAAGGATTTTGGAATGGGAGGAGGAGGAGGAGGAGGAGGAGGAGGAGGAGGATGGGGGGGGTTCGTTATTGGCAATGCGTGATTGGGATGAGCTGCTTACTGAGGCTGAAGAATGGCCTCATTATTATTGTTACAGAAAGGGAGGTAAGGGAGAAGATTCAGCAGAAACCGATTGCACTCACGATGCTTTACTTCTGGCGTTCTGAGCCGGCATGATGATAGCTTACTCTACTGCAGGATTGGAAAGTGCAAATGAGAGATAGGAGGGTGTTATAAATTACGCCTCCAAGTAATGAGTTAGTTTGCGAGAGCAAGGAAGCGGGAAACTGAAAGTGTAATGAGTTTTTTTTATAAAAAAAGATAAAGAAAAAGGGAATAAAAAAGTAATAAAAAAAGCTAACCGCACTGCGATAAACTTTCTTCTCCTCCGGAGAGGTGGTTGATTGCACTCACTCACCCTATCCCTCTCACCCCCCCCCAAATGTTGGCTGACATTCAGCATCGGAAACTATGATAGGTCTTCGAGCCATCGTGTTACCCCCCTAGCAGAGCCAAACTGAGAATTAGAGGAGGGGAAGCGGGCAAGCAAACAAGCGAAGGTGTGAAGGAAGGAAGGAAGATGAATGTGAAAGCGAAAGTGTACAGGCATAATATGTGGAAAAGAAGCGGGGGTTTTTCTCCCCCCGTCCATATATCCCAAGCTTCCCACGAACCGGGCCGTACTCACTTTTTTTTTTTTTTTTGCTAAATCCTTCAATACTTGTGTAAGAGCACAACTTCCGTATGCAACTGCTAGGCTACCGCGTAAAAAACCCTAAAGGACTTGATAAGCAACCAAGAACAGGTGATAAGATAGCAACAAAAACTCTTCTAAAGGGGGGATCCCCATTATGATAGTAGGAAAATCCAAACCATTGGCAGAAGCAATATCAACAAAACGATTTATCAATTTTATTCAGCCCTCAGTAGACTTAAAGATTTCTACCTCAGGATGAAACCCCTTACCCTCTCATTGACCCTGATCCACACTATGCCCAATCTAGGGCAGCAGTGAAAAACATGTTCAATCGCCTCAGTCAGCATGCTAGTATTCCCCCCCTTTGCTCCTCTAGCCTTCCTGCTTGGAAGGGTAACTCTTGCCCTCTCTCATTTGATCTATCCTTCCAGCTAAGAGTTTATGCTTGGTCATGAATACCCGGAAGGATCAATATGGTGGTCTCCATACATAGCGCTCCCCGTATTTCCTCTTAACCAAAGAACTGATAAACAGTTTTCTAATGACCCTTCCCCCCAGTGCCTAGTTACATCCCAGAGAGAGGACAAACAGAATGGGTGCGGGCGAGTCGGCATGACCACAACCTTGCCCACCAACTCCAGGTGTGTATAATATTATTATGTATTTTTTCCCCAACATTTTTTTCTTTTCTTTTTCTCTTGCTGTTGGAGAAACTGATACCATACTTTCTTAAGCACAAAGAACTCATCACAGATGTCATGTAAGATCACTCGGCTGACTCACCACCAATATCATCAGACGGCGCTTCTACCACAAGGTGCTCCGCGGTGTATTTTTTTTTTTTGGGGGGGGGGGGGGCTCTACCACACCAGGCGGTGCTCTACGATACGAATATTATCCCTCGGGCGGTTCGGAGAGCGAAATCCGTTGCCCGGGCACGCCAAGGCTGTTCTAGAGCGATTTGAATGCCGAGAATTATTCAAGCTGACTCTAGATTCCGAGGCATTTGAGCACTGGAAGACCGAAAAGCCCCATTTCCTGACGATGTACAGGTAACCATTGCCCAACCTAGTCTTAGCGTCCCAAACAATGAATTTTACTATTTCTGATTGCCTGAGGGATAGTGCAGCACCGGCACTGGAGATGCAGTTGCTATTATGATATACTCAAAAACTTAATCTGTGGATTGACCTCTAATTTAATATATCATACAGTACTACTAGTACTCGAGTAGCTCCCGAGTGGGGGAGGAAGGAGAAAAAAGTAAAAAAGCAAAAGTAAATCCGGCATCCTTGGGATAAGCTAAGCGCAATGCTAGTTTTCCGGGTTACATCATTCCATAAATCTAGCAGGCGGTAACGGTAACCTGCCGATATCCTCAACCCTACAACTCCCCGCGAGGCACACCTCAACTAGCATCGTATCCCTCCCTTTGTCTTGCTTGCAGGCTACTCCACCCCATCGTACCAGTATCCATGCCTAGGGTATGATAGTAGAAAATGTAGGAAGGAAGGAGGAGAAAAAAGTAAAAAAAGTAAAAGCGGATGAAGTTTCCGTTAGTTAGTTAATGGCGCTTTCAGTGAAAATAACTTCGGGCCGCCGTACTATCCTGCCCTCCTGTCTCAAACCCCGCCCCCTCTTCCTCACGCCGGGCCCCGTGCTAAAACTCGTGTTCCTCCTGCTTCTGTCCTCGGTGCGGATTTGGGCGTAAGGTAGAATGATCCTTAAGTTACTGGGAATCTTGGTGGCATGTTTATGATCTTTAGTTTCGGAAGATAGAGGGGAAGGAGAGGAGGGGGAGGGGGAGGAGGTGAGTGGTGGTTGGCTGGGCCGACGAATCAGGTTCGTCTGAGGTTGATTTTGAAGTTGATTGAGACGGACGTACCGGTGGTATTACAAGTCTATCGGTAGTTTATTCAAATGTCGGTATCGTGGTAGAAGGGACACCGTATCATTTTGTCTGATATCCTGAGAATGCAACAGCGCGGTTTATGCCGGAAGAGACCCTTGGATGGTAGAGTTTTTTGTCTCACTCTCCCAGTACGACCCGGCCCCCGTGGAGCTGGCAGCTATCTCTGTCTATCCGGAGACCTTGATACCTTAGTGCTACGTTGCAGTGCCACCATACTGGTACTGTAAATACTGGTACTGGTGCATGTGTCTGTCAAAAGTATCTGACAATATGGCTATTGTTACACCCAGACAACAAAAAAAAGAGCCCATCTTGAATCCAGACACTTTATGCTAGATACAGGTACCGTAAAAACTCATGTGGTTGGCTGTCACCGCCAGCCCAGGTTAGGTTTAATTTGACAAGTTAACAGATTCGCATATACCAGTTAATGGGAGCCACCACCTCCCAAAGACTGATCATATACCCGGACAGGAAAGCACTGACCCCTCTCAAAAACATTTTTTTATCCCCGAACCAGGAGATTAGAGACGTGCCGGAGATAGCGAATTACAAAGAGTTTTTACGGATAGGCTTTTCGTAAAATGAATATACGGAATATATTTGACCAAGTGTAGTGCTCAAACAACAGACCGGCCAAGTCATACCAGCTTTCTTGGGCTTCCCCTCTCATCCACTTAACGCGCTAATACACACCCAAACAGCTCGCCGGTCGAGATCATGGCCATGTCTTCCAAAAGAGAGCAGTCAGTTAAGTTTCCACCTTCCAAGGATCAAACGAAGATCGCATGTTTCACCTGATCGTGTGATGCACGTCCGAACTGCACTTTCTTTCCCTCCCTCCCTCTGTGGCGTCGTTATTTTCTCCAGTATTTCACTTCAGCCACCTATTTACTTTTTATTCTTTTATTCTTTCTTTTTTCCCTTCTTTGCTTTCCCAATTCAATGTTACGATAAACGAGATCTCCACACAACTCAACCTATACGGCCAAGAAATAGTCTACTCGAGTACAAGCGCGGTACCGGCAGACTACTGCATGATGATAATGATAGACAGTGGTGGAGTCGCCGACCTACGCACAACCCATAATGACATCAGGGGTTCAACTACAAAAGTAGAACTACCGATACCCGCTCATACAACTTGTATTCGCGTCCGCGATCATTAATACGATAACTTCTCACAATCGGTGTTCCGCTCACAAGCCGTTGTAGTGTGCGGTATTGGCAGAAGATCAGATCATCCAGATCCTTAGACGAGGATTACGGAGGCAAGATTCTCGATCTCCTTCCCTCTCCACCACCCAACCCCGCCGAAGATCTTTAGAACCGGACTGGGCGAGTCATGCGATGAAAATCTTTTGCCGAATACTAACTTAAAATTATCTCGGTCTGTTCAAAAGTAGTAGGGTACCCATCCTCGGCTTCTTCTCGGGGAGGGGGGTCTTTTTTTCTTTTTCTTCTTCTCTTATTTTATTATTTTGCTACCGTTATCGAGGGGCATATCGGTTTTTGGAAGGAGGTACGGTGCTGCATCGGACAAGTGGGGTATACTGCGGCTCGAGTACGAGTTATTGCGCCCTATTAGTGCAAATCCCGAATGTTAGTTTCTGGGATCTACACCGCTACCTCAGCTCTCGGGGGGATATTTCTGGGATAGCGGTAGCTAGCCTCGGTGTGGCGCTCCGCGAGTTGTAGCGCGGTGCTAAAGAAAAGCCTCTAAACGTGCGCTCCCTATTTTCTATTTGCTGGTTTATTCGCAAGTTCCTCAGCCAAAAAAAGTCTAGGGAAAAAATAAGAGAAGAAGGGGGGGCGGGGTGGAACACTCCCCAAACGGAAGAGTTTGTATAAAGGAGCCCGCAGGCTACACATCGCACTGCATAAAAACAGTAACACTGCATACACAAATGTCCAATGCGAAGCGCAGTTAACTCTAATACCTCGGAGTCGGAGTGCACTACTCGAGTAAAAACTTTATTTTAAGGAAGCACCATGGCCAGCTGAAAGCGGAGTGGCACACAGGTGCGCGACCGGTGACAGCCAAATCGGTTCCCCTATGTCGGAATAGGAAACTTTCTCCTCGCCCCCTCTTACAGTAGTATCATGGTGTGTATCGGCGATGCCATGAGAGCTCAGCACAGCACTGTGCAATCTGCCAAACGCTGGCTGAAAGGGATGAAAGTTCTGGTAATTAAGTTGCTAATGGCTCATTAATAAATGCAGGTTTAATCATGGATGCTCACTCGAAACTAGCTGTCTTTGAGATTGCGGTTTGGATTACGAGAGAACGGGGGAGCCCGATTTGTGCTCCCGAATGTTTCCAGAACACCTATTGGCTGGGCCGGGTAGCCTTGAATCAGCTGAAGTGAATTCACAAGACCCATTCCGCTGAGGTCTAGGGCCGGTAAGAGCGTTCCGTTGCAATGTGAACACAAGTACCGGTCCTGGAACTAATGGTATGAGCATAATACCGGTTTGTACCATGTCTTAGAGTCTCGCTTCCCTCGTGTGTAGGCTGACTAGAAATAGAGGAACCCAAGTGATACTTCCTCCATCACGTTTTGGGAGATTCTAGAGGGGGTGCTTTGTCTTGGTGTGCACACTGTTTTTGTCTGTGGGCTGTATTATTGGTCGCTGGTTGGATGGAAGAAAGGGGTGGGCTTTTTCAGGCAATCCAAGACTCAATTTATCCGCTTTCTGATGCATTTAGGTGGGGAGGTGTTTCTGATGGGAATGGCTTATTTTCTTGCAGACGCTCTTGCCCTTGAGTTGAGTAATCGGCGAAGGTGAGGAGGGGAGGGAGGGGGGGCTGGTGCATACGGATTGCATATCGCTCCAAGCGAGAAGTGAAAAAAAAAGGAGAAGAAAAAGAGAGAGAAAAGCCTTGGATTCAGGTTGCTGTAAGCAGCTGTGATTAAAGGAAGTGAAAACTGATACTGAGGGGGGTATGAAGGATCCATCATTTCTAATTTGATCAATTTCTGAAGTATCTTCTAGGAGGACTAGTACCTCGCCTTTTTTACCTTATCTCTCCTATTGAAGTATCACAGGCAGGATGGACCCTAAGATAGCAATCATCCGGCACTATCCTGGGCCCCGTGGAAAGCTGATCTCTCAGGCCGAGGAGGTATTTGGGTGACAAAAACGATTGCCTTTTTGTCAAGTAGGTCTCATGCAGTTCCACTAAATGAATTATTGGAAGTAAAAATATGGGTGTGCTAAGTCCTAACCTGCTATTCACGGAAGCAAGGCATTGACGCAATAAGTAGACCTAGGTGTAGATCTATGAACTGCTAGGACGCCCGGGGGGGAAGGAGTACTCGAGTACTCAGCCCCGGGGATCCTGTAACTACTCCCGAGAAAATCCCTCATGAGAATTATACATTCATTGCCCCAGGCTAGATTAGTCTGATTTTGTCGTATGGCGTTCCTGTACGATGTGTCGAGGTGGCAACCATATCTAGCCCACCCTGGCTCACCCGGAGTGCTTCCATTGAGCTCGGGGATGACCGATACGAAGGGCTGAAGCTAAAGACTCTTTAGTTATCTGGTGTGCACGATCAAGCCCTGGTGTAGCAATTGATGCGTATATTCAATCAACATGTGATTTTGCTTTGCAGAAATACAGGAGGGGAAACTAATTCAGAATCATGGAAGGTCACTCGATTAGTTCCTTCTTACTCGAACGGTACCAGTCTCTATGAAAAGCAACAGTGATAGCATTCTCAGTGGGGAGTTTGCCATAACATAGATACAGTTATCCGGTTAACCGGCAAGGGAAGCGCGTGGTGCCCTGGCTACGGGTGGGACACTCCCCACGAGACATTACCTTAGAATACTGTGTATGAAATGGGGGAAGAATTCTTCAGTGAACGAGTGGTGTAGGAGGAAAAGACAGCAAGAAGAGTTGAATAAGATCTAGAGGCAAAGGACTAGACATGGCCAATGAGGGCTTCGGAGGGCTTGATGGAATTTTCAAAGTGCCCAACCGATAGGAGAGCTCATTTTAGCCTTGAACAGCCCATACCGACAGTTCAGAAGAGAGTTAGCTAGCAATCACTTGCTCTCGCTCCACAACATCTTGAATTCTTGTGCAGGTATGAAATTTACTCAGCCCATTAGGATAGCCAGCAAGTGCGGTTGCCAGGAGAAGGTCGTGGGATCGGATGTCTACGTTGGCACACCAGGATGAAGTCTCTAAAAAGCTAATCGCTCTTATCATAACTAGCATAAAGTTTTGGAGTATCTTGAGAGTTGCTGAGGCATGGCCTGGCTTTTCATCTCCCACCCCCCGTCCCATCTCCCCCCAAAATGTAGAACGACTATAGCGTACTAGTTACCTAAGAAACGAGGATTACTTGTTAAATTCCACTAAATTTCCTATTTACCTCCTGATAGCAGACGCTCGGTGCGCTAGTGTAAGGCATTAGGGGTGGGTAATGGAAACCTTGAGAGACATACTCCAAAAGACAGCAAGTATTTTTATATTTTTTTTCCCGTGCCATGCCAAATTCATAATGCTTCAAAACATACGATGTTAAGATAGCTGTTACACTTCCAACTGCGACTGTGGGATTAAAACCAATTTTGGGGTTGGTATAGCGGGGGGGGAAAATATTTTCACAATTTTCAGGTGCTAGAGTTTACAAAAATGTGAACATATTTTTGACCCCCAGCATAAATAAGTTAAGCTATGATCACAAAAGCATGCTGCTAAAATATTTAATTTTGAAAAAGAATCTCAGAAACCTGAAAAACTCGGCCTTTTGTTTTAATGTGACAAGGAAAGGGTGATGTATCCTTTCAATTACCGGTAGGTGCTCGGTTTTTACCTGTAATATTGTGCCTGGCATCAATGTTTAGGTCAATTGGCATTAGAAAGCCAGCTTGTCTTAGCGCTAAATTGCAATTGGGATTGTAGAGTTTTGGTTGTGCTTGAAGCGGTTCCTGATAATATTGAATACACAAACGCTAGCTACTATAACAGCACCATAAATCACTCGTTGTGCACGAAACAGCTTTTGACCCGGTCTAAAATCCCCCACTCGAGCTTGGCAAAAAAAAGGAGAATGAGAGTTTAAAAATGGTATCCCACCCGCCGATTAACCGAGCTAGTATTTTATCTATACAGGCAATCTAATAGGATAAAAACTTCTCTACAAATCATTCTCTGACCTCAACCGATCTCCCTCAGGCCTGGCCCCTGCGGTCGCAGGGTAGCTCCTCGAACGAGCGGGGTCAGTGTATTTCATGGGATACGCGGCGCGGAAAGCTCGCCCAAGAGAATGGGGTCTCTGCCCCCTTGTGTATGGGGGCGCTGACGGGGGGCTGCCGGCGGAAGTGGTAGTTGTTTGGTCTGGCCCGACACGTTTCCCGGACTTTTCTCCCGGGCCTTCACTTCCTCCGCTGTTACCAGCCGCTCCATCAATGGACATCGAGTCAAGACCTGTGCGCTCCCTAGACCTTTCTCTCAAGGCTTCGCTTCCTCCACGTTTATCAACCCCTCTATCAATACCCACCAAGCCAGATCTCGCGCGATTCCACGGCCTTTCTCTCGGGTTCCCACTTCCTCCAATATCTGCACTCCCTTCACGGCCTCCACTTGCTTCCCCTTCTTTTCTATCGCCATTTATGTAATCGAACCAAGCATCCTCAGCAACCTTCCTACCCCAACACTTCTCCAATGCATCCCAAACTTTAGCGCAGTCTCCGACACCTTTGACAATCGACTTTTGCGTATTGAGCTCCCTGAAAGCCTTGACCATTTTCCAATGCTTAAGAATCGCTCCAGCCGTAACCTCATTCTGGAGAGCAGCGTATGCCATGAACTCGTCCGAAGAGGCGAGGGACATCGGGGTCGACATGGAAAATGCGAAAGTGTGCGTATTAGAACCGATATTCGAAGGGAGGCTCTGTACAATCCGACCAGCAAAGGAGACGTCCTCGGGGGCAATTCCGGGGAAGTGGGACAAGTATTCGGAGCTGGCGAGGGCGTTGACTGTTACTGCGGCTTTTTGGAGAGGGGTGCGAGGGAGATAAAGCTTGGTTGGGAGAATGCTGGGGTTCGCAATGGTTTTTCCTCTCATTTCGTTTGTGTTCGTGGGCACGAAACTTCTGGTCTTAATTAGTAGTCCAAGAATAAAAGAACGGGGGTCCAGGGAGCCCTCTGGACTTTTGCGAAGCTTCTCCTCGTGTGTGTGTGTGTGCAGTGAGGAGGGGACAGGAGGGAAGGGGAGAAGAATATGGGAAGAAAAAACTGGCTAAGGAACGTGCTTGAAAGTTAGATAGGGCATAAGGAAACCCGAGTGATGGGCGGTGAAAGGGTCTGGATCGTCGCGGGACACTTGGTGGGTGTTTTTTCTTAGCAATTTTCTTTCTGTAGTCCGTGGCGTAAATTAGGAAAGGCACCCATACGAGAACCCTCGAAGATAGCTGGAACAGAAAATTCTGTGTTGAGTTTTCTATATTCCGGTGAATACGAAATTTATGTACGGTCAATTTAATGCGAGTCTTCATACACAAGCCTCTGCATACCTCCGACGCTAAAGTTTTATTTCAAGATTCACCGTTTTTTGTATCACACTATTGGGAGGTTGGTAATGCAATTTTAGTTCCAGTGAGCGCTTTCACTCAGGAGTATTTCAAGAACGAGATATTGCGCTAGGTAACACTCGATAACATGGAAGAAAGAGGTCTACTACCTACACTGCCAATTTTCAAAACAGCAAGAAAGGCTCTTTCTTCCCTTACTAGCGAAATTGTAATACGCAAGGAAAAAAATCCAGTGATGTATTAGGCACAAAGTTCGAGATACGATTCTCGGGGCTCGAGTGAGAGAAAGCGAACAGGGGGAGAAAAGAAAAGGAAAGACACTAAAACCAGCCCCGCAATGCCCAAATAATACGCTCTTATAATGCCCCCAAGTAGGGATAAGGCGATAAAAGTGAAGCCATCACAGATGCCAGGCAATGGAATCACCAAGTCCGATCCTGGCTCGGTCCTGCGGCACCCTTCAAAAACCCATCAACAAAGGTCGCCATCTCGTCGACTTTCCAGTCGTGATGGATTTCTTCCGCTAGCGCCATCAACCGCTCATCTCCCAGCACCTCAGTAGCGCTAGAAACAAGCTGCGCCAATCGCGACAAGCTGGCAGCAAAGTTAACAGCCTCAGTCCTAACGCGACCAGAATCCGAGGATGCGGAAAGGGGCGTAGGAGGCGGCGGAGCAGTCCGCGGGTTTACGTTTGGTGCCGGTGGGGGAGATGGCGACGAGTGCAATGATGGTGACGATAACGGCGATGACGAATGCTGCTGCTCTACAGCTTGTTTTGAGCCAGTGCTAGAGGGAGCGCGATCGGGTGAATGCTCGGTCTTCCTACGCGACTGAGGAGGCTGAGGATACTTTAGCTACTGGCAGAGAAGCGAGAGAGTAAAGGACAGAACTCACGTCTCCAGTGTTCCTGGATTTTCTCTTCCGCTTCGGTCCCCCACCCCCTTGACGGGCCCTTGAGGCGGCCCGGCGTTGGCGACATGCGGTGCACGTCCTTAGCGACTCGGTTGTCCCTGGTTTAACGTAGTCCTCCACCGGTTTCCCACGCTGACATTGAGAACAGATTTTTATGTCAGAAGGCTGCGCGGGGGGTGGCGCACTACCTGACGGTGTGACGATGATCGTAGCCATGTTAGTGGTTGTGGTTGTGATAGGTGGTAACGATGGTGTTGTCTATGCCAACGTCGTTGGTGTTGGTGGTTAGGCGACGGTGGGCCCGTTGATTACTGATTCTGGAAGAATTATGCACAATGCACAATGCAGAGGTAAACTGGTGGGCGAAAACAAGCAGTCCTTCTCTCTTATTATAGGTTTAGCACCTCAACGAGGGGGGTTTCTTTTTTGAGAAGCCCTTCATACAGGTCTAAACTGAAACTGTTCACTTAATTTATCATAGTTGGGCCGTTTTGGGCCAACCTTTGCCCTAGCCGGGGTGGATAACGCAGGTGATTTACAATACGTCAACGGTCAACTTTCTTTGCAACCCGGAGGACCCACTGACAATAACTAGAAAAGCGACAATTGTATCAAATGTGAGGGGGGGTAGTACTTGAGCAGCAGTAGCAGTACAAGTAGGCTACTGAAACTCCATGAGCTCTAGCCTCAGAGACCCCAAAGGTATAATCCTCGACGACATACGGCGGATTATCTACCTAAATTGTACCGTATAGTACTATCGTAGAGGAAAAAGGGTGTGCTGTATCGTCCACCAGCGCACTTCCCTGCTTGATGAGATTGCACTCGAGTACTGATACAGTGCCCGTACTCTGACTGCCTGCCAACAACGATGGGGACCATGGGAGCAGGACGGAGCACAGTGAAGGGGAAGCCGATCCTCAAGACCTCGGCGGGGCTTTGAGAGAAGGCATGCACTGTTAATGAGCTTTGCAATTTTCCAATGTAGAATTCCAAAGTTTTTTCCGTCGGTCAAGTTTCAAGAGTCCGGATACCTGCAAATTTATGCTAGAAACAGCACCTACACAAGTCCCTGACCCACCGCGCTCCAGAAAATTGTGAAAACCAACCCAAACATGCGCGCACAATCACTCTCTAGAGGCGGCTGTGAAGGCGTTCAAAGTTGTCGCCCCGTGATTCTGTATCAGCAGTGCTATGGCGATACTTGAGCTGCCTCTTAATGTCGGATCTTATGTTGGAAGACTCTGGTTGTAGCTGTGGATTTCAGGAACCCGATCCGCTCTGCATCGAATGGCGTTCCCCAGGTAACACAATATGGACACTGGCATCATGTTGCCGTCTGGTGTGACGAGGTTAAGCTTTAAGGTTTTCCCAAAGTGTAATATTTCATACCGCAAGCGAATCCTTGCCAAACCCAAACTTTCGACATAGTTCCCATGCATTCAACATTGTCAAGAAGCCTCTCAGTAATGGCTATACTGATACACGCTTACCAAAACACATTTCCGGTGTTCAAACAAAAGCCAGTATCCCATTCAATAGACTATGCAAAACTCAAATCTTTATGTGGACCGGGTTGGGAGGCAACCACATTCCTGGTCCATTCACAGGGCAGCTGCTCCCTGCTAGGCTACAGTAGAGCGCATCCCAAAAGGGGGATTCTGCGGCCTCACAAGCAGATCCCGTCCAAGCGACCTGACCACTCAAGTGTGGAGTTGCTTGTGCTCCCCAAAGGCTACACTTCAAACTCCACCTCCTTCTGAGCAGCCAATCCATTTCCCAGCAAAGCGATGGGGGTTAATAGACTCCGGCGAGCCCGTCTTCCCTCTCTCGTCCCGGCGGGTCTTGCCGCCTTTAATAGTATCTCTGACGGCGCAGAGGTTTCTCTGCTTCCCACGAGCCCAGGGCAATAGTTTCTTATTGTTGAAGTAGCCTTCGTTCCACAGACTGCTGCTCTACTTTAACCGGTCTTTGCCATATATAGGGATCTTCCCCAACGCCGGGCTGGTCACAGGTGCGTTGTCCACAATCACTCTGACACACGGTTCACAGGTCGCCCAGTTCCTCATTTGGTTGAGGGGTACTCGAGCACATATTATGGAAGACAAGGGCTGATTAGAAGAAGGCTGAGACGGTGGAGTGAGGGTGCCCATCCCAAAGAGTATTATGACATAACTCTTTATATAGAATCATGGGATAAGGATTGAAAAAAGGCATAGTAAATACCGGTGCCGACATTGAGGGTCGCAATATGGTCTGCGAGACCCCGAGCGCAGTGTCCTATTTTATGTGCTAATGGGATCGCTGACCATGCTCACTGCTCTGCCACCAGAACCCTCGACGTTTTTACTGTTGCCGCTGCAACTTCTTCACGATTTTGGTGGACAAGTGTCTGGTCAACAGCAGTAGCAACAGCGTGGGCGAGCACCATCATTGACTGTAGAGGGGAGTTGCTCCACTGTGGCTGCTACAGATAGCAAGCAGTCAGAGTAGAGTGGCTAAAGGAACAATTTCCAACAGCCGCAGCACCGTATTTGGCAAAGATATCTGTAAAGTTGAACTCAATAGAGAAATGGAGTTCTAGTTCTACTCATTAATATAGTGACCTCGTTTTTTTGCAAAGGTTACCACCATCACAACCACCCTTATTATAGCATTGCCATCATCACCGAAATTGCTAGTGAGCCTACGGCGCGAGTGCCTTCAAGAAGACTTATATCGACAGTCCACTCAATCAGTTTTTCTATCAGGGGCCTTTTCCTCCTGAACTATCCATCTAAGGGTAAGAGCAATGATTAGGATGAACTCGGGGTTCCCTGAGTAAGAAAAGTTGATATTCATGCCGAGTACCTCATCTACGTGCCAGAGAAACTATTACCGTATCCGAGGTGACCTTAGTGAATATTGCCAAGGGGCTTTTCTCTTTCTCTTAGCCGGGAGAAACGAAATATTCCCGTAACATACCAGCGCCCTGCTCCTATATTTCTCTCCCCCCCTCTTTTACCAACGTGAGAATTGTGGATTTTTTTGTGTGTTATGGAACCCCTCCTTTTTTAAAAGTGAGCAAGGAAGGGTTAATTGAGGGCACCAGCAGTAGTAGGTCCTACAATCTTCACAAAGGGTTTTCTTGAATTGGGTGGGCGGTGAGGCTAAAGCTAACAAGTATGCTCAAGTAGAACGAGTAGTACACGACAAGCGGGGTCTGGCGATCATTGAACAGCCTCGCCTAGGGTATAGAAGCAGCATTCATTACCCCCTGTGGGAGATTGATAATCCCCCGGTTAAGTCAAGTGAGATTCCTTGGAGCTCATGCGTATCAGTGCCGATAGGACCATTTTCTGTGGAGACAAGTAGCCCCTGATAAAGGCACAGTCGACTACTGATACGGTGATACCTAAATCCCTTGGAGAGGTCGAAAAAGGTTCTAAAATATTAACTCGCTGTCCAATTTCCCTACCCTAAAGGCACCAGAGAGTTGAAGGGATCGAAAACTGTTCAATCCATTGGGAGACCACCTAACGGAGCAGGAGACAAATGTTACATAATGCCTAAACCTCAAGAAGCACAATAAAGCCTCGAGAACGCTGGGAGGAGGATATAGGGCAGACATGAGCTGTCACAGGAAATAAAACCCCTCAAAAACCACAACTGCCAGTTGGCCCTCGAGTACGCCAAACCAGGACATAGGTTGAGGGGAGACCTGGCCCAGTTATTATAGGCCACTGTGTCTATGATATGCCACTGATGTGCTTAGGGTATGAATGGAACAAGAGCCGATAGCCGTATGCATAAAGGCATCTCAGTGCCGGTAATAGAGAGGCTTCGGCTGTTCAGGTAAGCTTCACTCCCAAGCCAGCATCTACGGCCTATCGACCCCAAAGAAACAGGTTGGCCAGCCTATCGCCATTAGATTCATTGACCTTACCTCAAGCTCCCTCATGTTGCTACTGATGGCCCCTTTAAATAGCAATCTTAACCCGGCCTAACCCTCTACCGACCATTCCGCTAGATCCTAAACCTAAGATCTAGGTTCTTCATAAGCGCTAGTTTCTTTAAGAGTTATTACTTTTGCCGACAATCGCAAGATCACCAGAGAATTCCCTAGTTCGATCAGACGGGTTGCTTCCGTGTCGACGTTGCTACGACTAAGCATAAAGTTTGCCGAGTGACAGGATGTGAGGAACCTCCACTTTATGAACTTCCCGCCAACCTTCAAGTTATTTACGGGAATACAACCTTTCACTTGTTTACGGTGTTTTGGGACGCGGCTGACAATTGATAACCCTAAGCCGGGACGATAAATCCACCTTCGGATCTTGCAGTACCGGTGCTCGAGTACAGCTTAGACCAGTCAGGTCGCTGATCGAAAACATTTGATTGGTAGGGATAAGTGTTGGTATGACTGGGACAAACCAATGCACGACATAAAGTGCACGTGGCGATCAGATAGCGTTGACACCAGAGCGGGACGCGCCACAACCGAGTACTCCGCTTAGTGTGGTGGCGGTGTTATTTCGCATGCCAGCCTAACTCAGTCTGTGCCAGAAATAATATGCGGCCAGTGCGAAAAATGAAGCACTAGCTCACGTCCTCCAGAACCGCCCCCGGTAGAACTATACAGAGGGTCCCGATATTCGAATTTGAGATATTGAAGCGTGTAGTGAATGCTGATAGAAGGCATTCGACCCAGCAAACAGAGTTCTAGACCTCTCTCTATGAAGGAATTAGGTAGCAATCTATTTTTTTAAATGTTTCTTGGTTTTGTATTGTAGTAGGCAGGTCAATGATTTGCCTGCCTGAGGTTTATCCATGGCCCCCACCGTGGTCGCCTTTTACTTCTGTGGATCGATGAGCGACAGGGGAACTGGGCGGCCCAAAGTAAAAAGGGCCTGTTTGGTAAAGATGGGACCGTTTAGTTGGGCGACCGTTCCTGTTGTGAAAATGGCCTTCTATCCATTTTGAGACGGAAGGAAAAGGGTCATTTGTATGGGGGAACAGAACGGGGCCAATCTATCCAAACAGGCCCAAAATAATCTCTGGTATTGAAGCGGCCGCAAGACCTGTAGTAAGTCTGTTTTTGGCCAATTAAATCCGTTAGGCTGCTGTCGGCTCCTACCTCATAGGAGTCCAGATATAGCTAATGACAGACATTGGCTGATACTTATGGGGTCTAGGATTGGACATTGAGAGAAGGTTTGGCGCCAAGTTCGTTCCTCCACGAACCCTGGCTATCATTGGCGCCGCTGGATGAAGTGGACTTCCCGTTGTTGACACTTTTGGCCAATCTTCAACAGTTTCGCGAGTAAAGTTTCCAAGACTGGCAAGGCGTTGCTACGTCAATGTGCCAAGACATGCCGGTTGCCGTGGCGACCAGTGGCCACAAACAACAACCTCTCCCCAGCCTCCTACCTTCCAAGACTCAATTATCAATTACCAGCCATCCAGCAAAATTACCCCCTCGTTTTTTTCCCTCTCCCACCCACTATTCACTCACACACAGCCTAACCACACCTTCATTTCCTCCAACCATCTATTTCGGCCCATCACGACCCTACGAATTCCTCCTTCGCTATTATCGACAGTTCGAGTTTTCTGTCCCATATACCACGTTGCACTGGCACGGCGGTAGCTAGCTATGGCTCCTCGCCCGTTTCCTATCTTTGATCCCTCTCTGGGGAATTATCCTAGCCCTAGAGGCTTGAATAATCCACCTACGGTTCTCAATAAACGTACCGACCACCTTCCCCGCTCTTCGGAACCCATTTCATCATCAGAGCTTTTCAATGAGCTCTTCTCACGGGCTGTCGGCTTCTTCACGGAACCGTCACCCTCGGCACTTGAAGGACAGCACCTAGAACCACGGTCATCGTATGTCAGGCCAAAATCGTTGACCGCTGGCGTGCTCGTCGTCTTTTGTCTGCTCGGAGCATCAATCGGACTTATGGTCCTCTGGCTATTCGTTCGTCAAGGTGGGTTCATGTGGAAGGACTCCGACTGGGAAGATTACAAGTCCTCTGTCCTTCGCCGACCGGCTGCTCGCCCAGATGATGCTATCACAGTTTTCTCAGATGGTTCCGCTCGCCGTGGCGGTGGCAGCACAATGGGGACTCGCACGGTCGTCCTTGGAGAGCTCGACACAACGTACACCAAATCCGAGATCATCCGTGGACCCCGTGTCAAGGAACTTACTGAAAAAAAAGGTGCCGAATCTGTCGTTGGAGGGCTGTGGGCACGAGCTCAGGGTGCGTTCGGGAGGCTACGTGGTGGAGATGGAGATGCAGCAGTGATCCACCGCCCCCGCCGCGTCAAGCAGCAAATGAGAGAAGCGGATGTTCGATCGGTCACCACTATGGGGACTTTTATCGACGATCAGGAACCTGCTCGCCCCGCAGGCTGGAAACCGGAAGACTCGGACTTGGCTAATTATCCGGATATGACTCGTGGGCAGACCGTTATCAGACACCCGCCCTCCGCGTTGAAAAAGTCTGGGACTGGGGCATCGAGGAATGCTACTAGACGCAGATATCAGGACAATGATAGTGACGATTCAGATACCTCGTCGTCTTCGGACTCGGACTCGGACTCGGAGGACGAGAGCGTCACCCAGAGTGCGCTGGGGATGGCTAAGGGAACGAAGGTCTATACACACCCGTATATGATCGGACGACAGCCACAGGAAAGAGCTGGCAGTAGTTCTGGGGGTACCTACGGAGTTCTGCCCCCCGCCCCACAAACATCGAATGCCCTCGTTCCGGTCGAAACTGGCTTGGTGCATGTGCAAACTGGGATGGTGCATGTTCCGCGAGGAAGGGCTCCGAGAAGCTCCAGGAAGAAGGGGTATAGGAAGGGGAGTGCCGGGACTCTGAGCTCGGATGGGAGCATGAGGAGTTCTAATGCTTAAATTACGAAGTTATGGTTATGTCTTGTCTGGTCCATTCTTTATGCTGTGTGTGTGCGGGGTATACCTTTTTTCTTTCTTATTCTCCTTTTCTTTTCCTCTTCGTCTCCTTGGGATGGAAGGAGGGCATATTTGGGTAGTCTGTTCGTCATGGAAGCATGGAATAGGGAAGGTGTTTTTTATATTCTATTATGGCTTTGTATTCTTTCTTACTATACATTTTATCGTGTGTTTGGGGGGCGGGATGAGGGGGGCTTGGATGAGGAAATGACGGGGATAGATGTCTATGTAACGTAACGCAACACAAACGTACTGTGGATGTGATACCGGTAGTTGTAAATGAAACGATCGTTCGAATAATGTGAGGGCAGGGCTTTTGTTATCTGCTGTTGTGCTGTTGTGCTGTAGTACTGTGTTGGGTACCCATCTATCGTACCGCAGCAACGGTGGTACCGTGAAAGTGGGGTGCGCTTGAGCGAAGGCGAGTAGGCGTTATATAATAACGACACCATATTACGTTTTCCGAATACTCTTGCTTGGGAAGTGAAAACGTGCTTTGTGAGGAACTTAGCAAGCTTTCAACCAGCACTATACTCGGGCGCAAATTAAAGATCCGGAAAAAGTGACAAACAAAATGTATGGTGGCAACACAGATATTTCAAGTCACTTTTTCCGGATCTTTAATTTGCGCCCGAGTATGGTATGTAGCTTATCCAGCCTAAATGTGACAAGTACAGAACCCCCTACCATTGGGATAGAAGAAATAAGCTACTTGTACTCGGATAAGTGCCAGGGGAGATGTTTTCGTTCAAGACAGGGATCATTTTGTTGGTTAAACTACCCTTGCCTCGCAGAAAAACACCTCCCCTGGTACTTGTATCATATTATTATTATTATTATTACTTTGCGTGATCCCGGCAGACTAGCGGTGGGATTGTGGGGGGTTTGAGTTAAACGAGCTTGTAGCACGCGGATTGAAGGGTATTGATAATAGCAGGTCTAAGCTACGATACCGGTAGTTTACCCTCGCGTCTTGTGATAAGGATCTCCTTATGATGCGTGACCTGTTACCGGAATAGTGATAGAAATCAGAGACAATTACAGGCACAGGACTAGACTAGTCGGGAATTTTACTTGAAGGAGTACGAAGCGAGACATCGGTCACACCCTCACGACTTGCACTTCAAGCAAACGAAAGTATCATAAGTTAACTTTTCACGTGCTCTTCTCTCACCCCTCCTTGTCCATTCTCCTGTCCTGGAGGATTCGTCTTGGCAGCACCTCTCTTCCTTGCGCTCTCCTCCCTGGCCAAACCAATTCTTCTCTCTACCTGCCCCCCCCCCCAATATACCAAAGTTCAATAATGCCTCCGAATAAAGTTCGCTTCTCGCCCACCGTCTCCCGATCTCATACCCCACCGCACTCACCCTCGCCCACCCCCTCCAACCCGTCAATCCTCTATAACACCGATGATGATGACCAGGACTCTGAAGACGATGATTCCTTGCGCCGGGGTCTCCTTCCGACAACAGTGCAACCTCTGGCGCGCCGGCGCAGACGACCGAGTAAGCAGAATGTATGGATGAAGCTCGGGATGACGGTCTTGCTGGCTGTAGTTTTGCTGGGTTTGGGGATTTTGTTCGGAGTTATCTTTTGGGAAAATGAGGAGGGGATTGGTGTGTTTTCCCTCAGTCTCGGGGGGTGCGGGGAATCGGTGGTGGTGGGAGAGGGGGGTAGGGGGTCACGATGGGGAGGAAGCGGGATTGTCGAGTTTAAGATCAAGGAAGAAGGGCTGACAGAAGGTGCGCCGGGGCACGGGGTGTAGTTGACGACGGGATTCTGGTTGATGCGCCAAGAGGGGCTGTCAGTAGCGATGTAAGACCCTCTCTGCCGATCTTTCGTCTGAAGATTTCATGGGCGGGGAGAGTGTACTGACCTTGCGGGATACACTAGGTTCTTACCTGCTCGAGAATTGGCGTTGGGCTTTTGAAGAAGGGTGGGAATGCGGTTGATGCTGCTATCGGTAATATCTATTCTTTGGCCCAGGTTGGGGATGTCGTGCTAATGGATGCATAAGGGACTGCTGTATGTATTGGGGTTGTAAATAGCTTTGCTAGTGGTATCGGCGGTGGGGGGTTTATGGTTGTGCGCGAGAGTAATGGACAATCTAAAGCTTATAATTTTAGGGAAACGGCGCCGGAAAATGCCTCTCGGGATATGTATAATGGTCTGTCCTCTTCTATAGTACCTCTTCGTCTGTTATTGTTGAGTTTTGGTTGAGGCATAGGCTGACTGGACACACTATCATACAGACGATCCGCTCAAAGCACAGATCGGGGGTCTTGCGTTTGCAGTTCCCGGGGAAGTCCATGGATATGCTACGGTACATGCCCGGTCGGGCCGGATACCCTGGCAAGAGATTTGGCAGCCGTCTATAGACCTGGCAAGAAAGGGTTTTCACATCCCGCCGACGCTGGCCAAGATGATCGCCAAAGAGGCGCCTTTCTTTCAGCAACACAGGGAGGAATGGAAGTTTTTGTTCCACCAGGACACCGGCGAACTCTTGCAGGTTGGAGAGCTTATGAAGAGGGAGGCGTACGCACGCACGCTTGAGGTTATTGCTGGCAGTGGGGAGTATACCCGTGGTGAGGTATACTCCGGGGTGGAGCAATTCTATAACGGAAGCATTGCGGGACAACTCGTCGAGGCTGCGAATAGGCATGGAGGCATATTGACCACTGAGGACTTTTCGAAGTACTTTACAATTGTCGAGGATACGCTCAAAACGGACTTTTACGGGAGGGAGGTTATTACCTGCCCACCTCCTTGCAGGTATGTCTCGCTGGTATAGTGCATCAGGTGTGCCGGGGAGGTTTTTCTAATTGAATTGGTTGGTTGCAGTGGGGCCGTGTTAATCGAGGGATTGAATATTGCTGAAAAGCTGGATATGAATGATCCTGATAAGTCGTTATCATACCATTATTTAGTAGAGTATGCTTCTTTTGTCCCGCAGACGTGACAATATGAGCTGACTATTCATGTAGGATAATGAAGTGGATATCAGCAGGGCGTACCGAACTAGGAGATCCTATGGACCCAGTGGTAGCATCCAATTCCGGGAGGATACGCCAACTGCAAAGCAAATCATACGCAGAAGCTGTTCGGGCAAACATATCCGCTGACACCACCTACTCGTGGGAACACTACAATCCAGCGTACGAACCAGTAGATCCCAAGGGAACCACACACCTGTCTGTGCTAGACAATTATGGAAATGCCGTAGCCCTTACCACCACTGTGAACCTGTACTGGGGCGCTAAAGTCCATGACCCACAAACCGGGATCGTCCTAAACTCAGAGATGGATGACTTTTCCATCCCTGGTCGCTCAAACGCGTATCGTCTCGAGCCGTCGATATATAACTACATCATCCCCCACAAGAGGCCGTTATCATCCACCACTCCCACCATCATCATCGAGGAGGATGGAACGCCCGGTCTCGTAATTGGTGGCTCGGGTGGCTCGCGGATCGTCACAGGTGTATTCCAGGCTATTGTGAAGAATTACCTGTGGGGGTATAGCCTATTGGACACCATCAAGAGTCCTCGGTTGCATCACCAATTGATCCCCGAAGTGGTTACCGCCGAGAGGGGCTCTGAGAGACGGATCCTCGAGGGGCTTGAAGAGCGTGGGCATGCCGTTCATCTAAGGGGCGTGGGAGAAACATCTGGTGGGAGTGTCATACAAGCCGTGAAGGGTATGGACAGCGGTCGAGTGGAAGCTGTGGCTGATTGGTGGAGAAAAGGCGGCGTAAGTTTTTTTTCATCTTCTCCTTTTCCCTTTTCTTTTCTTCCTTCATCCCCCCCCCTGCCCCTCTCCGCCGTTGTTTCCCTCCGTCCTCCTACCGATTGATTGTGCTCTTCACGTGGGCGTCATTAGGGTTACATTTTCTACTCTGTCCCTTTTGGCATGATGGTCGATCTGACAGGGCTGGTTGCGTTCAACAGAGAGCTGCCGGGTATTGAATCGAGCGCATACGTGATAAACCCGCGGGGGTGGGGTAAGTTTGGCGCTTGAGTAACATTGGCCCTAATACGGAAACTAGGGTCTTGTTGGGGCAAGTTCCCGTGCTCATCTCAACTACTCTACCCCTCCGGTGCGCTAGTAAATATATAACCTTGATAGAGCAGGCGCAAGCACTGTGTGGGCGTAGGTTATGGATCAGAATCGGGTACATAGAAACGCTTATTCTTTTTTTTTGTTTGCATGTTTTCTCCTTTGTGGTACCGGCAGTCATCGGGTGGGATGGTGGTTTTGTTTTTGTTTTAATTCTTCTGGTACAAGTATTCTGGCGAAAGTTACAGCAACTATTAATTCTTACTCCTTACTCCTCTATTCAACCAAGGGGGTTTTTTTTTCTTCCACCTCACAATGTTGGCGCTGGAAATTACTTGGGATGTTTTTGTTGTCCTGTTATAATTGCTTGGTGGTAGTACTCGAGTAGAGGAGTTCTTATCCTATTATGATAGAAGGAGTAAGTTCTAGTTCCAGCTAGCCGAAGCAACGAGCTTCCCGGGGCGGGGCAGATTAGAATTCCCATTTGTTGGCCCAATGTTGAGGGTATCGTTTTTTCCCCGGGCGTGGTTACCGGGGTTTTCGTTTCGCTTACCCTGCTTTGGGAGTCAGAGCTACCCCGGCTGCAAACCTGGGTATCATACCTTTTTTTTTGAAGAGGTATCATAGGTACCTATCTACCGTATCCGCTTACAGTACCTGCCCGCTGTGAATTGTAGGATAGAGGGTAATTACCAGCAATATATGGCTTCCTTGCGGTTAAGGAGGTGACGGTGGAAGAATAGCTGTGGTCAAAAGTAAGGTAAAAGTACCGGTTCAGATCCCTCCTTACAGATAACGGGGGGTGGGGCGGAGATATCGACAGTATGGTTTTGACGGTACAGTAGATTTGTCGAGTAGCTGCGTTACGGGGGGCGTTTACGCGGATCCATTTTAGCTTCTTCGAAGCTGTGGAATGGGTGGGACTGGGGGGAACTTTTTTGGTGGATGGGGGGCTGTATCCTGCGGTACGGTATCATAATAGTTTGTATTATAGCTCTACCGGTATTGTGATGGGAAAGTTGAGGGTTGGGCAAGTTTCCTTGGTTGTTGAGCATGGTTGTTGCGATAATAGGTGTGTGGATGGGATGGGTAGGTGCGGTAATGCATCGGCAGGAAGGAAAAAAAGAAGGAAAAAATAAAATAAGTTAGTCCAACGTCGTCGGGTTGTGTTCCTTTTGAAATTCTTCCCACCCTCAACGTTTTTTTTTTGATACGCTCTCGGTATGTCCCAACATACCTAGCCTAGTTCTTCTACCTCACCTATCTACGGTACGGTATCGGAACGGTACCTCTTTCGCTCATACAAAGTTCCCCACCACCTCCCCCCCCGGACCCTCTATTCATACCTTTATTATTAAAACTCCTACCCCCCCCTCCTTCTCTTCTGCTCTCTTCCTGCCTCCCTCAATTCTTGAAGTTTCTTTTCCATTTCCCTTTTTGTTCTCGTTCTGCACTTTAATACCCCATTTCCCTTCTGCTCTCTCTCCTTCTAGCATTATCGTCACCAACCATATCACCGTTCATTACCGGAGCCTCCTTCTACTCGCATTTCAGAATTCTCTCCCCGCTGCTCATCCTTTTATCCTCCCCTTCCCCCTTCATCACCTCCTTCCCTCCTCCTCCTCCTCCTCCTCCTCCTGTACTCGTAGCAAAACCCCCTTCGAGAGGAGAAGAAGGAACCATAGCTACTACAACATGGCGTCCGATACGTCGGCCAGCGTCGCTGCTATAATGCGGCATAACGGGACGGCAGGGGAGCCTGGGGGCAAGAAGAGGCAGGCCATGCCCAGCTATTCCGCAAAATTTAATCTCCCAGCTCACTTTATTGGTGGTAATCATCTCGCTGTTGCTGCCCCTGGTCCGGTAAAGGACTTTGTTGCGTCGAATGATGGGCACACGATTATTGAGAAGGTATGTATCCTACCATCCTATCTATTTCTGGTAACACAATTAATTAGGCGGTAGCTAATTTGCTAATGGTTTGGTGGGGGGGTCTAGGTTTTAATTGCGAATAACGGAATTGCGGCGGTTAAAGAGATTAGAAGTGTGAGGAAATGGGCGTATGAGACGTTCGGTGATGAGAGAGCTATACAATTCACTGTGATGGCTACGCCGGAAGATTTACAGGCCAATGCGGACTACATTCGTATGGCGGATCAATACGTTGAGGTTTGCTTCCTCCCATTTTGAACCCTCTCTCTCCTTGCCCACTAGTCTCCGGCTACTTAAGTACCCCGCGGTTTTGCGCGGGGGAGTAGTTAGTAGCTATGGTGGTGGGGTGGGGGGAGAGTTGAAACGGGGGTTTATCCCGGAGCCTCATTCGGAGCTAATTGGTTGCATGGTGGATGGCGACGGTATAGGTACCCGGAGGCACGAATAATAATAACTATGCCAACGTAGAGTTAATTGTTGATGTTGCAGAGAGGATGGGGGTTCATGCTGTTTGGGCTGGATGGTGCGTTCGCTTCGATGATGGGGGTGGGAAATTATTATTTTTGGGCGGTAATACTGATGGGATTTTTTTTATGCAGGGGCCATGCGAGTGAGAACCCGAAATTGCCAGAGAGCTTAGCTGCGTCAAAAAATAAGATTGTTTTCATTGGTCCCCCAGGCTCGGCCATGAGATCTCTGGGAGACAAGATCTCGTCGACCATCGTAGCTCAGCATGCTGAGGTTCCGTGTATTCCTTGGAGCGGGCTGGGGGTCAGAGAGGTACAGATCGACTCGGAGGGGTTGGTCACCGTTGCCAACGATGTCTATGCCAAAGGGTGCACCCACTCAGCCGAAGAAGCTCTGCAGAAGGCAATGGAGATTGGGTTCCCAGTCATGATCAAGGCCTCGGAAGGTGGTGGTGGAAAGGGTATTCGAAAGGTCGACTCGGAAGAGGGCTTCACAAGCTTTTATAACCAAGTTGCGGGAGAAGTGCCTGGATCGCCAATTTTCGTCATGAAGCTGGCTGGAAACGCTAGACATTTGGAGGTGCAGCTGTTAGCAGACGAGTACGGAAATAATATCTCCCTTTTCGGTCGTGATTGCTCCGTACAGAGGAGACATCAAAAGATTATCGAGGAGGCGCCGGTCACCGTTGCTAACCAGACCACATTCTCCAAGATGGAGAAGGCTGCCGTACGATTGGGAAAGCTTGTCGGATATGTTTCTGCTGGTACTGTTGAGTATCTCTATTCTCATTCGGATGATAAATTCTACTTTCTCGAGTTGAACCCTCGTCTCCAAGTCGAGCATCCTACTACTGAGATGGTTACTGGTGTAAATCTTCCCGCCGCACAACTTCAAATCGCTATGGGTCTGCCGCTACACAGAATACGTGATATTCGTCTGTTGTACGGTGTCGATCCGGCGTCCACCGGCGAGATTGATTTCGATTTCTCCAAGGATGGCTCACAACTTACACAGCGAAGGCCAACCCCTAAAGGCCACACTACTGCCTGTCGTATCACTTCTGAGGATCCCGGTGAAGGGTTCAAGCCTTCCAGCGGTATGATGCACGAGCTGAATTTCCGGTCCTCCTCAAACGTGTGGGGTTACTTCTCTGTCGGCACCGCCGGAGGTATACATTCCTTCTCCGACTCACAGTTCGGTCACATTTTTGCCTATGGTGAGAATCGTAGTGCCTCACGAAAACATATGGTGGTCGCCCTGAAGGAATTGAGTATTCGTGGTGATTTCAGGACTACAGTCGAGTACCTTATTAAGCTCTTGGAGACCCCGGCTTTCGAGGATAACACTATCACTACTGGATGGCTCGACGAACTTATCTCCAACAAGCTTACCACTGAGCGACCGGATACTTTCCTCGCGGTTGTCTGCGGTGCTGTTACGAAGGCTCATGTTGCGAGTGAGATTTGCATGACGGAGTACAAGGCTTCTCTGGAGAGGGGTCAAGTCCCTGCCAAGGATATCCTTAAGACGGTATTCCCGGTCGACTTCATCTACGAGGGTAAGCGCTACAAGTTCACTGCTACACGATCAAGCGCGGATTCCTACCATCTTTTCATCAATGGTTCCAAGTGCAGTGTTGGCGTGAGGGCCTTGTCAGACGGTGGTTTATTGATCTTGTTGAGCGGGCGTAGTCATAACGTCTACTGGAAAGAGGAGGTTGGAGCCACTCGTGTTAGTGTGGATAGCAAGACGTGTCTGTTGGAGCAAGAGAATGATCCTACACAGCTTCGAACACCCTCCCCAGGAAAGTTGGTTAAATTCCTCGTCGAAAACGGAGAGCATGTCAAGAAGGGACAGGCCTTTGCTGAAGTTGAGGTTATGAAGATGTACATGCCACTTCTTGCACAAGAAGACGGTCACGTTCAGCTCATCAAGCAGCCGGGATCTACTCTTGAGGCTGGCGACATCCTCGGTATATTGGCTTTGGATGACCCGAGCCGTGTCAAGCACGCTACTCCCTTTGATGGTCAACTCCCCGACTTCGGCCCGGCGCAGGTCGTCGGCACCAAGCCGCCACAGAGATTCACACTCCTCACCACCGTCCTCAAGAATATTATTGACGGTTATGATAACCAGGTCATCATGGCCACCTCCCTCAAGGAGCTTATCCAGGTTCTCCGTGACTCCGAGCTTCCTTACGGAGAATGGGCTGCACAATTTTCCGCCCTGCATGCCAGAATGCCACAGAAGCTTGACGCCACTTTCTCGCAGGTTGTTGATAGGGCCAAGTCCCGCAAGGGAGAGTTCCCGGCCAAGCAACTTCGTAAGTCCTTGGACAAGTTCTTGGAAGATAATGTTGCTGCTAGCGATGTCGAGCTCTTGAAGTCTGCTCTGTTGCCATTGACCGAGATTCTGGATCGGTATTCCGAGGGGTTGAAGGTTCATGAATTGTCGGTTTTCTTGGGGCTTATGGAGCAATATTGGAGTGTGGAAAAGTTATTTTCGGTGAGTTTATTATTCTGAGGTTGGGTGGGTTTAATTGTGTGCTAATATTTTATAGGGACCAAACACACGTGATGAAGACGTTATTCTTAGACTTCGCGATGAAAATAGGGACGATATTAATAAGGTTGTTCAGGCGGTGCTTTCTCATAGCAGAATTGCGTCTAAGAATAATCTCATCCTGGCAATTCTTGAGGAGTACCGCCCTAACAAGCCCAACAATGGACCTATCGTCAAATTCTTCCGACCAATTCTCAAGAAGCTCACCGAGTTAGAGTCCCGTGTTTCAACTAAGGTTGCGCTTAAGGCTCGTGAGGTCCTTATTCAATGTGCTCTGCCTTCTCTTGAGGAGAGAGCCGCTCAGATGGAACATATCCTCCGCTCTTCCGTTGTTGAGTCACGATATGGTGAGACTGGATGGGAGCATAGGACTCCTCATCAAGAGACTTTGAAGGAGGTTATCGACTCCAAGTATACTGTCTTTGATGTCCTTCCAACCTTCTTTGCTCATGCCGACCCTTGGGTTTCTTTGGCTGCTCTGGAGGTATATGTTCGCCGAGCGTATAGGGCTTACGAGTTACATGCTGTCAACTACCACAATTTGGACTCTGAGCCTCCGTTTATCGTCACTTGGGACTTCCAGCTAAGGAAGGTTGGTGTTACTGAGTACGGTATGACCCAGCCTTCGGCCCCGGCTACTCCTACTGTTGAACGCGAGGGATTCAAACGTGTCGGATCTATTAGTGATCTTTCGTTCTTGGTTGGAAAGTCTGAGATCGAGCCTGTCCGAAAGGGTGTCATCATTCCCGTTACCTTCCTTGATGAAGCTGAGGAGTACCTTGCCCGCGCCCTCGAGCTCATTCCCCTCGGAAGGGGGGCCAAGCCTGCCGCAGGTGGATTAATGGCTAATCTTGAAGGACGGAGGCGGTCTATGCCCCTTTCTGCGCTCGAAGCTGAAGAGGAGGATTCCCTGTCTGCTGTTTGCAACGTCGCTGTTCGAGATGCTGAATCCATGGATGATAAAGATCTTTTGGAGAGAATTCTTCCGCTTGTCGCTGATCACAAGGGTGAGCTCCTTTCCCGCAACGTTCGCCGTATCACTTTTATCTGCGGCCACAAGGACGGATCCTATCCTGGATACTTCACCTTCCGCGGCCCCGAATACCGCGAAGAACAGAGCATTCGTCACATCGAACCCGCATTGGCTTTCCAGCTTGAACTGGGTAGATTATCAAACTTCACCATCAAGCCGGTCTTCACCGAGAACCGTAATATCCACGTCTACGAGGCGTACGGTAAGGAGGTTCAGAGCGATAAGAGGTACTTTACTCGTGCCGTTGTTCGTCCGGGCCGCCTGCGAGATGAGATCCCTACTGCTGATTACTTGATTTCCGAGACCGATCGCTTGGTTAATGACATCCTTGACGCTCTGGAGATTATTGGAAATAATAACTCTGATCTTAACCACATCTTCATCAATTTCACGCCCGTTTTCCCCCTTAGCCCCGAGGAGATCGAGCCTGCTCTTGGTGGGTTCATCGAGCGTTTCGGAAGACGTCTTTGGAGACTCCGTGTCACCGGTGCTGAGATCCGTATCATCTGTACTGACCCCAAGAGCGGCCTCGCATACCCCCTTCGTGTCATAATCCAGAATGTGTCCGGATACGTCATTCAGGTTGAGATGTACGCTGAGCGAAAGACTGACAAGGGGCAATGGGTATTCCACAGCATTGGTACCAAGTCTGGATCTATGCACCTCCGTGCCGTCAGCACTCCATACGCTGCCAAGGAATGGTTGCAGCCCAAGAGGTACAAGGCGCATCTTATGGGAACACAATACGTGTATGATTTCCCCGAGCTATTCAGACAGGCTTTCCATCAGAGCTGGGTGAAGTCCGCCAAGAAGGTTCCTTCGTTTAAGGAGAGGATTCCACCTCTTACCGAGTGCTTAGAGTATAGCGAGTTGGTATTGGATGATAATGGTGGTCTCGCCGAGGTTCAACGGGAGCCGGGAACTAACGCTCATGGTATGGTTGGTTGGGTATTAACCGCGAAGACTCCCGAGTATCCACGCGGGCGCAGGTTTGTCATTATTGCCAACGACATCACCTTCAGAATCGGATCTTTCGGCCCCGCCGAAGATAAGTTTTTCCACAAGTGCACGGAGTTTGCGCGAAAGTTGGGCATCCCGAGAATTTACTTGTCGGCCAATTCTGGTGCTAGAATTGGTATGGCGGAGGAATTGATTCCGCATTTCGAGGTTGCGTGGAATGAGGCGGATAAGCCAGAGTCTGGATTCAAGTACCTCTACTTTAGTCCAGAAGTCAACAAGAAGTTTGCAGACAGGAAGACTAAGGTGGTTCTCACTGAGCGGATTGTTGAGGAGGGTGAGGAGAGGTACAAGATTACGACTGTTATCGGACAGGAAGATGGGCTGGGTGTTGAATGTTTGAAGGGGTCTGGGTTGATTGCTGGTGCCACTAGCAGGGCGTATGAGGATATCTTTACTGTCACTCTTGTTACGTGCCGGTCCGTTGGTATTGGCGCCTACTTGGTTCGCTTGGGCCAACGTGCTATCCAGATTGAGGGGCAGCCTATCGTGAGTTTTTCGCCTTGTGATTTTACGAGTAATTTCACTGATTTGATTTCTAGATTCTTACTGGGGCTCCGGCTATCAACAAGTTGCTTGGTCGTGAGGTTTATACTTCAAACTTGCAATTGGGAGGTACGCAGATCATGTACCGCAATGGTATCTCTCATTTGACTGCCGATGACGACTTCGAGGGTGTCCGGAAGATTGTTGAGTGGATGTCATACGTTCCTGAGAGGCGTGGAGCACCTGTTCCTATTTCACCTTCCCTGGACCCATGGGACCGCGATATCACATATACCCCTCCTAGTACCAAGGAAACCTATGACGTTAGATGGCTGCTTGCCGGAAAGGACGACGAAGAAGGGTATCTGTCTGGTCTGTTTGATAAGGGATCCTTCCAAGAGACTCTTAGCGGATGGGCTAGAACCGTTGTTGTCGGTCGTGCTCGCATTGCCGGCATTCCCATTGGTGTCATTGCTGTTGAGACGCGCTCGGTTGAGAACGTCACTCCTGCCGATCCTGCTAACCCTGATTCTACCGAGATGGTCTCGCTTGAGGCTGGTCAGGTGTGGTACCCTAACTCTGCATTTAAGACTGCTCAGGCTATCAATGACTTCAATCACGGAGAGCAATTGCCGTTAATGATCCTTGCCAACTGGCGCGGATTCTCCGGTGGCCAGAGGGATATGTATAACGAGGTGCTGAAGTATGGATCTATGATTGTTGATGCTCTTGTCAAGTATGAGCAGCCGATCTTTGTCTACATTCCACCTTATGGCGAGCTTCGGGGCGGTTCATGGGTATGTGGTCTTTGACTTTTTTATGGGTTACTTTTGCTGATTGTTATAGGTCGTGGTGGATCCTACTATCAATGCGAGCATGATGGAAATGTATGCCGATGAGGAATCTCGTGCCGGTGTCCTTGAGCCGGAAGGTATCGTCAACATTAAATATCGTCGCGATAAACAACTCGAGACAATGGCCCGGCTCGATCCCGTGTACTCCGAATACCGCCACAAACTGGCCTCAGGCACCCTCTCCCAGGAGGAATCCTCCGAAATCAAAGTCAAGATGGCCGAGCGTGAGAACCTCCTCATGCCAGTATACACCCAAATTTCCCTGCAATTCGCCGACCTGCACGACCGCGCGGGCCGCATGATGGCTAAGGGCACTATCCGTCTCCCCCTACAATGGCAGCACGCACGTAGGTTCTTTTACTGGCGTATCCGCCGCAGATTGAACGAGGAGCTCTTCCTCAAGAAGATGGGTCTTGCGGATCGCGGTTCCACTCGCGAGGAAAACCTTGAGCGTCTCAAATCGCTCATCATCGCCGAAGGGGGGGAGTCCACCGTCTTTGAAGACAACGATAGGCTCGTCGCGACCTGGTACGAGGATAACAAAAAGGAGGTACTTGCTAAGATTGAGGGCCTACGTCAGGACGGAATCGCATCAGAGGTTGAAGGTCTTTTGCAAAAGAATGGGAAGAGTGCGCTGCGGGGTGTTGCTGCTGCGTTGGCGAAGTTGTCTGATGGGGATAGGAGTGAGGTTATGAAGATGCTTGCTGGTGGGAAATAGTTAATTGCCTTCCTTTCCTTTCTCTTTTTTTTCTCCTTTCTTTCTCTTAAATAGCCCGGTTTCCCGTGTCACTTTTTTCTCTTCTTTCCTACTTTTCGGTTAAAAGTATCGTTTCAAGGGTTGCATGGCTTTATGACTGGTGGATGGATGCATGGGCGGGTGGTAAATAGATGGGTGCACTATACTATATCCCGTTTGATACCGATTTTTCGTGTATTGCATTGTTGTGAAGTATAGATTATATAATATACCCACACTGAGGGGGGATACATATACGCATAGTACTTGCTATATTGTACTTACCAACCAAAGCTTACCCTCTACCTAGAGTTCTTAGAGGGTCCGGTGCATACTGAATTATCAGTTCTCGGGAAAAAGCCTGAGTGGTAGTTGCTTTTGCAGTTTTGCAGGGGGTTCCTTTGCGGGGCGTCCGATGGCTTATACCATTTTCCGTTTACTATTGGAGATGAAGTTGATGAGCTGAATCATTTGGCAGTTGGCTATTTAATGAAGATATTCAGCATCTTCGATTCCAACTCCGATCAAGGGGACAAATTTCCCTGTGGCCTTAGATTAGAACTTGCCTATGGCATTTTGCTCTCACCTATCTATCACTCAAACGATTGCCCGAGAGGAGACCGAATTCCGCCTTCTCTGGAAGAAGCCAACTTATTCCTAATTTAGTAATCGTGCGTCAAGTTGGCCGCAAGGGAAGGCTCTAGCTGTGGGGAACAATATTGAGTAGGCGATACCTGGCACAGTGCAGTACAGTACGGTATTCTGATAATAATCAGTTGTAGTATTGAAGTTTATGTCACATTCCACTATTACTGCTTCTATAATACAGTACGGGTACTAAATCCGGCAAGTGGCGGAGTGCGGTACTGTGCTGTGCTGTGCCGATTCGGCTAATTACCCGCTGGCGAGCTTGGCCCTTTCTGGAAGGCTTAATATTCGGGGCGTGGGGTGTTATTTATTACTTACTGTAAGTTGCTAGAATAGTTAAGTTGGGATGGAATGTTCCGATTCGTGATATCTTGTGGCTGCGGGTGGGTGCGGGTGTGGGTTTGCGGTGGTGGCTGGTGTGCGAATAATAGTGATGTGGGTTGCCGGGTTGTAGGTGAGTGATACGGCGCTGTGAATTATAGTTGCAGTATATTATACTGTGTTGGAGAGCGGTGTTTCGGGATTTGGGATTTGGGATTTGGTGCTGGGCGGTGTGTTTTATAATGGGGGTTTAGCGGTAGGAAGTGCTGGTGGAATGGTGTTCGGTATAATAGGAGGGGTTTAGTTAGATCGTTGGCCTGAAGAGATTATGGGGTGGTTGGGGGGATCTTATATCTGTGGCCTTAGTACACGTCCCAGGCATATTGAACCCGAACATTGGAGTCCGAATTTAGTACGGGGTCACAGATGTGCGCAGACAATCCTCCATACAAATATTTACCCCCTGTGTTCGGGGTTCAATATGCCTGGGACGTGTACGGGTAGCATATGGGAGGTATTGAGTCGACAAGAGCGATGTTGAAGTGGAGCTAAATTGGACCTACAGTATTCTCGTCAACGCTGCTAGGGGCCGATTGTGTAATTAATTGTGTAAGTAAAAGGAGAAAGGAGAGAGCTGAATTGGAGTTTATTTTTCCTCTTGTGTACGCTATGCGTACTGTGCACACTCCCTCCCTCTTGCGTCTTCCTTGGGGTCAGGAGTGATTTTTGTGCCGGCCCGGATGGGGTGTTGTGAGTTTGTGGTAGGTTGTTGGGCTGCATGCTGCTCTAATTTATGATAGCTAAACTTGACGCTCGAGTCCAAGACTTGAACAAGTGATAGTTTGTGACGGGGATACAACGGAGGGAGTGGTAACTGAGTTGCCCGCTTGGAGATAATAGTGCTCAAGTGCAGCAGTGGGTGTGGGTGGGCTGAAGCAGAGTTAGGGGGGGGGGGGGGGGGTTGCGCAAACTGTACTACCGGTAAAA
>Ga0307509_10000321_pt1 | contig 78766 bp, 91 predicted proteins | sample 10_EM_MG_FD_202245 | JGI IMG/M metagenome (GOLD analysis project Ga0307509, IMG submission 202245) | Populus trichocarpa ectomycorrhiza microbial communities from riparian zone in the Pacific Northwest, United States - 10_EM | ecosystem: Host-associated > Plants > Roots > Unclassified | place...
GTAGGAATAAGTGGGGCCCCGCACAGGGGCAAGAGTGGGGGACAAGAAGACAGGGGCCCGTCTAGGCAATCAGCGGGGAAAGTAAAATACCCGCCCCGCCCCACAGCCCGGCCAGGGCCCCGTGTCATACGGGGCGGGGAGGAACGGCAAAGAGTTGACCCCAGGCCGGAGTAACGGCGGGGTCACAAAGTGAAAACCCGCCCCGCCCCGCCCCGTAACGAACACTATACCTGAAAGTATTTCTTGCTCAATTGTAACCTCGCAATTTTGACTTAAGGCTTCATTCTGCAACACTGAATCAACATGCATTTTGGGTCTGCCACCACATTGGCCTGCTATGCGACTCTGCCGTTTACGTCTTCCAATTCCGACCATTGGGATAACTTGAATGTTGAACTTGGTTGTCGGATGTTGTAATAACATATACTTTTTTGTATAATTTACTTTGATTGACTTTAGCTCAAAAAATTTATAATTACTCAGCAATTTTATGTTGCATTTTGATGCCAAGACCTGAGATTCACACCAAATATTCAAGTTTTCAAACCCGGATGCCACTCCCTCTGCTTGCCACTACCAAATTAAAAAACCGTACTTCTATTCTCCTTCACTTGATCTACATTTCTACAGTTTTTTTATATTTTTGGAACCACTGCAGGGTGGGTCATGTTCGATTGCAAACCCCTCTAAACGAGGTTGACACTTATACGTTCTTGCACTATATATGTAATAATATGGATTGCAGAGATAACAATCAATGGTGGAAATTAACGAATTTTAAATGAAACAGATCAAAAAGTGAATACAAAAAAGTCGTGATGTAGGCCAACTGGGTAGTTGGCCGACTAGAGCAGTTAATAAGTGACCAGTGGGTGGAGTCCATATTCCCCTGAGCAGTAGAATTAATAGTGGTGAAATGCAAGATATTGAGATTCTCAAAACAATTGTTTATAATTAATAAGCTTTATTTTATCTTCTTGATTATTTACTCTACTTTACACCCTATCACTGAGAGGCTTGGAACTGTGTTTGCACAGCCACAGTTGTATTTCTCTGTACCACATAGTTCACCTTCTTCCATTTCTGAACCGTACTTCCACTTAATTATTTGTAGCCTCAATCGTAATAGGAACTTACAACATCAGCAAAAAACAAAGGTTACACCCAGATGCACCCAGTGCTCCCTGTGCGTCCAGCGGTCCAGGCGCATAGAATGTAAACTCGCGTCTTGGGTGTGGAGTCTTTTATTGGGTGCTTGTGGACAGGGGTCCATGCCGCCCGGACGCACCAGACGCAACCAAGGACTCAGAAGGTACCCGACGCAGAAAGGTTCTCCAGACGCAAAAAGGTTCTCCAGACGCAACCCAATAGGATAGTAGAATAGTGGAAGTACTCAGGTGTAACTGGCTATCATCGGATACCTCCTAAGTCAACAACTCTACCTTCGAGGACTTTGAATGAGTTAGTGAAAACTGTGAAGAATATCCAAATTGTCCAGAAAGATCCATCCAGTATTACTCATATTTACTTATTTGAGTCATTTAGATACTAAAATAGGAATATATTTATTAAAGCTAGTTTAGAAAATAGTAGGACTCGGTAGCTAACAATTTGAAAATACTTGCCCCGAGAACTAAAGTACAAAAGTATGGATAACCCTTAAACCAGCTGTCGGACAGTGTCCGGACAGAGTGCGTTGGATTCCACTCGGCAAGGGGAATTGAATGGTATAGCTGTTGAAGGGTCCAAATAGCTATAGAGGTCAGCAGGGTGAAAAAGGCAGATAACTCAGTGGGCAGATGTCCGCCAGAGTCGGGAAGGGTCTCATTGCAGTCCACTCGCCGAGGGGAATCGAATGGTATAGGTCTCTAAGTGTCCACATGCCTGTAGCACCCAGTAGCCGACAATTTGAAAGTACTTGCCAGGGGAACTCAAGTACAAAGGTTTGGATAACGTTTCAACCAGCGGTCGGACAGCATCGGGACAGGGTGCGTTGGAATCCGCCGGTCCAGGGGAATCGAATGGTATAGGTTTCGAAGCATCCGCATGGCTATAGAGGTCAGCAGGATGAAAAAGGCAGATATCTCAGGGGGCAGATGTCCGTCAGAGTCGGGAAGGGTCTCATTGGAGTCCGCTCGCTGAGGGAAATCGAATGTTATAGGTCTCGAAGCGTCCACATGGCTATAGAGGTCAGCAGGATGAAAAAGTGAGATACCTTAGCGGGAGGATGTCCACCAGAGTCGGGAAGGGTCTCATTAGAGTCCGCTCCAGGAGGGGAATCGAATTGTATAGGCCTTGAAGCGTCCGCATGCCTGTAGCACCCAGTAGCCAACAATTTGAAAGTACTTTCCTGGGGAACTCAAGTACAAAAGTATGCATAGCCATTCAGCCAGTGGTCGGACAGCATCGGGACAGGGTGCGTTGGAATCTGCCGGTCCAGGGGAATCAAATGGTATAGGCTTCGAAGCGTCCGCATGGCTATAGAAGTAAGCAGGAAGAAAAAGGCAGATACCTCACCGGGCACTGGCCGATGTCCGCTAGAGTCTGGCAGGACCTCATTGCAATCCGCTAGAGTCAGGAAGGGTCTCATTGGAATCCGCTCACTTAGGAGTAATGAATAGTGTCAACCTGAATGGAAGAGCATGCCCCTCTCCGAAGGTTGATAATATTCAATAGTTGCACTGATTCGATCATGAAGCCTGATACGAGGTGTGCAAGAACTTAGAAACCTTTTGCGAGAGTTGTTAGCAGTGATCAAATAAGGGGTATGCATTGGGTCGTTACCGGGACAATAGATGGTTAGTCATCCTATGTTTAGATCCTTTTTGGTCTGAACAGCCTTTACCTGATGATAAAGTAGTCCGTTGTAAGTAGAGGCCATCAGGGGCAGGGAGAGTTCTCCAATGCAGAGCCCTATGGGTCACTTACCTTGGTATTCTTTGGGAGATTAGGGTGTGAAATGGACCATCCAGGTGCACTAGGTGGACAGGATCCGGGTTATAATGCACCCAACGGACTAGGATGCAACCATTGTGCTGGGGCCATCTGAGGGCGGCCTGGGCGGACAGGATGCTCCAGACGGATTTCCTGCGTCCGGACGCAATACCTATCCGTCCGGAGCAAACGCTTTTTTTGCTGATGAATATCCCTAGAGAAATATTTAAAATACTATTCTCAAAAGAATACTTGATCTTAAGTTGTAGTAAATAGATATTGTTTATCAGTTGTAATGCAAGATATAAGAACCTCATGCAAGCGAGTATACTGAGCTCTTACAACATGCTCTTATACTTAACTCTAATTAGAGTATTCTCTTCAGCAAATGTGATTCAATATTTTTCACCTTGAATTGTCATAATAGTATCATTTTCTGCTGTCTAAACTGATAATTTCTCTAAGTATAAATTTTAAAACATTCTCATTTTTGGATAAATAATGAAATGTTGCTTACAGGTATAGAAGATTGCTCTTGAAATTGTAAGAAATGACATTCACTTCTGAGGTGTAGTGGACCTACTGTATAAAAATTTGAATATAGAGCTGTGATTGAAACTGAAAGTAGTATTATAAGAAGGGAATATCAAAGCAATTGAGTTTGTTTGTGAAAATGGAAGTAGAAACTGCTGTTGGTAGTAGAAGAGGTGGTTGTACAAGTTCAGTTGTTGGGCTTCTTAAATACATTTTAAATTTATATAATGTAAGTTTAGGGCTCTTATACCGTGACTATTTTACATCTGTTGCCCTATCAGTGTGTCCTACTACAGATTTCTATCAGACAATCAAACAAACCAGATTTGATAATCTAATAAAATGTATTAGTAATGATAACTGTAGCTATTATTCTTTAATATTTAATATTTATATAATAATAATATTATTATAATAGAAGACTAATTACTATGATATTATCAGATCTTCACGGTTTACTAGTATGATAACAACCTTATATTATAGGAGATTTACATCTATCGTAGCCTCCAAGTTGGTGCATGACAGGTACTGTAGGAATAGTAGAAGTAGTGGTAGAAGAGTTCCCCGTTATTGAAATATCCGCCTGACAAAAAACCCTTCCCTTTAGTGCCACTACACCACCTTTTCTTCAAGTTCATCAAGCCTTACAGCCCTTCCCTTCCACTAATTCCCGATCGATCCCTCCATCACTATCATCTTCAACACTTTCCATCAGAGGCCCTCTGAGTCTTCTTTCCTATTCTCTCCCCCATTTTCTAGAGTTCCAGCAATCGAGGTTGATGGGATTCGGTATATAGTTATGATATCAAGGTATTATATAGTACATCCCCAATAGCCCGATCCATCCTTACAAAACCGTTTACTATGTGCTCTACCGAACAAGGCGTAGAAAATTGGCACATGGAGGCGGTATTCAAGGACTGTCTATCCCGTCCATTCCAACCTCACCCGGATGTTTTTCCAAACCTTTCCTTCCTCCCTCCCTTCCTTCCCGGATCAATAAATTTCACAGAAGCCATTCAGTCACCCCACGGGGGAGGAGAATATATTATACAAAAATGCAACAATTTAATCATTTCCTACTATAACTCGTTCATCCCCACAGCGTACTATACAATGCTGGTCCAGCGCCAATTCCAACCATCACTTCAAACTACATCCTGCCCTAGGAAAAAAAAAAAGAGAAAAAAAAAGCACTCGGTAGATCACGGTCGTGCCATCATGTTAGAGTGTGCTACGATATTATCACATATTTATTCTCGGCACTCTAGCTGGGGGAACAGTACCGTTAGTTAGTATATATACAGTACAGTACGTCTCGTCACCCGGAAGCCCAACGTATTTAGCTTGAGTGAGTGAGTGATTATTCGTGACTGTTATTAAAGATGGAAGGGCACATGCATAACCTCCTATCGGCAGCTGTGTCATAGTATGCTATAGATGCGAAGTTGATTACAGTGTTGAGGGGAATTTGTGAGAGTTGTCATTCGGTTCAATGTTTTTTTGTTGGGTGGTTATTATCATTGGGCTTCGGTGAGGGAAAGAGTTGGATGTGAAATTGGTTCTCCTTTAATAGAAATTATTAGGATGGATAGATAGAGTTGAGTGGTATATTCGTTGCGCCCCTTTCGGGAAGCTGGTAGACTTATGATCGTGATATCAGTACAGTACTGCGCTGATAGACTATTACATCCTTGTTACTCATGCCACAGCAGCTCCCACCCCACCTTCGGGCACCGCTACTGGTGCGGCAGCGCCCTCCCCACCCGCCCCCTCCTCAGCACCGGCTTCCCCCTCAGTACCGGCCGCCCTCTGCGCTCCGGCGGCCAAAACCGCCTCGACAGCCTCATCCAATAGACCACTTTCAAGCCCGTCCAAAACCTCCCTCTTAATGCCCCTCTCCAACAAGATCTCCTTGGAGACCTTGCAATTGGCCAACAGCAGCCTGATCACCTCCCTATCCCCCCCGGCAAGCGCCCTCTCGAGGGGCCCGACGCCGTTCAAATCCCCAATGTTAACCTGCACACGATCGTCGACGAGGAGCGCCTCCACCGCCGCCACATTCTTACTATCGACAGCGGTGTAGAGCGGGGTCTGACCGCCCTCGTCACGCGCGTTAACGTCGATCCGTGGGTCCGCGAGGAGGATGTCGACCATGCCGGTCGGTTCGAACTGCGCAGCGACGTGCATGATGGTCTTGGTGTCGTTGTCGCGAACGCACACGTCGAAGCGGGGATCAGCCAGACATTGCCTTACGACGTCCAGCATACTGCGACGTCGGACCATGACGAAGAGCGAGGACTCCCCGCCGATATTACCGACGTTAACGTCCACCCGTTTATCCGCCAGAAGCTCGCGCACGGCCTCCACATGTCCGCGGGACGCGGCGCGACCGAGGGCGGTCCAACCCCTGTCGTCCTGGACGTTGACCTCCAACCGATCCTCGAGGAGAAGCAACTTCACCACGCCGGCATGACCGCGCAGTGAGGCCTTCAGCAGTGCTGTGGAACTGCCATCGTCGCGCAGGTTCGGATCGACCCTGGGGTCCTGCAGCAGAACTTGCACAACAGGTTCATGCCCCTTGAATGCCGCTGTGGTCAACGGCGTCGTGCGGTCCTGGTTCCGCGTATTGACATTCACATCCGGGTGCTCTAGCATGACCTTCACCACGTCCACGTGACCGTACGAAGCGGCCGTGTATAACGGTCCGGGACAACCCGTCTCCGACAACTCCGCCCCGAAACCGCGTCTCAGTAACATCTCCACCATCTCCAGCAGCCCCCGCATCGCGGCGGTTTTGAGCGGCGACCGATTACTGACGTTGCTGAAGCTGCCCACATTCTCCTCGCCTAGGCTGTCCAACAGGAACTCCACAGCTGCCGTCGGCAGCGTCTTCACCGCCGTGTTGAGCAACTGCCTTTGCGGCACGAAATCGAGTATGCCCTGTCCGACCAACACACGGATCCCGCTGCGGTTGCGGGACTGGGCGAGCGAGTATAGTAGGCGCTTGCCGTACTCCTCGGAGCGCAAGGTGAAGACCTTGCTTAGCAGGTATGGCTGCAGCAGGTTCGCAAAGTACCGGCTTGTCTGCACGAGGGAGTTTAACTCCGGGGGTGGGAGGAGCTTGCTTATTAGGAGGGTGAGCTCGTTCGGGAGCTGGAGGAGTGACATTTTTTTTAATTCTTTATTTTCTTTTTGTAGAGAGCGTACTCGCGTAGAGTGCAAAAGGGTAAAGTGAGGAGGGGTATTTATTTATTAGTTTGCTGGCGGGATGAGATGAGATGGGATGGGATGGGATGGGATAAATGCTTTGGATGCTTTATCGTCTTTCTTCCTAATGATATCGTACTGGTAGTTGTTTAAGCCAGTTGGCAGGGGCTGTGAGTAACTCATACAGAACTCGTGTTCGTATTTATTCCTCTCCTGCAGGAGTTGAAGCACAATGGCTGAGTCAGCAGCACCAGCTGATCGTGTAGGTAGAACCATGTATTCAGCCACAGTCTAGGCCCCTCACGAGGGTCCTCTAGTAAAGTGAGCTATCACATAACTCAAGCAAGAGCGCCAGGGATGGTAGAAACTACTACCAGCACCCCGCCCCACCTTCAAAGCACTCGGTTCAAATCACAACCCCTCACTCATCATTGCAACCACTACCACTCCTCATAAGAGCTTCTACACGAACCAAATAAAACTACAAGAGCTCAAGACCCACTAACTCCCACTCTACCCGCCACTAAGGAAAAGGAGGGAAGAAAAGGAACTGATGTTGACGCGCGAATGACAATACATGACCCGGGGCTTCTGCGTGGGGACCTATGATATTACCAACAGCACAGGGAACCCAAGCCTGTGTGGAGTCCCCATTGTTATATCATACCCGACACATTACCAAAACCCCAATTGCAGAACAGAGTTCTCCCATATCATGCATCTCTAAAGTCCTCTCCTCCTCCTCCTCCTCCTCCAGTATCTTTTCCTCATATTTTTTTCGCCGTTTGCTTTTTGCCCATTTTCCGGAGCAGGGTGGGAATTCTCAAATATTACTGCCAGTGCAACGATACGATACCTAGCACACTGTTCTTCATTATTCGAGTTCTTGCCGTGTAGAGTTAACGGTGTGCCCGTAACCATAGCGCGGTGTTAGAACCCTCGCTGATGCGTGGTGGATCGTGGTATGATACTCGATAGACGAGCTTCGAGGAGTATGCTATTTGGAGAATACTACTTTAGGGACCCACCCCCTAGCTTTACCATTGCATGATACGATGCGAGCGCTTTTGCCGTGGGGACTTCAGCTCCAACGTCGGGTGCGTTGTAGATGTTCGTGTGTGTATGTATAATGTGTTAACACGGCACTACGTGTGGCAGCCGACTATCGGAGTAGGAACCCTTGCGCCTGTCCGTGGAGTGATGATTTTACTGTACAACGCCACCATAGTGTCATGGTATAAATGTGACATTCCGAAGCTTAATTCTCTCATCCCATCCCGTCCTGTTGATATACACCCCACCCACCCTATTCATTAATCCATCACGCCCCGCATAAACCACGGAATGTACAACAAGCTGCAAACCCGCAAATCCACTTGTGAATGACCAGTGACGAAAGAAGGAAACGATAAACAGGAAAGAAAAGAAAGGGTATTTCCAAACACCGCCCACCCCTAACCAACCACCCGACGCAACTTAGCGCAATGTAATGTAACCGTGCCAACATTAATATGGAAGAGTACGAAAAGGAAAAGCCAACCGGAACCAACCAACCAAACCAAACAATCGCAAATCGTTGCAAACGGGAGGGGGGAAATGAACAAAACATGGAGGAAAAAGAAAACTACAAGAAAAGACAAAGATATATACCACTTCGACAACTCAGGCCGGCCCAAGCCATGCCAGCTACTATCGCTCGGTAGAGCCCCACCTCCCCCGTAACCCCTCGACCCACCGCCCATACAACACGTCCGCCAGAACTGCGTTCACGCCTTTCCCTTCTGCGGCCTCTTCCATGCCAACGCTAGCGCTGCTCCCACCCCTTCTCCTGCCTCCTACACCGCTGGCCCCGGCTCCAGATACAACGCTACTCCTGCGCTTTCTTCTGGCTAGTGGTGAGCCCGTGGCTGCTGGGCTGCTGGATAGTGGTTCCAGTATTTTCGCTGGGGTTGCTTTTGCAGCGGTAGTAGGAGGGGGGGGAGGTGGCGGCTGAGACGCGGGAGAAACGAGTCCATTGAGGGTAGGGTTGCGCTGGAGTTGGTCGAGCATAGAACGGAGGAGGAGGATACTAGCTTCTGGGTTTACATCATTTAGTGAGGACCATGCCGACGATAGGCGAGCGGTAGCCAGGTGTTCCTGCGGGGTTACGGAGGTGTTCGTGGTCAATTGTGTGAGGGAAGTGTGGATTATGGTATTGTAGAGGCATTGCGCATCTGAGGGTTGGGAAGTAATACCCGTCGAAGCGGTGCCAGAAGACGAAGTGGAAGAAGAAGTGGTAGCAATAGAGGTGGTGGTAGCATTGGCGGTTCTATTGCTATTCTTGGAAACTTTTCTAACGGGGCGTACGGTCGACGTGGACTTTGCTGTGTGGGATTGTGGTTCCGGGGAGGGGGAGGGGGAGGGGTCGTTGTGGAGGACTTGAGACTCTTTGGTTATGTGTCGGTGGGGATGGTGGAGCTGCCGGCGAGCAGAACTGGGGCTTGCATTCGGATGGCTCCTCCCCCGGGCTGTCCCTGCACGAGCCGATTTCGGTGGTGATAGTGATGGTGAAGCTACGCGCCCGCTAGAGCCTGTATTCTCGCTATGAGGGGCTGAGTTGAGGGCCAAGCTCTGTAGAGCGACGCTTATGGGGATCTCATCAAAGTCTGAGGAGTGTGAAGAATCGGATACGCTCCGGCCCCCTCTTATCGTCCCAAAGGGTTGGTGACGAAGAGTGGAGTGTGGGTTTGTTTTTATGGTATCAAAGTCCCAGTCTTCGTCAACCTGGAGTGTCATTGTGTTCCTACCCCACAACCATTAGTGTGTGCGTGAGCTTGGTAAAGAATCTTAGAACAAACATTGTAGCCTGGTACAACTTTGGATGCGCCTGCCTACCACCCTGACTTCCCACCCACTTCTGCTTCCTTTCGATCAAGTCTTGCAATAGCTGTGTCCTCCCAGCATTTCTGATAAACTTGTGCCTCAGCAACTCCTTCGCGCTAGCCCTCTTGATAGGATCCTTATTCAAGCACTTTTCAACAAAGTCTTTAAAATCCTTAGACCACCTATTCCCCTCTAGCCTCGGCGCCGGCTCCTTTGGGATCAGAAATAGCACTTTCATCGGGTGGATAGCTGCGTTCGGCGGCTCCCCTTGTGCGAGCTCCATGGCGGTGATCCCGAGCGACCAGATATCCGCCTTGAAATCGTAACCCGTGGTCTGGGAGATCACCTCCGGCGCCATCCAGAAGGGGGTCCCGACAAATGTGTTGCGCTGGGATTTGAGATTGCTGAGTTGCGCCGCCACGCCAAAGTCCGCGAGCTTGACCTGCCCGGTGCCGGAGAGAAGGATGTTGGCCGCTTTGATATCGCGGTGAATCTTGTTCTCTCGATGGAGGTAGTCTAGTCCTAGGAGGAGTTCTCGCATCAGGATGGCAATGTGGGCTTCGCTGAAGGGACCGGGTTTTAACAAGTCGAGGCAGGATCCGCCGGCAAGGTATTCCATTACTGCGCGGCGTTAGTATTAGCAATTCCCCCCAAGCTGTATCAAAAGCGCGAATAGCATACCTATCCATAACTTGTACCCTTTGACAAAACTTCCATAATACTGGGTGACAAACGGACTAGCGCAAGTGCTCAGCACAGAGATCTCCTGCTGAATCTCTTGAATGTCGTCCTCGCTAGACTCCAGATCAATCTGTAGGAAAACGAGGCGGAAACTCCCAATTAGCCCCTGCCGCCTCCTTCTATTCCTCAGAGAGAAAGGGTGGAACAAACATGTTTAATAGCAACCACAGTCCCAGACTCCCTCTCTATCGCCTTGTAAACAATGCCGAAGCTCCCACCTAAAAGCGCACGTCAGTCATGCATTCGCCGAGAGCAAGGTCGGTGCATAGCTCACTCCCCAACTCCTCTAAAACCTCAAATTTTGACGCCAAACTCGCTGCCATAGCGACAATTCAATGAATCAAATAAAGCACAACACCTCGATTGGAAGACCGAGTGTAATATTGTAAGGAACGAGGAGTGGTAAGAGGGGAATAGGAAGAAGAGGAAGAAGTAGAAGAAGAAAGCGGCCAAAGAGTAGAAGGCCAGTGAATATGAAGGAAATGGGGGAAGGGAAAGGAAGGGAAGAAGGGAAGGAAGAAGAGAGCAAAGGGTTCGCCAGGAATGAGTGAGTGAGTGAATGTGAGTGGGTGGGAGGATGGGCTTGTTATCAGCTGTGGGAGTTAGACTGCCCAGCTGTGATGCGATGGCGTGTGTGTGTTGTCGCCCTTCGAACGCCGCCGCGCTCGAGCGGGAAGACGCATCTTGTTTTGGTTCCCGTGTTAGGTTTGGCGTGGGGTTGGTGGGTGGTTAGGGCGGCAGGGTTGCTGTGGTAACGGGGGGGCGAGCGAGGTTATCAGAAGGCTGGAACGTGTGCTGATCGGTATGATGTGATGTGATGTGATAAGGGCAATCACTAGAGTCAGCCGAAACATTGTTTGACTTACCGGTAAAAGCCAATTTCGACGTCTTCTTCACTTGCCCTGGCCAAGAAGTACCGGAAAACAGAGGGGGCATATCTCACATTCAGATACGGACACATTCCTTACTACATGCAAGTGCCGGTACAATACTTGTATCTCCTTGATCCCTGTTTTCGGATACTTGATGGCTGGGATGCGTATGGTACTTGTAGGTCCTTACTTGTTACTGGGGACGCATCCTGGCTGGGGGGCACTATCACAGGCCACAGCATTGGACTACATCGATATGGGTGGGGTGATTCACCATAGCACAACGATGGTAACCCCCCGTGCTATGATATATGTAGGGCACTGTACCATACGGTCTGGGATCATCGTACGTCTTGAGATGAGGCATCTATTGTACTTGGTCTCAATTAGAAAAGCTCCGACGACGGGTGGGTGAGAAGGAAAAGGAAAGAAAAATACTCAGAAATTAATGTAAATCAGTACTTTTGCACTCGCCAACTTGGACTGAGAAGAGGGAGAAAGTAGGGAAGGGAAGGTGGCATGAAAACTAAACAAAAACCCAACAATTCCAATGCACCTAAGGAAAAATGAAGCTTGAAATTTAAAATACAAAGTGGGTATCGTGGTAAAAATTTCATGGTCCTGGTCTGGGGAGATAGAGGTTATGGTGGTCATGGAATCATCACACGAGGAGGAAGGACCGAGAGAAAGGGAGGGAAGGAAACGCGCTGGTGGGAGAAAGTAGAAAAGACGAATGAGGATTGAGTGTGATTTGGTAGCGAGCGCAAACCGGTACAACAGTTCATCCCATCCTATATGGAGAAAGCACTATGGCAAGAGTACCCACCCTACCATAGTAGCTAAAGAGTAAAGATAAACGCAAACACGAACCTAAAGTCTACCACTCCGCTATTTGCCAGTTCTGCCCAAAAGAAAGAATGAAGAAAAAGAATGGAAAGAATGGAAAGAATGGAGAAAGGAGGGATATTTTAAAGAGGCCTCCCTAAACCGGCCTAACCTTTTCCCACTAACTTAGATGAATGATCCGAACTCCCGCTTGGCGAAATTGAAAGAAAAGAAAGAAAGGAGGAAAGTAGAAATAGATAACGTTTTCTTTTGGTTTTTTGTATTAAGAGAGAGTAATGAAGAAGAAAAAGGAGATGAGAGGAGGAAAAATAAACGTGTAGGAAGTGCCCCATTTTTGCGAATGGACCGAGTGAATATCCGTATGATAACAGTTTCACGGACAAAAGTGCTATGCATTGGATCAAATACCGGGTATCTCAAAGCAACCCGTCACGGCGATAGACCCCTCCACCTCTACCGCCGCCGCCGCCGCCGCCGCCGCCAATGCCCCTCCCACGCCCCGCCCCCCTCATCCCCCCAGTGCGACCTCTCGGCGAGAAAGTATACACACTGCCACCTCCTCCGCTACCTCCCCCATTTCTCCCCGCTGCTGCTGCCCCTTCTGCACGACTTGCCACTTCAGCAAATGATTCCGTGGTACTTCTATTCCCGTAGGCATATCCAACCGCTGGAACGCCCTGCTGGGCCCCGCTCCCGACAAGCGACCCAGAAGCTTCACGCCCTCCTACTCCTCCTCTTCCTGCGAGCACCTTCTCCACCCTCAACTCGTAAAAATTCCCTTTAGCCTTAAAAGACTTCGACCCAGTCCACACCGTCTGCAGCTTCTTACTATGCCCACCCGGTGCCGGCGTTGTGTCGGGTAATTGCGCATTCCACCCTTGCCGATCATCCGCACGTCCGCCATATCCAGCGGGTGCCTCATCATCTTCGTCGTCACCCCGGATTTCAAAGTACCTTAATTGCCGCGGGAGTTGTGTCCCTGCGGGCGGGGGTGCGGTATCGGCGGAGGTGGAGGCGGAGGCGGAGGAGGCGGGAGGGAGGGATCCATTGGGGAGGACGAAGATGGGTGGGGATTCGGATGGGTCTTTCTCGTTTGGAGAGTAGCGGTTCGCGGCAATTGTGTCGATCCATCGTACGACTCGGAAGTACTTGATGGCGTCGCGGGAGGTGTCCCAATGTAGGGGTGGATCGCTATTCTTATTGTAGTGCCAGCCTCCGGCATGGGGGTCCATTTTGTATATTCTGTTTTTTGTTGATTAAAGGGAGTGAAGTTTAGGCTGCGGTGAAAGGAGGGAATACTGTAGGGGGAGGCTGAAGGGAGAGAGGAAGGGGAAGAGGAAGAGGGGGAGGGATGAACGGAAGAGGAGGAGGTGGTGGTGGTGGTGGCGACGCAGAAGGAGGAGAAGCGACGGTTGTGACGAGGAGAAGAAGGGGGGATAAGAAGAAAGGGATGAGAAGCGAGGGAAAGATAGAAAGGTGGACGAGATTGATTGAGCGCGACGATGACGACGATAAGAGAGTATCTACCCTGGGTTGAGCTCCCCTCCCCTCCCAGCCTAGACTAGCTCTCCATTTCTCTAGACTGGGGTTCGAAACGATTTCTAGCACTTCAATGGTCAATCCTCTTCTCTTAAGCAGCGCTTTTCACCTGCAACGTCTTGTGTCTATGCACAAAGAAGGGAAGAAAGGAAGAAAGAAAGAAAGAAAAGACTTGGTTAACAGGGATTAAAGCTTTGTTTATTGGTGTAGAATTGCCTTGGAAACATTGAATGATAATATTATGATACGAGCACTTGGCCCAATCAATCCAGCACTTGACCCCCCAAGTGGCTTACAGCCTCTCCCTCCCCTCCCCTACCACACTATAATGCGGGCAGCCTCAATTCGCCGTGCCACGGTAATATATGATACTATACCTGTCTGATACCTCCCAAGCATCCACCCTGTCGCATACTGGGAGTTCCGGTACCTGAAGGTACGCCCAAGAAGCACTCTAGCGATTCACCTTATTACCGTAGCTCATCCTATCCTCCCCCCTGGCCCAAAGCCCGTGCCAGGGCCTGGGAGATGCACGGTTAGCTAAACCCCAAACAGCCCCATTCTGCGTCAACCCCACCCGCACAGCCCTTCCTATCATGATATCATATCATGCTTTTTTTTGATTTTGCCAAGGCAGGATGAGTGGCTGGATACGGCGGATCGTTGGCGTCGCGGGATCGACCGCGCGGGTCCCCCACAGGCATACCCACGCGATTCTCACACGAGAAAGTGGGGATGAGGGGGAGGCCTAAGTTGATTTTTTTTAACGGGATTGCTGATGGAATGGGAGGATGGGGGGGTTGCGTGATTGTTTATTGGTGGTTTGGCATAGGAAGTGGAGGTATTTTGGTTGTCAAGTAACTTTTTTTGTGAAGAAAGGGAGTGGTTCATTGGTGGGTCCAGGCACTCAGGGCGGTTGGCCTAACTACTGTTAGGTAGTGTGCGATCAGAGAGCTATCATATAAGTTACACTTGTATCCTATGGGCAGGTGCTCTCGTATCAACTTGTGGGAACAGGAAGGCGGAAGCGATTCAAGTCGGCCACAGTCTATCACCATACCCCCTGAGAAATAGCACAAATGAATTTATTATAGGGATTACTAAAACAAGAAAGAAGCTCCGATAGACACCTTCACATCACGAGAATGGAATGATAGGAGGTGTAATAAGTTATTGTTGGTGAATCACTACCCTTACGCTAGAGATTGACTTGTAACCTGAGCATTCCCATGGAATGTACGGTACAATATCACACTGCAGGTAATACTACAGCATCTAGAACTCTGCTCGAGCACAGCAATAGGGATTCCAAAAGGCATTCCGGTAGAGATATATCCACGATAGCGAGCTGGGAAATCGCCAAATTTTCAGGGAAAGAAAAGGAAAGAAAAAAGGAAAGAAAGAAAAGGCTCAGGCTTCCAGAACCCATCATAACCTTTGCTATGTTCATAAGGCTGCGGCCCCCTCTCTCTCACGACTCCTTTATTTTTTGTTTTCCACGCCGAATCACAAGGCCGACAGTCTGGCCTCAACCTAATATCTGAAGTAATCACGACTAGGACCACAGATCGTGTTCTGTCCCTCACCAGAGACGCCAACCTGTGAGTAGTCGCCTTGAGAGTTGCGAGACGGGAGCTTGATGGCCTAAGCATGCGCAGATTCGAACTATATATTGTACACAAGACTTTCCCCTGCTGCACCTTACAAAGGCGGTATACGGTACTGTAGAACGATAAGTGTGAAGGTTCGTACAATGGGAGCTGGGGTAGACCAATTGAGCCTCATGCTAGGGGGTTGAAGTTGCCTCTCCTTGTAAGGCTTGTGACTTTTTTCTTTTTTATTGGTCTCAGCGGGGGAGCTAGCCTTTTTGTTCAAGACGACCCCTCCCATTTATCCAGAGAGGGAAATTCTAGACGTCTTAGTGTGAGGTTTAAATATTCTGGTTCTTACGGTCGTGTATTTGGATATTCCCCTTGCTTCGTCTCTGCTGGTTCAGGCCGGTGGATTTGAAGTTTGAGCTATAAACATTGCTTCATTAGTTAGAAAGTCCTTACTTCGCCAATTATTTTATTGGCCCAAGTCATGAACGATCTAAGTCTAGTTTACGGGAAAAGCCAATATCGGAAGGTCTTGCAGGTGTGCTATAGTGTGGTGAAAATATATCCTATATTAGCTCTATACAAAAGACAGTACACCTTTTTTGGGGAAAACTCTTGTGTGGAAGGCATACAGCCCACCTTTTTCAGAAAGTGAAGCTTAATAGTTTCCCCCTACTCTCCTCAGCTGATAAAAATGCTATATACTTCCTAGTTCTTGGGAGTTTTGGTTATCCGGCTATGGTATTCTCATCCCCACCAAGTGTATAAGGGAGGATTTGAAGAATATAGTATATTACTATTCGGTGCCGCTTTCACTACACTACTCCCACAAACTTCCGGTAGCTAGGAAATCCCTTTCAAGTTGATGTTACAGGAGGTCAAGTTATGCTAAAGTAAGCTGTAGTATATGCAAAATTAAAACCTTAACCTCTTCCAAGCTCTCTAAATAGCCTATTCCAGGCAGCAGATTGGATCTTTTCATCACAGATATAAATATAAGACACCAAGCACTCAATCATAGTACCCTTTTTTCTTATTATCTACTTGTCAAATCTTAGAAGAAAAATGATATCATAGCTTCATAACTTCCCTCAGGAACTAGTGTGCCTATATACACATAAAGAAATATGTACTCGACTCTTCAAGGCATGCCAAATCCTTCCATAAAAAGCATCCTTTACGAGAAACCCGCACATATTTACCTCCAGGAGGTACAGTCTATCAGTATATATGGAAATAGTGAGCCAATTGCTGCAGAGGGAAGAGTTATGCACAGAATTATACTATAGCGATGAGATATGCTACAAGAATATGAAGAACCATATCAAACAATTTGGAGCAACAATTTGCTCTCAGCTGTTTGTAGGAATATCTGTACTAGTACCGCTCAGTCTATGGGATTTCATAGCTTACGGTATGACAGCCGTGAGCACACGAAGTATCACTTACTTCCAAAACTACATAGAATCCACCACTAAAGATATCCATTGTGGTTTACGAGCTTAGAAAGAGATACACCGCCCTCCTCACTCAAATCCCGAAATCCAGCTTTCAGTAGGATAAGTATTAGTTCCCAAGTTAACATTTCATGAAATGCCTAGCTAGCGCAGTGGTTAATACTCCTGTCGCAATTAGCGGGAGCCCAGGAGTTCGATCCACGCTGAAAATCAGTTATTATTGGACGATCCGTCATGTAGGGCAGGAAAACTGAGAATTCCTCAAATCCTGCTCTATGGGAACTGGGAGATTGGAGAACCTAGCCCTTCGTCAGGAGGGCTGTGGGGTTTATCAATCCTGCTACGAGGTGGTAGAATCCGACTCTGGGCCTTCGGGTTCGCGATCGGCGGGGTAGCAGAAGTGAAGGAAGAAATTTCTTTTTTTTGCTTCAGCACATGAGGTATAGATACTGGTTAGTGCAAGACACAAGGTCCTCTCCGCAATGCTATACTAACTCGGCACTCCAGCATTTGATTGCTTTATTATATATTCCGATCAGATCGCATTTCCCAAGGCCTTAGCACAGTACATAAGTAAGAATGAGATCCAAATACCTCAGCAAAGTTCTTACACCCCTTCCTTGTAGAGTACAGTGCTCAAGAGCAGTCCCTATTAATAACAGAACATCAAGAACCCCCTCGATAACCGCTCCCGGATATACCTCAAGGGCATTGCCAACTCTTATCGCAATCTTTTTACCGAATAGCAGAAGGAGGAGGAGAGGGAGCACTTCCGAGCGGTAGTAATGTTTGGAAGGCTGTGAGCACTTCGCACAAGCTGCCCAACAGAGCACGGAGAAATTAGACATTGGGCCAGTGAATAGGAAGCCAATTTCGAAAAAGAAGAGAGATGTAGGAGTTGTGAGACTCGAACGGATCAGATAGTTCCCACTAAATTAGATAAACTTTGTGCCTCCATCCTGCCTAAAGTTTACCATACCAGAACCTTGTTAGGCTTGCTTCAGAGATGATCACTACCAGTCCGGCCAAGGGAGAGGAATGTCCAAAAATGTTTTGAACCCACACTTGCTTCGAAAAACAGACCTTCCCCCAATTGCAGAGTTAGAGTGGAAACGCTTAAAGGGGGTCTCCCTTGAAGAGTCCGTCTATCTATCTAGCTTCAACTCGGGAGCTGCATACTACATAGTTCAAAGTTGAAAAGCCGAGCGGGGTACCATATGTACATCACCGCGCACCCTATCCGGAGACGGGATACTCGAACTTTTGAGGTATGTAAATATGATAATTTATATATACGGTACTGCGCTCCAGCACAACGTAACGCGCCAAGTGCCACAGGGATATATAATAATAATAATAACGCAAGCGCAGCAGCAGAGTGACAAATCTAGAAAACTCGCGCACTGCACGTACTAGTACTCGAGCACATACTGCACCCACCCCCTTCCCCCCCCCCCCCTCCGGAGGTGCTACGGTGTCGCGCGTTGGGCCTTTCGCATCTGCGGCCGATTATATGGGCGGGGGAAGTAGATGGAGTAGGGCCGAGTGATAGGGAGTGACTTCACACAGGCTCCTCCAATTCCAATGCCTCCCTCGTTCCCCCACATTAGCTTGTTTTGTGGGGAGGGACGACGTGATAGCTCTGTGGATACCCCTACCGCGCTCCGGTCAGGAACATCCCGGCGAGTCAACTGACCCTGTGTCAAACCGTCGAGAAATCTTCACTCTCAAGCAGAAGTGTGAGCAGGATACTATATGTAGATGTTCCCAACGGCACAGTGCTTGTGATGACGATTCGCTAAAGTAGTAGACTATTCGGTAGCATATACACTATAATATTAAAGCTCGGGGTGAACGACCAAAAACTATAAGTACCACAGAAGAAAAAAGGGACGAACGAAGTGATAAGCTAAGTTACAACATAGATAAACTGATCTGAACCCAAGTGAAGATAATCATGCAGCACCCATTACGCCCATACCGCCCCACCAACAACCCAACGAGCCAACCAACTAATCAACCAAACCCTCTTTCGCCGCGCTATGTAATGATGGAAATGAATGACTGTCGTGAAAATGAAATGAAATGAATGAAAGTAACTCCCGCGCCTGCCCCACCCCGAAAGCACAAAGCAAAACGTCTATAAATGGAGAAAAAGAAAGAGTGGAAGAAGGAGGATGTGAGAAATCGACCCTAAAACTAAAAGTGATAATAGAATGAGTGAAAGAAAACGCCCGGAAAATGAATCTATTTGTCTCTTCTTCCCCACCTAACACCGTCGACCATAGCCTAAAAGTACCCTCCGACCTCCAACTTCGTGGGAACAACCGGCGTACAATTCCGTCTAAAACTCAATGTAAGCATCTTTCCCTTTCGGTCCACAGCAACAAGCCTATCACCCTCCGGTGTGAACGCAATCCTCCCCGCACTCTCGGGCGTCTGCTGTCCTTGCATGCGCTCTTTACTATGCAGCGCGGCAAAGGTGGTCAGGTTATTATCGCCCTCGACATGTGTCACAGGGGTGATCCAGACGAGGCCAGACTTGGTTAAGAACGCCGCCGCGTTACCAAGGGGTGCGGCGGCGGAGTGCGTTACTCGAAGGCCAACTTGGCGAATTGGACTGTGGGAGGGGGTCGCGGAGGAGAAGGTTGTGGGTTCGGTAAAGGAGCCACCCCATTCCGCTTCCACGGTGCTTGTTGGGAAGGTGCTGCAGAATATGTGGCGCTTATCAGGGAAGAGAATTGCGTTGGAGAGGGTTTCGGCACCGGGGCCCTGGAAGCAGTTGGTTTTTTGCATCACGTATTGGAGGGGCGGAGGGGCTTACTTCAGTGACCTTCAATGCACCACTAGCAATGAGGCGCGGGTCATCTATTCGCACACGAGAAATGTCCCAGGAGAAAAAGTACCCACATTTTGGTGTCGCGCATGTCAGGTGGTTGCCGTCTTGGGTTAATGAGATTATATGTGGAGCGTCCGGGATCGCGCGGACATCCAGGGGGAGGTGAAGGTCTCTTACTCGTTCACATCGGAGGCCTTGGTATGTCGGTGCGTTCATTTTGTAGATTCGGATCAGGCCTTGGGTTTCATCGCGTATCCTCTTAGACATTCCGACGACTATCTTGTCGCCTCCGATGGCTACGCAAGTATTCTCCCAGCCAGTTGTGGATTCTGTGAAGGTGACTTTACCGTCTTCGATTTCGTGGACTTGGATCTACCGGGAGAAGACAAAGAATTAAAGTCGGTGATTGGCTTACGGGGTTTAGGATGCTTACCTTTTCCTTAGTGATCACCACAATGTACTTGTCCGAAGCAGCTCCTGCCTTGTATGTCCATGGCACCTTCGCTTTTCGCAGACCCTCTGTTGAACCCAGTCTGTAGTGGAATTTCGGCTTTGTCGATGCGCTCTCTCCGGGTGAAGGTGTTGAAAAGACCTGAAAGGAGTGAGGTGACAAGTAGACGGCATATTTAGCATCTGATGATATAAAAGTGCTGAAGCACGACTCCTTGCATTGCACCTTGAAAACAGTTTCAATTGGTTGGCTCTCGTACTCTATTGAAGAGTTTGCTGCTGTAGGAACGGGTTCAACGCCGCAGTATACTGGGTGTAACGCCGGAAGACAATATTTGGAGGGGTATTGGTTCGGCAACAAGGCACGACCATGCATCCTAAAGTAATCCATCTTCTCATCCCGCATTTCCAACGCTGATTGTGACCTGACAGGCTGCGCCGGTTGGCCAGGAAGCACAGGCTCGGGTGCGTCCTCGGCAAGAACGGTCTCTCTATCGATACATGGGAGAGGCTTATTCAGTTGCAGACTATGGAAACGTCTTGAATCACGACTAATGAATGGCCCAGGTCTTCGCGAGAAAAATTTGCTTGCGCGGGACTGGCGCTTGAGCGAACTTGCTTCCGTCATACCTGATGGTGTTCGCGATAAGGAAGGTTCAGGGTAAATGGAGGTGGGCGATTGAGGCGGTGGCTCAACTATGGCCTGGCTGTAAACGGATATCCGTCGAAAGTTCATGGGTTGTGATTTTTCGGAATCTGAGGTATCTTGATCTTCGCCCTCCTCTGGCATTTGCAGTAGTAAGGTCGAGCGATCGTCTTCGATGTCGAAAGATTGGATAGGGAGCTCAAAGTCCACTTTCCCCACATTAGCCTCAGAGGGGAAGTGCTCGTCGTAAAGTTCAGGCTCCTCAAACACGGCGTCGGCAAATAATTGGTCAAGGCCATTAAAGCGCAAGGTGGTGTCCAGGTTTGGCGTAACAGCTTCATGAGGCGTGACAGGTGCAGGGTAGGCAGTATGAGGTGTCAGATTTGGCGGAGTCAAAGAGGGAAGTACAGGGGATTCTATTGGCGAGTCATCTCGGGGTACTGGGCTCAACAGAGTGTGGCAAGTGCTTTCTGTTGGTGATGAGAAAGACTTGCATGTTGTTGAATCGTTGGGGCTGAGCAGTGTCTCAATAGGGCTGAGTGCTGATTCACAAGTAGGAGTTGATGTTCTGCTAACGTTTGTATCGCAGGTTGGTGCCTGACTAGATAGAGTTGGTACTTGGCTGTGTCGGCTACTGGGTATGCTCGTCGAAGTGGCAAATCTAATTCCTTCATCCCATGGTGCTAGGTGCAGAACCTCATCGATAGTTTGTGATATCCGGCTTGGCGATCGTGCGGCCCGTATTCCTTGGAGTCGCCGTTGCATGGATTCCAGAGCACCCTTATAGAGGAACGACCTCTTCTCGCAACGATCCATGGCATCCCGTTTCTCCCTTTTCAGCTCTTCTATCCTTAATGATTCATCTTCACCTGTGGGGGGTAGGATCCCGGCTTGTGACATATTCTCAATATCAAGATCTAAGCTTCGCATTCTGTTATAATACTCCTTCTCATTACAACCGGCGGCGGTTGAAATAATGATTTCGAACTATAAATTGAACCGTGAGCCACGTTTTCAGCTTGAAACATTCAGGGAAGAACACTCACGGCCTTGTTTCGAAACTCTTTCTTATCCGAGGTTTGGATAAGTTTCAGCGCTAACGATTTAGCATCCTCCACAATCTCGTCACATTCCGGGAACGCCATAACCAGCTGACACGTCAGATCGAGTAGCCCAGACACTAGTAATCTAGTTTCAAGGCTCGGGAGATCGTCTGTTTCACTCTGCGCAGTGCCCTCCTCGTCATCGCTGCTAGACTCCTCTGATGGAGCAAATTCCCTCAGACCAAGCTCTATTTTATCAACAATAGATTTAGCTATTTCTATTGCTAAACTGCTAGCATACTGTGAAGCGCGCCCAATGCTGCTATATTGAGCCTGGTGGTGGAGAGAAATTGCCCCTGCAGTCCCCTCGTAGAGATGACGCACGTCTTTGTGCCATCCCGAAGGTGGGGCCGTGATTCTGGCCCATATCTTATCAAGCGCTGTTGGTGTTGTCGCACCTTCAAGTTGGTTCTTGACGTGAAGTTAGCGAAAACGAACGAACAGGGCCAAAAACTGGATAACCCACAATGAAACCGGCTGCGAAAAGGAAATGAATAGCCTGAGAGTTCATCTCTGTGAATTTCGGAAGCTCGCTAGGCATGCACCGAATGAGGTCGCATGCATAACGAACGAGAAATTCAACATCTCCATTGCTAACCCTCTCACCGTAATCCTCCATGTACTTTGCCAGGTTGTCACTGTCCCTCTCGGAAATATCTTTTAATAACTTTGCGTGGGCACTATTGTCGAGTTTTCCTATCCTTAATTGATACAAAAGTGATAGGGCCGAAACCAGCGTTCTGAGTTGCAGTTCTCTCGAAGGTGAAACGCCGTCCTTGTCCTTCCTCACCATTCTCCCAGCTAAAACCTCCGCTATCCTCAACACTAAATCGATTTCGAGAAAAACGTCGGCCGGGAGGGGCTGGCTCAGTGAGTGATAGGTCGCCTGAAGGTCCAGAACAACTTTGAGGAAAAACACCGAATTATATGCAAAAGCCTTTTGCATCCGATTCAAAGCATTCTTAACAACACCGTTTATCCCAGGGAGCAGCCATAGCATTTCCTTTGCTGTCACGAACAGGTCGAGTTGCGCTAAATCCGACCCCGCACCATCTTCCCTCAAAACGTTGCCGTTGAACTCGTCGTCGCTTGCGTACATCTCAATAGGACCACCATCCTCACTCGCTGGGGGAACAGCGATAGTGAGAAACATGGTACCGGACATCATAATTGCAGTCCACCAACATCCAAGCGTCGGAGCAAATGTGTTCGAAAGAGAGTATAGAATGAATGGGATGTGGGTGTGAAGTGACTTAAATTATTAACAAACCAACACTATTGTACGACCAGCCATGCTCCGTTTTTGCACACATCGCTCCATCCGATTGTCATCGGATGTGTGGGAGGTTGTCGGGCAAGTAGTAAGGCTATTGTCCATGTCTTTCCCATGCGGCGGCGTCAAAGATAGCCTGCATACCGTACGAATACAAAGGAGTTTTTTTTGGCTTAGACCAGGGGCATAAGCCCCAAGTGTCCGTATCCTCAGGGTGATGTGATGGCATCACTAAATTCTCCCCACACTTGCACTATACTGGTACTCGAGTGCAGCAGGGGGTGGTGAGTGCTATCATTGGGGGGGGGGGGGGTCGCGGCGAAAAGGGCACCGGTACTTGTAAGCCGAGAAAGAAGAGACCCGCAAACCACGATCACAGTTGGTGGAGCGCAACCCGCACCTTCCACAAGACACCAAGGCACCCCCCATTCCTCTGCCACCCACCCATCTGCAGGCTGTACGCAAGGAAGAGGTACGGACAGGGAAGCTCCGCCGACACATCCGGATGTTCTGCCCGATTATTGACGAATGCGACTGCGAACTTTGAACGGGACTAATCGCAAGGATAGTAGAGTAAAAAAAGCTTGTGAAAAGTCATCAATTCAATAAATTTATCCTAGGTGAACCCAACCATGAAAAAGTCAGATGTGAGAAGTGAGCGCGGTTAACATCACCAAAAGAGCATCTGCCTTTTGTTCTTGGGGCGTTTCAGAGCACGACAAGAGACAGCGGTTGAGACGCAGTGTGACGATGTTTTGGTGCTTTGACAAGGCAGATGATCCTAAGCCGGGACTCCCCGTGACGATGATAAAAATTCCTCAGAGAATGCATTTACCCATACGAGTGCCGTGCCGTGGCTTTCTAGGGACTCTTATCATCGGCGCTTTTTTTACTCGATGCTCACCCCATTATCAGAGCGCCGTGGTTTGACCAATACAGGACATCATCCTCCAAAAGATACTCAATTTTGACCGAATTTCCTTGCAGCACGCTTTATGCTGCTGTATTACATCAGTGCTAGCAGTACGGTAAACCACTGTTCGTCTGGCTTTGAACTCTATCAGAGGAAGGGTGTCGGTCGGTTAGCTCCAGCTCCTCCAACAGAGCTTCCTAGGGAGATATGTCTCTTCCTACAAACTGCCGTGGCGAGATGACCGCCATTCAGTCGCACGTATCAGAGGCACCTGCGGAGACTGGACTCCATACTGCTTGTATCGGTACGCTCTATCGTGAAAAATAAATAACTAACGAGCTCACCAATTGAGAAAAGAGTGGGCACGGCTCGGGGGCCCTGAAGCCCTGAAACAACTAATTAAGCGACCGAAGACAAGTGCTGTTTTGCCGTTTGGATGCCACTCGATCAACGTTATATAGCTGCATATATAGTTGCATACGGTGCCGAAGTGTACCGTGCCGGGATCTCACGGTATCTTTACTGACGTGAGTAGTGTTCGTGTGGTGTTGAGGTCCGAGTCCGATGAGATTACTGGACATTACTAACCCAAGACCGGATTGAACACCGATGTCCAAACGTCGTTAAATATAAACCAGCACCAAAAGCTTAGACTACCAGTAGCATGCACGAGCAAAGTATCTTCTTACTGGCGGAACCAGGAACCCACATTGAGGTTTGCAGGACCCCGGGGAATTTGTGGCTGGAGTTGGGGGGGAGGATAATCTTCCGGTAGTGTCCGTTTTTAGCTCAAGATGAGCCAACGGTATGAGCGTCATCGGCAATCCTGGAGGATAGCTGGGAAGGGTTATAATAAAGTATGGTGCAGGAAGGTGAGAAGGGCTACCGTAGCTTGTCGCTCTTGTTGACGCCTACTCGAGTACTCGTATCATACACAACTCACCAATCGCCCAACCAACCGCTCAATAAATTATCTTAGAACCCCAGATGATCTATAAAAGTTGTGGATTTGTGTTGTGGCTTTCGTGTGAGAATTAATTCTGATGATCATGTGAGCAGAGGTGTCGAACTCACCATTCCCACCTCCTGGCACCGTACCGTAAAATCCCTTGAAAGTCTGCCACCGGAGATCTCCACGGAATCGCTGTTCAGTACGGTACCAAGCTATAATAGGCATACGGGTGAAGAAAATACGGTACTCGTAGTGAGATAGTGCTCGAGTAGAATTCCCCACCAAAAAACAGGGGTACTCAGAATAATCATCAACCGCCCAAAAATATACAAAATCCGAGACATTGCGTTGATGGCTTCAATCATCTCTGGGAACTACCAACATAGATTTTAGAAAGTTATTGTTAAAGGAAAGCCTGGTAACTGCTGGACCTAAAGTTACCTCCAACAACAACACCGCCTAGGAGGCACTTTCCAGTGCACCAAGAGAAAGATTTTCAAGCCCGTCCTACTCATGACTAGTGGAGCAGAAACAATATCTATATTCCCAAAACAAGGAGAGGCGAAGTGGGGGGGGGCCATAGGACCAGTGTATGAAATTATTTTTACCCCAATGCCAAACTCCAAGTCGATATCAATGTGTGAAAACTCTATACTTTGGTGTGTAATCGGCCCCGTCCCACTATTTTCTTCATGGGCTTAGAAAATCGGGTTAACAAAGTAACGAATACCAATGAATGAGATCCAGCAAGCTCAGCCTCCCCAGCCTATCCCGCCCAGGGAACACTTCTGCTTCTCGGGGAGTTTTGTCCTGGATTGCGAAGTGCCTGGCAGCCGATGGTTGATTCCAAGGGATTTCACGGTACCGTACGGTACTGCGCAGCACACGCTGCCGCCGCTCTGAGTTGCAAACATACAGTGCCAGACAGGGTCTGGGGTTTGCAAAAGTGTGATACCAAAATCAGTGCAGACGATATCTAATCCCTGCTTGGGACACATTTAGACCTCCAACCTCCTCTTGCAGCGCTCTACCGGTACTCTTGGTCTCGTCTTCTACATACCGGTATCGTATCTCTCTACACTGCCACAGAGAACCAAAGGAAACCCCTGAAAGCACCGTAAAGAAAATGGGGCAAGGCACAGACGGGGTCAGAAAAAAGGTCTAAAGGACTCAGAAGTGATCACTACCAATTTTAATGTACCCGTACCGCGGACGATTAAGAGGGAGGGGGAGTAAATTTATCCCTTTGTCACAAATAAGGTACTGAATCCAGAATCACACGTGGTTGAGGCTGGTGTCGAAGATTGCGGGGGGACTTCTAGAAGGTGGCTTATGAGGTGCTTTCCTAACTTTCAATCATGAGGGAAAACGGAATACCGGTACTATGATAGTAAGGACGTGCTCCTCTCGAGGGTGATTATTAAGAGCCCTTGTATTCGAGTACCGGTACAGTGGAAGCTAGGCAGGGTATGGATTGGGAGATTCTTATCCCCCGCCTGATCCCAGATCCCCGTGTCTTTGAATAAGTATGATAACTGGAGAGAACGAAATACAATAGGGCAGGGTTATAATATTGCGTGCAGAAGGATGCTTGATACCCAAGTTCTTGAACATGAGGAAATATGGAAATGCGAGCTTGAGAAATCAGATTCTTCTGACGGAAGGGATATGGCTGCATGCTAAAAAATCCCAGGGTCCGAAGGGTGACTGCTTGACACCTTATTCTGCGCCTTGAGGGAAAAGGATCAACAGCACGGGCAACAGAAATAAAGTTAATTAGCCAAAACCGGTCATTTCTATTTATGTCCTCAGCCCATTATCCTCAAAAAGGAAAATTAATAATCTTGCTGTTGCCTCGTCACTTTCATATCACGTGATCAATTGCCATCACGGTTGGTAAACAGAAACACACAGACCACAGCTCAAGCACGATAGCCACATCATCCTACGCACGCAAAGCTATCAGTTTTTTCGCTTCTCCAACAAGTTGACCTCTTCCACCTGTTTGCACCCATCGCAAATTTACATCCGCTTTGCTGGTGCTTCAAAGAGTTATCCCTTTTGCCTCTTGATCTGATTCGCTATGGCTCAGCAAGCGTACGGATCTCCCCTCTTTTTTTCTTCCTTTAAAACGGCCCTTGAACAAAGAGCCTCACAGCTCCACGAGATTGACTTTTTTATAGCAGTGTAAACGTGAACGACCCTGGGCTGATTACGCTTGTAAATAAGCTACAAGATGTGTTCGCAACAGTAGGAGTATGTTTATCCCTCTGTTCTTCCTCGCTCTTGTTCTAGGGAGGAGCTTACATCCGTGCTCAGGTACAAAATCCTATCGATCTACCTCAAATAGTTGTAGTCGGATCTCAGTCCAGCGGAAAAAGCTCTGTGCTGGAGAATATCGTCGGCAGAGACTTGTGAGTTGCGAAGATCCTGCTCGTTGTTATTGCCGGAAACAATGTTAATAATTTTTAGTCTCCCGAGAGGTACCGGTATTGTCACCAGACGACCTCTTGTAAGGCACATATCTACCCTATGGTTTTCAAGAATTGGCTAAACAATCCTAGGTTCTTCAACTCGTCAATCGCCCTGCACCAGCTAGAGCAAATGGCGCTTCGAAGGAGGAAGCCGAGATGAAGTCTGGTGATTCTGCTGCTAATCTTGATGAGTGGGGAGAATTCCTTCACATCCCCGGCCAGAAGTTCTATGATTTCAACAAAATACGAGAAGAAATTGTAAAAGAGACCGATGCAAAGACCGGCCGGAATCAAGGGATATCTCCTCTGCCTATCGGTCTCAGGATCTATTCACCCAACGTTTTAACCTTGACCTTGGTGGATCTTCCGGGCATGACAAGAGTTCCTGTTGGGGATCAACCGAAAGATATCGAGAGGCAGATTAAGGACATGATTCTCAAACAAATCTCTAAGAACAACGCTATCATTCTTGCAGTTACGGCAGCCAATACCGATTTGGCCAACTCTGATGGCCTCAAGATGGCAAGAGAAGTTGATCCAGAGGGTGGGCGAGGTCTCCCTAAAATATGGCGGGGAATCTTACTGATTGTGGAGCAATAGGCCAGCGAACAATTGGTGTCTTGACGAAAATCGATTTGATGGACCAAGGAACCGATGTTGTTGACATTCTTGCTGGCAGAATTATTCCTCTGCGGTTGGGTTACGTACCCGTTGTCAATCGTGGTCAGCGTGACATTGACTCCAAAAAGGCAATCTCCGCAGCGCTGGAGCATGAGAGGCAGTTCTTTGAAGAGCACCGTGCCTACAGAAATAAGCATGCCTATTGCGGAACACCGTATCTGGCGAGGAAGTTGAATATGGTAAACAGTACCTTACCGCTTGCTTGCTTCGTTTGCTAACTGGGAGTTCTATTATGTAGATCCTAATGATGCACATCAAACAAACCTTACCAGAGATTAAAGCCCGTATCTCCTCGTCTCTTCAGAAGTATTCTGCTGAGCTCTCCTCGCTTGGTGACTCTTTGCTCGGGAACAGTGCCAATATCATTCTTAACATTATTACCGAGTTTTGCAATGAATATCGGACGGTTTTGGAGGGCAATAACCAGGAACTTTCTAGCATTGAACTATCTGGTGGCGCACGTATCAGCTTTGTTTTCCACGAGCTGTATGCGAATGGCGTGAAAGCGGTAGACCCCTTTGACCAGGTCAAGGATATTGATATTAGAACCATTCTTTACAATTCTTCCGGCTCGTCGCCAGCCTTGTTCGTGGGAACAACTGCCTTTGAGCTCATCGTGAAGCAACAAATCAAGAGACTGGAAGATCCTAGCTTAAAGTGTGTCAGTCTAGTGTATGATGAACTAGTACGAATCCTGACGCAGCTACTTCAGAAGCAGGTCAGTGCTCTACCATGCCCTTTCGACACCTTTTTGTGTGATGACTTATATTCTGATATTTTTCAACTTTCTTCAATAGCTCTTCCGACGTTATCCAAGTCTCAAGGAGAAGTTTCATCAAGTCGTTATTACATTCTTCAAGAAGGCAATTTCCCCAACGAATAAGTTGGTCACCGACTTAGTCGCTATGGAGGCTTGTTATATTAATACCGGACATCCGGATTTCCTCAACGGCCATAGGGTAATTATTGAACCTTTGTCTAGCATTGCTCTAGGTTTTCCGACTGACCGTATATTACGTTACAGGCGATGGCCATCGTGAACGACAGGCATAATGCTGCCAAGCCTGTCCAAGTTGATCCCAAAACTGGAAAGCCACTCCCGGGCGGAAGAGATTCCCCCAACCCCCAGTCTTTGGACTCCACACCTGAGGGATTCTTCCAAAGCTTTTTCGCCAGCAAGAATAAGAAGAAGATGGCCGCCATGGAACCTCCTCCAGCCACCTTGAAGGCATCTGGCACGCTCTCCGAGAGAGAAGGAATTGAGGTTGAGGTTATTAGTAAGTTTGTATATACCCAACTTTCAGAATGATTTCCTGACCATCGTTTAGAACTACTGATTAGTTCCTATTACAACATCGTGAGGAGAACTATGATCGACATGGTCCCGAAAGCCATTATGCTTAATCTTGTCCAGTAAGCTTCTGATGCTTCTACTTAAAAATCGTGACGTGTGCTTATTTATACTAATTGCACATCATCCATAGGTTGACTAAGGAAGAAATGCAACGCGAGCTGCTTGAAAACCTCTATAAGTCTGATGAGCTTGACGCCCTCCTCAAAGAGAGTGATTATACTATTCGGCGAAGAAAGGAGTGTCAACAGATGGTCGAATCTCTTTCGAGGGCTTCGGAGATTGTAAACACTGTTGGTTAATGGCCCCTGCGGGGTTATGGGTTTGCATCCTGTTACCTGATAGATTACTGGGCCTGCTTTTTATGTGTGAATGAGAAAGGATGTGCATTGCCAATGACTGCTAGGTGGATAAATTAAAGAATGGGAGTTGGGGGAGATTTTCAGGATTTCGTGGAATATTGTAGACTTCTGTGGTTCGCTATTTCGCACTCTTTTCACTCTAATTCCTAGCGAGATTTCCCAGGTTCGCAGAAAATGATAACATTTTATGATACCCCAAGCTCCTTTTCCTTCAATGTCTTATTCCTATTGTGTCAAGTTTTGGGGATCCCTTCGTTGTTACCCAGGTAGGCTTGGGGCGCACTTGCTCAATTTTTTAGTCGTCTTCACGAAAGCTTGGAGGTTGTAGGATATTTTAGCTCTGGGTCTAAGGTTACGTGCAAGTTTTTAATCCGGGTATAGTACTGTAAAGCTCACAATATTATTATGGTACTTGGGGTAATTCTGATGTGATCTTGCTTGTTGGTCCTAATCTGTTGCAACCTGGGGATTGAAAGATGGGGCGAGCCGATCGCGTTGATCTTACTTATCCCATGTCGTTTAAGAAAAAGCTTAAATCAACCCAGCTTACCCTCTTGTTCCACCAGATATGATGCCAGTACCCCTGTGTATTGCCCCGCTCCTTCGTTTCACCTTGCTTGTGTACCTGTGAGTAGCACGGCGCAAAACATAGAACCAATAACTGAAAGTAAATTGACAACGATTTCACGATAGCCTGTCTATGATGGGGCATCTCGCAGTTCTAGCTACCTGGTTTGAATCTCTCTTGCTGATGCCATGGACTGGATTGAGCGTTGACTGTGTTTGATAGCTCGCTGAACCAATGGGCGCTTGACTTTGAAGGCAACGCAGAACGTATCATTGAAAGTATTCGTATCGCGAAGGAGGCCGGAGCCTCTTTGAGGGTTGGGCCAGAACTCGAGATAACGTAAGTTCGAGCTCCTCTTGCAAGCTTGGGAATGAAGTCTGATTCTTGTCGACGTTGGCGGCGACAGTGGATATGGCTGTCTCGATCACTTCTTAGAAGGTAATAGTCATCCTACTCCCCCCAATCCTCAAGTAAACAGAACTCTAACCCGGAATATCATAACAGGTGACACATACCTCCACTCCTGGGAAATGCTCGCAAGGATCATCACACACGAGGATTGTCAAGACATCCTCCTTGACATCGGGATGCCAATTGGGCACAAGAACGTCCGCTATAATTGTCGCGTCATTGTCCACAATAAGAGGATCCTGCTCATCCGTCCAAAGATACATCTTGCCAACGATGGAAACTACCGTGAGATGAGGTATTTTACTGGATGGGGGAGGACAAAGTATGTTGAAGAGTATTACTTGCCCAGGATTATCATGACTATTACGGGTCAGAGAAAGGTGCCCTTTGGTGATGCGGTGATATCTACGTTAGACACGTGCATTGCGCCGGAAACCTGTGAGGAGTTGTTTACCCCGAATAGGTTAGTTTTTTGTGGAGGAGGGGGCATGGAAGGGGGGAGTTGCTGATAGATGAACAGCCCACATATCGGGATGTCGCTGGATGGGGTTGAAATTATGACGAATTCTAGCGGGAGTCATCATGAGTTGCGGAAGCTACAGACTAGGATAGAGCTTATGACCGAGGCCACCATGAAAGTACGTGTTCTTGCTCCTCTTGAGGGCCCCGTTGGTACACACTGACCTGTGGTAGTGCGGCGGTATATACTTGTATGCCAATCAACAGGGATGTGACGGAGATAGGCTTTACTACGATGGAAGTGCCATGATTGGGATTAATGGTAAAATTGTTGCCCAAGGCACGCAATTCTCTCTTAAAGACGTTGTGAGTATATCAAACCAATTGCCTTATCATGCAAGGGCACTAATGAAACCAATAAATAGGAAGTCATCACAGCAACCGTGGACCTTGAAGAAGTCCGCAGCTTCCGCTTTGCGCCATCCAGAGGCGTACAAGCTGTGCAGAACACCCCCTACCAACGTATCGAAGCAGACATCAGTATCTCCGCTCCTAGCGACAAAGTAGACATTTCTTTGAAACCTACACCAACCATCGACGTTCGATATCACACCCCTGAAGAGGAGATTGCTCTTGGGCCTGCTTGTTGGCTTTGGGACTACCTACGTAGATGCGGTGGTGTCTCCGGGTACTTTTTACCGTTGAGTGGTGGTATTGATAGTTGCGCCACTGCTACTATTGTTCATTCAATGTGTAGCCTTGTTATTGAGGCTTGTGAGAATGGCGGTGTGTTTTTCCCTCGGCGTTGGGAGTACTTAAGGCTGATTCAAGTCATCGTGGCTAGAGGAGCAAGTAATCAAAGATGCACGAAAGGTGTGCGGAGAACCGGAGGAATCTACTTGGGTTCCGGGGACGCCGCAGGAGCTCGCTGGGAGGATATTCCACACATCCTTCATGGGTACCAAGAATTCTAGCGTAGAAACTCGTGCGCGGGCTAAGGATCTCGCGGAAGCTATCGGGGCATACCACGTTGATCTGAATATGGACTCCTTAGTAAAGGCAGTTACTGATCTGTTTGGATTTGTTACCGGAAAGAGGCCTCAGTTCCGGGTTCATGGTGGTACAAAGACCGAGAATCTTGCTCTGCAAAATATTCAGGTCTGTGCCCGTCCAAAATGAGAGCTGAGGCGAGTGATTGCTGATGAAGGGCAACAGGCACGATTGAGAATGGTCCTAGCGTACTTGTTCGCTCAACTACTTCCCTGGTGCCGCGGAAGACAAGGCGGTTTACTGGTTCTTGGAAGTGCGAACGTCGATGAATGGTGCCTCTTGTAAAATAATCCCGAACGTGAATATCAACTAATGCAGCTACTGCATAGTCTCCGCGGTTACATGACTAAATACGACTGCTCAAGCGCAGACATTAACCCCATCGGCGGTATATCCAAGACCGATCTAAAGCGCTTCATATCCTACGCCACAACCAAGTTCAATCTGCCGATCCTACACTCCTTCCTCACTGCTGTCCCAACAGCCGAGCTCGAGCCCATAACAAGCACTTACGTGCAATCCGATGAGGCAGACATGGGTTTTACGTACGATGAGCTCTCCATCTTGGGCCGGTTGCGCAAGAGCCACAAACTCGGACCCTGGAGCGTGTTCAACAAGCTCCTACACGAGTGGGGAGACAGGATGAGCCCTCGAGCTATCGCTACCAAGACCCGGAATTTCTTTTACTATTACGCGATCAATAGACATAAGATGACAGTCCTGACGCCTGCATACCATGCCGAGCAATACAGCCCTGATGATAATCGGTTTGATCTCCGGCCCTTTTTGTACCCACCCTTCTCATGGCCATTTGGGAAGATTGAAGAGAGAGTTGCTGCCATCAATGCCAGGGAGAAGGTAGACTAGAGAGCGACGTAGGAGCGGCAGGAAGCCGAGGCTGGACGATGTACTGAAGGCGGAAAGTTGGCGCATGTTGCTTATATTATAGTTGCCGGTTTCATTGCGAGATACCACTCGGGGTGCCACTGCTATAGCTTCTGGCCCTCTGCGCCTAGCATAATTCTAACAACAAGCTATCAAGCGGGAGTCTTTAAAGTCTCTAGCGATCTCCCCATTCGTCTCTATTGCAGATCTCTCTTAATCTCCCAACCTCCTATCCCATCCCCGAAACCAAGTGACCAAAATATTTTTTGTTGTTCTGCACGGAGCCCTCGCTAACGTCCCACCCTCCACATACATCAAAGCCTGACACTACCCATCCCCGAATCTCCCCGATCTGATACTACCCGCTCGCACTAACCAAGTTAAGAGCCTCGGTAATTAAAGCTAAAGATTAATATGCTTGCGCAGATACCCGATACCGCACTAACTAGCATAGGAGAACGGTCTGCTGACAAGTTCCTTCGTAGAGCGGAATATGTTATGTAATGTAAACTGGATCGTGCTAAGTGCCAAGGAGGAGTGGCCGAGGTTAGATGAAATATAGCCAGAGCGAGTGGGTACCTGAGGAAGAAAGCGGAGTAAAAGAGCGTGATAATTAGACTTCGAAGGAACGATACTTGCAATCCAGTGAATACCGCCAATTCACCCCTCTTCATACTGCAGGATATTACCTTAGTTCTTCCTCTATTACGCCCAATCTACCCCTAACCAAACCTGATCCTCCACTGCGAACCGTGTCCGCGAGTGCCTTACCAGTCCCATGCACCTCCCCCGCTACTTTATATATTAGCAAGCTAAATTTCCTTTGGGATCAATGATCGTTTGGGCTTATTGGCTCGTTTACAGATATCGTGCTTACTTGGACCTCGAGCCACTCTAGGCACCAAGAAGAGGCCTGCGCCAGCCCAGAGCATTGACACATATTGACAAGCATGAATCCCAGCTTAGAATCTACACAAGGAGAAGAAAATGGGTCAAAGCACAGAATGGCCCTATTCTACTGGCGATCTGGAAAGCAGAGGGTGGGCATCATGAGGCAGGAAGGGACTTTTGGGAGAGCCAAATTCTGGACAATGGGAAGTTGCTTTATGATCTCTTGGTTTGCAGGCCTCAAGACTTTGGGGTGGGATGCTTGGACTGATTTGGGAAAGGGAGGAGATGAGGAACCCCTTAGGTTATCGCTCGGAGGTAGCTGCCCTTTTATTGGTATTATATATCATACCTATCAGATTACACCCTGTTGAGGTTAGATTCCGCTGATTAATCATGGTCTTACCAATAAATGGATACACTACGGGTAGATTTGGAAGGTGCGAAGTCCGCATGTCTCTTCTGTTCAAGGGATAACACACTCCAACCACCACCACCACTCTGCTAACTCTAGAGAACATCTCTTCATCCCATTTCACCTCTGAAAGGGTCCAGCAGTCTGTTCCAACAGCAGTGCACCTCTTGCTTTAGACGTAAATAGCTATCACCATTCGACCCCATTAACTTACCCAACACTGCCGGCCGCTAGGAAATAGCCATAACAAGAGTACGAGTGCCGTATTAGAGTCATGCTTGTTTCCGCGTAGGGGTTGTCGCAGAGCGGGTTAATCAGAACATTACACACACTACCGAAACCCAACCTTACCCAACTATGAGCTCAAGAGTAGCGAACTGCGCTTCGCCCCAAACGACAAAATATCGGTTACTCGAGTACGAGTAGTCTATAGACTAGTTAGTATCCAGCTCTGGGAGGGGGCAGCCATCCCAACACCCAACAATGTACTGGTACAGCGAATTTACTATGATACACTACCACCGTTAACTCGTCCCCTTCCTCCTTCCCTGAACCTCTCCTCTCCTCTCCTCCCCTCCTCACCACACCGCCCACCACCCTCCCCGCCAAATCAAGCAGGATGTTACACCCAATGACTTCCTCCGCCCCACTCTCCCCCCCTCTCCCCCGCGGAAGCCAACCAGCCTCCTACCGTATTATACCATCACACAACGTTAGCAAACCAACAGATCTTTCCCCCACCTTACCACTTCCGCCTAAGCTTCTGTTCACCCCTCAAACTCTATTATCATAGGTGTCTACTGTGCAATCCCATTCCTTAGTAGAACAAACCCCCCCCACCGCCTCAGTCGTCCTTATTCCCGTAACATTAATCCCAAAATTACCAGAGAAGCCCGGGAGTATCGTATTCCGAAAGGAATTTTTTTTTTTATAAACCCCCCCCCGTCTTCCATCCCTTACCTCCTCCCCCCGCTCTCTCCTCCTCCCACTCCCACGACGAGGTAAACAAGAACCTTAATAAAAATATCATACCCGGGCGTAAATCCCTCGGAAAAGAGAATGAATGAAAGAAAGAAAGCCCAATCGCAACGATTTTCGCGGACGCCAGTACTACCACATTATGGTTTATCATGATACAGTAAACAGCCCAAAGCACGGTTGCGTTGCGTTAGGCTCTCGAGTGACCGCCATGGCACGGACCAAGACACAGGTATGATAATAGCTTCGAAGAAACCTCGGGAAATACAACAAGCATCTGAAAATACTCGTATCATACCGAACACAACAGTACCCGATTATTATTATTTTCCCCCAGACGGTTATCCGGAAAAATCCAGGTGTCCCCCCCCTCCTCCCCGCAAGCAAAGTATGATTACATATATCGTACCCCAATCCCAGTTAGTTAGTTCGGCGGAAAAAAAAATGAGACCCCGGAATATCATATCACACCTTGGGTCGGCCTATTTTTAATTCCTAATTCCTAATTTCTTTTTTTCCCATTTCTTTCTTCAAGAAAACTCGTTAAAGTCCCCCCTACCAAAAAAAAAAAGGGAGGCGCTGCAATTTTTGAGCAGGGTTTTTGTATATAACAATATCTCTCTCCTTCACACACTGAAATCATACGTATAATAGGTATTGGCGTCAGGTAGTCCATATCTGATGGCGAGTGATGGCCTATGACCACACTTCTGCGTCTATTTCCTCCCTGGCCTTGATGGCTTTATGGGGCCTATCGTGAGCAGGTGGGGGACGACAAAGTACTGCACGAGTGTGCGGTGTAATGGTCTCGGTGTGGTATGGGATCAATGCCAATTTTTGAAGATGATATCTGCGCGCTGGATTTGCGTATGCGCGAGGAGGACCTTGTCAAGGTTGAGCATTCCTGTCAGATGCTTGGATGGATCGTACAGATCGAACCCGCTTATTTATTTGGAGTGCTGGTATATAGGAGAAAACCCGACTTGCGAACTCCTAGCACGGTCGTGGAAAATAATGCTCAATCGTGGGCCTAGGGGATCATTCCCCAGAAAATGTTACAATCGTACAACGGCAGGAATAGTGCTGGGTCTTTAGGTATTACTTGAGGGGTTTTAGGAGGCACTCAGTGATCCTATCAAACTCATCTCGCCCCATTACCCCCAAAAGCTCTTTACCAATGGGCAATTGTCGAAACTTTTCAGACTTGGTAGGTCAATCAAGCACTTATGATACACAACACCCCACAAAGCAATAATACCAGCCCCGCAGCAGAGCTACAATTTCCTCTCCGCCAACTTTCTCTCAACAACTCCCTCCACGATCCTCTCCAGCAAGCCGCCCCTTCTTTCTCCATCCCCGGCACCCAAGTACGCAAGAACCTGCTTCTACAATCCCCGAAGCACCGCATTAGCCAACACTCATCCACCCCCATAAGAAAGTGATTGCAAACCTCAATATACTTCCCCGTGATGTCAACCTCAACATTAACCTCTTCGCCAACTTGCTTCCCAGCAGTGATGATCTTCTCCTGGGTATACTCAACCAACATAACCTCCCACCACCCCTGATCCTCTCCCTCCTCACTCCCACCAACAGCGATAACCGTCAAACTCGCCCCATCAATCGTAACATACCCCTTCTCAACAACGTACTTCATAACCTCCCTATCCCTGGGCCTAAACCTAAACACAACCGAGCTCCCATCGGACCTTCTATCAATGATGCTGGCGACGGTGTCAACATGTCCCTGGACAAAGTGCCCACCGAAACGTACGTCGCCGCTGACGGCACGTTCGAGATTGACTTGCGCCGGGCTGGAAGATGAGGGGAGGGATTGGGGGAATGTAGTGCGTCGGAGAGTTTCCGGAGAGAGGTCAACCGTGAAGGTATCCTTAGTGAAGGAGGTTATTGTCAGGCAGGTGCCACTCACACTTATACTGTCGCCGAGATGAGCGTCCGTGAGGATTGGAGTTGCATCGGCGATTGTTAAGGTTGTGGTTTGGGTTGTTTCAGAATGTGTTATTGAGGAAATTGCTAATGGGTAATATCAGCTATTTGGCTCAGCCGTGGGGAGAGGGGGATGATAGGCCTTACTTCCGATTGCTTCGACGATTCCGGTAAACATCCCAGATCTCTTTTGGTGCAATTGGTTGCGCTTGCACCCGTTTTAGTCCTTTATATTTCGGGTAATGAAGCCAAAGTGATGAAAGATGAGAATTGACGGAGGAGGCAGTGGTGGAGTAGTATCAGTGATGTGGGTGGATAGCAGACAGGGCAGAGCCTCGAATGATCGCGGCATGCGGCTCAAAGTTTACGCGGTCCCCATCCTTCTCACACCACCAACTGCTCCGAAGTTCAAAGTGCCATTGTATGAATAGGAAAATGCAAACTATAACAGCAACAAGTAATATCTATGCCGGCCCATAAGTACGGGCACTAATCACTCCAACGAGAGTTTAAAAACACAATATCCATCCCTTCACCTCCTTCCCATACCCGATCCAATCCAGCCCATGCACGCAGCGTCCCATCATCAAAGCTTATACAATTGAAGGTCAGAAAACTCCATCTGTGCAAACCACCCAATCCCAATCCCCACAAACACAGCCACTGGAAACGAAAGCACCTTCAACTATACCACGAAGAAAAAGAGAAAAGAAAAAAACTCCAGTGCCTGTAAATACTGCGCTATCGACTCGTGCATGCCACAAAAAAAACATGAGTATTGTAAGAGACTAATACTAGGCCAGACTGACTATGCAAGATAATGTAACCCCATGCAAACAATTCGCCTTTGTCCATTTTGTTTCTAGCCATTGACTAGCACCAGGGTACGAGTTGTTCAATTATCGACCAAACGAGTCTGCGACTCCTTTCATTTTACCTTTCAGTTGAGGTTGAGGTGCTTTTGACCATCTGTACCCAATTACATTAGCCGTCCAATCAGATAAGGAGGATACTACGGATGGAATTATTACATTCGCACGTTTCTATCGTCTCCAGCTGAAGCAAACATGTAAGGATTTGTAGGGTTCCAAGCCACACAATTCACAATCCCAGAGTGGCCTGGCAAGACCTCTACCAGTGCTCCGTTTTCTTTGCGCCAGACGTAGACGTTCGAATCTATAGAACTCGATGTTAGTATCCAAACCCCGACATTTCAATGGATAAACACAAACCCTCGCTACCGGAGACGACAAAGTTCTCATCAGCCCCTCCGAAACAATTCCTTACAACAAATTCTTCTTGTTTCGTCCCCGAAAAGTGCCTGACATCTGCGCCCGTCTCAATGTTCAAGAGCCGAAGTTCTTGAACCCCGGCGCCCATGTTGAGAAGTACGTATCTTGAATCCTTGCTCACAGAAATGCATGTGGAAACGCCACCTAGATCACGCTCATACTCCTTCTCTCGGGTAACAAAGTTGAAAACATGTAACTTATTTTGGGTGCATACCGCAGCTAATCGTGTCCCGTCTGCTGTAACCACCAAGTCGTATACCCTTGCGCCGGTCCACGTGTGGATATTCTCCCCGCCGAGGTTCCAAAGAATCATCTCTCTATCCACACTTCCAGTCACGAAAGTTTGCCCATCTGGAGCCCATGCGCACGAACTGACCCAGTCAGTATGGGCATTCATCGTTCTTATGCATCCACCAGTCTAAAACATTAAACTTAGTTAGATTAAAGAATATCACATCCAATAAACCAAAAACTAAGCATACCGTTGTATCCCATAACTTTGCTTGTTTATCCTGAGAGCAGCTCAATAACTTCGAGTCGTCAGGCGACCACCGGAGATACGTTATCGCGCCCGTATGTTCCTTCAGGTGATGTATCGGTTGAAAATCCTTTAAACTATTTAGTGACAAGACCCTAGACGGCAACCGTGAAAATCACCTCCAAGTCCCATATTATGACAGTATAATCTTTGCTCCCGGTGGCCAATCGGGTTCCGTCGTTCGAAAACTGCACAAACCAGACCTCGTCTTTGTGGTCGGTCAGAATTTCTACTGTAGACAACGGAAACTGATTTCTGTCGCAATGATGATCTGTATACAATGAAGGTGAATTCGCAGTATTATGATAAAGGCATTTAGACAACTGGTTTTGCTTGACCTGGTGTAATAGTGAAGCAAGTCGGTGTTCTGGGATCATCACCGAGGCCGATATAGATTCTAAAGCACAAAATACATTAGAATCCGTAAGCACAAAGGGGCAATTAGGACTTGAATTACTCGAGAGCTCCGACAACAACTGCTGGCGAGACAACCCAGCTGCGCCGTCCCACTCAGCTCGCGCTTTAAGATCGTCGGCAGATATACACATCATTAAGCTATACGGTTTTTATAAACCTCATTAATCCCAATGACTAGCATTTCGAGGACATGACAAGAAAAATACCTCGATAGAGAGTGCAGCTTTTCCACGCTCTGATTAAGGGGAGTTAGCTCTGTCCTGAGAACATGCAAAGCTTTTGAAACGTCTGCAACTTCCAGAAGCTCAAGAAACTTCTGCTGTCTCATGTAAAACAACAAGGCCTACACAATTTCTCAGTTAGTGCTCGACTCCCCCCACCCCATCACCATCAGCATATCGGGGAGAATCTCACATTAACGTCCGCATCTTTGTTAATTTCCAGTCCAAATAACAGTTCCTCAGCTTTATTCCATTGACCCTGCAACACGGCATCCCTAAATTCTGATACCTCCGGCGACTCCAAAGTGTATTCACTCTCCTCCTCTAATATACTAGCTGCCTTGTGATATCCCAAATCCACCAACGACTGAATCACGATTCTGGTAATCTCCTCCCGATCATGCCCAAAATAGCTCGGTTTAGGTGTAGGCGGGGCAAGCATTGTGAAAGATGAAGCTGTTGAACCACCCTCCAGCTTTCCGGAACCATTACGAATACCAGCACCGTTCCCATTTGTCTCCACAGCGGCCGCCGAGGCTCCGTTAGTTCCCGAACGTCCACCATCCACCACCGAAGCCTGAGAGTTCAACCCATTGTTTTCGATTCTCATATTACCGGTGGCGTTGCTACTGGCGCCGCTAGCGGATTGGGGGTGCAGATAGGAGGTAGCGGAAGTCTCGCTACTAGGGCTGTATGCGGAGGTCCGTCTACGTTTTCTGGCCGGACTTTCCTGACTCCCTGACGGTTGGGCGGGGGTAGCGGAAGATGATGCTTGTTGAACTTGTACTCCAGGAGCCGCGGATGGCGAACTTAAATTGCTTGGTGTCTCTTGTTCTTGTGTTGAAACCGGAGGTTCGCCTTCACTTTCGTCGGAGGATGAAAGAGCTCCGTAAGTTCTTCTTGTTGCCAGGACGACGATAATTCAAGTTGGTCTGGCGGATAGTCGAATACTGCTGAACTTCACACCTCAAGAACAAAGTCTGGAGATGAGAGGATACAGTAGATAACGACCGCTAAACCGGTATAGGGGGAAAGGAAAAAGAAAGGATGCCAACGGCAAAAAAAAAAAAGGAGAAATAAAAGAGAAGAAAAGAGCAAAGCAACTAGCTAAATAGCACAGCGAATGTTTGCAGAGAAGCTCCCGTTTCGTTTCGTGTAGACAGGATGCAGGAACCGTAAATATTATCCCACCAGCTTACGGGACAGAGCAGCTGCAGCGTTAGAGGGGAGCCGGAAACTCAAGCCAAAGTGGTTCAAAGCCCAACCTCGTACAAGTGGTGTTTACAAGGAGGGGGGGTGGAAAGGTAATGGTGCGTTGTGTGGCGGAGGGAACGAAGGAGGTTCAGAATCCACAAAGATTAGCGTGTTATGTTGATGAAATAATTTAGAGGAGGAAAGCACTGCGAATAGAAGCGATTCGGTAAAGTTGGTGAGCAGGAAATATGATACGGGGAAGAGCCAGAGCGGGGTGCTGGCAGAGCTGTGGAGTTCCCAAAAGATCCAGCGCACGCTATCGACGTGTAGGGTGTATGATGCCTGCAAAGTGCTTGAACCGAGACGAACCCAGAAACGAGGGGGGGGGAGAGGAAGGGCGAGTGTTTTCGACGGAGCAAAGAAAATTAGAAGGTTATCAAGCAAACAAACAGGGGCAAGATGTTGCTGATGAGTGGAAAGGCAAAGTCAAGAGTTGGTGAGTGTGTAGCGAACGAAGGGGTGGTGTGTGATTGAACAGCGGAAGGGGATGAAAAGACGTGAGGGTAATCGAAAATAATGCAACTTTGGCACCGTAGTGGACAGGAGGAGGGAGGAGGAGGAGGAGGAGGAGGGGTGGCCAGGCAAAGTACAGGTGAATTCGAACGGCGTGAATTAGAAGGGAGGCAGGAGGGAAGAGGGAGAAGAGGAGGAAGGGAGAAGAGAGATCGGTTCAGCAAGAAATGGGCGGAGGCATCACAAAGAAGGTGGACAACGGAAGGCTTGGGGATGGAAGATCCTCGCCGTCAGCCAGACATCGATAGTGTGATAGATTAGATCTCCTGTCTCCCTATATGCGTTATATGCAACTCAAAGCCGTAGGGCAATAAAGGCGGAAACAGCACACGCAAGCAAGCAAGCGCCTAAGAAAAATGATAGGAATGTGATTTTATGTGCTGCGCAGTACAAACGAGAACAATCTGTTGATATTCCTTTGAAAACCCCCCATGAACAGTGATGAACCTTTTCCATATAAAAATAGTATTTACAACTCCAATCTGCTTTACAAATCATGGAAGGCGCACACAGTAAGTCCGCCAATGCCATTCCGGTGACCAAAACTTGTGACGAGAGCAATTCTGCCCAAATTCATCTCAGCCTTCCAACATTGTATCAAGTTAAGCTGCAGTAGCATACCATGTATTAGAATACTGTATCTGTATCATACTCTGCAGTACAGTACACAGACCAACCCTCAACCCTGAGCCCTCTCTGCTCGTTCAATTCTAGAGGAAAACCCCAACAGGATGCGATATGATACCATGACCCGAGACAACAAAAAAACAATAGCTAAAATGCAATCATAATCATCCCGAAGCCTTGATCCATCCACACTACTGTTGAAACGTAATCCCCCTTCCCCTCACAATTCGTCACTCGTCTCTTCTACAAGTCATCAGTGCGAAGCAAAACATATTTGGTTAGGACGGTGATCACAGAATATTGTGTTTGCGTTAGATCCAGTGTAACAATTAAAGAGGCGCTTGGTAGCGGATATATTGTACAGATTAGGAAACCCTGCGTCACATGCTACGATGTTTTGGATAACAGTGAGAGATATGGCACAGCACTCCTGTATTGAGAAAAAAGTCACTGGAGTTTAGTGGATTGTACACTCTGCGATACTAGAGCTAGAGGCTTCTTTGGAATTTTGCCATCATATGGTGGTTTCCCTTTAGCAAGGCACCGTTTTAACATCAAGTCTACCGTTGTTTTCATAGGAGGCCGTATACCATTGGCTCAAACTTAAAGAACTGGTTACTGTAAATGACAACCTTTGATTCAAGTTCGTCGGTAACAAAATTTAGTAAAAAAATCCGTTGATGATAATGTTCTCCGGTACAAACACAGCTCAGACATAGCTAAGGACACCGTCCGGGCACCACTTCCCGACGACACCCAACGGAGCCTCTCCCCCAATAACAGTGGGTCCTCTCACAACGATCTCTCCTCTACTACCACCTGCATCGCTGGCCCTAAAGCTCTCATAATCCCTGGTAAAAACCTCGCATCCTGGCGTGACGCCACCGAAATGTGCGCATTTTCTTAGAATGCCCTTCTTCTTGCTTGGCTTCGGGGTCTGTGGCTGCACTCTATAATCGTAGACATGTTGCTGATTGATTGGCCCTGCGACCATATGATGCTTCAATCCATAAACAACTCTAGCCCCAAAGTACGCTCGTAAATCGTTAAGGTCCTCGGAATTAAGTGGGTGGGAATCGAGATCGCCAGCCGCCTCTGCGCTAAAGACCAAACGGAGACGAGATGGCTCGCCAACATTCGGACGGGTATAGTCATTGAAGCGAATGAGAGCATTCCCCTTTGGAATACGACCGGATTCGAGAGTACGGCATTGGAAGTAGTGTAGGATATTGTGCCAGATCTCCATCCGGGAACCCGCCGTAATAGCAGCGGTATATGCGAGGGTAGAGGTGGAAGCGGCAATGACTGTAGGACGAACATGTTTGACGCAAAGCTCAAGGTCTGCATGGATACCCGCCACAGGATTCAACGCAACTGTTGTACCGCTCGCAAGTGCTGCATAGGTAAAGATACGGGTGTAAATATCCGATAAGGTGTCAACTGGGACAAAAATATCGTCCGACTTGAGTGTTTCTGGGCCAGGTTTGATAGAGGCGATTGCAGATGCAACACCAGCGATGATTTGCTAAAATCCCAATATTAGCACTCGAACGCGATAGCGCACCCGAAGTGTGAAGCAAACTTTGTGATTGAACTCAGCGATTTCAATGCTTCTCTCTTCACCAATGTATTTCGGACCAAACACAATAACCGCCGGGCCGTCCAAATCCACGTTTCCAGCGCCAGCACTAGGTGTCTTGATTACATCATGATAGACAGAAGCCTTGATATTTCCATTTGGGCTAGTCCAATCAATATGCTGTGATCCTGGCTCAACTACGTAGATAATTTCCTTGATACTGCTGGCACCATCGACATCGTTGAGAGCAAGGCTACCAGCAGGCGCAATGAGTACGTCGGCCTTTGAGCTTTTGAGAAGTAACGTGACATCCGGAGAGCTCTTGGGGTCAAAAGGAAGTACAACGAGGGTTAAATCATAAAACGCGCAGGCTAGACCGCTGTCAGAACTTCATTGTAAGCCCACGATGGGAGAGCTATTACCAAAGGAAGCCACAAGGTTCTCAATATCATTCGCAAGGTAAATAGCAATTCTCCTGGCGCCGGGAATGCTCTTGATGTAAGATCCCAAAGAGTGAATATTCTGTGTTAGCTGGTCTGTGCCCCGGCGAACCTCATGTCAGCCCCGTCCTAGTTACAAGCAAGTCTCGCTAGACCGGGAACCAACCGATATCAAGCTCCTTAATCTCAGATCCTTTGACACTTAGAACTTTGCCTTTGCCTTCCTTGACAGCCTGGTTCCAAATATCTCTAATATCACCATCACGGGTTCGGTATTTCTGATCTGTAGGCAATCCAAGCCCGGAAACAAGGGGATAACCTGGCGGAGACCAAATGGATCTGTGAACGGGGCTTTCCTTCGGATTACGGACACTGACCCCGGGTTAGCTGTGATGCCTTTCGCACTTTGGGGTTGGGAGAGGTGAGGGCGACGAACGGGGACATGTTGGATTGGCGATTCAGGATCATAGGGTGTATATCTGGGTCCTTCTGGAAGATGACGGGCAGGATCATCAAGCCCAGTACCAGGGCAATGAGAGTGTAGGTAACGACATTTAACTCTAAATCGTCAAACATGGCTGCTGTGCGATACTCGGGTGGAGGGCGGCGATCTGACGAGATGAATAGGAGAAAAGGCTGTCAACATTCACGGATATGTATGATATGATAGCTTGGATGATTTGCACGGTTATAAGGGATTATTGGGGCAATTGGGGTTGTCCCCAGTGGACGCTGAGGACATAGTACCGGCATGGCGCAACGGCGGAGAGTAGGCCAGGTTTCAGGGCAGATAACTCGGTGCACAAAAGCCACACACAACCATCGTTACACCTGTGGCTTTAATGAGTAAAATTGGGCCTTAATTGTGGCGCGCGTTATCAGATTATCTTTGTGATAAGACAAACTAGCTAAAGTTACCCTGCCCTTGGATCGTATTTCCAGAAACGGGTTCTGCCCGTTGCGTTAGCAACCGAAAAACACTACCCTTTCCCTTTCCTTTTGATTTGGTTCCTGAACCCCCAAAACCAAACTTCACGTCTTCCCCTCCTCCCCCTTCTCTCCCTTCCCAGCCTATTTCTCTCAGCCTCTCTCCATTCCAACCACCCCTCATCCCCATCCCATCGTTTCCCCCAGCTCCTTCCAGCTTCCATCATCTACTCCATTCCACTTTCGTCGCCGTTTTCCACACCCTCTAACGAACATCATGAGCTCTGCACCAAGTCCGCCAATGAAGAGCGCTCCCGCATCACCAGCGACCACTGGTTCATGGCGCCATCCAGCATTGGACGATATAGCAAAACGCAATGCTAATAAGCGTCCTGACATGTCGTTCAAACGGCTTACCATGAATGCATTGGCACTGATCGCTAGTTTTGCGATGTTCACTCTCCTCCGGAAGAGGTAACCTCCTATCCTATACCCCACCGTGTCTGTCATACTGCGCGTTTGCTAACTCAGCCTTCCTTGTTGTCAGTGAAATCCTGCTTAGTCTCACTCCCTCGTCCCCCACCTTCCACCAATACTTCTCTTACTTCCTCTGGGCGACCCACCTTGTTCTGGCCTTTAATATTGTCGAGTCCATCACTCAGCTCCTCTCCCCAGCCGACGAGTTCACCGACCTCTCACTCACGCCAGAGCAACGTAAGCTGCTGGGACTCAATCCCAACACTCCCTTATCTGCGTCCGCGTCGATGGGGAACATTGTTACCCCACCAAGGTACACCAAGTCCACCCCTTCCTCCCGAACTGGCTCTCCTTCATTTGGTGCGTCAACATCTGGATCACCTACCCTGCAGAGGAAGTCTGCTCCACAGACTCCTCCCGCTATGTCTCCGAGCCCGCTGCGTATGGGTGGGGGGTTGGAGAGGAGACAGAGTAGTGGGGCCGGATCACCGAATGTGGGATTGTTCAATGGTGGGAGTCCTGGTGTTAAGCTTGCCGGAGCGTCGGTTGTTCCCGGGAATAAGTGGCTATATGAGAAGAATATCCAGCGCAAGAGTATGTTCTATATTCATCCTCGCCGTTAACAACTTGATTCTAATACACTTGAACAGATGAAGGTCTCCGCTTTTCGCCCAGCAAAAGCATCTTTTCAACCCCTCGAGCTTAATTCATTTCTATTTGTCCTCTATTATTAGCCTTAAATTTTTTTGCTTTTATACATTCCCCCCCCTTGCTCTTTCTATATCTTATGTTTCTTGTATTTTTTTTATCCCATCTTAACGACCTAACGTCCGCGAAATGTCACTATTCGATCTGATTGCCGTTTTTCCGACAGGAGAGGGGGAGTACGGGTCTTCGCAAAGGCTTGAGCCTGACAATTCCTGCAGGCTTGAACTATATCATAGCGGGGGATTTCATACAATTGGTTTTCCTTGCATCCCTACCATTTCTTACCCGTGTTTTTATGACTTGGTGGGGCGGCCGGTGAAGTGAGTGTGTACTGTACGTGCTTTGGCTAGTCATGCCACTGCAGCTGGAGAAGAGGTGGAGGAGGGAGTGTAGGCCAAGGAAGGAAGAAAGGAAAGGTATTAGATAGGACCTGTATGTAAAATACTGTAGTTTAGTACTCTTTTCGCTCTCTTGATAATAAAGGCTGATCGATGGCCCCCATATCCACTTTATCTCACAAATTGTTTATAAAATTTCATACAGCCGACTAATATCAATTCCGCCAATGGTATAATATTATAAAACAAAGCTTACCTCATTCCCTTTTCTCGTAAAGTATATTTTTTTCGTAAAATATAATATGAATATAGGAAAATCGCGATCTAGCAAAATATTACAAACGAACCACCCTCCTTCTCTCCTTCAAACTAGCACTAGCACTAATTTAGCGAAATCAAATCGTACAAGTAACATCCGTCGTCGACATATAAGAAGGGATGGTCGTGAGAAAAAACTACCGTTACCCATCCATCCATCCACCGGCTGCTTCTTCCCCCCTAATAATATCGTACCTACCAATGCTGCCTTGGATGGTACGCTAAGAAATATCCGTCCGCCCGCTTTCATCTGATGACAAAGGAAATTTCCCACCCAGCCCAGCCTATTCCACCCAAGTTCTGCCGCGTCCATATCCATATCCGCGAGTACCCAAGCGCTCGCATACACTATTCCGCCCGCTCCAACTTTCATCCTGCGAAAGAAACCCACCTATCCTCCCATTCAATTCCTACAGCTATGAACACAGCACTCAAGCCTCCTTACTCTTAACTCCCGGTGACCCCGACCGGCTCCTCAAGCGCCCCGTGTCATTCCCCGGGGCATAATAGCCCGTCGTCGCCGTCTCGTTCGGTAGGGGGGCAAGACTCTTCTCGACGCTGGTGATTAATGCCGTGGCGGTCTTTTTAAGGCTGGATTGGGTGGTGTTTATTACTGAAGACCAGAGGGGGGGGTTGTTTGACGTTGTTGAGCTAAATTCGTTAGTTAGCTTCGCTCCGTATACACAGGACGGGGGGAGGATACCTAGTTGAAGTCCGCGGCGTGCTGGAGCGGGAGGGAGTTGTAGCGCTGGTGGCTTCAGAGAGGACGGTGGAGCTTGTGCTCCAGCGGGGGGATTTGGGGTCTTCGTCGGTGGGTGAAGAGAAGTCTATTAACTTTTCGGTTTCCATTTCTTTAGTGGTGGAAGGGGTTTTGGAGTTCTCGCGGGACATCTTTTGGGGGGTTATGCTGCGGAGGCTTGCTCTTGAGGATTTCTTGTTCAGAGGCTTGGAAACGGTGCTGGTGAGATTGTTGGAGTCCTGGGGCGTGTTGGTTGATGCGCGTATTCCGGATTGGTTTACTGAGGAGTGAATGCCTTCGTCACCGACAGTAGCCTGGCGGAGGTCCTCGATGAAGGTCCATAGCCCCTCCTTAAAGTCTTCTGCCATCTGCTTGCCTGTCCTAAGTAGTGCTTCTTGACTCTTCTGCCCTGCAGACCGTGGAAAGTCATTCATTGATAGCGGTCTAGGAGTAGCAGAGGCAGAGCTGGCAAGTGGCGCGGACGTCTGAGCAAATGTCTGACTACGCCTTACACTGGGCGGTTTGTCCGACACGGGGCTATCGTCACCAAGATCACTCGGTTGAGCAAACGGCTGCTTGTAAACGCTCCTATCTGTTGATAGTAGTGACAAAGTCCTCTGATGTCTCTGCGACGGCAACACCTTCCTATTCCCTGTACCATTCAGACTGTTCAGCGTGGCCTTCCGGGCGTTATACTGTTCCCTCGTCGGGGAGATTATCCTCTCCCGATCATCGCACGTCGCACTGGTGTCCAGCGGTCGAAGTCTTCCAATCGGAGTAGCTACATCGTGGAATTTCCGCGTGGCCTCGTGGACCGCCCATTGCCTTTTCATCTTCCCCAGCTCAGTTTCAGCTTTTCCAAGTTCTTCTTTTAGTTCTAATACCCGGCGCTCCTGCGCTGCAAGGGCGGTCAGGAACGCCATGGGATCATCGGGCGTTATATCTTCGATCCCAGGTGTTGAAGTTTGAAAGGTGTAGCCTGGTGGCGAGCTTGTCACGGGTGATGCATTTCGCGGGGAGATGCCCGAGTTGGCTGGGAGGATTGGGAATGATAATGAGAGGGATTTGCGTGTGGGAACTGACGTTGCGATGGATGATGAACGGGTGTGCTGAAGAGTCCTAGGGGAGGCACTCGGAGAGTTTGATCGTTGGAGGGGAGACGAAGGTCTCTCTGAGTCCCGTGAAGATGAGGATGAGTATAATGATAATGGTGTCTGATCTGCTGTGGTCTCTGCTGCTCCCAAAGAGCACTCCGCAGATTCTAGACTATGCATCGAGGCGATATCTCCCATAGCAAAAGAAGAATTGGTGGAGTAATCGTACTTCAACCCTTCAAAAGGTACACTCAGAATTACCAAAAACCAAACAATCTCGTAAAGCCACTCGATACACTCCTGGCAAACAGGCGGGAACCTGAGATGGTGCGAAGTAAGGAACGAAAGAAAGAAAGAAAGAAAGTACCACTGGTACAATAAACAGCGACCGTGGAAAAACCGGCAGCTTTCCAAAGTCCATCAGAAAAGGAAAAAAATATTAGGAGAGATCCATTCTCAACCGTTAAGTTTCGATAGGGGTGTTCTTGTCATCCCCTTCTTGGCACAGCTGTATGTGCAGGGAATGGGTGTCTCCTCCCCTTTACGTTTCCGATTCATTTCAAACTCATCACACAGGAACAAACCTATTCCATACCAGCCAATCCCAGCCCTCCCTTTACGTCTGTAGCTGAGTACTTGAAGATACTATTATCTTCAACTATGAGAGGATTTTCAACCCTACTCCCATGAGAATTACAGCCCTATTAGGCGGTAGAATGGATGATCCTCTGCGCATTAATACAAAGAAAATGGGAATATCTCAAGCTTTCTTGGAGATATTGGAGCATAGGTATAATAGGCCAAAAATTTGGCGCAAGCAGGAGAATGTTAGGGACTGATTATGGTTCCTGAAGACTACGAGTAGAACTGGGACTACTTTTCTCTCCAAAAGTGCAAGAGTTACCGTAGTGCTTAAATTTTAAATTGCCTCGGGGATTAAAAAAAAATCTTTGAGAAATCCCAGTATATCATCTGGCAGCCAGAAACAAGTAAAATTCGCGGCCAGGCACACCCGCTCCAGATCCGTCAAGACCTTAGCTATTTCCGGTTATGAATATCTGGCTTTTAACCCGGGGTGACTCAGCACCAGAGCAACCACCAATTTCCAACGAATCACAATACTAGGATTCTTCCAAAACGGGATGAGTACAAGTATGTCTGACTGCGAATTTTACTGTCTTAGACTGCTCAAAGGCTCCCAGAATACCAGTGCGGTAATGTCATTCCTATAACCAACACCAGCAAAACCATAATAGTATTTTCTATAAAAAAAATGAAGGTCCTAGGATTGATGAGCGTGCTGCGTGCATACCCCTTCTACGGCCTACAGTATCATACAGCACGCCGCATGCGTACGCCAAATATCAGCAAGGAAGCTCATGTGAAACGCACCATCATGTTCCTTTAATTCGGGGTTTTTTATTTCATTTATTTTTATTTATGCTTTACGAGTATAATACAATCCGAATTTATTAGTGTCTGTCGCTGGGGGCAACGGCCATGGGGCTACCCTACTTACTAACTTTTTTGCCGATGTCATTTGGACGAGGACCCCCCCGTGTTACTGCCTTGCTTGGGGATGGCAACGATAGAAGGGACAGATGGCGGCAGGGCCACACCTCTGGTGAGACCATCTCGGATACAAAGTAGTAACGATATTACGGACTTTCGTTGGTACTGTACTGTAGGTCTGACGCTCTGGTATTGTACATAATAATATTATGCTTGTGGAGATATCTACATAACTAGTCACTCGGGCTCAACAAAACTCTTCTATCATACAATTAGAATGCTACTGAAGGTTCTCCGAGAATCTGTGTAATAAAAAAAGATACTAATATATACTAATAAAATTACTACGGTGGGGCTAGTTCTATTTCTCAAAAAATTACATTCCTCCCCTTTGTACTCCTTAATTAATTGGCTGCAGGTGCAGTATTTTAGTATTTGTGCGTGGTGCTGCTGTTTCCAGCTCCGCTGCCAATGAATTCTCCGCCATGAGACCTGCAGTGGGAACCGTTAGCGCGAGCTTTTTTTTCAACTTTAGGAGGGATGGGAATCCTCACTTGAACCAATTGAGCATCTGGAAGGCACTAGCTTTGGGAGTGCGCTCGAGAGAGGTGTAGTTAAGGTATTGGACGCCAAATCTGGTTTTTATGCCGGATCCCCATTCAAAGTTGTCGTCTGATAATCGTTAGCTAACGCCTTTTGAAAGTTTACATACAATGCAGAACCTACAGATGGACCAGATAAACGCTCCGGTGACGTTGACCTTGTCATGGTGGATGGCCATCAGGATATTGTCCAGGAATCCTTGCAAGTAATCTGCCCTCCTCAGGTCCCACAGGGTATCCTGAAGAGTTGTGTAGGAGCTTTCGAAAGGCTCCGAGAAACCGAATTCGCTGACCATGATATCCTTGACGCTTGGGAAGAGGTCTTGAGTGATGGCCTTCAGGAACTTCCTGATTCCACCAGGCGTGCTCTTCAACCAACCTGCGCCCAGATCAGCACCCGGCCCTATCCCGAACCCGTTAGAGTCACTGGAAAATGTTGCAGTGCATTCAGGGTATCCAGGGTAAGAAGAGTTGCTAGAGCAGTCCTTGAAAGCTCCCCCTTGTAGCGCGGCGGCATTGAACGAAGTATAGCCGTCGATGGCGAAGAAATCACAAGAGCCCTTGATAAGGTTCTTCTCTTCCTGAGTGAATTCAGGGAGCAAATCTCTTAAAGTATCCTTGAGTGATTGAGGGTAGTCGCCGTTGGTCCATGGGCCGCCGAACCATCCGAGAACGAAGTCATATCTGGACTTGGTCTTTAGTTGGGGGTTAGAGGGTAACTGGGGCTCGTTCCCGAGTACTTACGATCTCTGGACCGCTGCCTTATCAGCTTCGCTGGTGCTGTTGGCTTGAAAGTAATTCCCGCTGTTCTTGAAGGTAATTCTCCCCTTCCCTTTGAACTCCTCGTGATACCACTTGGCAACCTTTGCATGTGCAAGCCTGCAAATTGTTAACTATCGCTTAATGGGGTGTGTATGATTGAGGTACCCACAAAGTGTAATGGCCACACAAGAAACGGGCCTTCAGCCCTGGCCCGACACCATAAGATGGGTAATAGCTGCCGGCAGGGTAGTAGGCATATTGCCAATTGCACTGTAGATCCAATATTAGCAAAGCCACTCTTAGATTCTTGGCGGAAATCAGAAGCTAACGTATTGTGGTTCGTCTATATAAAATCGTTATTAGTGATGCTTTTTTCTGGAGAATTTGATAGAGTAAACATACTGATAGTAAACCAAATTGGAACGTATTTGTCATATCTTGAAATGACAAACTTGGCATAGTTGACGTAATCGTCCACGATCTTGCGGCTTGTCCATCCCTGCGAGAGCCAAGAATCAATATCACACCTGGTCACTCGGTAGTTTTAACTCTTAGGGTGCTTACACCATACTCGTTGAACAATGCTAATGGGGTATCCCAATGGAATAAGCTGATAGCAGGCTTGATACCATTCTTCACCATCTCGGCAATGACATCATCGTAGTGCTTTACGCCGGCTTGATTTACCGGGCCGTGTCCAAAGGGGAAGATTCTCGGCCACGAGATACTAGGGGAGTAATAAGGGGTACCCATGGCCTTCAGTCGAGCGAAATCTTGCTTATATAGGTAATAGTGCATACCAAGGACGTCTCCCGTGGAATTGTCTGCGACCTGGTTTGGCACACGATGCGACAGGAGATCCCAAATTGAGGGCCCACGTCCTTCGTCCTTTGCAGCTCCCTCAAGCTGATATGCGGAAGCACTGAGACCCCAGGCAAAGTTTGGTGGAAGCTTTGCCCCAGTTAGCTCGGAGGAGAAGGTGCTTGCCACAAGGGGATGCAAATCCCCAGGGCCTACTAGAGTTGCTTCTGGCGTGGGTTCGACAGTTGCGGTAACCTTGGAGTGGGTTGCGACAGGCCCGACCTGGTTCCAGAGGAATCCGAGTCTCTCATTGGAATAATCTGTATTGGGGAGCTCAGTTGTTCCAGCAGAAGCATTGAACGACATCGTTGGAGTAGGGACCTATATTGTAAAGTTAGTTGAAACCGGCTACTTAGATGTAGGTATCTCACAGTGTTGTTTCCTGCTTTAGCTCCCATGGCAAATGCCAATTGGAGCACCAATACTGCGTACTGCACCATTCTCGATGTAGCAAACACTCAATTAAGGTGTTGATGGAAAGCAGAGCTTAGATAAAAGAGCGTAGATCTGGATGTTCGGACAACTTTCCAGTGGCCTTTCAAAATACTGGCAGCGTCCCCAGCCTTTATATATGTTTAGACCAACTTCCCGATTTCCACACCTCCTCCTTATTCCTCTATAGCTCACACGAAGACTTAATCCGCGCGGTGCTTTCATCCTGGCCAAACCAACTATAAGCTTGCTGTATAGGCTACTAGACTATTTGAAGTGTGCATATACTTACCCTGGGTATATTTCCTGGGTGGCGCGGCTAGTCACGTTCCTGCTCCATGCAAGAGCCTGAACCCTGTTTTGACAGCTCCCCACGGTGAGTGGAGCGCAGGTACACAGAGTCGATTGTTTTCCGAGATAAATCCATCTGACCGCCCCCAACCCCGGCTCATCTTCCAGAAGAAAAGGCCTAGTTTGTGCTATGTATGGTAGGCCTAGTGATAGTGCCCGTTCAAGACAGTTGTTGTACTACATGCCCCTCTTGGAATTCTGTGGGTGAAATCCTTGCGGGCATAGAAAACGAACTGCTTCCATGGCAGTTCCCCGGGGCTTCGCTTGGGGGGAATCGGGCCGTAGGCAATGTGTTTGGACTTCCTGAACTGAGTAGTGTTCTACAAAGTTCTGCTTACCACCCAACTTTATCGTAGCGTACGATACAGGTGGGGAAAAAAGGTCGGAAAACAGGGGTTGGAAGCACAGAAATCGATCAGCTCGAGCCACCAAATACTCCAATTGGAATTCTAGAACCCCTTATCATGTCTTCCGTTTTCCTTTTTATTTTATTTTTGCCGCGGGGTGTAGAAGCAGTCGGCCGTGTGTGTAACTTATAGACCGATCTATGCCTGCGCCAAGCAGCTTACTGTAGTGAAGCCTTGCTAGAGTCCGGCAATCTGCCCGTCCGGATCACAGGCTGTGGTGGGTTTAGTAAGATACAAGTACAACCAGCAATTACCTCGATTTTATACGAATAAAGGTTAGAAGGGTTGCATGGATGTCCCTACCACCACCGCACGGTAATTTCCCAACACGAACCTCCCCGAAAACCCTAGAGCTTTTGTACTGTACGAGCCCACTTTATACTAGCGTTTGGTGCATAATGCTAAAATCTGATCTCGGGACAGGCACCTCCCGCATGAATACAAGTGCTATCAGAGGGTTGTGCTGACGGAACCATGACTTCCCGGAATCAGAAATCATAAGTGAGCAGTTATGAACCAGCATCGCAGCCAGGTAAATGGATTGATTAGAAATGCGTATCCCTTGCAATCGCAGCCAGCAGCCTATTGAAGTTAAGCACAGTGTGCCTTCTTAAATATCACAATCACACTTGCTTTTGAGGACATAAGCGGCACAGCGACGACCTTTTCATCTTGCGGATCGCAAGTAATGTAAATTTAGGAACGCAAGAAAATTTGTTCGCACAAAAGAGCTGAAGTATAAGCGAAGCCTGTAATTTGTTAGAAATTGTACTTGTATTACAGACTAGGGAGGACGCAACCTAAACTCTACTCATACCAATGCTATTACCTTTTCAACCTCAAGCTCCATACTCGTCCCAGGCAAGAAGTGCCCGGACATTTAGAGGGGAAAACAGGGATATTCCAGGGATATCTCGGGGGTATTTCGCTTTTCCCCTAGGTGGCGTTTACCCCCGCTCTTTGTGTCCAGGTACTTTTTGTCCGGGAAGGGCAAGAACACACACCAGGGCTCAACCTCATATTCCTAGCAATGCTTGCGTAACTTAAAAAAAGCAAAGGAGCAAAAAAAAAAAGAACGCACGGCGATGCTTAACCTCAATATTAGTCGGTTGAAGCAAGGGCAGAGGGAATATATCGTAAATGGGAGGAAATTGGTTGGGGTTAACCTCAGGGGATTGGGGGCCCTTCGATCCTCAAGGGGTGATTTATGCAAGTACTACCGGTATACAGGTACAAGTACCTACATGACGAATTCTTACGGATTCCCAGCCGATCTACCCTGGAAGCTGTTCCTATGGACTGGAAATTCCGAGGGAGATAGGGCTTGTTTATTGAGATCTTCTTTTGGGGTTCTATACTTGCAAGCGGATCCCCTGGCAGAGCCCCAGACTCAATATGGGCTGGAAATAAGGTGGTGGCTCAATTACTAACTGCCGATTTGAGGCTCCCTATGGTGCGGGGCAACGGCCGTTTTTCCGTCGGAATCTAGGAGCACTGTACCGTATGATACGACAGGACCTGTACCTGCATTGCCCTTTGATACTAGGGTCAAGCAATAAGAACTGGTACGGAACCAGTGGGGGTTTTAGAGATACCCTAATATCTGGGATAGTTGGGAATGACCTTAGGACGTCTAGAATTCCCCCCTTTGGGTTGAGAGGGGAAAACTCCGCGAAAAGGTTCTCTTTCAGCCTTCGGCGGAAATAAAAATACGGCAGGACAAACCTTACTAGGAGGGGCCGCTCCAACGTCCTAGGGATAACGATGCACAGTTACATGAAGAATATATCACATGATAAACAAGCACGGTAGGAAGAGCGTGAGGAATACCGGTAGTGTTAAGAATAAAGGGGAAACTCTCAAAAAATGCTTCCTCCGATAAGGACAAGGATCCAGTGTGCTCTGCTCCGCTGCAGTGCACTCTGGAAACTAGAAAGGTTGTTCCCTCAATGGAAAGGGTCACTCGATTGCCTTTTGTGCCTCAAATAACCTCAAGGCCGCTACCTAAGAGTTCTCGTACCGGTAGGGCTCGAGGATAACTATAGTCCTTTCAAGCAAGGCATGGGGAAATTCTCATGAGAATTAGAAAACACAAGCTAAATACTCTACGAAAACCCCGAGTTCACAGAGTTCGCATGGATTGGGAGACAGAGGAAGTCAGGTGTAATTCCTTCTGGCGGGGTGTGATCATGTAGCTCTTGGTTGCGTGTTGGCCAAGGCCTGGGGTAGACTACGAGGTATCGGATATGGTGAGTACTGTGGTCAGCTCCCTAGAGACTACCTCTTCTCTTAAAATTGAGTCACAAAAGTACTGGTAGAGCAGCCTAAGTGATGGGATGCTTGCTACGGCTGAGCCAAAGTGCTCATATACAAGTAGAAGCTCCGGGGATAGTGCTCTAGGACAAGTTATTCTTGTTGCCATCGGAGAGGGCGTTCTTATAGTTTTCCGTTGGAATAATTTTAGATCGCAGAGAGCTTTAAGTGGCCAGGTTTATACAAGGTATCTGACTAGCTTCATATAATACTGATAGTGTAGTTCAATTATTGTTTATTTGGGTGCCTAAGTTGTGGTGTTCTGCAACTGTAGAGATCTTTGGCGATTAGTTTATCATCTTTTTGCACACTACCGCACCCGATTAGCGATAGGCTAATTGCAGAACCGCAAGACAGGCGTTCTCACTGTGCATAAAGATCGAGTGACGGTTTGTGAGCATACCTTTCTTGAGTATTGGCTGGGCAGGGCATTGCCTTTATGATGTTGTCCAGGTCAGGTCCAAACTTTGGCTAAACCCTCAAAAACCAACAAGGATTTTGTCATAATATTATTATTGACATCTACGCGCGCTGGTATGGTTACTTTACTCCAGTACTTTTTAAACTTGGGTGGATTCTCAGTAAACGGCCCCTGGTGGCCGAAATCTCATAAACTGTGGATGTTCCGGCCCTGGTTGCTCTTGGCACACTAACAACTTCAACAAACCTATTGGCCATCCCCGTGAAACCGAAGAAAAATACCAGAAGTGCGGTCAGGTGAAATAAGCTTGTTTTCGTACCTTACTGGGACGGATCAAGAAAATAGCTCGTTGCGGTTTTTTTACAATCTAGAGGTTGGTCATTCTAGGAAATTAGCCTGGAGGTGGAATGCACCAAATTTGCTAAAAGGGGAAAGAGGGGTTGACACGCAGGGCCCGCCACTGTTCCCAAGGACCGCTATTTAGACCATTGATTAATTTCCATTCCCCTCTTTTACCCTTTGCGAACCTCATCCCCACACTTTCACAAATCCAATTTTTTACAATTAATTCATAACAATGACTTCTGAGCAAACGTGAGTCTTTCGATCTAAAATCCCGTCTCTTCCTGAGTATCTTTAGCTAACCTTCTTATCCTGGATCTAGTTTCATCGCGTGAGTTGACCGGGCTATGGTGTTTGGGGGAATTTTACTGACTTTTGTATCTGAATAAAGCATCAAGCCTGACGGTATATTATCATCCATTTGATGTGCCTGAACCCGCTGGTTGACAATCTCCATTTTTATAGGCGTCCAGCGTGGACTTATTGGTCCTATCATCACTCGTTTTGAGCTGAGGGGATACAAACTTGCCGCCATCAAGCTCGTCACCCCCGGCCGAGAGCACCTCGAGAAGCATTGTGCGTTTGTTCTCGCCGGGTTGTGATAAACCTAGACTGACATCTACCCAGACGCCGATCTTTCTGACAAGCCTTTTTTCCCTGGGTGAGCTGTCCAAACAAAAAGAGCAAACAAACCTTAATTGAAACATACTAACTGTCCTTAGTTTGATCAATTGTACGTTTATCCGTATTGTGAAGTAGTCTTAATCTTTTGGTTTAACATTGGGTATTAAAGATATGCTCTCTGGACCCATCTGTGCCATGGTTTGGGAAGGAAGAGACGCTGTTAAGACTGGGCGTGGTAGGTAACGCACATGTGGTGCTTCTATAGAGCAACTGTTAATAAGCGCTTTCCCTTAGTTCTCCTCGGCGCCACCAATCCCTTGGCATCTGCCCCTGGCACCATCCGCGGTGACTATGCCATTGTAAGAAGTTTCCACACCTATCTCCTTTCATCCAGTTGGGTGCTAAATCTCTTTATCTAGGACGTCGGACGTAACGTCTGCCACGGATCCGACTCCGTTGAGAATGCCCAGAAGGAGATCAACTTGTGGTTCTGCAAGGAAGACCTCGTCACCTACAAGCAGTCTCAGCACTCTTGGATCTACGAAAAATAGATATCGTCTCTCGCCGTTGATCGGATGTTTGGATCCTGGCTCTAGATAGTTTTTGCTTCTTCAAGTGTTTAAGATATTGGGCACGCTAGATAGAGAATTAGGAGAACGAAGTCCCTGAAATAAAAAAAATAAAAATGAAGCTTTTCTACCAAAGAAGAATCTTGATGTCCATGGACCATAACTTATGCAGTGGGCAGTGTAGTGTGTTGCAGACCAATAATAATTTTTTCGCGTTTTCACTCTTAATTATGACTTGACTATAGGCAGCTCACGTGATGGGATAACAAAAACTTGGCAAAACTTTTACACATAAAAAAAGTTTGTGGCTCCCTCCATTTCTGGGCCTTCACAACACATACATCTACAATTCTTCCCATGAGTTTCGGAGGATTTCCACTCGGTGGCAAAGGCCTCGGGGGTGCCAGCAGCAGCAGCAATGAACCCCTCACACCAGAGCAGCAGCAAATGCAAATGGTCAAAACCGTCAGTATCCTCGCTCCAACCCATCCGATGGCCCTACCACTAACCCCAACGGCAAACAGATCCAAGCCGGCATGGAATCCTGCCCCGTCAAAACCGTGATCTCAGGAGGGATGGGGTTCGGCCTAGGCGCCGTATTCGGCCTCTTCATGGCCAGCGTAATCCTCCCTCTCTTCCCAACCCCCCCCCCCCACCCACCACACGCACCACCCCACCATCTGACACGTATGAAACCACAGATGTCCTACGACACCCCCATGACCGGCCTCCCCGGTGCCGCCGCCCTCCAAAACCTCCCACTAAAAGAACAGCTAAAGCGCGGCTTCAAAGACATGGGCCAACGCTCCTACTCCACTGGCAAGAACTTTGCACTCGTCGGCAGCATCTTCGCCGGCACCGAGTGCTGCATCGAGGGCTTTCGGGCCAAGAATGATATGTATAATGGGATCTCAGCCGGGTGCGTTACGGGGGGGGTTCTGGCGGCGAAGGCGGGGCCCCAGGCGGCGGCTGCTGGGTGTGCGGGCTTTGCGGCGTTTAGCGCTGCCATTGATTACTATTTGAGGCATATGGATTAGGTTGTTGTGGTTGTTTGGGGAGGGCGGAGGAAGGTGGAAATGGTGGTATTCTCATCTCAGTTTTCCGTTTTCTTGGTTTGGTATTTGTTTGCTTGCTTTTTTTCGGGGAGGAGGGGGGGTTTATGGTGGGATAGCTTTTAATTTCAGTGTGTATAGTTGTGTGCGGTTAAGGAAGGTTAGAGCGGATGATTTGTATGATATGGGGTAATAGATTGGTCATGAATATTCTTGGGTTTTCTCTGGGTGTGGTTTTATGTGCTCAAGGAGATTCATGGGATGAGTAAAAATTACTTTTAATGCTAAGGTAGTAAACTTTAATACGACGATACCCGAGTGACCTTCTGTGATGAGATCAACCGCTTGAGGTAGGTTTCCCATACAGTAGAGTTCGAGGTATGGCAGTTTCGGAAGGAACTCCTTGGTCATGCGAAAGCAAAGGATCCTATAAGAGAAAATATCCCCAACCACAAAGCCCAACTAACCAATTCGGTATCTAATCAAAGGAAGTAATACCCTAACCTTCCAATAGTCTAAACCTTCGACTCTCTCCCTCCTTTCATCTCTACCAGTTCCCTTAAACTCTCCCTCAGAAGCGGTGAAACCCGCTTCCTACTCGCTACAAGGTTAAACTGCCTCCACGCTTTCCTGCCCCCATCTTTCGTATCTAACCCTCCATCCCTCCAAGTCTGCAACTTCAAGTCTGCCCTATAAGCCTTCTCCTCGAATATGGCGATGGATTCCTTAACAGAGTCGTTAAGAGCCCAGACCACAAGCTCCCTCTTGAATTCGTCCCCCTGACCAATCGTCGTCATGACGGAAACGAGGTCTAACTCCCGCTCTTGCGCCCAAGACTTGACACCCTGGAGGAAGGAGTCCTGGCCTTGGCGGTTTTGTAGCCAGCTCAGGTCTCTAAGTATAACCGCGATGCCAAGCTTTTTTCCATTGTCCTCGGTCCACTCTTTCCAATCCTTCCTGAGGAGATCTCGTAACGACATCTGGTCGATATCATTCTTGGCATCCCAGATGCCGTCAAAGAATTTCTGCCGGTCCCACTTCTCGCCACCGGGCTCGACGGGCATGCCATTTATCACGCCTTCAAGAAACTCCACGGTGGAGAGGTCGTGCTCCGTAACTTTGTTCGTTAAGTTCGTGGTGTCGATTAGCGTAGCTGCTAATCCCAACCTTGCTAGTTCCCCCCTCACAACCCCAGTGGCGGGGAAGACCTCTTTAAAATAATTCGTGACCAGCGAGGCACAGCTTCCGCAGGTTTCTATGATCCTGGGCTTCGCATTGGGGCTCCTACCCTCGTCCTCGTGGTGGTCGATTATTCCGCGGACGTTGGAATCTTGGAAGAATTGATGAAGCGCTGGTTCGAGATTGTTGTGGTCTACTAGGGTTATCCGGGTGCTTTTGGGCAGAGCGGAGAGGGGTGGGTCGTTCGTGAAGAGGAGATCGTCTGGGGAGATGTGGAGAAGGGTTAGGAGATGGTAGATCTCTGGTCTGAGGTCGAGGTCCGCCCGGGGCATCGAGAGAAATGGCGCTGTTGGGGTTGGGGTGTAGTAGGCGTATAGGAGGGCGGAGGCAAAGGAGTCGATGTCTAGGAGGTGTTAATATGAATGAATTGGGGAAGGGGTGGGAAGAGGGGGGAGGGGGGTTGAACCGACGGATTCATTGCCGATAACAATGTGTAGGGGTTTTGGAGCTTTTAGTGATTGTAGTAGGGAGGTCCGTGTCGTGGACATGAATTGCCCTAGGGAAGTGCGGATGATTGACATTCTTGCTGTCCAATTGGGGGCTGTGTGCTTTGCTGTATGGTATTGTGGCAGCAGAGAAGGCTGATATCAAATTTCCCCTGGAGTCCCAGATTGTAGCCGATATCAATGTGGGGTAGGGTTAGGTGTTCCATCCATGACAACAGAGCCTCACAGAGCCCCACCACCCCACCAAACACACTTTCGCTTCCACTTGTGCTTCTCAGCCAAGATTTGCTTCCCCCCTCTGCAGGGATAGTATGTAAATAGTGCATGACTAGTGGGTTTCTAGCTCTCTCTTATTGCGAATTCTGTGAAGATGTACCAGGTCACTAACCGCCTCTCACGACATGGACTCTGAACTGGCAGACTTACAGCTGATGGACAACGATAGCTGCTTCAGTCGACTTAGAAAGGCATCGTGGACTGATGAGGTTGAGCTTTCTTCCAACACGTCTCCCCAACCTTGATCTTCCGGATACTGATGTGGGCTAGTTTTGCGCTACAGCCACGCTATCCTTCTTTACCGGTAGCGCAAAAGAACTAACCCAAATTCACTACGACAAATGGGGAAGGCAAATGCTGAGAAGCACGAGTACACCATTCATTCCCTCCCCCCCATCCCAACTCCCCAATCCCAACTCCCGCAACCACCAGCCAGCCAAAAATGGCCCGCCAAACCTCACCACCCCTAGAAGCTCTCGCCACCCCAGAATACTGGAACACCCGCTACTCAACGGATCCTACCCCCTTCGACTGGTTCAAAAACCCCACATCCATCCACCCCTTCCTAACAAAGCACCTCCCACCCCCGACCTCCAGCCCATCGATCCTGCACCTCGGTTGCGGTAACTCACTTTTGCCAGAGGATCTGCATAGGCGCAATTACAAGGACCAGACCAGTGTTGACTTTTCGGAGGTTGTGATCCATGATATGAAGGCTAAGTACAAGGACTTCGAGGGGCTACGGTGGGAGGTCATGGATGTTAGGGAGATGCGGGGAGTGGGCGATGGGGAGTTTGGGGTTGCGATTGATAAGGTTTATTTTTGTTTGCTTGCATACTGCCTTAAGGGGATGATGGCTAATGAGGGCGAGAGGAGACAGGGCACGCTTGACGCAATGATTTCAGGATCCTTATGGGATCCTCCAGAGGAGGTTAGGAGGAATACGAAGGCTTATATTGACGAGGTTGGTCCCCGTATGTGTCTAGGGATGTGACGGGCTGATTGAAACTGGAGTAGGTTGCTAGGGTGTTGAGGAGCGGAGGGTTGTTTCTGTACATTACCTATCGACAGCCACACTTTGTCAAGCCCATTATTACGCGGGAGGATGTGTGGCCGGATTTCGAGGTTGAGAGCATACAGGAGGAGGGGGGCATGTTTGAGTATTTTGGGTTTGCTATGAGGAAGAAGTGAGTTGTTGGCTGCGGTGTTTAGACATATACTATATCATAGACTTGGGATACAGGTTCTGGTGTTTGGGGATTGATCTCTTTCATTTGTGTACCAATTCACTCAAGTACCAGTACCGTATGGCGTTCAGGCGCTATTCGTTATAGTGCGTAAGCAGACGTGAGCCCCATATAAAAAGTCAATTGGATTATCCTTGACATAGCTTTAGATAATCTCAGATCCACCCATCATCCACAATGGTTCCCCATAATTTTTTTTAAAAAAACCCTTCCCTCGAACGAGGAAGGAGCCATGTAGAGGCGCAAACGATCCAATCAACCCCGAACCCGATCCACAATTACCTCAACAAGCGACATCATAGTACAAGTAAGGGGGGCAAAAGGGAAGGGAAAAAAAAACAAGACCCACGAAAACCCCCCGTATCATAGTAATTCCTCTACCCCACCCTCACTGAATCTGAATCCTCCTAGGCCACGCCTCCGCAGCCTTCGGCGCGAAAATCCTCAAAAGCCCATATTCAAGCGTAGCCCTGACCGCCTCTACATCAAGAGGCCCTGGAAAAGCAAAGTCAATCTCAAACCACCCTCTCCTCCTCTCTCTCACCAAAACCTTATAGCTTTGCCCAGCAGCCAGGCCGTCCCCGCCAAGCTCGATCCTGCCGCGAATCGATACCGTCCGCGCATCCGTGAACTCGATCACCGTCTGCTCCTTATCGCGTAGGCCCGGGAGCTCGGCTGCTAGAATGTATTCGTGCGCGCCATCGAAGACGTCGAAGGCTGGGGTGAAGGTCTCTAGGGCCCCGTCCGGGCCCCGGTAAGGTGGCAAGTTAGTCGTAGTCGTGGTTTGGAAGTCATGGCCGGAGGTCATTTTTGTTTCTTCCTTGGCTTATTTGCGAGTGATATTCGAGGTAGGTACGAGACGGTACAGTACGGAACTTGTCGTTGAGATTTGGGCTTTATCGAGGTGGTTCTGGCTCTGGTCCTAGTTCTGGGGCTGAAATGTCTGACTTAGGGCACCGTATTCCATTTATTGAGAATGACGAACGGGGCCGGGCTCGGCGTGCATGAGAACCATGAGATATGAGTGGTGCTTGACTCCTGGAGAACCCAATCAGTCTACAAGTCACAGGCATATAGAACCCGAACACTTGAGTCCGAATTTTGTATGGGCGGTCAGATATAATACGTACAGACAATTTGCCATACAAATTCTTTATCTATGTGTTTGGGCTCTAACTTATATGCCTGTAACTTGTAGACTACTCGAGTACTCTACTCGTAGTGTCGTCTAACCTGGTTGAATCAAGTCGTCGTTGAAACCGACAACTCAAATCTCATAGTTCTCATGCACACCGAGCCCGGCCCCGTTCGTTATTTTCGAAAAAAATACGGCACTGTACAGTGCCATACTCTTGAATTCGCACATCTTTATAATAATTATGATATTATTTTATTCCCCAACGTCGTTCACATCGCGTTTACTGTAGCTTACTCATGCCATGACATACATAACATAACCTACCGCCCTCCCATACTCGTAGATTCCAAATGACGGCCCCCTCGTGGTTTCCACTCATGTCCCGTCACTCACATCCTGGACGGGCCGGAAGCTTCTGGAATAAGGTGATCCTCGCTTCTTGGCGAGCCTTACCGCCTATTGTGCGGCACAAGGCAGTGAGGGTGCGGGTGTCTTATCTTGGCGTCTGGCAAGTTTCTGCAGGGGTTCAATGGTCGGGAGAAAGGTACCGGTAGTCGAAAATATAGTGGATGGGGCTTGGACGATATCGGTGTGGTGTAATGGCCCGGGTCGGGACCGCGGGGTGTTGGATGGGTGAGGGAGGGGCGGGTTTGCGGGTCGGTTTGTGGGGGGAAGCGGACGCTCGGTGTTGGGCCCGGGGCGGCAGTCACCGGCTGTCACTCGGCGACTTATTTTTTGTGTGAGAAGGTATGGCCTGAATGGGTGGACGGAAGGTAAACATTGGATGAGTTCCGTGGGGAGTCATTGTATGGTAGAAGCGGTTGAGTGGAACCCCTAGATGTTTGAACATCTCCCTTGACACTGGCTGTATCATAGATATCAAATAATTACCCACAAAGTATCATACTTGTCAGTTCTCTACTTCTAGAAAACAACCCTTCTATCCTCTTGATATATCCGCAAACCCACCTGCTCTAACCTCTCAGCGTCGATATCTGGCGGGGTTTCGGATTCCTCCAATGCCTCCTTCTTGTCGCCCCCGAGTTTGTTGAAAGCCTTTGGATTCTTCTTTTTTGCTCCGCCTTCGGATTTGAATTGGTAGCCGCGCAATCTTTTCTGCATTAGCAAAGCGTTTCGTGGACTAGGGGAAAGGAAATGATACCTTGGCCCGTGCCCAGTCTTCTCCGGGAACTCCTCCTCGTAGGCTTGTGCGAAAGTCTTGCAGTCTTCTTCGAAGGTGCCCCGGGTGATGCTCTCGCGAATGGCGGCGAAGAAGTTACTTACGACCTTAACGTTGTGGCTGAGACCCTGTTAGTTAGAATCAATCACGCACATTTAGAGAGGAGAAGCCTGAACAAACATTTGCAGGAGTACCCAAGCCGTCATTTCCTTTGCCGTGAGCAGATGCTGCACATAAGCCCTGTGGTGTTTCCTACACGCATAGCACTTGCACCCCACTGCTAGGGGGTCTAGGCTTGCTGCATATTCCTTGTTCCAGAGGTCAACGCCCAGGGCTTCCCTTTTCCCAGCAGCTTCCCCGGGGAATTGAAACTTTAGGGAAATGCCAGCATCCGTCATTTGTGTCAGGAACACCAAGTCGAACATATCCACCCCCCAACTAACCTGCTGTAGAACCTTATGCGGGGTTGATGCCTCATCAAGGCTTAGTCTTGGTAATACCTCCAAATCCTTAGGCAAATTCACTGCTAAACGGGCATCATACAGCGCGAGTCCCGATAGTGAGGAAATATGCTCTTTCAGATAGTCCAAGTAGTAGCTCTGCTGCTCAATATCTAGCGGCAATACCGGTGCGAATATAGGTGTGCTGGAAGCATTCCGGTTGATAAGCTCTCCTAGCCATAACTCTGTCCGAAAAACCATCTTCGGCCCGCGATTCTTTCCGGGTGTCTGATGCGGTAGGTCTGGGGGAGAAATGGCGATATCTGGTCGCAGGTTTGAGACAGCATTGAAGTAGTCATCCACTTCTAAGGAACGAAAGCCCACAGATGTGAGAATCGCGATGGATGCATCCGTATTTGGAGTGGCAGTGGTAACAGGCGGCGACCTTCGAGGCGCAAGCATCAAGAGCGAATTTGAGGGGTGCGAGATGAAATCTCTCAGGGTCGAGGGGTGGTTATACACCGGTACATTGGGATGGCACTTTTCGATGACTACGGGATTGATCTATCGTATTAACCCACTACGAAATCCAAAGGAGTGGGATAGGCAAAAAAGACTCACAATCCTCCAAAGCGACGTAAACAACCCTGACGTCCGTATGATCCCTCAAGTTATCCCCTGAGAGATGCGGAACAGCACCTCTAGAAGTTTGTGCGACAAAACCCGGAGTATTAAAGCTAACCCCGCTGCCAACGGCGGCGAGCCGCCCAATCCGTGCCCTGCTACTATTATCACTACCAGTACCATCTCCCGGCCTAACGGTCTGCAGGTCAAACACAATTCCGGACTTGGCTGCGGCAGCCATAGTCCAAACTTTCCGGAAAGGGCTAGGAGATAACAGCGATGATGATGATGATGATGATGATAATGAAGAGCAGCGACAGCGGAGGACAAACGGTGGTCTTCCGAGCCTCATTCACTTTTTTTTTTTTTTTTGCGACTGACTGCCAGACCTGGTTTAACAAACCCTTTGGACCCCACACAGATTACGGAACTGTACGGAATTATCTCTGTTCGGTGGTGGTGGGAGTACCGGGATGGGCAGAGTACCGGACCGTATTTCTGTTCCTGGCGGGAGATTTTGTCAGACGGAAGAGTCACCGGATGAGTTTTGATAGGTTGGTGTCGCTAGCCGAGCAATCAATTTGGCTGATTACGTCAGCCCTTGCCTACGGTAGCGGAGGTATCGTAGTGGGTTGGGGGTCGACAAGTTGCGGGCCGATGCTCGCTCAGAGACCGACTGTCCCCGCCGGAATGCAAACACCGGAATGTAAGCCATACATTCTGGTATCATAAACATAATCGGGCTCTGATCAATCGCTTCGGTACCTATCTCCTTGACTGCCGAGACATTGCAGAACCCTGTGTCGCCCCTCGCAGTTGTCTGAGACACAGGTCAACAAGCGGCTTTTTTGCGAACTTTCAACCACAGGTACATTAATATCGGATGCAGGTATGTGATCGTGCCTACGCGCTGAAGAATTCTCAGGTAGCACTTTGGTCATCTCTGTCTCAGACACCGACAGGGGCAGCACAAAATTTTACAATGTCCCAAGCAGTCAAGGGGTTATTACAACATTGTAAATTTCCTTGAATGTCGAATGGGTTTTGCAACACTTGGGACCACAGCACTGGCTACTTTTTTGAATAATGGGGGTTGTGGTAAAGGAGAACATGTGACTAGAGAACAAAAAGTGAGATGATAAAATAGGGCAACCTTTTCTCGGTAAGGAGGGAGGGCATAGGGTCCTGGCGTTATAATTAATTTTGATAACTAATATTCACCGATTCAATAACCGGGCGGGGGGGTGGATGAAAGCCTACCAGTACCAAGGGTCTCGGTGGGGAAATAACCTAAATTGGTGCGATAACGGGGAAGTCTATTTCGACGTTGTGCAGCGGGGCACAAGAGTGATATTCTGTGAGGGTAACAGGAGATCGGAGGGGGAGTTTTGCTAATTGGGGGTATACACTTTTAGAAAGCTTAATTCACAAGTGGCGCTGGGAAGGGGTCTTTAGGGGTCAATTTTCAACAGGTGCCAAAATGTTTGGGGGATTAATCCTCGCCAGCCAAAGGTGCTTACACATGTCCATGTACGATTGTCAGTAAAAAGGTTAAGAATGGTGAGTCGGAGAGCATCCTGCTCCAGTGACTAAGGAGGCGAAGCCGAGTAAGAACGCTCTGGACGCGAATCTAGCGAGGAAGCTGTGGGTATGGACGGAAGAGCCGCAGAATAAGAGGCTCATTTGGGGGCATTCTTGTGAGCTTCCCTCTAGATCCCCCTCCATTTCCCACTCTGGCTTTCCCGCTTCATGTTCTTTTTCCCGGAGGTAAGTTACCCTTCTATCACAAGATTGTTATAGAAATATCGGGAGAACGATACCCGTATAGATACCTGTATAGATGGCCCTCCGGGCTTAGCTCTGCTGCTGCTGTGTTGGTTTAATTCCCCTAATCTCAAGGGACGTATACCAATTGTTAGAGGGGGATATTCATGTGTCAACAGACCTAGAGCGCGCACCTGGAGTCCAAATCTTCCTTCTAGTCGCCTCACGGGAGATCCGAGGTGTCTGTTCAACTTATCGCTGAAGCAATTTCCGCCCATCGGAACGAAGAGGTTGTGCCTATTTGAGATTACGCTTCTGATTCTTACATCTCCCGGGTTGAAGTTCCGGCTGAAGATTGGGGGCTGGGATGAGGCAGTGGGTCAGGAGCCAGTGGCCTAGGTGGTTCTTCTAAGGGGCAATGGAGGAGTTGGCATGTGGTTTGTTTCTGCTGTCGGGGGAGGGAGGGAGGAGTGGTGTAATGCTTCGGGTTGCGATTCGTAACCGTCTACTGGCTCGGTGTGTGGGGTAGCCATGATGCCGGCTTAGGCTGTGGAGGTGGGGCTCTTTTCTGGTCATTAGAGCTTCGTCAGTCGAAAGACCCACCATTTAGGGACTTGGAGGGACATACGTTAGGAAATCGCTTACTGCAGAAGCTATACTAGCCTAGCTCGCCTTATCAAGTTTCATGGGGTTATATTTGCATATGGTACTTTGGGAGGGTTTCTTTAATGGCCTCAGAAACCTTTCGCTCTGGTCCTGCTGCAAGATACACCTTTGCATTATGCGTTGCCAAGTGTCTGACTGTTTCTTTCCCACTGCTATATCAGAGCTCTGGTATTGACCCGTGATATTCTGCCCCACGTGCTGAACAGGAACAAAAGAACGGGTGCGAAGGTCCCTGCATTATAGCCAGTTACAGCGCAAGCAAAGTATCATACCCATAGGAAAGTTAGTGAACTGTTTATTTTAGGTTAACCCGCAAAATAATCCCTGTCATGTAGAGTACAAAAACCTCTCCTCGGGCACTTGTACACTCTCCTAGAGAGAGCACCCAATTGGCTGGGTTCGAGGACTATTTTGGCTATTGATATAATAGAAAAAGAGCTTCGAGTGATATCTCCGAAGATCGGGGGTGCTTTAGCGAGCTAGTTTTCTTGTATCAGATTCTTGGTCTTGAGATTTCTACATTGGCCTTTGGCAGCTAGATGAAATACTATAGGGTGCGTTTGGCTGCGGTGTGAATCCCCTATAATGACCCCGGTTGTAGAGTTTTGAGTGGAAACCCTATTTTGATCTAAAGTGTTGTATCAGGTAAACAAAAGACACGGAAATCGCTTGGCTACAATGAGTCCATGATGAAGGTGCAGTACAGTGCTGTACTAGGAGTATTCAAAGTTAAAAAGATTATTTCTCAGTGGCAAGTAAATGCGGGAAGTTGCATTAGGTTACTTTATGGTGTTAACCAATAGTGTCTGCACGTTTTGTGTAATATATTTGAATGCACTCAGGTAACTCGAGATAAATTTTTGAGGTGAAAAACAGATCTTACAAATATCTCATAAATTTGGTTCATTAATAAAATGTCCATGATAAGAGATTTTTACTGGAACTGGGGATAATTGTTCCTCAAGTATGCTATAATATTCTAGACCCTTCTCTCAATTTTTAAAACCTTTCTTTATAGTTTATGCATGTCTAAGTTGTAGAGCCTGGTTAAACTGAGTTTTACAGCTGTCACAGACCTCTAGACCTCCATACCAACATGCGAAAAAAGTATCATAATATTATGGTGAGGTAAAGTGATGGTGCCGGTAAGTTAGCTGTTTGGGGACATGCCAAGCTTAAATGAAACAGCAAAGTAAGCTAAGCTTTTTCCACCTTGAATACCCCTACTATGCTCAGGGAGTAGGAAGAATTTTTTTACAGAACCACATAAAGAAAAGCCTTCTGAACAGTTGTAGGGGCATTCCAACAACGCCATTGCCACTTTCAGCAATCGGTACCAAGGGTATATGGGAAAATAGATATCCAAGCCCGGGTGCTAATATTTCTTTAAATTGGCTTTCCTGACATGTGCCGTGATCGCAGACGATGTATAATAGATTTCTTGGCTCTATCTGTGTGCCAACCAGGCTTGCTATGGTGGCTCCCATTTGCACAGAGTATGCTACTCGAGCACCGTACTGTAACTTGGAATAACTACAGCTGCAGGATGCGACTCATGTTTTGCGATTTCAGCGCCTTCGGAACTGACAGCAGCTAGACGCACCCTTATATTCACATGAGAGTCCAAAAACCCTACCTCTCTCTCTCTGCCCGACCGCTACTCACACGCAGTTTACAATTGCACGGTGTCTTGCGCACGTGTCGGAGGTTCGCAATTGGTGTACGGTATTCGGGAACCTTCTGCTCGTAGGTTTCCTATTCAAGGAGGCTTGTCCTTAGTCCTGGATTTCTGGGTTGCAGAGTGTGCAATGGGTCCCGAACATTAACCATATGATAGCACAAAATTTGGAGGGGAGGGCATAAGCAGACATAATATTATCTGACCGATCCGGCCACCATAATACCGGTAACAATTGCTCCGGGAAATGAGCATTAATTTCTATGGCCGACCTAAAATCAGGTCGTCTTAGCGGGCAACGGGAAGGGAGGCAATCGCAGTCAACTAGCCTACCCGTGCAAGCTACCGGTAACTAGCTTACGCTAGAATAGGAGAGAAAGAGTGAGAGTGAAATACTAAAACCATGCATTAATTAACAGTTTAGGATATCGCAACTATAGAAAGGGTTTGAGTTGTCTTGGGCCATGCTTTGTGCAGCGATATAACAGGTCTATATCTGGAGGTTCGAGCCTAAGCGTGGCTTCTGCGGTGGGGACCGACCAAACAGACGCATCCTAACCAATTATTCACTTGGGAACTTCCCTCTGGCATTGCGCAGATCTCGCATGTGAGGTGTTAGAGTTTGGGGCTTGCTTAGGCCTGCGTGATGTGGAATACCGCTCAGCGAGATCATCGGTTTATCTGATTCCGGTTGTGGGAAATTCAGTACAATCTTGCTACCGTACCCCATCGTAATGGTGGACCACATTCGGACTGGATAGGGCGAGACAATGTGTCGTGTCCTCACTGCGGGGATTTTCGGTGGAATCACCTGAAAGACATGCAGCTATATCACGAGCGAGCCTTGTCTGTCAGATATTTCCCTCCTGCAGCCCTTTCCTCCAGGTCTGGGGAAAGAAAAATGGTTGGGAAGTCTGGGATCTGCTATCCATTTCACTAGGCTTCTCTAGGATAAGATGGCACTTCATATGGGAACCTTCGTGTCTCCTGCACCTATATATATATATATATACCAATGACCCAGAAACCTGAAACGACATATTAGCTCTGAGCTCTTGTCGGGGTTTCTACCGGGTCGTGGAAATAACGAAAAGAATAATAGTACCAGTCTGGTGTTAAAATACAGCTGTCAGTATCAGATTGCTTGCCTCTGAGACAAAGGGGTGAAAAAAATAAAAAAAATAAAACGAGAAGGAAGGACGCAGAAGGAGGAAGAGGGGAGGGGAACCCCCTTCTGGGTCCCATCCAAAAACCCTACTTTCTGCCGGCACCTTCTTGGTTTTGCAGGTTCTCACCCCCAAATCCCCTCTTCAAGACTACCGCAATCACACCAAACGTACACACATACAGTATACCTAGCTCCTTTCAAAAATCATGTCAGATACGGGAAACGAAGGTGTGGAGCTCATCAATCCCAGGGAACCGACAGCGTTGGTGGATGATTGGACAAACATCACCGACCCACAGGAGCGAAGGAGGATTCAGAATCGCCTGGCACAGCGAGCATACAGTAAGTCCAGAACAGGCAGTTTCTCTGTAAGAATAAAAAAATAAGGGCAACCCTTTGTGCTAACCACAATCGAACGGAACTCACACAGGACAGCGAAGAGCCCGTGAACATAACCTGAAAATCAAATTCTTTCACCCGGCCAAAAAAGGCCCAGTGAGTAAAGGTTCAGCCTCGGGAGGCGCCTTCCGCAGTCACCCAGCTGAGATTGGTGATGCTCTTGGTAAGATACAAGCCGAAAACACTCACCCATCTGTCCACCTGTCCATCCATTCATCCATTCATCACGGACATAGATATCCAGGTCTAGGGGTGATCTAGGGAGGATTCGGTCGAATATTGGTCACTTTCTGCATGAGGAGAACCCCTTTCTCTTCGGAAAGTCGATCTTGCTCTCTCCCATCCGATGGCTTTGGCTAATAGTGGTTTCTGGAGCATAGGAGCTAATTTGATTGTCGGAAATCCACCACCACCAAGGGATCCTGAGCCTGCCAGAGAAGCCTCAAGGCTAGAGGAAGATAAGGGTAAAGCCATCGAAAGACCTGTACATGCCACTGCTGGCACTCCAGGATTCGTTGTTCCCAACTTCTACCTGCTTTGTGCGAACACCGGCTTCATAGATTGGCGCATGGAGGAGGCCACCGACCGCATGGTTCCCGTCATCAAAGAGCCAACAATAGTGCCGGATCACAGACTCTCAGCAGACCACTACCTTATCGATCTCATCTACTACAACATCTACCGCGCCTTCGAGTCCAACATCAAAACCCTCGGCCTTACGATCCAGGAGATAGCCCAACACGACATGATCTCTCGCTTTAATAGCATCACCCTGGAAGACAGTGTCCTGGAGAGCCTTAGGAGCGTAGAAGCGGCCCCCCTCCAAACACCCCAGACGATGCATCTCCCACCTGCTCTCCGCCCAACTCTCCTACAGGCCTCGGTCATCCACCACCCTTGGATCGACGTTTTTCCGTCCCCAAGAATGAGGGAGAATCTCCTGCGCGCAGGCAACTCTTACGACCCGGACCAGCTCTGCCTGTCCATTATGGGATCCTGGGAGGGTCTAGGAGACAATGGAATCCTCATCTGGGGTGAGCCCTGGGACCCGTCCAACTGGGAGATCACCGAGAATTTGGCCTACGGTTGGGCCTGGATGTTTGAGGGCTGCGCCGACGTTATTCACTCTACGAATATGTGGAGGTCAAAACGCGGTCTTTTGCCCTTAGACTTGAAAGTCTTCCGCTTAGGCAAGTAATTTTTTTTTATATTTTTATATTTTTATATTTTTTCGGTTATGAGTTGTGGCATCAATTCTCCCATCTACCCACCCTATATTATCCACCTCTTTTATATTACAAGCATACCCACGACATATCCGTCCACTCCACCCAGAATATACGGGGGGGGAAACCAAGAAACCAACACATATCCCCATGCATACTGAGCGCGCAACATCCTTCCTGTCATTTCCTTTCTACATATATTCCACAAGTTAGCACCCAATGCTTTATCTCTCTTTGAACCATCCTGCAATACCATGCTCTGCCCTACCACCCACTCTCTTTTAACCTCCCCCATACATCCATATCGTCCTCCTGATCGCATACCGAATGTACTTTCATGCAATTACACCCAGCCATAAAACTACCGAATGAAGGAACATGAAAGTGAAAATGAAGTAATCACCCCCTTCTTTCCCCTTACCTCTACTCGAGCAGTCAGATATGTAAGCCAGCACGTTCCTCTCTCCAAAATACGCTTCTCCAAACGTGGGCGCATTGAGCAATCACATGTGATCACTCGCGACACACGTGCCAGCCCCTCGGCCTAGATATAGGAGGGGAAGTAGGATCACGATGAATATTGCGGTTTTTGGGCAATGGGAATTTGGGGGTGATGTTATGGAGGTAATCTAGAAGAGCCTGTTGCACTAGGGAGGTGATGGTTTTTTCTTTCCGGATCATTCTGCTCATGCAAGGGCACTGAGCAGTTATTGAACATGCCAAGACAGAGGCTCCCACAGGCCTGAATACTTTGTATACAGTGGAACAGATCTTGACGACACCAGATGCCGACCAGGTCATCTATACTCGATGTAGAGGTTGGAGAAAAAAAGCGTACTACATATTCCGGACGCCTGACAGCCCTTCAAGCCCATCATCCCAAAGTCCATCGTGGAAGAATCCCTTGGAGCACAGCTTGGAAAGCCTTATTTTCCCCGTGTGATTAAGCTTTTGTCCAGCAAAGACTCAACCGAGGCTGCTACATTCCGCCGATGCCCTTGCCAAAGTGGGTGAATGCAGGTACGGCACCCTACCGCCTTAAAACTGGCGGGGAAGAAACGGAAGGTAGTGCAAGAAGGGGAGGAAAAAATGAGGAAGAAGGAAGAAAAACTAAAAATTGGAGGGGTAGGCTTATATGTGTGCGTAAATTAGGTGTTGAATTGCTATTATATAAATTCGGGGAGGAAAGGGGTGAGATTGGGCTTCCGAGAGTAATGGAGAGAAAGGGAGGAAAGGAGAAAGGGAGTCTTCCCTTTTTATAGGGCCTAATTATGCTTTTATATATAATAGCTACTTAGGACGTCTGGGGGCTATGGTGCTAGTACTGGTAGAGTTGTTAGTGCAGCTGATTGGCTATTTAAGTAACCTAACCCCCACAAATATGTAACCTTTTCTTTTTCTCTTTTCCTTAGGTTCACTTTTCTAATATTATGGGTTTTAGAGGTGAGTGTAGAGAGGTTAGTAGACAGGTTACATTTCACCTATAGTGCAGTACTCTCGCAATGCATTCCGCCCCCAGAGAGAGGGGGGAGGGGGAATGGTCCTTTCCTGGCCGAGTATCAAATCGTACTCACACACTGAACTCGCCACACTATGATGGAAGGGAGTACGAGAGCTGTGTGCTTTTCACTCTGATTACGACCACGAGCTACTCTATTACAACCCTCCCCCATCTCCAGGTCGGGGGGAAACCTTTGCCTGCTGCTGTCCAGCAGACTTTGGGTTTTCTGCCAATAAGACTATGCAGGTGAACGGGTGGGGGACCTGCTGGTGCCTCCCAGGGAACAACACTTTTGGAGGGAAAGCAGAATGGGAAGGAAAGTTCTTTCGTACAGTATCTCCTCCCGTAGCGGGAGAGGGTTTTTTGAATTGTGTGCGCTTGCGCTGTTGATGGCATTGCCATTCCCCCAGTGATTTTCGGTGGATTGGATTAGGAGGAGATGATAAGAGGATGATAAGAGGATGATAAGCTGTCCTTAGACATGCTTTTAGATCTTATGAATGAGGTAGGAGGTCATGTATCACATCTGGAGTCTATAGGAGTAAGAGTTACTGAGATTACCTTATCTTATTGGCAGGACCTTGTGTCATATCGTTAGAAACGCTGAGGGAGGGTGGATCCCCTAGCTCTTTAAGACCCCTTTCCTTTGCCTTTGGAGGTGTAGCTTTTACAGTAATTACCCAGGCATCACTCTTTGTCATATGCCACACACAGCTTCCCAGCCCCACTCCGGGACTGTTGAATCCATCTCAAATAAGGGAGAAATGACTTAGCCAAAATGACACCATCAAGGACATGAAGAATGAAATAAGTATTTCACCGGAAATGTCCCTAATAATTGAACAGGGTTTATGCCTCATTAGGAGATGTGTAGGAAGAGAGGGACTAGATCCATAATACTATGGGAGGCGTTCTATAGAGAACCCCTTCGCTCAGCCCGGCGCTCTATTGGAGGACTTGTGTCAATTTATTCTCACAGGCCGTACACCAAAAGGCAGGCTGAAATTCATGGCTACAGCAGCTTAGCCCGTGCCACTTTAACAGCCAACCTCCAGCAAATCTTCGATAGTAGTCGAACGTTAGTTGCGCCCCTGCAAGTGAGGAGATGCTGGAAGCTGTGCAGGGGGCTGAGGGGCCAACGGTGTGTATGAGGGAGAAGCATAGCCTCAAGAGAGAGAAGAAACGATATACAAAGAACAGCTTGCTGTTAACCCCCCGCTCCTCCTTTTAGAGCTCGCGACAACAATAAGGAACCATTACCTTAAGGAAAATGTATATTTAGTCACACTCAGAGAAGGAGCTCGAGAGTTTTGTGTATCGCTGGGGCCGAAGGTGAATATTCCAAGATACTCGTCCACTGATAGGTACGGATAGTTCGAGTTCTAGTTGTGGTTGTGGTGATCTTCACCCCGTTTCCCCATGACCAATTCTTATTGTGCGATAAATTTAACATACAAGTCAGGCCACTCTAGAGTAAGGATTCCCCGGGCTTTGTTGTGTATTTTGAAGAATGTTTCCAACAACCGCCCGAAAAAAGGTTGACGTGTTTCTAGACTACATCCTTCTCCAGGGCCATCACATGTCCCCAGAGAAGGCGGACAGGATCTAGTTCTTGACTTTTTGTGTCATGTTATACACCCCTCCACTCGAGTCCTTCTAATTGCATATGATTTTTAACTCCCTCTGGACGCATTAGCTATTTTTTGCAGGGAAAGTCGATCTTGGGAGCCTAGGAGAACAGAGTTTGCCAGGCGCATGACATCGTACTGTTAAACCATCCCCCCCAGCATTATGTGTTACTTTGTTTTCGTGATTATATATTCTTAAGATACTGTGGTACAGGCATCCACAGAGCTATCACGCCGCCTCCCCCCACAAAACAGGCTACCGTGAGGGGGGAGGGGTGGGAATGGGGGAACTGGTGAGAAATCATGCCCTATCACTCGGCGCCACTCAAGGTACCTTTGTTGACAATAACCGCACTCTAAGGCTGCAGTGGTACGCGTATGCACCGTTGAAAGGATGAGCGAGCTATGGAAAACTTTCTCCTACTTGCTTTCCTTCCTTCCTGTCTTTTCTCCGCCCCATCTCCCACTTCCTTTTCTTAACTTTCCTCACACCCCTCTTTCTCAACTCTCAACACAACCGTGAACTTCTTCACTGCTTAATCCAAACTCTGTATCTTCACTTGAGCCGTTCCCCTCCGCCGCGTAAAACCCTCATAGTCCATCATTATCTCCGCACTCATTATTTTCAACAACCTCCCCCGCGCATCCTCTCGGCGGCTGAAGCGAAACGCCTAACATGCAACGTCTTAGTGCTTCCGGCGGGGTTCAAGTAGGAACTGCCGTTACCTGGGGTGTCCTCCCAGCACTGAGTAAAGCGTCGCGGGATAACACCTGTCGGAAGTCAGAGGAAGGACCAGGATCAGGAGATTTAAGCTGGAACAATCTACTGCGGATGGGTGACGCTGACTGCAGTGCAGTTTTTGGACCTGGAGGTGGTACTGTATGTGCTCAAGTGCATGCAGTGCGCGAGTTTTCAAGATTCGGCACTCTGCTGCCTCTGCTGAGCTCGCATTGTTATTATACCCCTGTGGCACTTGGCTCGTTATGCTTGCCAGAGTGTGGCATGGACAGTATCTGCCTATCTTGTGCGGTACCGTATGTCAAATGCCATGTTTATGTGCTGAAGGTTCAAATATTCCGTCTTCGGGTAGGGTATATAGAGATGTACATATCATATGATACCGGTAAGGCTTTTAAACCACCAAACTAAGAGTGCACCCGAGCTAAAGCTAGGCAGACACTCTACAAGGGAGACTGCCTTGAGCCTTCCACTCAAACCTTGCCACCGGGGAAAGCCTGTCTTGCGGAGCAAGCGTGGGTTCTAAAGATTTTTGGACATCCCTCTCACTTAATTGAACTAGTGATGATCATCTCTAAAGCGAGTCGGACACAAAGTTCCATCTCAATCTAGCAAACCTTAGGTAGGATAGAGGCCCAAAATTTATCTAATTTTAGGGGATTATGTGATCCGTCCGAGCCTTACAGCTTCCACTTCCTATTCACTGACTCAGCGTCTAATATCCCAGTGTTCTATAGCATACAAGGCTGATTCAAAAGGAATGATTAATCTACCGCTATCCCCCAGCTGGTTAGTGAAAAAAGACCACTAACAGAGCCTTGTAGGTCAAACCTTATGCACCTATATTCCTCCAACTTGAACAAAGATCGATACAAAATTAGGAATATATCCCACGATCCAGAAACTCTTTCTAACCACTTTGTATTTGGCTCCCAGAAGGAATACGGGGAAGATATCTCTTCCTGAGATTCGTGGAGACAACAGCCACCAAACTCTTAGGGCCCGTTTACCTATAGACGGCCGTCTAGCAACCAGAGGCAGTGCCGACGGTCGGAGAAAGTCAGTTATGTAAACGGGCTTTCAGTTATATACTAGACAGTATATTAGCTGGGTGTGCGACAATTCTGTTTTCTTTACCTACATTCAACTGTCTGTCTCTTTCTAAAAATTAAATTTGTAATCGTGGTTGTACTAGACAGTGGCGTCTCCAGCGTTATCTGGCAAGCAGCGCGAAAGTGTTTGACAAATTTCCCACGGTCCTAGATTCTTGTAGCTAGATGGTCAAAAAGTTCCGTTGCCTACTCTAGCTAAACACTACCTACTCTGGCGCACACTCCCCCACTGTCAAGCCCCGCTTAACGGTGGGCATCGTTTCAGGCTTTTAGACGGACGTCTATAGGTAAACGGGCCCTTATAGGGCAGCACTTTGTAAGTGTGGCTCCTGCCATCTAGAGAAACGTTGCGTACTTTCCGGGCTTTGTTAAAATGTCTCCTGTATCAGTCCCCAAAGCACCTCCTAAGCGTGTCACTAAACTATACAATATTACCCGAAGGCAGGCAAACAGAAATGAGTACTTATTCCAGACATCCCGGAGCAGCAGCGGTGTCCCCACCCCACATGCCCCCGCAGCAGATCCGGAGGGCGTCTGTGAAGAGCCCAGGGCAAAGCAAAGGGATAGGACTGGTATCCATAGGTAAAGGTCTACGCTTTCAATATGGGCTAATGACTGTGGCACAACTACCCTCCAAGTCACTATCAACCTGCCCGTTCAATGCACTAACAAGCAAGCCACCAGGTGTAGTAGCGCTATGCCCTTTACTATGAGCCAAAAGTCAATATCACAAAGTTCAAGCAGGATCAGGCATAACGGGTTAAGAAATTACAAGTATTACGTGCGAACGCTCAACTACAATAGCAAAAAATGAAAATGATAGAGAAATTGAATTCTACCACAGGTTAAATAGACCGTACCCAGGTATCGTGCTCTACTGACGGTACCGCACATTCGGATGTCTCATGCCAATGCTAAAGTCCAGACTATGCGAGACCACTCGAAAAGACATTCTGTAGGTTTGATGGGGAAGAAGAATTGTTTCGCAGCTAAAACTCAAGAAGGATAAAAATGGGAATTTGTATTTAGGTTCAATCCAATCGAGAAACTATAGGCCCTTTAAACGGCCAGGTATGTATCACGCCGGCAGAAATAATTTGAATACAGTGCAAATTACTCCTTGCACCTTTGCACTAAGGCTCTGTTCACTGCGCCATTTTTATAGCATAAAAGTGACTTTTATGGCATAAATTATGGCAACTAAAACTTTTTATATAGGGGTGTGTTCTCTGCATACAAAAATATCATAATATATTTTTATTTTTACAATATATTTTTATAGTATAAATCCTGAGAACAAAGTAGATGGTTAAGGGCTAGAAAT
>Ga0307509_10000322_pt1 | contig 78681 bp, 79 predicted proteins | sample 10_EM_MG_FD_202245 | JGI IMG/M metagenome (GOLD analysis project Ga0307509, IMG submission 202245) | Populus trichocarpa ectomycorrhiza microbial communities from riparian zone in the Pacific Northwest, United States - 10_EM | ecosystem: Host-associated > Plants > Roots > Unclassified | place...
CGATAGACCGACATTCCGTCGATGATTGAGTCCGGACGGGCGAAGTATACATACTCGAATATGTCAGGTGTATGATTTAGGATCGGGGTAACCTGTCTGAAAAGGGGCTTGCATCCTTTTTTGATAATGACAGCCTCGCCTGTGAAGGTAATTATGTTAGTCCTGGCCTATGTGTGTTGATGTTTGGGGCCTCACCAGGAGCAATGTTGACATGATTTGTAAAGTCTAGTTGGTCAAGGGCTACGCTTTCGCTGGAGAACATATAGTCCATACCACCATTGATGCCTTCCCTCTCTCCTAAAACAAGTGGTCTAATACCGTAAGGATCCCGGAATCCTATAATGCCGAATCCTGCGAAACTCTTTAGCTGTACGAGCGAGAATAGTCTAAAAGTCTCGGCCATTCTCACCAGCAAGCATGGCAACACATGCGTACCCTCCTTGGCATCTTCGATAGATTCCTTTTAGAGCGGTGAAGAGGTCTTCCTCATTGACACGGAATTTTCCCGTCTCTTGGAGAGTGCTTGCGAAAATGTTCAATAACAATTCACTGTCTGAATCTGTGTTTATATGTCTGTGCGCCTCGTGATCAAGATGATTGCGCAATTCCGGTGAATTAATAATGTTGCCATTCTTTCAAGGATGTTAGCCACTACCTTCCCTCTGGGATAGCAAATCTACTTACATGGGCGAAACAAATTCCATATGGGGAGTTCACGTAGAAAGGCTGCGCCTCTGCGTTTGCGGAGGACCCAGCCGTAGGATAACGTACTATTTGATTATCAGAGCCGATTTCCGCATGGACGATCGATTGTAGCGAATGGCGCATCTGCCTTGATGCGAAAAAAGAAGGCGTGGGGTAGGGACATAGTGAAAGGAAAGCCTATCGGTAAATGACTGGATATGAAGAAACTTACAATGGCCGAGTCCCATACTTCCCGGCAAATCCATAAGCTGTTCAGGTGTTCTAAAGACCTCTGAGCAAAGGCCATTACCCTTACGAGTATAAATTCTCCCACCCTGACCACACGTAGCTATTCCGCAGGCATCTTGTCCTCGGTGTTGTAAAACTGGAAGTCCGTTATGAATATCGGTCACGGCAGATTGACTAGGATCCGCAAGGATAACCGCAATAATTCCACACATTGAAACTATCAATTGTGTTAGTAAAAGTCTTTGAGAGAGCAGTGCCTCTGAGTAGGAGTATGGAGGGGATCAAGGAGGGGAGAGAGCTTTTTCGGTTTGGAAATTGAGGAAGCTCCGCGATCAGATGGGAAGTGGGCGGCTTGAGCCTTTTACGGCCGGCCAAATGCAGGGTAGATGCAAAAAATCTTGTGCGAGTGGCAACGGGTGCGTTACCACGTAAATTAAACCTTAAGAGATATAATAAAAGATAAAAATAAAAATAAGGCCCTGTTCGGCATGTACCAATAAAAATATATAGCAATAAAAGTTGAAAATGGCATATATGCTAATAAAAAAATTCAGAGGTGAAAAATTTATGTGTTCAATACACATCCCACAACATGGTAGAAAAGAAAAAAAGGTGGGTTTTCCCTATTTGGTAGTGAGTGAAATGGGACATGAAGGCAATGGTTAATAACCTATATATCAAGCAGATTAACTGATAATTACTACAGTTAATAATAATCTTACGGTTATTAATCTAGGTGAACTTTTGTAGTGAAGATAACCTGTCTGTCAATCCTGAACCTAACTTTACTCTAGATACAATAAAAAAATACCCACAGTTTAGTACCCAGTGCTGAACACACCTCTATATAAAAACCCTAATATGCCAAAATTTATGCTGTAGAAGTGACATGCCAAACAGAGCCTAAAAAAATAACTATAACTGAAAAAATAAAAATAAAAATAAAAGAATAATATCATAATAATATAATATTACAATAGTGATAATAATATATAAGATTAAAGTGTTTTATATAACTCATGTCATACTAGTAATATCAGAAGTATTCTTTGGTATCACACCTGCGAAAGGCCCATATTAAATTTTGTGAATTATAAACCTTATTTGATGTTGGAACACACAGTTTACAGTTATAGGATTTGTGGACAACTTAAAGGTTGTACTATATGCCAAAGTAGCCTACAACTCTGTAATAGTCTGTGAGCACTTGGGGAGATATTTGAGAGAAGTTCAGGCCATACTGTCGTTTGAAATTATTATTCCACAGCTTCAGATGTGTTGAATGCAAAGTGCGAAGTAGTATGCCTTGGGTTTTTACAGTGCCGTACATGCCGCCCTACCGATGGTTTTTGTCCCTGGCCTCGTAAAGTCGTGTCAACTAGTTTCCGAAAGCACCGTTTTCGGAAATGGTGGAGAAAGGAACATGGCTCCTCTCTGATATTTCGATACAAACCAGCCCCCGTAAGTGGGAAGGATATGGAAAAACTCCAAGCATGATAATAACGGATGTATTTGGTTAAAATTCCTAATTTCATACTATAGGATGATGTGTGAACCAATTCGCCCTCCTTAATCGCAGTGGTCCCAGATATGATATCATATCATAGATGTGCTGGTATCAGACACCTCCAGTATGGTGCAACGAGGGAGTCTCGCGCTAACGAGAACAATCTGTTACGAGTAGAGGGCAGAGCGGGCCCGTAAATGTAAGGGACCAGGGGGGCCTCTGGAACCCCAGTGGAGACTGGCAATGCCCTATTCTCGGGACCCGTCACCTCGTATCACTCGAATGATTAGAGGTGACGGTGTCGGAATTTGGGTGCGCGAGAAAGAGAGCGAAGCGAAAGTAAGGACGGGTCCACTGAAAGAATGATCTAGTTTGTAGAGGAAGAGCAAGAATTGACCGATGTCTCTTGTACATTGATGCTTGAGTACCGGTGCACAGTATTTATACCCACAAGAGGTATCTATATACAGAGCCAACTAGTGTCTGAGTTCCACTGGCACTATTGCCCGCCACTGGCAGAAATACTTTCGTCGCATTGGGGCCATTGTTCCAACAGACGGTGGTCTCCCTTGCTTCAGCTTCCACTTTGCTCAAGCTTCCACCGCGCCTTCTTCATCTCCGACGAGTTTCTAGGAGAGTGTTGGGAGCGCGAACTGAGATTAGTATCAACTAGTAATACGTAGCCAGCCAATATTTATATTAGCAGATGTTAGGGCTGTAAGTCTGCCTCACAATACTCCCAGACTATACTCAATCGCTAACTTCATATAAGAATTCACAATACCGTAGAATGCTTAGAATAATAAAATACCGACTTTCTCAGAATTTTTTATAGCATTAGTAGAAATATCTAGCTTGTCTTCCCTTTAATTGTTTGTAAAGCGTAGCGCTCTAGTATGCCGTGATGTTCACTTCTAGAAAGGGTTAGGCGCCCGGGCGCCTGCATTGTTGAGCCTGATAGCCTTGGGGTACAGTACAGTATTGATGGACCAATTCTGCACTTGTCCGTGAGTTACTCCTTGGACGGAAGCTTTAACGTGGGCGCTTGATCCCGAAAGTCGCAGCCTCTGGATGGGGGGAGAACAAACTCCCCAGAACGCCCCAAAGGAGTCTGATATTCACTGAGATAATTGTATTTCTTGCTCGAAATATCTACTGGTATGTAAGTAAGCTGGGTTTAGTAATATTGCTACACAGGGATAAGGGGAAAATGATAGAGCTTGTTCGATTATCAAATAAAATAGACCAAAGGTTCCTAGCGCCACGAGCATCATACGGATTCATACCGTATCACACTGCCGGGGGCTGGTGCCAAGGAATTTCTACCGGGGACCAAGGAGGAAAGGAACCCGCGTTCGGACCTCACACTGAACAAATCAGAATCTACCTTATTACAACTCCCCTCCTTCATCTCCGTGCCTATATCATCTAGGACTCAGGCTTTTTTCCCCCCACAATGCTGGTTTCGCTCACCGTTGGAAAAGTCGATGCCGGCCTGGCTATCCTTCTTACCGAGGAGAAACGACTGGTAGGTTTGACCGCATCCACAGCAAGCAGGCAGCTTCATTGTCTGAGAGTATCTAGAAAACTAACGAAATCAAGATCGAGTTTCCCTCCGTTCTTTTACCGCCTGGGATCGCATCCGGCTCAATAGTCGACATTCAGATCTCACAAAACACAGAAGCCGAGGATGCAGCGAGAAAGGCCTTCGATTCTCTCCAGGAAGAGATCTACAACCTTTATGGGATCCACTCCCCTTCAAAACCCGTCCTGCGTGTTAGGAATGCCACGCAGACATCTGTTGTACTCGAGTGGGATCCAATCCAGCTGGCCACAGCCACCCTCAGAAGTTTGACTCTCTACCGCAATGGTTCCAAAGCCGGAGCCATCCCGAATCCAACGACCCACACTTCCACAAAGATCAGCGGGCTGGCGTTGGATACCGAATACTCTTTCCATCTCGTCTTACGAACTAGTGCAGGTACCTACTCTAGCGAGAAGCTTACCGTCAGAACCCACAAGATGACCGACTTATCCGGTATTACGGTATGCCCTGGTGTCATGCCCGGGGAGACTAGGGAAGAGCTCGAAACAACACTTCAGAGAATTGGAGCCAAGCAACTTCAGGATTTTGTTAGAATCGACACAACACATTTTGTTTGCACGGAGGGGCGTGGCCAGAATTGGGAAAGAGCACAGGAGATGAACATTCCCGTCGTTAGGCCAGAATGGCTGCATGCTTGTGAGAAGGAAGGGAGGATTGTGGGAGTCAGGCAGTTCTACCTAGGCGCAGATGTGAGCAAGATGAGGCAGGGGCTCCAACAACATGGTTCCCGTCCCCAACAGCAGCAACATCGGTCCACACAGAGCATGACAGAGATCCCGACTACGACTCCAGTTGCCTCCCCGGTCACCGAGAGACGAGATAGCAGGCACGAGATTCCACCTGTAGAGAGAAAAGAGACTAGGCAAGACAGCCCTGCCCCCGTTACAGAACATGAGGTGGAGGGGGAAGAGGATCCAGAGGAGGGGGAGAATAAGAAGGGCGGGCCGAAGGGGGGTCAGAGGGAGGAAAAGGTGCCATCTGAACATAGCGCTAGAGCGGAGGCAACTGACATTGTGACCTTGGGTAACGGAAGACCTGCGCCTACAGCTCTTGGCCCAGAGGCGCCGATTACAGGCACGGGAAGAGCTGAGGAGGGATTTGAGGAAGTTCGACTTTGAGATGGGGTCACCTGACGCAGAGCCATGTATCATAAATATTATTGCATCGGCTATTCTTTTCTTTTCTTTCCTTCATTTTTTCCTCATACTCTTAGGTTTGATGGGCCTGGTTTGGCGGGCTTATGGGCATTTTTATTTTAATAGATAAAAACCGTGGACCTTGGAGGTACGGCAGTTAGACTAAGAGCCTGTCCGGCTACAACGGTTCCGTTCCGTTCTCCCATACAAATGACCCTTTTCCTTCCGTTTCAAAACGGAGGGTGAGTCATTTTCACAGCAGAAACGGTCGCCCAACGGAACAGGACCGTTGTAGCCAAACAGGCTCTAAAAAAGTTTCAGCAATAGGGAATTTATGCGATGCGGGAGATAATATCTCTAGCTAGTATGATTGCTGGCTAACCATTGGTGCAAGTTCACTTGTATCACAAGCTAAAGCTATCATAATAACCTGAATATTCAAGAGTATTCGGGCTTCAATACCAAGCTTCCCTCAGAACTAGGGGCTCAAGCGCTACTATTGGGTCCCCGACTGTTGAAAGAAGGATGTATTTATATCCTGTTTGACACCGCAAAAAGAAACCCAGAGAGGAAATTAGATAAACCTGTATTTCCCGTTTTTTTGAATTATACAATGCCCAGTTGCCAGCGGTGGAGAAGAAAAACATCCCACCACCGGCTCACGGAGCGAAACAAGCCCATCCCATGTTCACCAGGAGAATTTATTTTGATTTCCACGACAAAACAAGCCCCAACCCATTATCGAGACAAAAAGGAAAGCCTCCGCCACGAAAACTTTAGGCCTTTGCCGCAGCCTTTCTGACCTCAAACCTCCTCTGCTTCCTGAGAACCAGGACACGGAATCTGTCGAAATCGCTCAGGCTTCTTCTGGTCTCCTTGGAGGCGATCTTCTTGGCCCAGGAGGACTCGGCCCATTTAGTGTCTACAGCGCACTTCTCCCAGAGCTTCTTAACGACGCCGTTGCGGGCGCCGCGGGGTAGGTTGTCGATGACGATAGGGGTCAAGGTGACATTCTTTAGGGAGTAAGACTGGCGGGGGATGGTGGGGGAGTCGATAAGGACCTATTGGAATTTTGAAGATGGTCAGAATTTCTCCGAAATGTATGGGTAGGGGGGCCATACACGCTTGTGGTCGATAATCTCAACGATCGTGGCTAGCTGTCCGCTATATGGACCCTTGCTAAGAAGGATGATACGGCCGACCTCGACCAGGCTAGATTTTATCCAATTCCCCACAATCAGCATTTCCATGTGTTGAAGTAATTTCACCCCCCCGCCCTTGTAGTTGTTCTGGCTGGAGTCCTGCTTCTTTCGGTGGGGAGTAGTGAGGGAGTGAAACATACCGCCATTGGGTGGTTTTAACGTCGCAGCTCATGTCGGGTACTTTCTCGGGGAGGATGGGTTGGTGGTGGTGCTGGTGGTGAAGGTCGGCTAGGTTGTGAAGCGTCTAAGTAGTTGAATCTCGAGATTTGTTAGAGTCGGGGATTCTAGGTGCTGTTGCTGCGTGAGTTTTTCGTGGGTGTGGTGGGGTGACAGCTTTTGGCTCTTTAGGGTTTCGACCTGGTTTCCCTTTTCGGTCCCGCATTGTGGGATGCAGCAACACCATCGGCCTTCTTTTCCTTGCTTCCCTTCCCTTTTCCATGACACGCTTCAGATGAACAACCATCTACAACAACAACAGCACGTCTTCCTTCTTCCTTCCAGCACGCCCGCGTACTGATATACTTCCTGGTATGTTTATCCCACTCAATTGCTTCCCGCTTTGTCCGTTCATATTCATTCGCATGATGAAATAATTTGCGATTGAGTGCCTTCGTTCGCGATTCCACGCCTGGTTTCATCATGCGGCGTTGGCACGACTGATATCTTTCTTACATATTCTGACTTTCGCATCCCCCTTCCCTCAACATCCCCTCCGTTCCCCGCCAATTCTTCATAGAAATAAGCTAAACATTCAATTTCCTCAGACTTTTAGAAACCAAATCCGCAGAAGTTTCCCCAACCCTAGAATTAACCACCGGCCCACAGGTTTTTTTTTCAACTGGGGTGTGTATCTTTTGCTTTCCTACTTTCCCGCTAGCATGTCCGCCTCCCCCTCTTCTGTCCAATGATTATACTCCTGCACATAGATAGTATGCGATCCTTCGGGAGATGCGCTTCGCTTTTTTCACCAAGATCACTGAGGACTGTTTCTTTATTGCGCTTTTTCTTCTTCATGGGGCTTTTAAATTATTGGGCTCGGCTGACTTTTCAAAGCGCTAGGTTTAGAAACGGTTGATATGACATGAATTGTCTCGGGCCATTTCTGGTATTTCGCCTATCTTCCGATTTCTCAAAGATATTCATCTTGTTTAGATAGTCAATATATTATGTACCCACATTGTTCTTGGATCTCGGGATTGCGTGTCTTGTGCCTCTTTAATATAAATCTCGTTCTCCTGTGGAAACACTACCATTGCGCCCACATCCCCAGATGCCCAGCCAGGTATGCTATTTGTGCGCAAGCTAAGTCATGGTGCAACGGGCCCTGGGTCTTGGGTGTGTTTTTTTTCGCTGGTTGGCACCATAGCTTAATTTCCGCGCAAGCACTGTACTGTACTTGTAGATGAAGCAAAAATTCTCACGTCTTGCCAAGCCCATTTTGCATCCATCGCGTCTCCCGACAAGCGCGTCGAGGGGATACCCTGCAAGGTACTTGTATAGTACAGTACCGCTTTTAACTACATTATTGCCTTTATCACCAGCAGCCTCCAAGAATGTCTACTCCAACCTCATCACCGCCTAAAGTCTCACTTCCACTTGTGAGTGTGTTACGTTCAAGATTAGCTGCCTTAATATTGACATTGCTAGGCCTACCAACAAGATCTCTTCGAAGAAGTCTGCGAACAGGACCAACTTGTCATCCTTGCTAGAGGTCTCGGCCTATTACATATCATCACAAGCCTACTGCACAAATATGATGCTGTTGGTAACAACCTTGTGTTGTTGATTGGTGCAGATGATAGAGAGAACGGATGGCTCGGAGAGGGTTTGTTCGCCACTCGACAAGAACCCGACGTATGATAGCTAATAGTTCTATAGCTCTCGCTGAACATGCTGTAAGATCAGGAACTGCAGAGGCGAGGGGTTTAAAAATTATAAACACCGAAGTTGCAAGTGTTTCCGCTAGGTACGCCGGGAGAAACTGGGAGGTAATGGTTGAGATGTGGGTGCTGATTCTCCAGAGCGGACATGTACAAGCAGGGCGGCGTATTCTCGGTCACCTCGAGAATTCTGGTAACGGATATGTTGACGGACCTGATGGATTGCCCGAAGATATCTGGAGTGGTAGTTCTCCATTCTGAGAGGTTGGCTCCCAATTTCCCTATCTATCAAGCGAATGGGAGGTAACGGGCCATAGAGTCATTGCAACTTCTATTGAAGCTTTCATTCTCCGGATATACAGACAGAAGAATAAGGAAGGGTTTCTCAAAGCCTTCTCAGATAACCCAGAGCCTTTCACAACCGGTTTCTCTCCCCTAGCAACCATGATGCGAAACTTATTCTTGCGGTCACCTTCACTATGGCCGAGGTTCCATGTAACAGTAGCGAGATCGCTGGAAACTAAGAAGGCAGAAGTAGTGGAGCTTGAGGTCGCAATGACCGACTCAATGCGAGAGATTCAAGCTGCGGTGTTGGAGTGCATTGAGACATCGATTAGCGAACTGAGGAAATCGAACAGTTCTCTCGAGCTGGATGACTGGACTGTTGATAGCGCACTCCATAAATCTTTTGATGTCATTGTACGGCGGCAGCTAGATCCCGTATGGCATCGGATTAGCTGGAAGACTAAGCAGATTGCCAATGATTTGACCGTCCTAAGGAGGATGTTACAGTATTTTACTCTGTTATTCCTCAGCCTGGTGGATTCAGACGCTGACTACCGAAAAGTTGCCTTTTGACATACGACTGTGTGACCTTTTACCAGTATCTAGAAACAATTCTTGCGACGCATGCGCCTCCGCCAGGTTCCACTCGTTCGTCTCAATCGCCTTGGCTGTTCCTTGACGCTGCACATACAATATTCACTCTTGCAAAACGGAGAGTTTACACAGGAAAAGCAGATCTAAGCAAGAAGGCCTCAGGGAAAGTGCCGCACGGGCTCGAGCCAGTATTAGAGGAGCTTCCGAAATGGGCGATTCTTGCGGAGGTGCTTGACGAAATTGAGAAAGATGGCTATTTTAACCCGGCCCTCAGCCAGTCCTCCGGGAGCACACTGATAATGTGTGGTGACGAAAGCACCTGCAGACAGATACGCGAATTCCTTCAAACTATGCACGAGACACCGTTGGAAGACCTTATAAATCAAGATGATGAGTTGCAGGAGAAGCCCAACCGGGTTTCTGCGGCGTATATGATGCGGCGGAAGCTGCGAGCATATTTCGCTTGGAAACCAGACTTTTCAAAGTTTAGTGCTCTGTTATATGCCGGGGAGCAGAAGAACCAAAGTCAAGGCCAGGGGAGCTTTGGTGGTCCAACGAATAAGATACCCAGCAATGAGAGCTTTCGAGGTCGAGCTCCGCCTCCAAACAAGCGACGGAGAGTTCGAGGAGGCGCAGCGGCCGCTAGTGGACCAAATCGTCAAAATACAGGGGCGGTTCAGGTAACGGAAGAGCAATCCGCACAAGTAGCTGCTTTGCTTGCTGGCGTTCAGCCGACGGAAGGAGAGAAGAATTTGAAGCAGGAAATTGGAGCAGATTCCTTCGAGAACATGGAAGACTACTATGAGTTCTATGAAATGAATGATCTCATTGTGGTCCACTCCTATGATGGAGATATGGATGAGCGTTTGTTGGATGAGCTGCGGCCAAGATATGTTATCATGTACGAGCCCGATCCCGCTTTCATCCGGCGGATGGAGGTAAGATATATCCAAACCAGACAAACCTCAAACGGAAAGTCTGATGCAAGTTTATAGGTCTACCGCAGTTCACATAAGGACCGAGAAGTCAGGGTATACTTTCTGTACTATGCCAAGTCCGCGGAAGAGCAAAGATATTTAAGCGCCGTACGGAAAGAAAAGGATTCGTTCACCAAGTTGGTCCGGGAAAAAGGAGTATGTTACGCACGTAATCCATTGTTTGTATAAGCCTAACAACCTCTCTAGAGCATGAGTGTCACCCTCACCTTAGACGCGAAAGCCGTTGAGGACCCACAAGAAGCCTTCCTTAGGACAGTAAACACTAGGATAGCTGGGGGTGGCCGCGTAACGGCGACTGCTGTTCCTCCGAGGGTATGTTTAAGGCTACGTGATATTACGACTACCAAATTATCTAACAAATTCCCAGGTAATAGTCGATATACGAGAGTTTCGTAGTTCGCTACCATCTCTACTACACGGGAGAAATGTTGAGGTCGTTCCTTGCACCTTGACTGTCGGCGATTACATTCTCTCCCCAGACATATGCGTTGAAAGAAAGTCAATCAAGGATTTAATATCTTCATTTAAGGATGGGAGGCTTTACACCCAGTGCGAGAACATGCTACTGTACTACAAGAACCCCATGGTACTCATTGAGTTTGACCAAAATAAATCATTCAATCTGGAGGTATGTTATCCGCATATTGAACAAGATAGGCAGTTATAGTATTGACAGAACTGTGTAGCCTTTTGCGGACCTTACGGGGAGCGTTGGCCAGCACGACCTCCAGGCAAAGCTAGTGCTACTAACTATAGCCTTCCCCAGGGTTAAACTAATTTGGTCCTCAAGCCCCTACCAAACAGCGGAGATCTTTGACGAATTAAAGAGAAGTCAGAAGGAGCCGGACCCACTAGAAGCGATTAAGCTCGGCCTCGGGCCGGGCGAGGAAATCGCTGGTGTCTACAACCAGACACCCCAGGTATTCCTAAATTCCTGTGGTGGCAGAGATAATACTAACGGGGTGGATAGGAAATCCTGCGATCAATACCCGGGATTAATCCAAAGAATATCAAGATCATCATGTCAGAGGTGGAGAATCTAGTCGAGCTCAGTAATATGGAGGAGAAGGACATATCTGTTTTGGTCGGAAAAGAGGCCGGAAAGCAGGTTCACAAGTTTTTCAATAGGTCAGCGTTTTCTTAAAGGGTGGAGACTGTCTCGGGGTGTTAGAACATGATCAGGCGAACCCACAAGGCGGGCCTTAAGCCACTTGGAAGCTCGCACTGGATGGTGCGGCACCGTAAATTTGTAATGGGTACACAAAAGATCTTACGGCTCGCCCCATTGTCGCGGACCTTGTGGGTGGTTCGGTGGTGTATCATAGCGGATCACTCGCACAATGCTCGAAACACTTCCAGACACCTGTAAAGCAAATCACCACGTAGAAGCAGTATACCGCAGGCGACGCCCCCACGATCTGCGATTTTTCCCGTTTGTCATCTGCCAATCATCAGTACCAATCCACCCCCCGGAGGTGCAGTCGTTAATTGAGAATGTTTGTGTGATTACTTCCACCAAGTCCACGCGTACACACCATACTGCAAAGTACCGCCCACGTATCCCAAAACAGCAATAAAGATATTGCCCTCCAGAAGGTACTGTGATATCTGTCCAATTCCCGTAGGATGCAACTTTCGTCACCAGCATTTACCACCGGTTTCTAGCACGACCTCCCCACCCTTCCCTGCTATAACGGACCACCTGCCCCTCCGTACCCCGAGTTAGCACTATAATCGAGAACCACCAGATCGCAAGCTTAAGACAGAGAGAGGGAACAGCTATGCAACGAGGCAACTACCCTCCGAATGCCGCCGCCTCTCCTCCCCTCCACCACCCCGTCCCCCAACACCACGTCCCGATCCCAGTGATGCACTCCCCGCCACCACTGCAAGCTTCGAGTGCCTATGGGAACGCATACGCGCCGGCCCCTGCAATAGGGCATCCTGCGTACGGCGGCTTCCTTAACGAGCCGACGGCACAGATGGCCTTCCAGGTTGGCGGACGAGCGACGGAGGCGGCGGGACAGTATGTCGAGCAGAATGTAGGCAGTTTTTCCATCCTACTTTAATCCACCTTAAAGGGCTAATGAAGGAATGGGATAGTTCGGTAAATATCTGCAAGTCGGCGCGTTAAAACATTACTTCAACGTTTCGAATGGGTACGTCTTGCAGAAGCTGGGCTTGGTGCTGTTCCCCTGGCGGCATAAGCCCTGGTCCAGGAGTGGGTCGCAGAGGACTGGTGCGAGTGGGCAGATGGAGGGGTACTTTTTTCCACCGAGGGAGGACATTAATTCGCCGGATATGTATATTCCAGGTATGCCCCCTCGTTATTTGTTATGTTCGGCCAACTGATTGTACTAATGTTGAGTAGTAATGGCATTCGTTACTTACATCCTCCTATCAACACTTCTCTATGGCCTTGCCGGAAAGTTCAACCCGGAGCAACTTGGCCTTACCGCCTCGTTTGCGTTCACCATTGTCATCCTAGAGATTATAACCATCAAGATCGGATGTTATTTATTGAGCATTAACAACGAGAGTCAGCTGCTTGACTTGGTAGCATATTCGGGCTACAAGTTTGTGGGGATAATTGTCACCTTGGCGGTCACGACTCTGGGGTTAAAATGGCTGGAGTACTTGGTTTTCGGTTATACCTTCAATGCAAATGCTTTCTTTTTGGTATGTCCTTCTAACCGGCGGCCACGGCTGGAGAGGAAAAAAAGTACTAATTGTTTATCAATTGTGATCCATAGCTTCGAAGCTTGAAATACGTCCTCCTACCAGACACCACGACGGATAACCCCCGGAGCACCACCTACGCCGTCAACCGCACGCAGAGGAACCGGAGAACACAGTTCTTGTTCGTATACAGCTACCCTGCCCAACTGGCCTTCATGTGGCTACTCTCCTCCGGTTTCAGCTTTCGTAGTGCTGCCGCTGCTTGATACCTGTAGGGTAGGATACCCATATCGCCCTCCTATTAAAAGTCAAAGTTTTTGGTAAAACTAGGTAGGGATTTCATGTCCGTATTTCTTCCTCACCCCCCTCTCCTACCGTCCCTTGTAAATAAGTTTATCCGTTTCCAAAGTTATGCCTGTACAAAACCGAAACCGGGGATAAGAGGGAGGAGGGAAGAGGGAAGAGGGATGGGTGGATGGGGATTTTTAAGTTCCGCACACTCCAGGGGCCACTCAGTTTTAAGCAATCTCTACGCAATATGGATCTGTGTTCTCAGGAATCTTATTGAATTAATTGTCTAATAATACCTTTTTTTTTGGGTGGGGGCCCACCCGCCCCCCCCGAAGTAACAAGTAACCAACCTACCAGTACTTGGCCACCTTCTTCTCCTCAATGTGAACGTCATAACCCAATTTTCCGAAAACGGCAAAAATCTGCCAAATGTTAGTGACATGCGGGAAATTATGCAGGACATTCAAAATATACCGGGAGAAGCAAAATGCGGGTCGCGGTGGAGAGAAGAGAGAGCAAAGAAGATAAGGGAGGTCCGCAGCCAATGACAGCGAAGACAACCTCATGACTAAGCTTCGGCGAAACAACCCATGATATCCAGAGGCATCGAGTGCTCGTGTAAAATACCATGGAAAAAACAGGGGTCAATGTTTAAAATACCATGATATACCATGACAGGGGCGAAGTTTGTAAACTACGGAGAAACCCTTCAGAATACCATGCACTTGGCGGTCAACCCTTTCGGATACCATCTATCATATCATACCTGGAAATATATCATCGAAAAAATGAAACCATTGCATGGAACCATTACCCCCTTTGGCCACCATTAAATATCGTAGTAAAGAAAAAAATTAACAAATAAAGTGAAATAGGTGTGAATGTAAGTCAATGTCTTATATTTATTTTTCCACCACCAGAATGGCTTTCTGTGGGATGGTTTTTTAAGCCAAGAATCCCTAGAAAATCACAAATAAATTGTAGGGAAATTCTGGAAAAATACTAGGAGAGTTAAAGTAATTCTTTATCTTTTCTATCATTTTTTTCAATTTCTTTGCATTGTTTAGCAGTAAGAGATAAAAGATACCGGTGTGCCATGAGATAGTTGGTAGGATAGTCAGAGCAGTCAGGTAGCCCGATTGGGACCCACAGAAAAATCTCTATTTGTGGATATCGTACAGTTCAGTGTTGCAAAGAAGGCCTTTGATGATCGAACCCGGGGGGTTAGAAGGGGGGGGGGGTTTGAATCGGGACTCTGATGGGAATTTCTACCTTTAACCCAGATATGCGAGTATTTATTGCTCAGAAGCCGGGGAAGTGGAGTGCCAGTTCTAGTTTATTTGCCTTTTCTGCTACATTTTGCCCTCTTTTCCTATCATTTCATTTGTTTCTTTGCTTCCAACTGCCTTCAGATATCATGGTTTACCGATTTGTTAGAAGGGGTTCTATCTTATAACCCCCCGTTCGAAAAAGCGCGTTCCTAGCCTTCGATCATTTTTTGATCGAACCCCCCCTTCATTGCAACATTGATCGTACTTTAGGGTGCTTGCCGGGATTTTCCTGTATTTTACGAATAAACCCAGGGATTTAACAAAAAAGCAAATACCCAACGCATATGGCCATCTTTGCCAAATGTTAGTAACATATACGGGAAATCGTGCGGGACATTCAAACCACGAGCTGGGCATCCCAAAGTATCATCTCCTGAATCCGTTTTTGTTGCTTATCATAGATTAGTAACCTTGCCTGAGCTCAAAATTCAAAACGTATCATACCTCAATGAGGCGAGCAAAGTGAGTGTCCAATTTCCCCCCCAGGATTTCAATTTCCCCCTCCAAGGTTACCTACCGGTAACGTTGGTCCCCAGAATGATGGTTCCCGGTGAATAATGAGTCTCCGTCAACTTGAATTCTTTTTTGCTGGGCAAACAGGTCAGTAAAGCTATTATCAGTCGATCGATATCTTACCTTTGTAGAGTGGAGCCTGCGATGAATCCCCCCCATGCGGAGGCGAGTGCTGGTGGCGATAAGTCTAGTGGTCAGCTTGAGAGACATTGTGAATGTTGTAAGGGGGATGGAGAAACATCCAAAGAATGTTTGTGGTGGATGTCTATTGTGTTGCGGGGGATTAATCGCGTGATGGTCGAACGGTCGAACTTGACTAGAACTAAAGGGTAGGTACCGTAGCATGCGACAGCAATTGCGCCCACAAACGTCATTTGATGGCGACCAATATCGTAGTCAGGCGGTTTGGAGTTTTACATGTTCATTTATGCAAAATATACAGCTATGATGAAATTCCTTCCTTCCTGCCTCGCTTGTTGCTCGTGCGAGAGTAATTGCGTATAGAGGGGATGCATATGATGAGAGATATAAAAGAAAAGAAGGAAACCGAAAAGAACAAGCCCATATTGCCCAAATAGCAAGTACTCCATAACACCGAATGGGAAAAAGAGGAAAAGACAACATGATATGATCCAGTGGGTACTGGTTTTTCCGAACGAGCCCTCAACAAATCACTCCCTTCCGTCCCGCTAGAAATGGGAAGCAACCCATTTGTTCATTTTTTTTGTAGATCATCACAGTTCAAAGTAATCGTCGTCATACGGTAGTATCAGCCCCCACACTACCTTCATTCTCCGTGCGTCCGTCGTCGTCCTCCCTATGTCCGCCGGTGAGGGTGGTAGTCGTAGTAGTAGTCGACCTCCTACTCCTCCCTACGTCTTCCTCCTCGTGAAGTGTAGGTGGTAAGTCCAGTGGTATGATGTCGGTGTATGCCGAGTCAGTTCTGGTTCCCCAGCCAGCATTACTAGCGGATGGTGAGAAGGGTGGTATTCCGACTCTCCCTGCTCCTCTGCCGAGGCTGCTGCTATTGCCATTCCCGCCTAATCCTGGATTAGAAAAGCCGCCGGAGAATATACTCCTCACGTCGTCGTCATCGTAGTCGTCAAAGTCGCCGTGGTGGGATAGGGCACCTGTCAGGCTCTGGTATTTTCCCTCCGTGGCGCTAGTGCCGGTTGTGGTGGTGCCACTACCCCCGCCGCTATGATCGTCGCTTATGGAGTCGGGCCGGCTCATACCTGGACTGTGTGGGCTTGGTAGGATGCTTTGGCTCGGTAGGATAGAGAAGATCTCTCCTTCACCGTTGACACCCCCGCTGGATTCGTGCGCGAATGGATCTGCGGAGCGTGATATCAAGTCGTCTAGACCACCGGAGGAATCCCATCCCTTCTGCGCGATTTTTTCGAAGATCTCGATCTCCGCACGGACTACAAGTGCCGAGGAGTCCAGTATCCGTGTGGAGGTCTCCTGCGAGAGAGCTAACGCTTCCCGGTAGTGTGCGTACTTGAGATTATCTAGTTCATCTATCTGGCGTGTGAGGTCCACCAGAGCGCTGCGAAACGCAGAGAGGTCTTCGTGTGCATCAGCTGCTGCTGGCTGGCTCCACATTGAAAGTTGCACCATTTTTTTCTCAAAAAAAAGGGATCGAGAGTACCCACTCCTTTTTCTCTGTCTTGCCAATTTCAGGTGCTCCTGTTCTCGCTTTCGCAGCTCTTTGCTCTTCTCGCTTGCTTCCTTCTTGTACCGCTCCTCGTTCTCTGTTGTTTTTTCCTTGTAGCTATCCAGTTCGTGAAGCAGCGGAACTTCAAAGCCTCGGTATAAGCTCTCCGATAGGATGTGCGTGTTGCTGGCTATTAGGTATTGGAGACCCCCGGCATTCATTAGGCCGTCGGCAGTGTCACCTGCTCCTTTGCCTGAACATGAAAGAAGAAGAAAATGTGTCAGTGGATGTAGCATTCTTTGTTATTCCTGGGATATAAAATCACATTTTGCGCACGATTCCAATGCTGCACCAAATGCCGATGCGGCTGCCGCAACAGTAGCTAGCGACTTCCTGTAGGCTTTTGCAGAATCGAGAAGTTCTTCATAAGCCGTTATCGAAGCCGCCACATCGGCCCTCGACAGGAAGCTCTTCGGTAACAGCGGGGGAGGCGGTGGTGGAAGATTCAACGAAGCCGTTGGGAAGGCTGTCGAGGCGAACGAGTGAGTTGGCGAAGGAGGCATAGGGGGTAGATTGTTGAGGACAGGAGTGGACGGGGAGGAGGGGGAAGCCATGGTTGAAATAGTAATATGCAAGAGTGAATACGATTCGAATTAAATGATGGAAACCGGTGGAAAGGTTAGTTGAGAATGAGAGATACAGTATGAAATGAGGTGGAATGTGGAGGCGGAAGAGGCTCCGCTGGCTCCGTCTAAGTCGCTTATTAGAGTTTCTTAGGTTTGAGGCGGCTGCCAAGACTCTTTTGTCGCTTCTTCCCATGTTATGATAGGGTTTGATAACGGACGGAGTCAAGTATCATAATATCATAGGAGAGACAATTTTATGTAGTGAGTGTATCGTTGTACTGTACCGTAACTTGCGTTCAATTGGACAAGGATCATTTTGCAGGTTAACCTAAATTAACCATTGATTAACTTTCTCGCTAGTGCTTGTATCATACTTACACTCAAGTACCGTACAGACCCATACCGTATGAAGGAGTACTTGCGACCCCAACTGATATAGCAGCAGCCTAAGGCTTCTCCTTAGATTCTGATATTCCGGAAAACTCGTGGCAGGGCCCTACCGTACTTATCGTTTTGTGACACAAGATACGGCGCCATGCGTAGAATACAGTAGTCCATATGAGTGTAGTAGCCTCTAACTTACCGTGATCTTTTTTCTCTCTCGGTGCGCGGAGAATTCCTGGTTCTAGCACTATCCTCCTCTTTATCTGTGCCCTTTCCCCTTTCTCCCAGCCGATGCCCCTCCCCTCCGTATCTACTGTACCCGTAGACTTCTTTTACCTTCTTCCACTCATAATCTTGGCAGCCTCCTCCTGCATCTGTTATCATTCCATCCTCACCCCGCTATCTTTAATCAACCATACTTCTCCATTGGAAGAGGTGAAAATCACAACCCCCATCTCCGCATTCACCTCCGCATCCATCGTTATGACTAGTGCTGCAGCCATCGTGGTTCCGGCTGCCACTAGGCACACTGCCACGTACTTCCACCCACTTCCACCTGTCTTCTAATCACTATTCTGATGTCTCACATCTATCGTCTTACAGATTTATCTTTCTTCATGGCCTCGGTGACACCGGTGCCGGATGGTATGTGCTTCCGTCTTCCTAGGCCCCTTGCGATAAATCGCTGCCACCCTTGCCTACGGGGTCTCGTTCGACACACGGATTAGTAGTTTCTAAGAAGTTATTGTGCTTAGGTCTTCGGTTTCAGAGAATTTTCGTCTCCGGAGGAAATTTGACGAATGCTCTTTCATTTTTCCGCATGCACCGATGATTCCGATTACTCTGGTGAGTTTTTACTCCCTCGTAGACCCCGCACAGTCCAACACTACAGACTATAGCGAGCTAGTAAGCTAACCTTTCTTCAGAACATGGGTATGAGAATGCCTGGCTGGTTCGACATTGTTAGTGCCACTCGTCAGCGGATTGCCAAACCTTGAACGAGTGATAGCTAATGACCTCAAAGGCCTCTCTGACAAATATTCAGGCTTCTGAAGACGAAGCTGGGATTCTGGGGAGTGCCCGGAGTATCCATGCAATCATCGAGGAGCAGATTAACAAAGGGATTCCCAGTGAGCGGATTATTCTTGGTGGATTCTCGCAAGGCGGTGCACTTGCCCTTCTAGTAATCCACTTCACCCTACTCCTATTAAAGGTGGCTGATACGAATTGCTGACCTGTTAAAAGGCTGGTCTTACTTCCAAACACAAGCTTGGTGGTATTGTTGGGCTCTCCACTTGGCTCCCTTTGAGCCAGAAGATTAAGTCTCTAGTTTCCGAGGAGAACAAAAGGACCGATATCTTCCAAGCACATGGGGGGTCGGACAAAACGGTTCTATACCATTGGGGCGAGCGTACCAAGGAACTTTTGCAAGAGGACTTGGGCCACAATGTAGAGTGGCACTCGTACCCTCAGCTTGAGCACAGCGCAGATCCCCAGGAGATTGCGGACATGGAGAAATGGTTGCACACCAAGTTGCCTCCTATAAGCTCATAAAAGAAGATATTTAGAGAGGGTGTTCTACTAGCTTCAAGGTCAACTTATCTCTGATTGCAGCACTAGACATGACTGGTTGAATAGAAATTCATCATTTAAGTAGACCATGGCAAGTATCGGGTGCCTTCAAAAGTAGGCATATTGTCCTCACGTGACCGCTGTGACGGTAGAAGTTTATTCCATTGTTTGTCTGGTGGATATGAAGACAGCAGAAGCAAAGTAATAATAGTTGCAATACAGTAGGAATCCAGTAACATCCCCCAAACATCCAGAAGAAGGGGAGAGAAGAAAAAAACAAAGACACTGTTAAAACCCCAAAACCACCGCCATGATTCCCATTCCTTAGCAACCTCTACCTTCCTCCAGTCATTGTCTATTTATTCAACTCCTGAGCTCTAGCATGCAGCTCCTCGCGATTGGCCTTCTCCCCAAGAACTGAGGCATCCTGGGGTATGACGGGGCCAGGCATAGACTGGAAGTGCTCAGCTTCGGGCTTATCTCCCTCCTCACCCTTCTTCCCCTTATCATCAAAAACACCAGCCTTGATGGTCTCCTCCGAGGGGATAACCGGGTTTACGGTATTGGCATCCAGAGCGGATGTGTCTTTCGAGTTGACACCAGGAACGACGAGAGGCATGTTGTTTATCGTATCGCGCAGTTTGAAGCTGTGAAAAGCGAAAAGAGGGGGGTTTGCGCGGGCTTTCGTTTTGCGGTAGCGTGTACGGTAGTATGAAAGAGGATGGAGGTTTCTGTTTTTTTGGTTTGTTTTGTCTTTTTCTCTCGTTGCGAGGAGGGTTAGTTCTAAGCTTTTTATAAGCTCCAAGTTGGGGGAAGGCTTTTTCCTGTCCTCTTAAAGTAAGGCGAGCTGGCCGTAGTGACGACGGCGATAGGGTTGTGGTGGTATACGTCATCGGTGACGAGGGGGGTGTCATCTGGTGGCACAAGTTTCGGTGGGGTGGTGCCAAGGAATACGGTAAAGTTGGGCTTTCAACTCTGGGTGGCTGTGTGGCTGGTGAAATGGGAGGCGCAGAGAGGAATCAAGGGCTGCTGAATTCAGGGATACATAATATGATACTCTTGACGGTTTGCAGTGTGTTCTTGGGCCAGTAAGGTTCTCGCACCCGGACATAATGCCCGAGGCATATGTAGTGGTGCCCTGGTATTAACTTGTAGAAACAATTTACTCGCACAACACCTCAGGATTGTACAAATACGCAGCTATTATTGCGAAACTTAGTAGCTGCCAGGGGTCGTACATACTGTGCTCGAGTTCACCTCCGCTGCTGAGACACCGCCAGATATACTTCGGGCACTACTAGATGTTTGCGGACACGAGTGGGCCTCGAGTACAGTATGAGAGGTACAGCGTTCCTCCAGCTCCTTCTCGTCGGTTTGTGAGGAACCAGTTATGCTGAAATTACGTCGCTTGTTAGATTATGTTAAGGGATAAGCTGAAACGGGACTTACAAGTGCTCAAGGGGACGCCTTTCGTACAAGACAGGGACTACAGTATTTTGCTGGTTAACTTCCCTTGCCTTGTGCGAAACATCTCTCCTCACACTTGTACTAGTACAGCCTCGCGATACGGTGGATATCATATCACATCGATACGGAATGCAGTTTACCGGTACCGTAGCTCAGAGAAACTCTACGCCCCATGTCTCGGATATGAGATTCGTGTCTTGGTTTTTCAAGAAACTGAAACCTACTCCAGCCAACAGTTAAAGAACATGGTCACAACATATCACTCGAGGATCCAAACTAATGGTGCACGGGCTAGCTAGTGCGAGGGCATCAAGGAAGTTATCATACTTAAATCCGGTTTCCAAGTGTGCGGGTGTCCATCCTATTAACAATGTTACACAGTAGTAAACTATTATGCTTCCCACTCATCCCCGCCGTGACCACCCGCGTCCACAAATTCCCCTGGTATCATACTCCGAACAGACCAAAAAAAGAAAAGCATGGTGATAAACGACGTCGGAAATGTGGGAAAAAATGAAGCACCCCCCCCCTGTCGTGTGAAACAGATAAATAAGGCCCGAATCATGCTTAACTTGCCTCTGACCAGGGGGAGAAAAGGACAGAGAGATAAATAAATTCTGCCGTTTTGTGCGTGGGTTGGATAGTTGAGCAGTCACAATAACTTTATTCGATGCACCACCGTAACCCGTAAACTACTTCCTAACGATGCGAAGAAGAGTTGTTGCTGCGAGTTTGACCTAAGTTGACCTTCCGACACTCCGCCGAGTCAAATCCCTATTATACCACACCCGGCCTATCTGTCTATCTCCTTCATTATTTTCCCGCGCACGTTTTTGCGGATTCGCAAACGCAGGATTTTCTTCTTCTTTCCTTCCTTTCCTTCTACGGGGACCTTGAGGTTTGCTTCCTGCTCTTAGATTCTTTCTACTGCTTCCTTCCCTTTCATCCAGAGTTGCTTGGGCTTGGGGCTTAGTTTGTTTTCCTTTGGTGGGGCTAACCTTGGCGGTGGGTGAAACTCCATTTATCTATCTAGCCTTCTAACTTAACATTCAAAACTTTCCAACACCTTTTCCCCACACACTGCACATCATGGATCAAGCCAAACTCGCTAGGCTTCAGGCATCTGTTAGAATTGGTATGTTTCCCTCCCTTGCTTTTCGCCATTGTGTGAATTTTTTGATTCTTTTTGTTATGCGGGGTGGATGAGTGCGAAATGTAGGCTGGCCGGGGGAGGGGTAATTCTGTTGGAACTGGATGTGTTTTTTTTCTTTTTTTCTTTCTTCTTCCTCTTTCGTGCCTGCGCAGCATAAACCCATTGGGATGGAAACTAACTGTCTTTTTTCTATTTTCTAGGGTAAATATCTGCCCTCCTGCCCCGCTGGCCCACGGATGCATTGGTTTTATTTTGGCGGTTGAGATTTTTAACACTTTGGTACGGCGCGCTGACGATGGTCGACGGTTTCGTAGTGGGAAGGGTACACCCAGGAGAAAGGTCAAGAAGGTCCACAAGAATGCCGGTACCGATGACAAGAAGCTTCAAACCTCTCTCAAAAAGTTAAACGTTCAACCCATTCAGGCCATTGAGGAGGTCAACATGTTTAAGGAGGACGGAAATGTTATCCACTTTGCTGCACCAAAAGGTTAGTGTGGCAAGCGTTACCCTGTGTTCTGGAACGCATGGGCCGGGATATCATCAGGAGCTTGGAGTGATTACTGAATTTCTCACGGTTTATAGTGCACGCCTCTGTCCCGGCTAATACTTTCGCCATCTACGGCAATGGTGAGGATAAGGAGCTCACCGAGCTCGTTCCTGGTATCCTTAACCAGCTCGGCCCCGACTCCCTTGCATCTTTGAGGAAATTAGCCGAGAGCTACCAGTCGCTTCAGAAGAAGGAGGGCGAGGAAGGCGAAAAGAAGGAGGGTGAGTCCGACGATGACGATGACATTCCGGACCTCGTTGAAGGGAAAAGCTTCGATAAAGAGGAAAAGGAGGGTGAGGACGAGAAAGAGGAGAAGGATGCTGAGGATGCTAATCCTGAGACGGAGTAATTCGTGCAATGTTCTCCTTTAAAAAATTGTTTGGTATAACAGGTTCTTTCTTCGCCGCCGGGAGGTATCAAATAACAAAAAAAACGACGGTTTTCTTCGTCGGTCAACTTCAAGCAATGAGGGAAATGTGGGCTGTGTCTGTACAAATATCATAAAAAGCGCCTTGTTTTTCTTTCATTCTCCAGGTCACAGTAAGTGCTGGTAAAATGATAGGGATGTCCGCATGAACATAACATACCTTTCCAAAGTTCAGGACGGTAAGTTAATACTGTCTCTGCTACGCTTGAACTGAAGGCAGTGTGGTCCGGTGTGAACTACATTGTACGAGCGCTGTAATGCACAAGGCGCCGTGGGATGCCAGACCTGAAGCAAAACAATACCGGCGGTTGCAGCCCTTCGTGCCCCCCGCCATTGGGATGTTGAAGGCGCATCTCACGTGATAAGGTTGGGAGGTTAAGAATGTCGCTCAGGATGCTCGGCGCAAGAGTTATGTATGATATGATACACCATGAGCGAGAAACAGACAGGAGGGCTCAGTTTGTATTCTCCAGGACACTGTACCCAAGCCTTGTAAAAGTACCCTGCCAAAACCTTTTCGTCCGGCACTAGTTTTTATATCAAATTTTAGCAAATAATCAACATTTTCAAATACACAAAACCCAACTCTACCCTCTTGAAACCACTTTAAATCTCCCCATCAGTCAGTCAGTCTCTGTGCGCCTGAACCCCTAGAGAGGTGGAAGTACAGGGAATCAAAGCTGTGCCCATTCTTTACAATTTTGTCAACCGGGGTGAAGGTCATGTAAAATTTTGCATGGGCCTCCATACAAAAAAGTATCAAACTTGACAGTTGATACTGCACCAAAATGGACCAAAATGACATCTTCTCCACTCCTTCACAATATTTAAAAATTCTGTGATATCCCTCATGCCACCTATGATACAGGCTTGCCCGTGTACTACCAAATTTTGGCAGATTCCCATCGCCATTGTGCCCTGAGAGAGGGTGGTGAAAATGGGTGCTTTTGGTCTGAGAAGGGCGTCACATGAAACCGGGCCAAAATTTAATGGTGAAGCGAACCAGTCGGGAAGCATCAAGAAAGAAAGAAAAAAAAGGAAATCTGGAAATGCCAATTGATGCCTAACACTAGCAATAGGGAATTCACAAGAGTGGAGGGATATTCCTGCTGCTATAGTGTGCTAGATTTTCCCTCTCCTTTCAGCAAAATTTGGTCGCCAAACCCAGGTGAAAAAACTCTGCAGCGAGTATTTTAGCAAAATTCAGGTGCAAGGCTGTTTGCATACTTTTATATATGTGTATTCAATCGACATACGGCAGCCCCGCATTACAGTACTAGAAGTCATAAGCCAGCATGGCTTTCCGGGAATTTCTTGTAGCATGCTCTGTGGTATTATACTGTACAGTACCATTCACCATCGAGTCCCACTTTGGCCGTTGGGAAGGGGCATCTATTTATCCCTTCCACTCGGTATCCTGGATTCAAGAGACCTCTCCACAACGTATCGGTACCGCCCCCCCCAGATCCCCACAATATCCGGTGGTATACTGTACTTTGAGTGATCGCGAATTCAATTAAAACTGGTGCCGCCACCCGCCATTTTTATTTCCATTTTCCATTTTTCATTCCCCCCTCACAGTAAATGTGGATATGGATCCGTATAATATAGAAACACAAATAGATGAATTGATCTCGAAAAACCTGATCCAGACTACGATCACCATTTCCTTGCGTGAGCTTGTCCCTGCTGGAAAGGGTATGTAGTCTACAATACGGCCCTGTGCCCTAAATTACGGGTTGAAGAGAGAGATGGAGAGAGAAGAGAGAGAAAGAAAGGTATAAAAAAAACTCGCAATTAAATCATTACTGTCCCATATTGTGCGGTATCAACACCCCGGGCGGAATTTCAAACCGGGCCGCACCAAAGGAGTGCTCAGCAGTCACGCCTACATATTTCACCTCACGCCGCCAAACTACCATCAACACAAATTGAGGTGGAAGAAACGGTGAAAAAACAAAAAAAATCAAAACAAGGCGCGAAAGAGAATTTTTTTTAAAAAAAACACTGAAAACAAAAGGTACGTTGCTGAAATTCCAGGGGAATTTTTTTCCTCATTTTATTATTAGACAGGGCATATGCCACGAAATTTCTCTGCTTCCCTCCCGCCTGTCTGCCCCTCCATCCCCCCGCTATCTCCAATCTCCCATCTACCCACCACCACCACACTACCAACACCACAACCACTACCAAACATCAAAAACTAACCGATAGAATCACAGAGGAGCCAACAAAAAAAATGTCCAATCCCAGAATTGAAGACGTAACGGAGGAGGAGACCAAGCAAGCCGAAGTCGAAGACGCCGACTCCAGCGATGATTCCGAAGCTGGGGACCTCATCGGAGGGGGAGGAGCAGGAGATGCGGGAGAAGCCAGCGGCATCCCGGCTGGAAGCGGCGTCGCGGTGCACAGCAGGAATGAGAAGAAGGCTCGCAAGCAGATTGCAAAGTTGGGCTTGAAGCACGTCCCCGGTATTACTAGGGTTACGTTGAGGCGTCCGAAGAATGTATGTATATTCTAAAGCCCGCATAATGAGGGCGGTAGGAGTCAGTGAGTGAGCGGGTAGTGCTAATGTGGGGATGGACAGATTCTATTCGTGATCAATCAGCCAGATGTGTACAAATCCCCCTCCAGCAATACTTGGATGTAAGCCTCTCTCCCTCTCTCTCCTCTTTGGCATGGTCGGAGTTGCTGAGGTGTGGGTAGCATCTTCGGCGAGGCAAAAATAGAGGACTTGAATTCCCAAGCCCAGGCCAATGCCGCACAGCAACTCCAGCAACATGAGAGCGCTGCCAGTATCGAGGCGGAACTTGCGGCGGCTGCGGCTGGCGGTGGAGCCGGCGTGGGTGATAAAGGTAAGGACGCGCAGGCCCTCAAGAAGGAGGAAGAGGAGGAAGAGGACGGCGAGGAGGTCAACGAGGAAGGGTTGGAGAATAAGGACATTGAACTTGTTATGGCCCAGGTAAGTTTCTTCCTAACCATAGCTACATGTTGTGCCTATTGCGAGGTTCAGTGCTGATAAAAGGTCCAGGCAACCGTTTCCAGAAAGAGAGCTGTCAAAGCGCTCAAGGACAATGACAATGATATCGTCAATTCCATCATGGCTCTCAGCGTTTAGTTCTGTTTGGGAAAACGGGGGGTATTGTTGTTTTTCAGGTTTTCTTCAATAAAATTGGGGTCTGGGTGAATCTTGGTTGTTCGCTCTCATTGTTCATTATGTGAATCTGATTGTGAATCCGTTCGAAAGCATTGGAGGGTGTGTGGGATGGGGAGGGAGCTGGCTTCCGGTAACTTTACCAAGGCCATTGCCTCGTGGAGAATTGCAGCAGTTTACAATTGAGAGAATGACCAATATAAAAGGTAAGTGCGAAGAGCATGCATGCATAAAGCTGTTAGTATTTATACATTTGGCAATTCACCAAAGAGAGTATATTTATACACTCACACCCCGCTACCCCGGGTGGCCAAAGTCCGAAGAATCTGTCCGACACAACGAGTGATCCGGGACAACAGGTCAGACTTTGGTGTAGGGGGTTCAGAACTTGCTGAGATTCGTGCGGGGCAGTGAGAGACAGCGAACGATCCGGATTATCGAGATCCGGAACAGCGAGGTGTGAGTGTGTATGAGATCTCAAGATCACCACTCACTCCGGAGTCCGGACCGAACCCGCCTTCCCAGAATATTATCCCTCGTCATCCCTCCCCCAACCAAGAATAGAAGGAAAAAAGCAAAAAAATCATCACATCCCATCAACCCATCAACCTTAACGACAACAGACTTCACCCCCCCCTCGTACAACCCCCCTAGCGAGCGCAATCCCTCCACTACCGTACCCCCCGCCCGGACCTCCCATACCGCATGCAAACACCTACTCAAGTACACTCCACCTCCCCCCAAACCCCCACTCCATCTCGATCCTCCCCTGTACTCGCAAGACCCCCACCAACAGCGGCTCATTCCGATACGCGCTCACGACAAACCCCATCGTACCACGCACCGGCGGGGAGAAGATCCTACTCGGAGGACCGGAGGTTGTGGGTATCGGCGATTGGTGAATTTTTAATCCTGTTTACTCAGACCAGGGGGGAGGATATTGTACGACGCCGTCGGAGGAGACGGTAGACGTGATGATTCCGGCCATGCCAGTGCATAGGCCAGTCTGCGCGTGGAAGTTGTGGATAGCGCGGAGGATTCTGAGTGCTGTTACGGCCTGCGGGGTGGGGAAGATGAGTGAGCGTGTTCGGGGGGTGCGAAAATAGTAGGTATAGGAGATTTCCCGTTCTTTTATCTAAAGATGGCAGTTGTGAGATGTGGTTGAAGGAGCGAGAGTAGATCTATGAGAGTTTGGGGGAGAGTGAGTATCGTACTATAGTTTTTTTTTTTTTTTCGAATCTCGCGCGGAGCGGAGGGGCTGGTTACTTTAGTTGGAAAGCATACGGTACTTCAGGCGTGCCCCCCCATCGCGGATAAAGGGCACGTACTCCTCCACCCTCCACCCAACTCCTAGTTGAATGGCACGTGGCCTACCGGTATCCCCGAATCCACTCCCGCAGCGCAGCCACCTCATCTGTAGAGAAGGCCCCAAACACAACACACGCCCTCCCTAGTACTCAGTAGACCTCTTCCAGGGGCCGGCTCTGCTCGGGAATGCCCCTCACGACGACCGCAACTCCGCAAAGATCTGCAAAAATGCGAGTGACCGCTAGGGATACATGTCCCAACCCAGCTGGCTTTGGCGCAGCAAGCGGCGCGGATTGGGCGGGCTCTCATCGCTTTTCCACCAGGGAGGAGGGTGGGATTGGTGTGGCTGATAGGCCATCTGCCCGCTTGGACTCGGCGCATGCTGCGTCCCACTGGGCGGTGGGAGTTGATGTATTCTGTCATCGCGTGGATCCCGATGGCCCCGCTGCGACTGCTATCAGTGGAGACGTGCAGAATGCGTAATGCGGGTCTAGCTTCGACTCCCGCAATTCCTGTATCACGATCACCAGGTGCAGCGGTAAACTCTCATACCCCATGTTGAGCCCCAACAGCTCCAGCAGGAACTCGTGAGACAGGAAACGCACAGCTGTGAGACAGTGCCTTTCCAAAATTCCAACTCCGCCGGTCGGTATTCGGATTTCGTGACTGGTCCGCGAATCGTTTCCGGTCGCCAGCGCCAGTGTCCGTATTTGTGGACTGCATGAGGCGCCAGCACACCCATACGTGGTTCTCCTTCATGTCCCCGTCGCCCAACTCCTCGCCGAGTACCGCTGTGTGATGCGCGTGGAGACCTGCTCTCTTTGGGGGGTCATCGCAAGACAGTGCTGAACGATCACAGTACCCTGCGCATCAGAGGTTTGGGAGGATCCCGGAGACCACCGGGCCACCGGTGGGAGAGGTAAACTTCGAAGGCCTTTGTCGCCCCTGCCTCGGAGCTTCGGGAGCCCTTAGGGTGGCGCTAGGGTAGGGTTCTATCGAGAGGATGCTTTCCGGAGTTGGGTTCTTGAAGGCTGTCGAGATGGTTTCGTCGAAAGGTCTAAACAAGCGCTTTTCAGTGGCTAGGAGACGTTCCGGATATCTTTCCAAGATTCGAAGCCGGTGCTAGAGAAGATTGCCTGCCTTGATTGACATCTACAATAAATCAACTGAGGGGCTTCGAGGCTTGTTGGTGCTGTTACCGTGCTGCCATTGCCCACCATGCTATAAGAATGCGCAGTCGACGCCAGGTGCTTCGCTGATGTATGTTTCAAGCCAATGTCTTCCCGACCCTCCCGGAACTTGCAGAGTCTCAGGAGACGCGAAAGCGCAAAAGTGCAGAGAACGCGTAAATGCAGAGAGCGCGGGCGGGAAGATGACTACCGACCTATCTGATCCGATCCGACCTGACCTGATCCAAGATATGTTCGTAGTGGAGAAACTCAAACATTCGATCAAACGATACAACAGATCCCAATCCAGTAACCATGTGATTCACTTTTTAAAGGGATTTCCCCTTCTCGACGCTTGGAGCAAAATCGCATCACCATTCCTTGATATGGGAAAACACGTCATACCTTCATTACCAGAAAAATTAGCTACCATAGGCGATTCAATGCGTCTAACACCGTAATTCTGTGATGATCTTCTGGAGCCGGCGATCAATCACTCAATCATATCTATGATACCGGTAAGTTATACCATATCGGTTCGACTTAGCGGTAGACAGACAATCAATAGATCCTAGGAGGAGGGGAATTCCTACTCTTAAGGGACTTGATAAATTAAACCTAACACCGATAATCAACCGTCGGTCGATCGTGAGGCGTATGTTACCGGGGTCGCGAAGGCTTAGCATTGTCTTCAACCTCATGCGCAGCACGGTACTTGTCTCTGGGCAATATCACAAGTACATGTAGCTATCATACCTGAGAATATGACTATTCTTACACAACCACCCCAACTAGTGAGGAAGAAAGGGAAAAAATAATATATAAAAAAGCCCTGTCTCACTATCAGATACCTTGTGCCAGATGCAAGTACCGTACTTTGTAGACGCCAAGGCAAGGACAATTGTACCGTATGCGGGGCCCAGTGTGAACTCCATCGATCGACAGCAGGACGGGGGCCAGACATGTATCATACCGTAACACTTAACCTATCACAAGGTTCATGATATCAAGAAGACAAGGGAAAAGAAGAAAAAAAGGGTACCCTAATCTCCAACGCATCATATCGCCGTCTTGTGAGCCATAAAAATAGGCTATCGTAGCACTTTACTACCACTAGTAGGAGTACCGGTAGGCTGTCGTAGCACTTTACTACTAGTAGTAGGAGTACCGGTAGGCTACTCTGCTGGATTGTGAAGAAGAAGAAAAATAAAATAAAAAATATGAGAGGGGAAAAGTGAGTTGTCCGCACAAGGGTTCGCATGTAACTTACTATACTAGCTATTGCGGCTACGATATGATACTTGTACCAGGACGTATACGGCATCGATATCCATCGTCGAGTACGATACTGGCAAGTACTCGTACAGTCACAGTACTCATAATTCTCTGACGTTTGTGAACACACAACTGCTATTGCATACGGGCAAAGAGCCGGCCGGAGCCTCAAAACTTTGGTAGCACAGTCGTGTTCAAAAACGTCAGAGAATTACGAGTACTGAGCACTGTAGCATAAAGAACGTAATACCTGGACGCCGATCACAGAAAGAAAGAATGGGGAGAAAAAAGGAAGAAAAAAGACGAAAAGGAAAAGGACGAAGGGAAGGCAAAACAAAAAAGAAGAAAAAGAAAAAGGGGGGAATTCATGGCCCATCGGAACTTGCGTTACCGATCGCCAAATGCTCACGTCCTCTGTCAAACATATTCATTCCCAGGCGACATTTTGCTGATCATGTTTTGGGTGTTGTGCTCCCAGTGAGTGCCTGTGCTCGTACGTAGGGTAGGGGGTATACGGTACCGTAGCGGAGCGAGCAACCGGACGGCCTGACTTGCTCTTCTGCTGGTTGACACTTCGCTTACTCGAGTACATACCTTGTTTTCCTGCACCCGTTTGCGGGTACGGTACGGAAAGGTGGTTGGTTGGATACGCTTTCAGCCACCCGGACACCCAAACCTGAATTGAGAAACTTTCCTGCGGCCTTTTGCTTGGATGGATATGTGGCAGCTGTATGTTGATGATCACTGCTTCAATCGGTATCTGGTCCTGGGAAGGCGTTGCCTGAACTTATCGCTAAGCGGTTTGGCTTGAGATATGGGATGGGTGATTTCTGGCTCTTTGCTGGTCGCATTGACGCTCTACAAATAGTATCGGCACGATGACCACCTCCCCCCCCCACCCAAGAAACTCATGTCCAGTCAATATTTGACGTCTTTCGAATTGGGAAAGCCCGGGGTTGGAGGTGCTCGGGCGTTTTATGAAGATGACAATAATAAGGGAGATATAATTTAACTGTACTCGAGTAATTTGTGCATTGCGAGGCGGGGCGCGGGGTAAATCAAGCCTTATGTGTGATATTCGTGATCCTGCTGCTTAAATCACGGCAGCCTGTCAGCCAAGTACTTGTAATGCTCGCCCACACACACATTCTCTCCGACTCTGACAATCACTCGTCCGTTTATCGGTACGGTACTGGCAGAGGGTACGGTATTTGTGGTAAGGGTCCGTCGCAAATTTCGGAAGGCAATAAATGAAAGGCTCAAGCCGTGCAAGCCTTTTGGGGGGGGGGGAGCGCTCCCTATCCACCGCGAAATGGTGGAGAGGAACAATATTAGCATCACCCAGAAGTACCTCTCATACGGTATAAATATTTTTTGACAACCAAGTAAATGTCAAAGCTCAGGCATGCACTACTCGAGTAACACTGCTCCTCCTCCCCCTACCAGTACCGGTCTGACACTCGTACAATAGTTGGCTAACAATTGCCCTTTTCCCCTCCGCTCTTCCCTCCCCTTGCCTTCAATGCCGTAGTTAACCCCTACCACTTTGGGGGGGTGACCTGATGGGCCCCTTCCTAGACTTTTTTTCCAGTAATATAGTTTTCTCCCCAGTCCCTGCATGCGTCCAATTACCCTTCTTCAACACCTCGCTTCTCGGGGGCTCTTGCTTGCCTACCCTGTCTTACTGCCCCTTCACAGCCCAACCTAGGGTACACACCCAATGACTGGGTCCCGTCTCTCATTTTGATGGCGCGAATTATTTCTTAATCGTGCATTGCATTGCATTGCATTGCATCTGAGATCAAAGGAACTCTTTTTCTCTCCACTATATCTGCCCTTTGATTCTGCCTTTCGCTTCTGCATCCGCGCCTCTGCAGCCCCCTACCCTTCCGCTTATCAGCCGGGCCTTCTTTCCGATCTGTGCTCTTATAATAATTCTTCTCCCCCATTTCTTGCCCCCCAGCACTTTCTCCCTGATCACGCACTCTCCTTCCCCATCTTGGTTTTCTTGAAACTATAGAGATGTCCGCATCCAAAAGCCTCCCTAATCGTCGGCCGAGGCCCGTCAGCGGCGTTTACATCCCATTGTCACCGAGACTTTCTTCAGCACGCTCGTCGGTTCATTATGCGAATGAACTATTAGAAGATATGGTAGAAGACGGAGAGCAAAACCAAGGTGCAGCAGCGCGAACAAATGGAAAAAGGGCACTTTCCAGACCTGGACCACCGCCGAAGAGAGACCTACCTCCTCCACCACTGCCTCCTCGTGATCCGCTACATAAATGGCCCCGGAAGAGCGCTGAGGACACCTCTAGCCACCGTCATTCGCTAGGATGTCCTATAGGCATCCCATACCCTCAACTAGAGTCAGAACTGTCCCGTTCGGCGAGTGAACGGGAGGCCATTTGGAGGAAGCGTAAGTCACGCGAGGAATGGGTCAAGGCCCGCAAGGAAAGGGATATACAACAGGCGCGTATGATGAGAGAGAAGAGGCTTGAAGCGAAGCTATGCGACAGCGGCGAGAGGAACTCCGAGAGCTGGCGGGAAAAAGCTATCACTCCCCCGAGCACACCACCTCTACCACAGAACTCTCGACCAGCCATCCTTACTCCCACTCCTACACCATCCCCCACCTCCACCACCATTCCCATTCCGACTCCACCTAGCAACTCGTTTACAGAAGGTACTTGCTCGACAATATCGGCGTTATCGGCATCAGCGAAGGAGATGGAACTCGAACAGCGTGTTTTGGCATTGGAGAGGAAGAACAAGATGTTGGAGCAAACAATAATGGCCGTTATCCGAACCGGTATAGGACCCTCGCGCAAGGGGTCTTTCTTGTTGCAGGCCAAGTCACTAGAGGAGTTTCTGCGGGAATTGAACCTTGATGAATGAGTGGCTGCGGTCCTATTTTGCTTTGCTGCCGGGGTTTTGTTGGTTGTCTTGGTCTGGTTGTTATTGTTGTTTTTTTGGGCGGCGAGGTATTTGATTTTTTGTTTTCGTTTTTCTTCTTCTCGAACTGGAGAAGGAAGCCTAAATTTCTTGTTAATATTAATTTTTTATTCTGATACATATCCAACGGCCTGTTGACATTTCCACCCTCTAGCGATGCGGAAGAGTGTGAACTCTCTTGTTTGACATCACCACGGGACGGTGATCCCATGTGAAATTAGTTCTGTCAGCTATAGCCCTTGTTGGGTGCCAGTAATGATAGCCCGACTTCATATCAGTTTGGCGTTCACAGAAACAGTTTTGTGGACTCGAGGTTGCTGCTGCATCTCGAAGAAATTGCCTGATACATCCAATTGAGCAATTGAACCGCACAAAAAGGCAGTATGAGATCATCCCGCTGCACAAACATCAAGCACCAGCTGCACTACCAACCATCGCCACTTCAACATTCCAATTGAAAACCTTTCGAGCGTCTCAAGGTAAACATGTAAGACCAACAACCACCAGCCATTCAGCCAGCCATTAGGTTCCCCTTACCTCCAGATGAAATAAAGGCCGGGTCCGCCACTCCCAGTCACCCCCACATCTGCTTAAATACTATCTCTGCAGCCTTTTAGCATCGGTGACCCTGGCGCCGGGGCCCTCCCAGGCCCTGGCCACCCACGCAAGGGGTTCCCAGCTAAAAGAACGTCATACCTCCAGAATAAGAAAGTGATTTGGAAGCATCCAACCCCGAGGGCTTAACGAGGTACCGTACCGTATGATGAGAAGTTTCAAGTTTGTGAGGGAGAACAGGGGGACGTGTAGGTGGGTTGGGGTTTTGTTTGACTGGAATTATGAGTATCATATTATTATTATTATTATTATCATATTATTATTATGATACCACAGCTTTTTTGTCGTTAATTGTGATTTAGGATGTAGGGTATTACCACAACACTTATGAGATGGCGATCGAGAGGTAAGGAGAAGGGAGAGAGGCAAGGGAGGGCAGGCGAGTGAAGGAGCACAACGGTGAAAAAGAGTGGGGAAATGTTTGGACTAGTGAGCGAGTAAGAATGTTTCCCGGGAATCACAAAACAAGACCATCGCTATCGCCCTACGAACCCGAATTGTCTCCCCCCGAAGCTCTCGTTCTCTCGATTGTACTAGCAATATCCCCCATCGAAAATAAATACAGCACGACTAGGTATAATACAGTACGAATGAATCCACCTATCCATTCCCATCCTCAGATCCTCTCATTTGACTATCGCGGCTAATCCCAGGGTCCCCCCCAATCAAGAAACCCGAGGGAAGCAATAAAGAAAGGGAAAATCTCCACACTCCGCCACAAAAGCCACAGTACCAAGGGGCCCCGCATCCTTTCCTTCCATCCTTCCCTTTTCTCTCTCATTGCACAGCATCCATCCTTCACTTTGTCTGCCTCCTTGCTTGCTGCATAAGAGGGAGAAGTATCGTATTGGATGTACCATATGTAACGTCTGTGGCTCGCTCCTCTACCGACGCACCGGAACCCCCCTAGAACAGACGAAATCCAATCGTCTCCCTTTTTTCCCTCCCCTAGCCTAACTTAACTCAATCTCACCACCAACCAGGAAGGGGCCTTTTTGTTTTTGTTTTTTCTTCCCTTTCCAATCTACCCTAGTGCATCACCTTCATAACCTACAATTGGAAAGCTAAAACACGCGCTCACTGGATAACCTACACATACACTTTCAACCTACACTTTAGCAAGACAAGGCCTTATGCCAACTTGCACATACCGAGCCTAACCTAACGCTCAAGAGAGAAAGAGCTTGCCTTACCTCACCTCTGACCTACATACCTACCTACCCTCTACAGTACCTCTCTACCGTATCCTTTTATCTCAGATAGCTTTAACAATAAAGCTGAATTGCGCAGCCACGCACCCATCCACCCACCCACCAACATACCTCAATCGACAAATCCCGAGAGGAACGAACGAAAGAGACAAAGAAGAAGAGCACATGTAATCACCAATGGACCCCCCAGCAGACCACACCCTACACATCTCTCGCGAAGACCTAAACTACCTAACAGCAACCCAACGCCGACTCCACCACCGTCACCACAACCACTCATCGACCCCATCCTCCTCCTCAACCACAAACACCGCCAATAGCGGCAGTTCACTGAGCCTAGATCCTCAGGCGCTCGCTGCGCTATCGAACCATTTTGATGCGTTGTTGGCCGCGATTACGAATCGGGTTGAGACGGTACAAAATATCCCTTCTACTTCTGCCTCCCTTTTTTTCTTTTTTTCTCTCGCGCTCCCGTTGGGGATGGGGGCGGAGGAAAGTGAGGGAGACCTTGGGCTAATTTCGTCATCCGTTGGTTGCTTATTATATAGTTGTCCGCACAAACGGTCCGAAGCACGCAGGCGTCTCACCGGCGAGCGGGGGGTGTCGTGGATGCGGCCACAGTCGAGATAGAGACGCTTAGGGATGTGCTTAGGCAGTGCGATGAGCTGCAGAATGAATTCCTGAAGATTCGAAGGATTGGTGAGATTGTCAAAGGGTTTAGGGCTAGGGTTGATGCTCTCGAGAGGAGGGTTGGGAAATGAATTATGCTTTTATGATTACGGGAGGGTTTCTTCTTTGGTAAATGGGGGCTATCTTTCTTGCCTCTGTTGTCTCTTTTGGTTTATATTTTTGCTATTCGATAGATGATGGGGGTGGATATTCCTTTGTAATTGTGGTCTTTTTTTGCCTTTCTTTCCTTCTCTTTTCTCCCTCCCTTCCCTTTGTCCTTTTCTAGGAAAGATATCGAAGCTCGAGGAGGAAGCTTGATTGATCTACGGAGTTGGTGTTCTTTATGTTTTATATATTCCGCTATCTTCACCTCGTTCTTATATCGCAGGGGAAAGCGTGGGCGCCGTTGGTTCTGTATTTACAGTGGTTGGATCCTTTTTTCAACTGTATATCTCTTTTCTCAAAGAGTTTCTTATTTGGCGTTGCTAATCTACCTATCTATATCAATTGCTAACCCTATTCGCGCCTACCTACCGGATTAACAATAAAATTGTCGTGACATCACCCCAAGGCAATGCTAATTTGGATGCTCCCGTATGGTTCCTCCTGGCTGAGACTAACTAACCCTCTAGTACCCAACAAAAGTAAATGTGAAAAAGCATGGGCTGCTGCCTCGGGTTTGTTACTCCCTGGTTCGAGGAGATGCTCGAGGGTTATAAGGTTGGGATGGCCCACGATATCTTCATCGGCGATGCGGCTATCCAGCTTACGAATCTCATCTTTGAGAAAACTATTTAAACCCATCGAGCAATTAATAAGGCTGACAGAATGAGGTAACAAGAGTGGGGACTAACTTGAAGAAATTCAGACAATTTTTTTCTACAGAACTGGCGGTTTCCGCCTCATCGTTGGCAGCAAGGCTGAAGGATTCGAATTGCTCTGCCATATCGACCAAACCTTCGGCAGCGTCAATTTCGGGCATATCAAGATCTTCGTCTCTCTCTCCAATTGGGGATTGGAGAATACTCATCCGCCTAATGGATTTAGCTGCCAAAGGGCTGTTTTGGCGAGAAGGTCGGACAGAGGAGTAGCCCTGAAGATCACCCCCAAAGGAACTCGAGGGAAATCCGCCAATTGAGAGTTGCCGGGAATCGCGCCTAGATCCAGGAATGTCCCCTTTTGCCCAGGGTAATGAGTGTTGGCTGGATGGGTGATAGCCTTCGCTCCCTACATCCGGGCCTTTTCTCCCGACTTCTGACTCTGGGAGGCCGAGCCCAGTCTCAGAACGCGGTAAGAGCGTATCATCCTCTTCGTAAACCTCAGATCTAGCCCTGACTCTTCTTCCTTCTTCGTCACCGATTTCCTGGCCTTCAATCTCCCTCTTGCGTTTTCCAATCGACCCACCCCCCTTCTGAATTGCCTCTAGAATTGCCTCTCCTGAAAACATGCTTTGTAGGAAGGGATGTCTCAACTCTCCAAACACACTCCATTTGAAAATGAGAGTATGGGCGTTTTGCTTCGCAAGTCTGGAAACTTTGGAAGCTCGAGCCTTTTTTAGAGCCGCTGCCATGTTCTCAAGATAACGCTCAGTCCATAGTGTTACTTCTTTGCTCTTGATTTCCAGTGTGTTATCAATTATTGGCCCCTTGGGTTGGCCACGGCCACGGCCCTTCCCGGTGTTTCCTAGCTCTGCTTCGTCTCCTGCTGGCTGAGGAGGTTCGGGTTGGACATATTCCACTTCCGCTTGGGGAGAACCCCCAGGTTGGGGGGAAGAATTATGGGAAGCCTCCCTCGAGAGAGGGGCATAGGCACCTGGGCCTTGAGAACTGGCAATCTGGGGGGGTGTTAGTGTGTTGGATTAGTAGGAGGTAGAGCACTTACAATCCTACCACGACCTTCCTGATGTTCCACCCCCGCGATTCCGGCGAAATCTAGACTATTTAGCCTGCTACTTCTCTGTCTACTCCTCGCTCTTGGGCCATCCCCGAGATCCGAAGCGTGGTCTGGAATAATTGGGGGTAGCTGAGGAGATGAGGCCTCTTTCATCTGCCCGTATTGATCAAACTCGAATCCTAGGTCATCCAATAGCACAGCGCCGGGGGTCTCGGGGGCGAAATTCTGACCCGCTTCATCCGGTGCACGAATGGTACGAGACGTAGAACTAAAACCAGATGAAGGGTGAAGCGGGTCATTTCTACTACTGCTAGAAAGGAACGATCCGATCATGGCGGAATTGTCATCTACCAGATTCAAACTATCTTGGTAAAGCACTCGAACGTCATCCACCAGGTCGGCATCAAACGCTGGGTCGTTCTCAAGAATTAGAGGCCTTGACCTGGACAAAGACTTTAGTATCGTTCCCTGTTTAAAGAGTTGCTACCCACCTGAGATTCCCGTGAGTCAAATTAATATCGTCAATGATCGCGCGCGCCTGAGCAGAAGTATGAGATCGCCTTATGTTGCTAACCGCCTGATTCGTATCAATCAACATATATCTGCATTGCTCGCCAAAGACCCTACTCTCGCATCTTAGTTAGTTCCCAAAGCTATAAATGCTAGGCTATCCTCATGACTAAAACCCACCGGGCAACACCGCAAAGAAGATTTGATTGAAAGCGCAGTGCTAAGGGTACATCAGGCTCGATGAACGACTGACATGCCTCGGGTATTTGCACAGCCATGATATCTTTGCGGCTGATTTTGCGATGAACATTTTGTGTGCCAACAGTTGCAGCTAGCCTATGGTTGGTGTCAGTGTATCCGCTCGTGGGGGGGTTTTGTGGGTTCTTACCAGACGGTTCCCACTCCGTAAGGACGCGAGACTAGATATTCCGGCGAAAAGAACATTTTGCTTATTTTTGGTGGTTTTGGGGCAAGGAAATGATCAGAGAGAGGGAAATATTAAATGAATATCCCCCAGGTTGCTTATTCTTGGAGGAAAGTAGAGATCAGGGATGGACTGGAGATGAAAGATATAGAGAGATCAGTTTCTTCCCCTCAAGGTCACTGCTGTCCCTGAAGAGGGTGTAATTAGGTGGGCTCCTTGCCCGGTTACCTATCCTCTGCTGGTTGAGACCTATACACACGACATCACTCGAATAAATGCCAAGCCGAGAGTGCTCTGCCAAGACATCAAATCTGCCCTCGGGTCACTTGCCCCGATATCAATTACAGGCAAAATTCTTCGTGCCCTCACATTATAACCCTAAACTCAGAAAAAAAAGGTTCTCACGATACCGGTACCCGTGCGGTGGGCAAACTCCGGCAACCTCTTCTTGAGCACCAATCCCACTATATTTCGCATCAACAATTTTTTTTCCCCCATGTTCTCAGCGATATCACGGCGCATTCGAATTCCGGGATGCCGGTTGACCGCCGCAAATTCAATTCGGATACGACCATTCAATACGAAGGTATGAAATCTGTGTTAATAATTTATTCTACTTTGTTTTAATTGGTGATGCTTTAAGGCTCCACATTTCAATGAGAAATCACTTCAGCAATCCAGCGAGCAGTCCAGCGGGCAATCCGGTGGGCAATCCAGTGAGCAATTCAGCGAGCAACCCCACGAGGAATCCGCTGTAACCATGCGGGGGCCGTTGGTTCGACGAACTATGTCAGCCGATCGTGGAGCTGCGCGAATCCCATCAGCAGATGTGATAGCATGCATCCAAGAAGGAGAAATGGATGAGATCCTGTTAGGCCATACAAGATACCTTTACCGAAAATTCTTCTTCAACGAATACACGAAATATGTCTGGTTGTATGTTAAGAGACCGGTTGCAAAGCTTTCTTATGTCGCAGAGATCGGGAGTTGCAAGCTTGTTCCTAAGGAATTGGATATGTTGCCTTATTACAATAATCGGAGGATGGAAGCCTTGGAAGAAGCGAAGGCCGCCGGAGGAATAAGGACGATCGACCGCGAAGCCGGAGAGGGTGCTGTTGATGAGAGTATCGGGGCTCTTCCTAGGATGACTTTCTACGCTGCGGATCTCAAGAACTTTGACATACCGGGTCTCCCGAGGTATGCCTTCTTGATCCGCCACCTCTGGGAGATAACATGGCCTACGCATGGGGTTACCTGCGAGGAGCTGTGGGAAAGGAGGTTCTTACAGTCCCCGCCACCTCCGAAATATATCAATGCCCGGGAGCAGATGCTGTCATACCTGCCGCTTTCGAGACAGAAACTGTTGTTTTGATAGATTCGGTATCGTGGTTGCTTGCGGTGGAGACGGGTTGTTTTCAAATTTGCTCTTCTATTCCTCGCTGTGCCCGCTGCTAGACCTGTCGTTTGGTATTTAAAAATTTCGGGGCGCATTTGAATATACAACATCCCTGGTGCTTGTATTCAGGCGAGGTCTTCGGACGTGGGGTGTTATAGAATTGTTCAGTTTTCTTCAGCCATACACATCCAGCAGCTGGTAATATAGAGCGAACCCTCCTTAATAGCATGCGGTACCTTGCATGATTGAGTAAATCACTTCACTGTAGGGGGATTTCTTGTTTTAAATACTAGTACTGGGATACTGGTGAGCGGGCTCTATTTATTTGAATCTATTATAGCGGGACAAGGAAGGGCCTCACCACCAGGGGCCAGCGTCGGAGGGAAGGCAAGAAGGGACCGCGCCACCGGAGGCCAATATCAAAGAGAACACCAGAAAGGACCCCACCACCGGAAGCCGGGGGGGGGGGGAAACAAAAAAAACATTTAGTCTCGTCTAGAGGTAACGTCTTCGTATAATAATTACTCGGGTGAAGGGGGAAATATTGGGACGTTATGGAATTACTCGAATTAGTAGCCACCTCACTTTTTGATACTCCCTCCAAGGCCCCTGCTACTCTTGTTTGTCCTAATACTTCGCCCCTACCCTTAGTACCATTATTTATGTTTTCCAATAGCTAGTTCATTCAAACGTCTCAACTCTCTAAGCTCAGCTTTAGTCAGTTGCCTCCATTTTTCGAGCTCAGAGTCAGTCCAAAGCTGCAGGTTTTCCGATCTGAGCTGAGTTTTCTGTTCAGACTTCTCAACCACTTGTCCGACATAGGCCTTAGTCGCCTCGGTAGCTGAAATGTCATACACTACCATAAAAACTGGAGTAATTTAGAATCTCACTAGGACATTGGAGTTGCCTCTCCTAGTAAGGTCTGTGTCCCAAGTGAGGGCTGAAAGGGAATCTTCTCGTCGTGTTTTGTCCCCCTAATCTAAGGCCAGAAATTCTGGACGTCCTAGCGCCATTCTCAATTATTTCGGTTTTCACGATAGCACTTTGTATGCAAGCTGTAGATACCGATGTGAGCGGAATAGCTCAGAAGACTAGAATGCACTGGTAAACTTACCGATACTAATTAAAGCACCACAGTTCCGAGACCGAAGGTGACCATTGTTTTGGTCCAGCCTTCTATCCTTGCAAAGCCATCGTCAATACTGTGGGAACTCGGATAATTGGACCTCATGCTAGGACGTTGGAGTTGCCTTTGCTGGTAAGGTCGGGCTGGCTCTTTTTTCTTTTTATTTTGTCTTAAGCATGGGCTGAGGGGTCAGTTTTTGCTGTGCGCTCGCACTGCTATTCAAGAGCGAGAATTTCGGACGTCTTAGTCTCGGGTCCGATTATTCTTGTGGTAGTTTTGCAATGGATGGCCACCTCTTTTTTGCTATTAGTTAGCATGTGCCAAACTGATTGATTTGATCTTTACTGTTTTGAGGGCACTCAACCTCTCGCCAGTAGGTATATTCTTAACACCTTTGGACTTTGGAATGAGTTTACTTATGAGTTCTACAGAGCTAATAATTTAGCATATCTCACCGAACTACGGTTGAGAGTTTTACTTGCCTGTGCAGTGCTGAAGTTACGGGAAGGTAAAGGTGGTAGTGGAGACCATTAATAGTATGGGAACGCAGCTGGCGGGCGAGGTTGAGGGCCATGCTGCTGGTGGTTGTACTTCTTGATATCATATGTGGGGTGTATAGTACAAGTAGGATGTCAGGAGAAACGCGGCCGTCAGAAAGGGGTCCCAGGGCGTAAATACCCCGTTGAGCTAGGCCAATTACGCAGTAGACACTCGGTTCGGGGGTATGTCGGGGGTGGGGATACGCAGGGGAAGTATACTTTACTTCATAGTATCATTCCTTAGTGGGTACTGGAATACTTAGAATGACGTCAAATGTTAATTCCAGTTCCTACGCGCACTGTGTATGTCTCTTCCCAACATACCTCCCGACGCTGGCATGCCCCAGGAGGCGTTGCCGCAGCAACGGTCCCTACCAACACACCCCTGTGTTTCTCCCCCTCTTCTCCATTAAGCTCTCAGCTGTCCTTCCACTAATTTGCATGATCAACCCTTCGATTTAGTCTCCATCCTCTCCTCCGTTCATACTTCTTGAGGTCTCTCAATTGTGAGGATCCCGAAGCCTAGTTGGTCCATACAGTTCACTTCACTTCTGCATAATGGACGTCCCCTCTTCTTCCCCACGTCGCCTCCCGCCCCGAAACCCCACGCACCAATCGCAACCCGCTTCCTCGCCGTCAAAACATATCAACGAGGCTTTCCCTTTAGCGCCCCCACCGCCCCTTCACACCCGCTCCAATAATGAATCATGGGATCCACAGCCATCCTCTGAGGAGTTTATTACCCCTTCATCCTCCCCGTCAAAGGGGAACACAGCACTAGTAGAGGTGTTTGACAGATCCCTCCAGCTCACACCTAACTCTTCGCCTACAAAACCACAAGCAACGCCCTCCAAGAGGATGCTCCAGGTAATTGACGAGGATGGAAACGGGGGCGGCGTGGGTGTCGGGAGAATGGACGATGAGAGGCCGAGTAGGAAGAATAATAAAGAAAATGCGCCACCTTTCTCCAAAGCAACAGAAGTCTCACAGCGGGCCAACGCAGGCCCGGGATTACAGAGATCGCATGCCCAGAGCAGACGAGCTTATGATCCGTTCAGAGATATGACTATCGACGAGATCGAGAAGCTGTCCAAACCACAAGTTAAGAGGCTGAAAGACGTTGCTCATCTATGTTAGTACCGCCCTAATAATCCCCTAATCCTCTAATCACTTTTCGCATGAATAGGAAATTAATCGTTACCGACGGAGTTAGATTTTTATGACTATTATTACAACCTAGTTACCTATGTTCACACGCGGCGAAAGCGTACAGAGGACTGGAAAGCTCAGCATGAGCATCTCAGTACTGAAGAGCTCAAGCCAGCCTGGTCACGATTCGCCGGACGGGAGCGTGTTGCTCTCCGGAAACGCCGTACAAGACTCCGCAAGGGCGATTTTCAGGTACTGACACAGGTTGGACAGGGTGGCTATGGTCAGGTTTTTCTTGCGGAGCACAAGGAGACCAAGGAAGTATGCGCTTTGAAGGTTATGAGCAAGAAGCTGCTCTTTAAGTTGGACGAGATCAGGCACGTCTTGACTGAGCGGGATATCTTGACAGCTGCCAAAAGTGATTGGCTAGTGAAGTTGCTTTACGCATTCCAGGATGAGGATAGCATCTATCTTGCCATGGTATGTGCACAACTTAGTCCAATAGTTTTATTCGATTTTGACCAAAATTCCAGGAATACGTTCCCGGTGGTGACTTCCGTACCTTATTAAATAACACCGGTGTCTTGCATTTTAACCATGCCCGTTTCTACATTGCTGAGATGTTCGCCTCAGTCAATGCTCTTCACGACTTAGGTTATATTCATCGTGACTTGAAGCCCGAGAATTTTCTTATCGACTCCTCTGGGCATATTAAGTTGACAGATTTTGGACTAAGTGCTGGAAAACTAAGTCCAGACAGAATGGAGAGCATGAAGATGCGGCTCGATCAAGTTAAAGACATGGATATACCGGAGAGGTCAACAATGGAGAGAAGGAGGGCCTATAAGACTCTGAGGGAAACTGACGTTAACTATGTGAGTTTCTGATATCTCTTGCATCAGCCGTGTTTTTTATTCTTCTCCTATTCGAATTGAACTAACATTAGAGATCTTAGGCAAAATCAGTAGTCGGAAGCCCGGATTATATGGCCCCAGAGGTTTTGAGGGGCACGGAAGAGTACGACTTTACTGTCGACTATTGGTCACTTGGCTGCATGCTTTACGAAGCGCTGGCTGGGTATCCGCCCTTTGCGGGGGCGTCGGTACAAGAAACTTGGCACAACCTTAAGCACTGGAAAAAGGTGTTGCATAAACCCGAATACGAGAATCCAAATTATTACCTCTCCAAGCGTACCTGGGACCTCATAATTCAGTAAGTCTCTTAAACCAGGCTTCTGTTCGTGGCACTAACGAGGATTGGGTGCAATAGCCTTGTCGCAGCTCGAGATCAGAGGTTCCAAGACTTCAAGTCTGTTCAGTCACACGGCTACTTTTCGGAAGTGAACTGGAGCGACCTCCGTGCAAAGGAGCCGCCTTTTGTACCCGAACTTGACAGTGATAGGGATGCTGGATACTTTGATGACTTCAGCAATGAAGCCGACATGGCCAAATACAAAGAGGTCCATGAAAAACAAACTGCGCTGGAGACCATGGAGGAGAGGAAAGACTCCATGAGTAAAATCGCATTTGTCGGCTTCACATTCAAGTATAACTTCCTCCAACAGTCGGAGATATTGTATCGGACTAACAGCCGCCAATAGACACAAGAAACCGAGCCTTGATAGCCTTGGAGCGTATAATAACAAAGGGGATGGGCAGTTTGGAACAATTTTCTAGACTGCGAATGTTGGCGCCTTATCTATATTCTTTTTAATGCTTGCTTAATGGTTATGATGGGTTCGGTGGAGCATTGGAGGCGGATCGGGTTTGATTTACTGACGGGGTTTAGGGGAAGGTTGGGTAATAGATGCTTTTGAGTACTACAGCGCGATACCCTATGCTTTTGCAAGGCGTGCCCAGGTTTACAATAATAATTCATTCCGTGAGCCTATGATAAGTTAGCGTTTTCTGGGCTATTACTGCTGCTATCCTACTGTGATCATAGTGACGCTGGGGAGGGGCAGCGAATAGAGGAGACGGCGAATAATAAACTAAACAATCTGGTGGCAAACGCTAAACTTGGTAGGGCTATTCGCCATCCTTGTGGTACTCGAGTATGTTACGGGCTTCTTGAATGGATCTGCGATCGGAAATAAGTTTGAATTGATGTCGTCGAAACTTTTGAGTGCATATGATGTTCCAATGGAGTAAACAAGGGCCCCAGGCGGCCTTGCTAAGGTATTCCCGTAGCCTCAGATCCTACCATGATACATCCCCCAATCGCTCTATTACATCCCCCTACCCAGATACCCATAGATCTACACCTCCCCTCCAACACATATTTAACCCTAGCGCCATATACGATACACCCAGAATACCGGTACTCCCAGGACCCACCAACCCCCCCGGCTGGATCCTCCAAGTTAATGCGTGGACTTCCCCGGACTGCTGTTGCTGCTAGTTATAGCACTAATGATATACTTCTTTCTATCAATTCCCTCCCACTTTCCGCTACTAGACTATGGTACCGCTTGTTAGAGTCTATGCTGCGGGCGGCGCACGTTTCCGTCCGCGCTGGTGGTATATTTGGGGGTCGGCCGGCGGGCGGGTGGCGCGGTAGACGTACCGCGCGGGTAAGGCCGCTGTTGGGTAGTGCTACTGGGGCGCTGTAAGTATGGCTGACGGGGGATGTGCGGGGATCCTGTGACGCTGGGGTGGGCTTTGAGCCGGGGGAGAAGTTGTTTGAGCCTCGGAGTACGACGTCGGATGCGGTTGGTGTAGCGGTGGGTAGGGGCTGGTTTCGGGATTAGAAGGGGGAGAGGGTTTGGTGGTGGTGGCTGTACCGGAGAGGTTTGTGGTGTTTATTGTCGTAGTGGTTTTTTTTTGGGGGGTTTTTTTGAGGAAATGCGATGACATAGGAGCTACACCATATTAAGATCTATCTACAAGAAGTGAAATGTCTTTTTTGTGTAGCACCGGCGTCCTCTTTATTTTTCTAGTGCTTCGCGGCTACGATCACGACCCATCACTCTGTCTTTCCAGCGAGTCTGTCTTGAGCATCCTTTGCACTCGTGCCTACTGCAACTTCGACCGCTCCCTGGGAATTGAGGTCACCGTCGACAACCTCCTCTGCAGCGGTTTTCTTGCCCTTGTATCCGGTTCCAATCTTCTTTTCCTTCTTCTTCTTGACTTTGACTTCGGGTGGATAAGCCAGTTCCGCAACTTTTTTGAATTCCTCATCCTTCTCGAAGTCTTTTCTAATTGGGTCGAGGAGCCTATTAAGGGCTTTTTCGACTCCCCTCTTTAGATCCATTGGGGATAACTGCGATTCTATTAGCTCATGGTTTGGGCGTGAATCTCATGGGAATAGGCGAACCCTGTCCTCCTGGTAATCCTTCTTAAGCTCCGCGATAGAGGAGTAAGTGACCGGCCCCCCCCACTTCTCATCCCTAGGCACGACAAACTCCCCCTTCCCGTTCTCATTTGCCAACTCGGCAATGGGAAAAAGTACATACTCCACGAACGAGATAACCCCATTTCCCTCCACCTCTCCGGGAGCGCAATGCGACTTCCTTAGTTTATTCCCAACGATCTCCTCACTGTCCAGCAAGTCAATCTTAGAATTCGGATCAGAAGCACTCATCTTCCCCCCCGCCAAGCCAGGGACCATAGGATTCATCAGATGCGCTCTCTCCTTGAACCCAATCTTGGGGAGATTCTCAGCCGCAAGTGTGAATATCTTCCTCTGATCCACGCCGCCGAACTGTGCGTCGACGCCCAAGTGCTCCTCGTCAAGCGCCTGCATGAGGGGGTAAATCAGACCGCTAAGCAAAGGGCTGGCAACCTGCTTGACAACCTCCGCGCCCGCCTTCTTCGCGTCGTGCTCGGTAACAATAGAGCTAAGGCGGAACAAGTCCATGACATACGCGGCCCCCTGCTGGTACGAGGACCCATGGACGAAGCGCAGCTGCTCAATTGGGACGCCGATGGCGCGGAGCACGGACTTTATGAGCAATTCGTAGTACTTCGCCCGGTGCGTCACCAGCTCCAGAGGGGCCTTCAGGTTGTCCAGGAATGCGTGAATGTCTGCTAGTAGAACAGTGACTTCGCACCCTGCGCGTAGGAAGTGAGCAAGCTTCACCATCGGGACAAAGTACCCGCAGTGCGGACGGCCCGTTGGTGCGGTGCCCCAGTAGATCTTTAGAGGGCGGTTCTCGGCTAGTGCGGATTTTATAATGTCTGGCTTTAGAACCTCTTGTAGGTTACTGGTTATTAGGTCGTATTTTTTGTCTGGGGTGAGGTTGGTGGTGGCAGTGGTGGACGCCATTTTGACGGTGGATCTGTTTGCTTGCGCTTGTTCTATGGTGCAGTGGCGTAGGGATTGGTTGTGTGAGAGGAAGGAAAACAGTCAGGGGACGGGAGTCTGTAGAGAAGTAAGATAAGTGAATGGGATGAGATGGGCTGAGCTGAACTGCGTTGGGAGAAAAATCCAAGTTGACCCCGCATGAGTCAGCTTGTCCCTCCCCCCGCATCACGCCCCCTCACTCGAGTATTGCGGTTTGTTCCAGTGTCCCCTGCGCCAAACGAGACGGAGTTTGGCTGTGATACCGAATTGCTGCTTGAGGTTGCGGTGCCCCTACAGTATTGATAGCGCCGAATTTCCCTACCCTGTGCCAAAAAGGCATACTCTGTGAAATCAGCGTGTCTCCTTGAGAGGTAGATTCAACCTCATAGAGGTGTAATCTCTCACATGACTTCGGGTGTTGGTCATCAAATATCGACAGGTTTGCCGGTGCAAAAGTTGTACCGTACCTCACGACTACGTTACTCTCATAATAGGTTTGGTGGCAGTGTTGATGGAAAAGGCTTGTATCATGACTTGACCTGAAATGCCTTTGGTATCTCTCAATTGCCATTGTAGGGAAATTCAGCACTATCAATACTGCGGGGGATATTAGGAGCTAAAGGATATATAGGGATAGTATGGTAACGGGAAATCGAGTCACCATTGATACTTAAAGGAGATTGCCTCTAGAGTGGTTGAAGGTTTTCACTCGGTATGGCATAGGGGAAATGAACTTTCATTGTGTTAGAGGATCTCATCCAATAGCAGGAAGAGCGGGTGGTTTTATGCTATAAAGGAAACTTCACGAACGGCACTGGTGACCCTGTTATCACCTCAGCCAATTCTTATCTAGAGAAACCAAGGGATTAAATCATATCAATTTCTAAGGGTACCGCTCTACGTGAGATTCCAGAACCCACACACCAGGGAAATTTTGATTGTGATAGAATACAGGAAAAAACCGCACCCTTAGTCTAACCACTTCCATTGACTCCTCGCCGAACTTTTAGCTATGGGTGCCGAGCTTAGCTGCTGGTGGCCTTTTTCGCAATTTCGCTCATAACAGGACGTTCCTTCTCCTGCTTCTTTAGGTTCTGATAGTGTCTGCCCAAACCATCAGCTTCTATGCTTATCTATATACGCCTACAGAGTACTCACAATCCAATACGCCCCAACTGGACACTCCCGACACCGGCCAAAAAGAAGTTAACAGCAGCCAACCTGTTCACAGTTAGTGGTTATTTTGTAATTACATCTCGGAGTTGGAGTTGTAGACAGACGGGATGTTCTTCGGGTGGATGATTAGACACCATCTAGTCCAGATGGTGCCTGTGCAGAATAGAGCGACATTCTGGGTGACGGAAAGGGATTCGACGGGACGGTAGAAGTCGCTGGCCCCAGCGATGACGAGACCCCACTGGTTTCGGATTAGTTCAATTCGGTAGAGGTTCTGGGGCGCGGGTGATACCTTGAGTACAGGAGCCTGTACAGCACGCAGTACATTAGCTGACGAAACTTGCACAACAATAGTGACCGCCAAAGAAAAAGAGACAAAGAGAAAAATACCCAAAAGTGAACAGTTCTCGGATTGAAGGCTGGGTTCAGCACTTTGGCTGCTTGGGCTGGTGCTTGAGCGGCCATGTTGGTCGTGTTTATTGAAGGTTCGGCTTCGTTATGGTTGAAGTTATCAACTCTGTGTTTCGCCCAGTTTGTTCCCCTTGACATGGCGACGGGTCCTTCGGGGGGGGGGGGATCTTGGTCCTGATGACTCAGCGGTGTAAGTTGAGCGGGCGCGCCAAACTCCAATTCAACAGAAATCGTTAATTCCGAACAACCACTGCCGGTACAACACTATGGCTGCACGATTCGCATTCGGAAATTCACTCAAGGAACTGCGTTTCCTCTTCTGTCAGACCGGGGAAGGGAGCGCTGCTGTTAGGTTTGTTTAATCTGCTTTGAAACCGATGAATGAAGGAATGGGAGCTGATGATGATGAGGTGGGGCAGAGCGTTCGTGCAGAAGTCATACCCACTCATGAAGAAGCAGCATCCTCATACGCCGATATTGATTCGTGAGGCCTTAGATACCCCTCCAAGGGTATTCGCGAGGTACGGTATGTATCCCGATTGAGTTGAGGGGCGAGAAAGAAGTTAGGATGGAACCCTGATGGGCATGCAGAATTCGGTAAAGAGAAGCAGGAGAGTCTGGCTGGTTCGTTGCGCTTCCGTCTACGGTTATTATAGAGATAAGGGCTAATACGCAATCGCAGGATTATCGGACAAGGAGATCGAAGCCAAAGTTTCGGCGCTTGTCAAGGACACTGCTTAGAGCTAGAGATGGGGAAATAGAGCAGTATTGCGCAAACAATATCAGGCGCGATTTAGGACATCTACGTTCTCACGACTAGCAACACATTATGCTACATGACATGACACTCTGCAGAAAAAACTAACTTTGAACTTCACCAAACCGATACTGCGCCCAGCTCATACTCATCTCCGGCAGTGTCCACAACTGAACTGCTTTATCGTCCCCGGCAGCCCCGGAAGCGATATGGACGGGAAGCAAGTGCTCGAAGGTGGGGTGTGCACTTCTAGCATCATCCCTACGAAGGAGCTCTGCTAGTTTTATCTTGCGTTCCTCGCCCGAGGTGACACTTGTCACTGCCTCTTTTATAGCGTTGTCGAAGGGAACTACGTAGTCCAACAGCCCACCGGACATCCTCGCAGATCGGAAGTCACTGAATCCGTCGTTAGAATTAAGGGGGAAGCCAGAGTAGAGGAGAACACTACCGGAGATTATGTACTGCCATTCCAGATCCGATGATAACTACCCCTTCATCCCGGAGTTTGGAAACAGCCTTTCCGAGAGCATAATGCATATCGGGATCCTCCTGGCCAAACAACGAAACTTGCACCAACGGGACTCCCAGTGGATTATCCTCCGGATTAAACACTACTGCGGTTAGCTACCTATATCACCCATCCTATCCAACCTAGAATTGAAGGGCGTATACTGCAGGTAAACGGAACAAAAACCCCATGATCAAGCCCCCTCTTCACCCCTTCACTCTCAATCCCGGCCTCCTTCAGGAGTCCCAGAACCTTCTCCGCAAGCTCCTTAGACCCCACATTCGGATACTTATGTTTATAATAATGATCCGGAAAGTTATTATAATCATATATCAGATCCGTGAATTCTGCAGTATTAACCTCAACCTTGCTCCCTGTTGCTGCTGCCGCCGTCTGCCAATGTGCCGAGAAAACCACGATAGCCTTTGGCTTGACCTTTGTAGTGATTTCCTTCCCAATCTCTTGCAATTGGTGGAAGGCTGGGTGCTCGACATCGTACATTATGTTCGGCTTTTTCCTCCCCATGGGGAAAGGGAGTTAGCAAGAGTGAATGCGGAATAACGTAACATAGACTTGGAAGGCGGTGACGAACTCCTCCGTGTGAAATAAAGTATACCGGTGTACGCCCGGTAGCAGCAGTAGCGGTGGAAGTAGAGGCAGCCATGGCAACTCTAGCAGCCCAAGATGAAGTAGCTCGAGAAAGCCTTTTTAGTATGCGTTGGGCCAGGTCGGGCTGTGTTGCTATGCCGAGTGTCAACTGGAGTAGTAGAGGTGAAAAACCAAGAACCGGTGTGAGTGCAGCGAGAGCGAGGGGGCGTTTGGAGTGGAATTGCGAAGCTTGAGGAGGATTTCGGGAGTCTGGGAGGGTTAATGGTGGCTTATATAGATAGGGTGCTCCATGGAATCACTATCATGCTCTCGGATGCAAGGGTATTCAGGGCCCGGTAGCACAAACACACTCAGGCAGTGTACCGTATTGCTCGAGCAAAGGCTCCTTGTGTTACCGGGCCCAACTTTTGTCTATCGGGTGCTGTACTGAACCAGAATAGGGTAAGAAGAGCAGGTTAACAAAATAGCGAATGCTATTTAATGAGATCTAGTAAGCCCAAAAAACTACACCTGTATGCCTGTCTGGGGAACGCTATTTCCTGCTCGGGGTGTTTTGCCCCGGCTAGGAGCCCGGGAGCCGATACCGGTACCGTAAATTCTGGGTAAACTCGACCCGCCACCATTCCCGGTATGGCAGTTACTATCCCCGGAAGAGCGAATTCGCCACGGGGTTAGTCTTTGAGAGGAATAGTGGCTGCCTTAAGAAGCATGGCGGCGGGTCGAGTTTACCCAGAATTTACGGTAGTGGTTTTCCGGGAGATTTTACGGCATTTACTAAGCCTCCCCTGCGGGGAGGGGCCGAGTTGGAGTGTAAGTGTCACGTGGTGGATTACCATACCCATTCAGAGTGGGCTGAGTCAGGGATTGACGGAGGTAGGTAGCCCCGCATACCGTACGGAGATAGTGGATTATACGAGTACCGGTAGTTGCGGCTTATGAATCTTGGGCGGGAGGTTACTAATTCATAACGGAAGCTGCCGGTGGATGTGGGGTAACGACTTGGGCGAGTTCGTGTGTGTGTGTGTCAGGATGTCCTACGGGATTCTGGGAGGGCGGTGTTGTGGCCAATGATTGGGGAGGTTGGATTTTGGGACGTCTTGGGGAGTTGTAGAGTAGAGTACGATCGTACAGCACCGTCCCTCCCTCTTTTCCCCTCTACGAGTAATTTCGGGCGGTGTATTGGACTGTGCTTTACCGGTAGGCTGAATTATACCTTTCCCGAACAACTGGGACTCGAGAGGCCTGATCCACCGGTACACCCTAATCGGTGACAAGTTGTGGACTGACTTCTATAGTTTCTAAATCTCAAGGACTAGGCCGCTGCGATACCAGAGATGAAATGCTAAACAAAGGAAATTCCATGTCCACTATAGATATTGTACAACCTTCCCCCCCCCAAAAAAAAAGAGACGAAGAACAAGAACCATCATGAACTTCCTTTCTCCTCCAACCCGACTCGTCCAATCTCTAATACAACCGGACGCCAAAATACTAAACAAAAGGAGCCCCCCCCAAAATCACTAAACGCGGGCACCCTGCCCTATCGCAACCACTAATCGTATCCTCAAGCACTAGCGCACTTGCGAACCGCATACCCTCCACAGCGAAAAATTTGGGAACAGTCCAGTCCACAGCGTAAACATCCCATTATCAGCCGGGAGCGCAAGGCGGTTGTTCGGGGACTGGCAGTCAAGGACTTTATAGGGCCCGCTGTCCTGGCCGCACCGGCCGAGGACTCCGCCGAGGCAGGCCTTGAAGGCGGCCGGATTCTGGGGTACGCCCGCTCATGGCATCACGTTTGGCCAAGGACCTCTTCCCAAGAGCGCCCCGTAATTCTTCCTCGCTGCTCAATCCCATTCTGAGCGCAGCATCGGCCGGAGCTATGCAGGCCACGGACGCTCCGGCCGAATTCTCCAACGGGAGGGCAAAGCATGACAATGGCGCTACGCAGTCAACTACCTTGGCGTACTTGCCGTCATTACCACAGGTGTGGAAGTCACCGGCGATACAAGCATGGAGTTGAGAGAGATTCTTGGGATCGCAAGGAGAACTGGCGGTCAGAGCTGCGAACTTCTTGTTCAGGGCGATGGCGAGAGCGGCGTTGCTGTTTGTGGATGAGGGGGGTTGGGTGCCGGAGGGTGCTTGGCTTGCCGGCTGAGAGGTAGTTGGAGTGGCGGGCGTAGTTGGGGTAGCAGAAGTGGTGGGGCCGGCGGGGGCAGTAGGAGCAGCAGCAGGGGGCCGGGCGGATGCAGTTACAGTTACAGTAATAGTGCCAGGTGGGCTGGGATTCCCCTCCCTAGCTGAGCCTGAGGGCCGAGGCGGGGTTAGGCGGGTGAACGTGCGGTTACGGGTGGGAGCCGATGAGTTGGAGGAGACTGGCACAGATGGGACTGGGGCAGATGGGATTGGGGTGGGGGGGGCCGGAGTAGAAGGGGCTGGAGTGGATGGAGCTCGAGTGGAGGGAGCTGAAGTAGAAGGAGCTAGAGTGGAAGGAGTTCGAGTGGAGGAGGGAGGTGTAGTAGAAGGAGTTGGAGCGGATGGGGCCGGAGCCTCCGAGCTCCGCTTCGGCGGATCTGCAGGCAGTTTTTTGAAGCTCCTAGTTTCTGGTGCATTTGTAGCTGAGCTCACGACCGAACTTGATGGCGCCGAAGTTGTCCTAGTGCCCACGGGGAGTCTCAAAGAGGACGAAGGCCCAGCGGCAGGAGCTGAGGGTGGCTGGTCAGCTACGGGGGCCTTTGACTCTGCAATATGACTGAAGGTTCTGGTGGTTGTTGGCTGGTTGATATATAACGGGGGATCCTGACGGGGTTCTCTGATATCTGTCAGAACATGCCCCAAAGAGATGATGGACGAAATGGAAGCACTCACAATACAGGATTACCCTGAAGGGCCCCCGCTATAACTGCATGCAATTGGAATGCGATTAAAGTTGAGATAATAGCAACCCTCATCCTGGAACTGGGAAGAAAAAAAAAGGAAGGGAAAAAAAATAAAGAGAAAATAATAAAGAAAGCAAGGATGTATCCTACAACAGCAAACTATAATAATATTATAAGGGTAGTAGAAAACAAAGAGCGATAACTTTTTAGAAGAATAAGAAATCCGACGATCGTGAAATGTCCAGCAAGACCGACAACGAAATAACAAAATCCGAGGGAAACCCCAGTAGATATATATATGTATAAATCCCAAGGAACAATCCCAGTCTATTCTCTCTACGAGCTAGAGCCACCCATTCCGCAACAGCGGCATCGTCACCTCCACCCCAGCCCTTTCCCTATTTACAATGTTTCCAATCGTCACTGGCGAACTCCCCCCCAGCCGTTGAAACTCTTCCTACCCCCCGCGCGTGGCGTTCAATAATAGTTAATCGCCAAGAAGGTATCCGATTGGTCGGGTTAATGTGGTTTAACCGCGCAGCTCGCTGAAACGAGAACCTCAACAGCGTTACACCTATTTTTGCCCTTTATCCCAAAACAGGGGGGGAATTGCAAATTAATTTTCGTCCAAACAGGATAAATTAATCCGTAAAGCTTGTCGTAAGGGGGATAATCGGGCGGCCCGGATATGATACTATCATAGGTTGACTTATATAGGCTTTGATGTGTAGCGTGTCTGGGGCGGGGGGGGGGGTCTAATTTTGCTGCCTCTTTCTCCCGGAGCCTCTGTTCTTGGTGTGGTATCATAGTAGGTTAAGGTTAGCAATATCGTACTCGTACTTGTATATACTGCGCATGCAGCTGGGATTAATCGACTGGAATGGGGGCAAGGTGTATTTCCTGGGTTAGTTTCTTGGAAAAATCACGGTTCATCGTCGGGCAGGCGCTGTGTCGCATAGCAATAGCAAAACCACACCAAAAATGCTGTAGGAAATTGCCGTTCTTGGTTTGGATTTTCCCATATCAACCCTCCCATAAATTATTACACAAATACATCCACGGGTAACTAAGAATCCGGGGATTCAAAGCCTAGGCTTTATCCTGCCAATCAAGCTAGGGGGGTATTCTGGCATAAGCGAGTCTATGCTGAGGGGGCTTCAAATCCCAGGGTAAGCACTTGAGATTTGTGCGGGCGCCCGGGATTTCTCTTGCTCATATACTCGTACAATCCCAATCTGCATGAAAACACTCAATGTGCTGCTTTTCATGGATGGGTCTTCCTAATTGCGGGATCCCGCAACAATTGAATAGTGGGTTGTGTTCTAAAGTGACAAAACATGACACTTTTGGGGTGAAATGCAGCAGTGAACTATGAACTCTCTGCAAGCACTTTTCCGTGAGCCACCATTTCCCTCGTACGATAGGAGTAGGAAGAGGAAGGGCTTCCGAGTGTGGCTTCGCCTACGCAGTTACTCTTTCTCTCGTTCTCTCTTTCTCTTTCTCTCCTCTCGCATCCTTACACACCGCAAAGCCGGCCATCTGACTTAAGGCTATCCGGGGTACTACAGCACAGCATAGTACATAAGGTACGGTAACACAAGAGGTTCAGAGTTCTCTTACACTGTACTCGTAAAACAGCTAGCTTTCTTCACAAAAAGAAGATTTTTTTCCCCGCCCTACTTTCCCAAGATAGTGTTTATTGCAACCCAGAGTTCTAGTATACCTTGGCTGGCAACTTGAAAACCGATTTGGGGTCGAAAAATATCGCTGTACCGGCACTGCACTCTACGGTACGGTACACGGTGGGTGTATCCTGAACTTCTAACCTCCCTAATATATGGCAGAACACTCCATCAACAAGCCAAAGTGAAAATATCCCATCACCCCATTGCCCCACCACGCCGCAGCCAACGTGCCAAAAATCCTTAAACTACACGTCCGTTATTCCCGTGCCCGCCATCCCTCCCAGCCGACCACTCACGCTCGAGTTGCTACCCCCTATAGGCGGCGGAATATGTATATCATAGGGTAGACATGGCTCGGTTAAGCGGGGTGCAAGTACCGGTAGCTGTACCGTATGCCAGATTGATGGAGAATTGGCTGGGATTAGCCATCCCATGAGAACCTTAGCTTTGGTACAGCACATACCGGTATCGGGCGAAGAGAGTGCAAATGTCACAAGGTCGTTTTATTTATTTATTAATGGGTTGGTTTGAGGTGAGTGAGTGAGAGAAGGGACTATTAAGGGTTAGGGGTGGAATGTCGGGATTTACCCCCAAGGGGGTGGTTTTCTGACCGTTCTGGACAGTGAGTGTATCATGGGTTGCCGGAATAGTCGAGCATGAAACTTGCTCCGCCGATTCCAAGTGGTCGGTCAACGTTTTGGGTTTTGTCGTAAGGATTCGGGGAATTTCTGGGGTAATATTTACCGTTCGGAGGAAGCTTGTGTAGCCTAACGTGGAGAGCGACTGGCTACGATGGGTCTAAGCGGTCCATCTGATTCACTATATATCACTCGCTGAGCCTATCACTATCTAGCTGAAGGAAAATCTTGTGGGCGCTTCCACCCAAAAGTAGGAATTTAGGTGATATTGGAAGAAGAATATAATCAGATGGAAGGAAAGAATTACGAGGGAAGTTTTTGTACACGAGAGCCCTTCCTACGCCATTTGCGTTTCTACTTGATGCTCGCTTGACACTTGTGCAGCACCAACAGCCTTTGTCATAATTCAATATACTTTACATTTTCTACAATGATTCACGTATCTATCCCTCGCGCCATAAATCAACAAATGAGAGAAATAAAGATAGAGAGGAGAAAAGGCCTATTTTGGGGAGAACGAGACATTACCGTGCCCAAAGAAACAGAAGAGCCCACCCAAGGAAATGATAAAAAACAAAGTAAACGCCAGGCTAGCCCAATGAGAAGCCCCAACCATATATAGACTGAGAAGAGTACAATAGAGAAGTAGGAAATAGAAGGAATTACCAAACGACAAGATCATAATCGTACACAGATTGGCGCCATGATATGAATTACTTCTTCTTAGCCGGAGCTAACTGCAAAGGCGGAAAACTGCTCGGGCTCCTCTCAACGTTGCCGAACCGCCGTCTCTGAAGCGCATCGAATCGGCCCGCTAATTTGGCCTTCGCGGCCGCGCTGCCGCCGGTCTTTTTATTTCCGAGGCTCAGCCAGCCGCGCTTACCCTCTTTCGCCCCGCTCTCGCCCCACATTGTTAGGCGTTGGGTTCGGCGGAGTTTGTGGAGTCCGTAAGCACATATTATCGCCGAGAAGATGAATGCCCAACCGGAGACACCCCAGAAAGCTAGATCGGACTCCTCGATAAAGTTCTTGAGATTCATACCATAGAGACCGGCTATGAAGGTGCCCGAACCAATCCCCAGGGTTCCGATGGAGAATTTGAGGTCGAGGAGCATGAGGGAGTTACGATTTGCGTCGAGGATGATATTGACACTTTAGATTGTTAGCTGAATTCTTTGTGGGTATGAGGTGGATGGGTTACATTTCCTCGGTATTCCGGATACTAGAGACCAAGTTGCTTGAAATTTGAACAATCTCATCACATATCTTATGATATGATTCAAGCAGCATTTCAATCTCCGTGTGCTCCTCTGTCGGCCGGGTCTTCCCCAACATCTTCTCTGTCAAGTACATGTCCGCCAGATCGTCATCCGCTTCCAGAATCTCCTCAATGGCATCCCTAATCAATTTAGCTTTCTGTTCGAAAGTCGACAACTTCTTCGAGTAAATCAGCAGTTGCCGTAATTTGTCTCTATCAATATCTTCTTCTAGTTCCCCGAGTAAAGTGATAACAAGCTCCTGCAAAACTTTCATTTCAGCTTCTAGGGCAGCCGTGACGGAGATCAAGATCGCCTCCAGTGCCCGCATTTCGTATGGGAGACCGCCCATGGCCTTTGATCCTTGCCGCAGTTTCCCCTCGAGATCGTACATGAAGACTGATTGTGTGTAGGAGTCGGTCGAGCCATAAACGTCAAACAGCAAGATTGTATCCGCTTTGATCAGTGCTCGGATGTGTAATAGGTTGACGAGGATCGAGTTCTTCCGGACGAGAATATGTGGTACGATTATACTGGGCACCCAAAGCTTCCGGAGATCCCGAGGCATTAATCCGTGCTATCCGCCACGGCCAATTTAGCATCCTAACCCCTAGACTGGAAAGATAGTCCAACCTTGGCGCACAGCTCGTTTTTCTTAAACTCCCCAGACACCACCGTAACATTTCCTGCAACCTAATCAGTACCTCCCCAAAGGAATTGAAGGAAGAAACCCTACCTTCCCGATCGAACTCTGTGCACCTCAAGAATTCATCATTGTGGTTCTTGTGCAGCAGGCTCCGTCCCAGAATAGCGTCTTCAGTCCCGGAGTCCAAATATCTCGAACTAATCCCCGCCTCCCCTTCTAATCCCTTCTTGACCCGTTTCCCAAATAGCACCTCCACAATGCTCGAGCTCATCCTCGAGCTAGTTACCCACGGCCTTGAGCACCCCGCTTCCACCGTCGCTGCTGTTGGCCGTTGCCGGGCAATTGGGGGCAGGGTACTAGAATGGCACCTCCGGGAGACCATGCATTGTCCCCGGATAGAGGAGGGAAGTCGCCGGCATTGGGGTGCCTGGGACGAGCGCCGGAGGACTAGCAGTAGTGAGGGTGAACAGGTGGACCGTGGTATGTGGGCGTTCATGTAGAAGGGGAGGAGGGGAGGAGGATTTGTAGTTTTTCTTAACTATGGAGGAGGGGCGGAGGGGGATTGTTATGATTGCTGCTGCCGGAACATTTAATGGGGGTTTGGAAATGGGAAACAAAGCTAGGAAGAAGATACTGGGTAACGGGTGAACTTTTTTTTCTCTATGGGGAGGCTCTTCGGGGGTTGAGTTTTTTTGCTACCTTCCGATGCGGCTTGCCCTATGTGGCTATGGTATGACCTCATTTGTGGAAACGCATTACTAATCAGGTACTTCACAGAAGCTCACCCACTCATTAGAATACTGGCGCAACCACCTTACCCTCAAGTCAGATAACTTATTATACTCAAGAATCAGTGGTGATTTCCTAAGCTATTTCCCCAATAATTACCCTCGAATTGTTCTCCCTCTGTGAGATGCTGGCCTCACTTGTACTTGTGCTCCCCAGTATAAAACTGTAAGTAAAGTACTATCTACAAGTAGCCCAAGTACGGTATTCCCAATAGATGTTAGAAATGGCGCTGGTCCCAGTGATTATTTCCTGCAGTGCTGATAGTGCCGAATTTCCCTGCATCGTGAATTAGTGTATTTCCTTGGTTAGCAGATTCAGCCTCATAGATGTGTAATGCTACTACATGGCTCTCAATGCCTGTTAGCGAATATTGACAGGTTCATTACCTCACAATTACTAGTAACATCACTTCCATATCGGGTTTAGTGCTCCTGCTGACGGAAAAAGACCTGTATGAGTACTCGAGCATCGTAACTTGACCTTAAGGCTTTTGATATCACTTGGTTGACAATTCCGGCAAAGTGCGAACTAAGCTTTTTTAGTTTGCATTTTAAGGTGATATACGGTATGAAAATTCGGCATCATCAACACTACAGGAGATAGTAGTGTCCCCTACTTACTATCACTGCCCCGTCAGATACAGCCTTAAAAGGATTTCAAAGTTGGTTTCAACAACTCCATCGGAGTCAGCTAGACAACTGTAGGTTACATAAACCTAACATACTCACCTTTCATCCATTCTCTCGTCTACAAGTAAGGGAATGAAGCTGTAGCGATTAGTGGTAATGTGTCTGGCGGGGGGGAAGCCAAACTCGTCCGCCCACATCTGAATGGGGCTTGGGAAATGCTGGGCCTTCTAATAGGCTAGGGAGAGATTGCCAGAGTGAGAAATAGGCGATTGAAGTATCATAGATCCTTCGCTTTTGGTCGGGTGAGACCTATGATACGATCCCAATACTTTCGGATAGGCAGGTGTAGATGTGCTCTTGCCCCAACCCCCCCTATCCAGTCACTGCCTTGCGGGAGCCCCTCTATAAAGTGCTCCCATACTGTGCTTCCAAAGACAGCCCCCCTCACCCTCTCCTGCCTCCACAAAATGTTTCCTGTGCTAATACCGGTCCTCCTGCATCCACAAGCCCCACCGCGGGGATATCAACCCCTGTTCACTAGTCTACCAAAGTGTCATCAAAATTTGGGCAACTCCCGCACAAGTGCAATAATTTTCTGAAGGGTTTGGGGAGAGCCCAGCAGCATATACTCCAATGTCCTTAGATGTTCCCAGGCTTAAAGGGGGTATAACGTTTCCCAGGGGATCCGTGGTATGCCGTCCAGAAAGGTAGCACCGTTCCACAGCAGCTGGTCCGGTATGTTCAATCATGGGTGGACTGGATACTAGAGGGCGCAGCAGGAAAAACTGTTGTGGATGCTATATTTATGATCCTTGTATTCTTTTGATAGCTTAGGTCTATAGTTTACGCCATGTGGTCAGTTGGCGGAGGCCGAAAGTACAGTACTATACAACTGTAATCCTTATTCAGGTGGTGGTCGGAGTTACATGGTGATGGCCAACACTCACATACCAACAGACATGCTCAAAGGATAACCAGATCTCGCATACCTAACATAACCGTACATAAAACTTATACACTCTAGGTAACTGAGGAAGAGAAAAGAAAAAAACTGGTAGCAACTCGCAACTTGATGTACATACCATTGTGGTAAACAGCAAAGAGTTGATTGAAACAGCGTGAATCCACCAAAGGTGAGAAGACCAATAATACATACACCACTACACAATCAGAGGAAGTGAAAATATCCTGAAAAGCAAAGAAATGGCAAAATAATTTCCTTTTCAGATCACTGAGAATATTGCGACTTCGCCACCAATGCAATCAAGGCAGCCCCAACTCCGCTGCCGTCTTTAGCAACCCCCATCCTAATCCGCTTCTCGACCCTCTCACCAAGCTCGGGAACATCTCTCAGGGCCTCCCTAACGTACTTTTCAAAACCAGGATAGAACTCCACAACACTCCCGTCAACACCTATATCGATAGGTTCCTCTTCGGTATTTTGTGGTGGTGCATTAGCCAATGGAGTAGCTGATGGTCCTCTAATTACGCTCTTCAAGATTTCGATACCTTGTTCCACAAGTGACAGGTCCTTCAAGTTAAGACCATCAATTGGAGGCTGGGTATGCGGTGAGAGTTTTCCTGTCGCGATAACGATAGCTGCAATTGGCACCGCAGATAGACGGGCCGAGCGTTTGCCAATCGCGTGAACAAGAATTTTGACTGCCTGGGCTTCATCATTGGAAATGGTGGACGCAGAAATTCCTAGGTCTTTTTGCAATTGTTCCTTGGTGGCAGAGAAATCATTCGTCGAGTCTGCTTCTATGTAAGATAGCAAAGAGGTATCTATACCCCAGGGGGTATTCAGAACTGAATCTTCCGCAATGGCAGAGGCAGCAAACAACCCTGCATCCTCCTCCATCGAAAGGATTGCATTTCGTAGAATTTCACCAAGGAACATTCCACTAACACGCTTCTCAAACATTTGGATCCCAGGGTTGAATGAGTTCTGGTCAAGTGCCCTGTCATAAGGCGAGTCGGGGAGAACATTTAGAGCATTATCGAAACTTCCCCATTCAGTGTTGACGACCATCTCGCCGGTTGAAGCGTCGTATTCGCCGACATCCTTGGCAGACGCAGAAGTCATCTTGGTTATGCGATCTAACTTCTCTACATAGGCCCCGTTAGTCCCGGTTCCAAAAATGGCACCAAGCAGTGTGCCGGTTTCGCCCGGAGAAGTGTAGGATCTAGCCATGAGGGTTCCAACAGTGTCGTTTACCAGGGCGGCAACCTTGACAGGGAGGCCTAGAGCATCAATTTCCTTTTGGAGCAGCGCGCAGACATCCTTGCCAATAGCATCGGGAATATCAAAGCCCTTGGTCCACCGAATAAGATAGCCCTTGTTAATGGCTTTCTGGTCAACAGGAAAGGAGAAAGTGAATCCGAGGTGTAAATGGTGGCTTGGATCCTCGGAGAAGTGATCTGAGTGGTGCTCTTTGACAAAATCGGCTACCTGCTGGGCAAGAAACGAGAAGAGCGAATGGGAGTCCGAAACCATCAATGCTTTCGGGATAGCAACTTTCGACTGAGTGAGAGTGAAAGTAGTGTCTCCATTTAGGATCACCGAACAAACACGAAAATTGGTACCACCAAGATCGACGGCAAGATAGACTCCCTATACCTAGTTAGCTATCAGATCAGATCAAATGGCGTTATAAAATTTTGATGCACACGCCAGTCGAATTGCAAACCGCACCTGGGCGGGGGGGCTAGCCAAAAATGCGATCTCTTCTGACATTCTGACATGAGACAAGGCGTCATCGGAATACCAAGCATTTGATTGGGCCTAGGCGTTGAATTTGGGGAGAGGGTTTTACCTTTTCTGTTCCATTAGGAACACTAGTGACGTATGTTGGGATCATCGTCATATCCCTTCCATCGTTCTGCAACCCATCATCTATCCTGCTATTAGCAATCGCGGACAAAAAAAATAATCAAATCAAATCAGACAGAAACAACCAACTCACCCATCAACCTCAAAAATTCTTCAACGCCCTTACGAACTTGCTCGGGGGAGTACTCGAGCTCCTCCGCAATTCTCGTAGCTTTCTCCACAAGTGACATGTTTGGGGTTTGTTGTGTAGTGATGATTTTGGAAGTGTACTCAGACAAGGAAATGCTCCCAGATAGAGTCGAAGACTCAGGAAAAATCTCGTCAGGATTCCAAGAGAAAGCGTGTGACTTCTCGCTTGTAGATGAAGAGGGCTCAATTTCAGAGGCTTCCTTCTCAAATTGTTTCCTTGGCGACGCAACGCCCAGAGTCTCTTCCCCAGAAGACCCTGACAACGACGAACGCTCCCTCAAGAAAAGTTCTTCGTGACCAATTCGGGGGCAAACTGCGTTACTCCGTACAAATTTCTCTGCAGCACTTGTACTTTGACACCCGAATATATCACCAGCCACCAACCTTGCCGCTCTTGTTGGACTACCCTTCAAATCTGGGGGAGTTGGTGTCGGTATGAAGGGATTGATGAAGAACTGAAGAAGGGCAACACTGAAGGCGGCGGCAAGTGATAAAGTACGAAAAGTTGAGACGAAGGAGGAGAGAGTCGAGGTGGGGGGCTTCACCTTTGCAGAAGATTTAAAAGATGGGATGGGAAGGGATGATGGTTGAGATGATGGTTGGGATGGCGAGTGGTGGGAGGATGAGGGGTAAAAAAAGGTAACTTGTTTGTTGATTTAATCGCTATTAATATTATGATTACTTTTAGGGGCTTGATTCTAGACATGAGGTAAGTGTGGAGGGGCGGAATGGGGTTAGGTTAGGTGGAAGGGGGAGCAGGGAAGGGGAGTCCGGCCGGGGCAACCCAGGAAGCCTCACCAGCGAGGCGGGAGGCAAGAGAGGAGTAGAGAAGGAGGGGCAAAGAAGCCGAGTATCAGGTATCATTTCAGCGGCGGGCCTGGCGGGCAAGCACATAAACTGACTTGCGGCATGGGGTGGAGATGGAAGTGATATCTATGGCGGAAGACGAGGGGGCAAAGAAACAAAGGGGGCGGGCAGGAGGATAATTGCGGGGATGTTTACCACTTGCTTGTGCCAGTGCGAGGGATTTATTTATTCTCTGATCTGGACTACTTTCCAGAGCAGAGGGAGCGAGTGTTCAATGAAGTCGGTGCAAAGACGGCGAGAAGGCCTGGGGGATTGAAAATGGGGCGACACTGATAGCTAGAATTAGGTGGCGCCGCGACAAACGGGCAGTGGAAGAATGGGGGAAAGTCATACCGGTAACTGGATCCTGGGAATCAACGAATCGCAGTCGCCTTATCTCGATGGGATAGAGGGCAAAGGTAACCGTCGATGAATTATGGGTAGGATGCGGGTGCTGATACTTGAGCACGATATGGTTGATAAGTTGCGTATGTGCGGAAGGACGGGAAAAAGTACGCGAAGCGGTCCACGGTTGATTGAGGACAAAGAGACATGCAAGGGTCACATTTCCAGGCTCTCTTGGGCTCTTTCAATCAAAGGGTTTAAGCCGCTTACGCGCACACCTGCCACATCTAAGACACAAGAGGTGGCTCTCCAGTAGTGTTGGCGACTGCAGGAATCCTGTGAGAAAAGTTGCTTCTCCTAAATAGGAAAGTAAGGTTAGTTTTGAGACCGGTCAAGTATAGAACTGGACTAGTACTAGTGCAGCGCCAACACTCTTCTTCGTGCAGGGTGCGGATTACCGATAAGCGGCCTGATACTTGCACTCGGAATGGGCACGGAATCTCGGAAAATCTCTCATCTCTCGACCCTCGATCCCCGTGACGTTCATGCTGCGAACAAATTTTTCCTTTCGGGGATATCTTGTGAGTCAGAATCTGATTTTACACGACCCCTCGGGACTAAACATATGGATCAGGAAATGTGCCTGTCACTCATCACTACCGTACCCCCCCCCACAATCTCTGAATGTGTTACAGTGCCGATACCTTACTCCTATTAAACAGCCGCTCCAATTGAGCCATTTCTCCAAGAACAAGGGAGACCTTATTAAGATCCAATAGATATCTAACGGGTCAGAGGAATCTTCGGAAAAATATCCTGAAAGGTAACTATAACGGTTTTGCCGGCACCAAGGCAGTAATTGTACCTGCGCCGCGTTGCGGTCTATATGCCGCTGCTGCGGTCCCTAGCCTTGGGACTTGCTGTGATAGGGCCAGGGCGCGGGTACCATGCGTGTTCTAGTGGTCACTTTTTCTCACTCGCTTCTTTGCAGTCCTCGGTGAAATCAGAAGTCAACCCTAAATAGAATCGTACAGTATTCGTTCGTTCTGCCTCGCTTGCCTATTCTCATCCGCATCAACTTATAACAGGCTATATATACAAACTTCCAAGTCCAGCGAAGCCATCAGGATTTCATCCATTCCTCTCTTCATACCAGTTCTCATTCTCAAGCACGTACTGTCATTCCTTGTCCCAACCGTGCCGCGCATTCCACCATTCCATTGTGCCAGTTACCTGCAACGCCAATCATTCCACGTTCCAACAAGCGCAACACACTCTGGACAACACTCGGGGTAGGGAAATACTACATGCCGATGCTCCCAAGGGATCTCACGTGGTGGCACTCGGCATGAGTAGATGGGGTTCCAGAACGTGGTACCGTACCAAACGGGTCACCACCGCCCGGAAAACGAACGTGGGATGAAAACCAAATCGCCCCCTCGAGATATCATTAAATTTCATGGAAAACCCAGGGGAGAGCTGTGGAGCGACGTGTAGACTAAGTGTAGCTATCCCGATCTACGTTTCGGTGGGCCGAGACCGGTGCTCCAGTATGATCCCTTGTTCACCAGTATCCTTAGACTCTACTCGGAACACACTACCTACCCTGGTCGCAGAAACTGATACCTTTGCAATTTCCGCTCGCGTCCTTTATGGTGCTCGGCGGTGGGCGGCTCGCCGCAGGGCCTGGGGCCCTTCTCTCAAATTACAGCTGGCCATATCTCCACACCAAACGACCGCTCCTGTTGAAAATTTCACCAATATCTGTAGGCACTGCCTCCGATATTCAAGAATTATCATTCCACTTCAAGGTGAAAGTATCATACTTGCTATTCTATAGGAGACTGAGGTTTATAAGTCTAGAAATTTACGCCCACGGCAACTCATCCAGTATTCCTCCAAAAAACATTAGTCAAATAACTATCACCACAGGGTTTCTAGTGGGTAGGATTGGCACGACAAAAAAAGGGTAGTATATCATGGCCTATCATGAGGATTGGACATCGTGATATATGATAGGTGATAGCATCACCAATCCTTTGAGAGTGGCCATCGTATACATAGTATGCCACGGAATAATTGACGAAACCCTTTCAGGGGGTTTCTTTTAACGGAATAATATAGCCTAACCCACTGCCACTATAGGTTTGTTTGTGTGGGCTTTGTCTTTTCAAGTCGGCTGCATTAGATCTGGATCTATATGGTCAGCGTATCACACCGTCGTCCAGGGGTGCGAGCACAGTACTAGCGCAGTTTGTAGTACTAGTGCAGTTTGTCTTAAAGCTCTATATTATGCAGGCTGTCACAAGATAACGTTTTCCTAGCCTTTGATGCTTTCGCTTTTCCGTTTCTTTCTCCTATCAAAAGTGGAAGGAGCCATGACCATGCCCAGCACGCCACAATAATAATAAGATAGTACCGGTACCTCCCTTGAGAGTGAAATTTTCGCCGCTCGCCCTGCTCAACTCAAACCCATCCAACCCCAGGGAAATGAGAGCAAACCATACCAGATAACAGCAACCCTGCTGACCGTTGGTGAAACCAGAAAATCAATCATCATCGAGGGCCTGCAGGTCGGGCTGCGAGTCCCTTGGGTTAGCGAGAGAGCAGCCTTAAGCTGTTCTTTATTGCGTCAGAGGCGCGGGAAAGGCAGGGAGAACTCCATGCTTACGACACGCCAAATGCGATTGAAATTAGGGCCGTGTTTGATACACTCGGAAACCCCGAACTTCTCGAGTTGATGGGCCTTTAATGCCGGTAACTTAATCCACAGGCTCCAGGGATTTCTACGGCAGTTATAGGAAACACAGCTAGTCCACCGGGGATGAAAACCGAACAAGGGGCGTCCTTGAGCAATTGCATAGTCCACTACAGGCAATCTCGCCTTCGAAAAGTATGTTGTGCATCAAGAATTGCATATAGAAACAGATATATACCTCAAAAGCAGCGGCATGCTTACTGATACCCGTACCAACCCTGTCCTATAAGATCCAGTGATAATGCAAACCCTTAATTTGGTGAATATATGCGGGCTCGTTCTATTCCTTGGGCTGCGTGAAACTGTAAAATTCGTTACCGGATAGGCTAAGCTGGAGCGGAATGAATTGGACCCTATGATTCGTTGAGAATTCAGAAACTCTGGATGTGCTGAGTTAGTTATGGCCTGAAAAGTGCGACCTTCCTACTACTAACAACAGTCATATGGCAGCTACCCTTGGTTTGGCGTGCCTGGCAACGAATTCTATTATTTCACCCGCCCAAGGTATGGGCAGCCTGAGTGTTGAGGCATTAGATCCGAAATCCTGGGATCAAGAATCATCCTTTCAACCCGTTTTCGGGAGTGAAAGAGGGCGGAAAGAGACAAGGATTAGGAGGGTCGATCGATTAGCATTGGTGGAAAATACCGGCAGGGATGTTACACGTACAGGACGCCACAAAATTGGAGTACCGGTAGTTGAGATGAGTGATCGTCCATGTATCTGCTGATTTTATTAAGACCGTAGGGCCAAATAGAGGTCCAAGGAGGAGAGGGGATCAAAGTTTTGGGGGCAATTCTTTTTGGGAGCTCATATACTGTACTCAAGTACACGAATAGATTGAACTATGTAGTACTAACGATTGAACCAACACGATCAAACATCCCGCCGGAACCCGACTGTACTCGACTTCGGACGTGGCCAAAAAGGGCGGAAAAACAGACCAGTAAGATCAGGTAAAGTTGTCAGAAGATTAGTGACGATAGTGGAAGAGTTCTTGTCCCGGCAGACACCACAAAGCCAGTTTAGAGGAGTCGCTATCTTAGCACGAGTACTTGAGTACTCCAGTACTGTACTCGGCCATCTAGATGATAGTGAAATCAACAAGCCTAATTCATTAGATGAGACGGGAGGACCATAGATCACAAGGAATGCACACAACATGATAAGTTACCATGCTGGAGGACCCCTGGCTTTGATCACATGTCAACGTGCATCTGTGTTGCCCGTGGATTGGGTATGATGCTCACAACGCTCCTCTGCTCAAAAAATAAGAGTTGACGTTGTTACTTTTGTTTTTGATCTGGTCGATGATGGTAAAAGATTCGATGTGCCGTTTTTCAGCTACGATCGTTGCTCATCAAGCGCAAACCAACTCGATTACAGCGCAGGATATTTCTCATGGCCGCCTTATGGATCGGGGTGTCCTTTTCTTGGTGTGGAAATACTTGTAAATAATACGGGAGTGAGCGTGAAGTTTTCTGTGCCACACCGAGATTCGTTGGTCCTCCTTTTGCCTCTCACTCGGAGGGCGCGGCCCAACCGCCCCTGGCCAAAGATCGGCAGCCCGCATTCCTATTGATCCCGTAACCGATCCGTACAAAATGTCTCCTTATCACTACCGTCTTTCGTTCAGAACACCAACACCGCCCATCCTCTCGCCATTCAACCCAAGTGAGCCTTTCCAATAGGCAGCCTACCAGACCACCCCGACGAATACTGACCTGTGGGTTTCGGAGGGAGAATCCAGTAGGATTGGTGTTACTGGAATTCTCTAGGAGAGCGACCTAACGGCTTCCACCTCAGCCCGGCCCCAGTGTAGTCTGGGGGGCTGCCTATTTGCCTGCCGGAGGCTGATTTTTTGTCGGGGTATGCTTCTTGATTTTTGCTTAATTACCAGTTCTGAACTCACAAATTGGATGACTGTAGCTATGGTTTGGGTGATCACCAACTCGATATACGATTAAATACGTGCGAGAAGCCTGGGAGGGTAGGTGTGCGGAACCCCAACAATTTTTCAATCGTTTGTTGGTCCTTGATGAGAAGTCCTAACAGCACAGTTAAGACTTCAATTCCCCCACTGAAAATCCGTTTTACGAGGCTTGCTCTCGCCCTCCTGGGGCTCTAGTACTACTACTACTGGTATGGTTATAATGGTTCTTATGGAATCTTTTTGCATTGTATGTATCGGGTTAGGGAAACAACTTTCCTTCCGTATAATGCAAGAACACTTCCTCCGTGTCTCCTTCTATAGGATTTATCGCAGGGAGAACTCGCGAGAGGCTGCTAGAGAATCCATGCACTCAGCACAGTAACAGTTAATGCACCGGGCCCTTATGAACATAGCCTTGAGACACCATTTTACGAATAGGCCTGAGAGGGCATTATCGATTGCCAAAAGTTCGTCAGTGCCGGAATTTCTCAGAGATTTTTTTACCTCTCCAACCCGAACCCCTAGAGACTTTTTTTATAATTAAATTTTTTATAATTTTTTCTTTAAATCTTTTTGAGAAATTTGAAGGACCGACGGACTAACGGCCTTTGAAGCAACAATAATATAGTCAATAAAGTCCCTGACCATCACCCGAGCTCTCTTAACAAAGACTGCGGGACCGAATCTGTGTGTAGAAGCATCTACCTTGCGAAATCTAATTTAGGGCTGTCCACCAATACACCGTGCATAGATTCCTTTTTGCTTCCCTGAACATGGATAGAATCCTGTGGGAGGCAATTACTCGAACACAAGTATCCGGTACTATGCACGGATTTCTTGCCATATACCCGCCCTAGGCAAGAAGCATTCGAGAACAGCGGGAAGGGTAAGGAAGCCCTGTAGGGCCGAGGAAAGGGTTAACGCGCTTAGATAGCCGATAGAGCCTGAAACGGGGGGGGGGCTTTTTTTTTCAACAAAAAGCACCCGAAAACAGGGGTCGCGAGTTTGTATGGCGCTCAGATAGGCACGGATTTTTCGCCATATATTTTGTGAATTCCTGTTATCGAGCACTTTCCTGCTATCATACGAGCACCCGAACACAGGGATCAAGATTTTGTATGGCGAATTATCTGTGCACGTTTGACCGCCAGCACTAAATTCGGGCTCAGACGTTCTGGCACCTGTTTTTTCCGTTTTCATTACATACCTTCTTCTCCTCAGGCACTATCGGCCATCTAGGCCCATCTGCCCTTTCATCGGTCTTGCCGACCCCCGCCCCCTTAGGTACGGCACGCCGCCCTTCCTGCTTCGCCCCGGCACTAGAAGAGTTCTAGCACCAGGGTTATTTTATACCAAGCTACCGTGATGCGGAGGCGACCGACTGGGCATCGAGATGTGGGCCATATCACTCTGGTCTGAAGCATTGGAGGAAAGCCAAAGCATTTAACCGTCAGGCTATCCGAGGCCTCAGTGTCAGCAAATCCATTTCCCCGGCATCCAGACTAGGTGTGGGAATTGACATCCCTAATGTGCGGCTGGTATATCACTTTCGGGAACTTCAAGACTTTCTAGGATTTGTACAGAAGTCCGGTAGGGCTAGTGGGGATAGCCTTCCCGCAAAATCTTAACGTTTTCCTCGATACGACCCTACGGACCGGTTGGGAGATGTGCTAAGGTAGATCAATAGGGTAGCCGGCAATATACGAATATTACTGACGCACTTTGTCGCCGAGAACGAGGAAATAGCCTTTAGGTGTGAAAATCTACTCGAGGCACAGGAGAATCTGTGCATTGGATTCTGGCGTGGGCCACATTCGGGACGCTCGGCTCAAGGGATGATGAGCTATGCCACGCACTGAACGGTGGCATTGGTTTCCATCGGTTGATGGTATTGAGGCCACCGATGAAAAGCTCCTTGTATTTTCCTTCTCTCCCATCATCTTATATTGCGTTTATCTAGTATGGCCCCCTCCTACTCCTTCATCACAACCACACTCTTATAACTCTTTCCCGCCATTTTCAGTACCTAGATTCGTGGGGTATTTCTGTCAGTTCCGCCCGAGCAGCGGACCCACAAGATCGCACGAGCATGTTTGAGGAGTTTCAGAAGGCCGATAAGCCTCGAGTTTTAACGGGAACCTACGGGGCAACGGGGGAAGCTCCCACTTTTGTCTGTGTCTTCCGATGTATTCCCCTCGATCCTGATTGGGAGATATAGAGGGAGGATCAGGCGATCGCACGGATCCACCTCTGCGGTCAGCGGCACCCGACCACCAGCTATGAGGCGTATTCCGAGAAGTCATTCGACGAGAGGGGGATAGCTTATTAGAATACTGCTTCTGCCGGATGGTGGTACTGGTTCCACGGGTGGTGTCATTGGTTTCAATAATGGGTCGTTACCCCCGACTTATCGTCCGACTGATTCACTTTACCCTGCAAGAGTACCCCGGTGCCAACCCCACCGCTCCCAAGAGCGCCTCGTGTAGGGCCCGGCGGAAACCTACTTGACATATCCGAACTTTTAGTCCTTCTAAAGGACACATCACCCATCCCTACCCCCCCCACTGGAAACATTTCCCTTTCCTCGCCTACAATTTTTCTTCCAGTGGTGCTACGAGTGGTGCTACGTAAGCAGGGGAATAAACCATAGCACGCACAGTCACTCGGGCTCGAGCTTCTCGAACCGGTGCCTTTACGACAACATAGGCTTTTCAATGCTTACTACTACAACCCCACTCAGCTGACGAATTGTCCCGAACAGGCGCCCCGAACAGGCGTTCCACTGGGAGGAGAGGAGGAAGGGAGAGGAGGTGGATGGATAGGGAAGGTGGGGCTGCAGCCCGGGCGGGGAACCTTCGAGTATCAGTTGTAGCAGTAGGTTTTTAGCACGATGTGTATCGGGTTGACGGTCGCTCTCTACCATATGCAGTCCAGTGGACTAGAGTGACCAGAAAATTTCGGAAAACGAGTGAAGCTCAACACACATTGTTCTTAAAAACACCATCTACGATAGTATGACAACTTATCCAACCCCTCGCGAGATTAAACCCATTAAGAACCAGACGCTCGAGTCTAAGCCACACATACAGACTCCGTCGACCGCCGGAGTTCCCGCCCAATCGCTGTAGACACCAATAGATAAGAGCCCGACCTAGGATGGGGCGGGCTGGCTACGTCCCCCTAAGCCCCTACCGCACCTGTAACCTACAAACAAGCACAAAATGAGAAAGTATAGTGTCAAATCCAAGTGATGGGTAGTGTCTTAATAGTGTTGACACCAATTGACTAACGAAAAGGATTGGAATGACATATGTCGTGAACTCACATGTGATGACACTGGGCACAAATAGGAGCGGGGTTCAGTAGCTTTAACACTTTACCTGGACTATAAGTGTTGAAAACTGTAGTCAGGGGCGTGCTCTCATCTTGCCTGTTGCTGTGGTTACGAGTGATACCTCGTGACCACCTGCGTCACCCCTGCCCCCTCTCCAAATCTTCGTCTCTTCTCTCATCCTTCTTCGTCTTCTCATCCTTCTTTTTCTCTTCTAATTCTCTTCTTGTTCAATAAGCAATACAAGTCTTTTGCTTTCTCCGGTGACCGCTCTCCTTTTGAACCTGTGGAACTACTCGCTTCCACTCCTTCCCACCCGATAGCTCTCAACAATAAGACTTGAGCAGGTTTCATACAATATCTGTACTCCATCTCACCTACTCCCAGCCGAAGAGCATTGCTGTCATTACCACAGCTCACCAGCCCTTCCAAGAATATTGTCAATAGGAAAGAGATCGACTCCAATCACGAAATATCACTCGGACCTGATCTACAAGTGCCTCCCTTCCGTATATCGATGCAATATATCATACAAGTTACGGGCATATAGTACCAGAACACTAGCCAGCAGCCCCACCGCAACATTTGGCGGGAATTGACCCTAGACCTACCCCCCGGTACAAAAGTGGTTCGCTGAGCATTTTTTTAATGCTCAACTACTCCACTGTCCCCCGGATTCGAACTCATGATGGTCCCTGTTTTCAAATTAGCCGACCAGTCTCCTAAGCCATTAGACCATAGGAACTGGCCGATAATACTTTTTCTTCTTGATCTTTTAACTGCTTCTTCAGAAAAAAGACAGTTCAGGCACCTGATACTTTATCTTTGGTTGAAAAAGGACCTCAGGATCCAATCATAGTACTCTCTCATGATATCGGTAGAACGAGGAACGGGGGGGGGGGGGTTCCGGTGTATATCTATCTGTGCTCTGCCTCCGAAACTCTCGCTTTCTTTGTCAGAGGACAAATGTTCCCCGAATTCCATGGCTAGTATCCCCGATGTAACTATCCTCTGGTACAGGAAAGGACAAGGGATAAGGAAAAATATGGTAAATTGTCTATGCATATCTGACAGCAAGTACAAAAATTCGGACTCAAGTGTTTGGGTTCTATATGATTGTAACTTGTATCATGATGGATGAACCTTCCGCCAGCCGATACTCCCGGCGCTAGGGCAAACAATACAACAGTAGAATATTTCCCTGAGGTTGCCCATTAGCGAGCATGCTGAGACTCCGATTACTAGCAAGTCGTAAAGATAACCAAGAAAGAGCGTATGTGGCTCCGTGAGGTCCCACAGGAGTAACAATCGATGGCCGATAAAATGCATGCCATTTCACATGATCTGCTACCCCAATGGCGGAAATCTTCGACCTTAAAAGGAATTGGGCATGACGCTGCTACTTGTTGATAATCTCTAAGTTAGTCACTAGTTGGTAGGAATGTACGGCCTCACTGCTTGCAGATTCTGTGCTTGAACCTCTCACCTTTTTGCTTTTTCTCTTGCGTGTTCTTTCTTTTCACAACTCCAGAGCGCGTGTGATATAATGAAAAATATAAAACTGGTTATTTATAGCAAAACTTGCAAAGCACAGTATGTTTGCCATGGCATCTGAAGGTATTATACGTGGCATTTGAAGGGTTTTTTCTGAAAACGGGGGTGTGTGTGAGACCTTAACTGTCTTTAATTAGGTATGATCCATTCTGTAAGCCTCCCAGTGTTGGCCTTGGTCCGCGTTCCCAATGCCTCCAAGCTTCGTTTCTGGAGACACAGCTTGCCCAGCTAGACCCAGTTCCTAGTAGCCCGCTTTTTGCACTAATAGTTCATTTTATTCCGGTGCTTTCCTTTCCTTCGGGCGCTGTGATGTTTTATTAGAATTCAGTCTAAATCTCATTCACTACCTGTTCAATCATTGAAGTCGGCTCATGCTGAGCTCGTAGCAATTCAAACATCAAAAGCACAATATTTCAAGTGAGTCATTGGACGGAAGTCTCGGTTCAAACCTAATTCTCTCTGGATAATTCTTGAAAATTAAGCGAACAGGGGTTCCACGCGGGGAGAACCCTGAACATATATGCGGGGTACATATATATAATAACGCCCAGGGGCGTAGCGGAGAGCAGATTGATAAGCCCGTGGTACTGCATACCAGTAATAAATACTCCAGCGACGCAAGTCATGCAGCTCTACACCTAACAGACGGCGGCTCTGGCTCCCACGTAAACACCCCATTCATTCCCAGCAACATCCATTCCGTTAATTCCCATTCGGACATTCTTACTACCTATTGTAGACGAGAACGACCGCAGCTCATGGCAGCCTATGGTACTTGCACTTTCTTCATTAGAGATAATGTAGCATAAGCTATATTCTAAGTTTGTTCTACGGGGAGATCTCGAGGTGACTCAAAACGCGTCCAATACGCCTGATAGCTACCATTATACGCCAAACTAGACCACAATCGTTCTATGAATTCTTCAGCGGAAATATAAACTCTATTAAGACTTATGGTGTACTGCGTGACCCGCTAGTTCAGGTACTCCTAACAGACCTTTGTTGCCGGTTTTATGCTGCGGATGTGGCCCCACTGAGGCTCCCAGATCTTGTCTACCAACTTCCCCGCGCAGTTGATGCGGATCCTAGCAGAGGTTCTGAGGGTAGTAAAGTAGATTAATATATCGGACATGCTGGAGTGGTACGGTAGAGGTCGGGATAATACAAGTAGTCTACTTCGCTCTGTGGGTAGCGTTGTAGATCCTGCTATCCCGATCATTTCGAACCTAAGGCTGGTCAACGCCTCAGCCTCAGTGTGGCGACCGTGTGTGTTGCTGAAGACTTGGCGGAGGAATCGAAGAAAAAAACCCTCCTGAACTTAGCGTCCATGGTCATGGATGGCCCCTTATCGGTGGCCACCTGCTTGGCCCCAGTGGTGCCTCTAAGCTCTCATCATCCTAAGCCTCGCCGGGTATGTTGCTACGCCATAACCAACGAGCAAATTCACAATAAATAGAAACAGTTGAAGGATCTAACAAAAAAAGGCCGCGGAAACCAAGTGGCCCAGGATGCACCATTCTTAGCTCCCAGCAGTATGCACGATGCTCAACCCGAAAGAGAGAGCTAGGACGCTTGTACTAGTCCCCTTGGACTCCCGGAGACCGTGGATAATATGCATCGCTTGCTCCCTATTTTTAGCAGCTATGGGCAGTGCTTGGCATGGATAGCTTACGTCTTTGGCGCCAATATTGCCTTAACAACTTCGCATCCTCTCAACGACCAACTTGCGGAAACAATCCTGAACAAACGTCGGCTAATCAACGTCCCCTCCCCCGCCAATTGCATCCGCCCTTTCAGAAGAGCTCTTCTTCGGGCTAATCGAGTGATAATAGGTGATGATTATGCTGCCCGGCCAACTGACAGCGGGGGGCCAAAGTGACGGGGTGTTGCGTAGTTGGGGTGCGGGGGAGAAGGGACCCATGCCTCGGGTAAAAAACAATTCCCTTCAAAGGCTTTTTCTGGATGGCCTTGCCGAGGGCAGCCGGACTCATGGACAAACCACCGCCCGTGAATGGCATAGTCTCCGACTGCTGGTACAAGTACGAGCAGTATCGATCACGGGTAGGATGGCTAGCTTGCAGAAAGCGGAACCCCAACTCCGACCACCGGATAGATTCTTGGGTGTCTGCCTACCCGAAAATTTTGCGGCCGGAAATCAACTTTCTGTGTTGTTCTACAGTGGGGAAAGGCATCCTGCATTCGGCGCATCTTCTTAGATATTGGTATGAGCAGGAGAAAGATTGAAACCCCTCATCACGTGCTCAAAATAAAGGACTCATGGTGTTCAGATATTCCACACTTCTTGTCTTATTATTCTCCTGACCCCTGAGTGGGGTAGTTGGGGTCGGAACTCGAAAGAATTCGCTATCTGCTGCGCTAGTCGCAACATCCTCGTCCACCCTAAACCTCATTAACCTTGTCACCCCGGCTCATTTCCAACGGCCATGGATCAATAACCAAACACTAGGTAATACTGTATTTAACTTAGATTTCACCCTGCTTCATTAAACTTACCACTCAGATTTTTCCGAAAATCTCAGAGCGGTAGTGGTTGAGGTTGAGGCATGATAGTATTACCGATTCATGTAACTTACGGTATTGTGGGCCCTCGGGATAATCAAAGTGTAAGACACCATCATACCAGAAGTCTCAGGATACGGTGCCGATGCGTCCTAACTTTATGGGCTGGGATTTACCTTGGGTTGTGGCGCATGTGTGCAAGTACGAGTACCGTATTCTCTCTTGAAGCTTACTCGTGGCTAGGGTTCGCTACCACTGTTGCTGGTGCCGTATCAGCGATGCACAAGTGGACCAGCACCGGTACGCTTCGGCAACGAGTCGGGGAATGTGATACCAACACTTTAATACGAGGGGCTTACACAGCCCAATCACCCGCTTTTATCGCAAGTTTAAGCCACTGTGCAAGCTTGCGCGTCAGGTTGAATCGCCAAGAGCGTGAGAATCGTGGTCCTCGGATAATATTCTATCCGAGCTTCGAAAGTACTGTGCAGTGATTAAATGCGACGCGAGTGATTCTCCATGAGGGGTTGATGGGAGAATAGAGAGCTCTCATGAAATGCTCCCAGTTCAAGCCCCTTAAAAGCATAATTCAAAGGTCTAAATGGGGAACTTTCTACAATATGCCCGGATGGTAGGGGACAAGACTTTGATACGGCGCAACCTCAAACACTTACAAGGTTGTCCCATCAGCCCCAGTACCCTAACCCTGAGAGCGGCTGAGCCTATGTAACAGACTTGCGAGTCTTTCTCCACTAGAGCTCTCAACAACCAACCTCACGTCTTCTTCTCCTCCATTCTCCTCCATACCTCCACTTTAGCTCCAACAGACTTCGAAGAACCTCTCCGAACAAAGAACGAACCACACAAACAGTCATGTCTGTCAACAAGAACCCCACCGGCGCTAAGGCGGCTCCCGTAGCCTCGGACCCACCTTCATACACAGACGCTACCTCCTCCAACTCTGCGCCCGTCTATGGCGATGGCAACGTCTTCACTGATCAGCCGACGATGTCCTACACCGCAACTACCCCAGAGTCATACACTCCTCGCAAGAAAGGCTGGATGAGCGGAATGTTTGACTGCTTCGTCGATCCTGCGTCCGGTAGGCTCCCGAGAAATCTCTCCCTCGCTAACGCCAGCCTTATTTGCCCGAAACGAGTTAACCGGAGCTAACGGAATTTCTTCTTTAGGTGCTAAGGCCCTTTGCTGTCCCTGCGTTTCGTATGCCCAAACTCGCCATCGTCTCCACGCTCCTAATACTCCCACGCCAGTCATCTCGACGCCCTGTTTGGGTTACTGCCTCGTAATGTCCTGCTTCCCCGGTGCCGAGTTCATCTTTGGATTCATGCAGCGAGGCGACATCCGTAATAGGCTTAATATCGATCACTCGTTGCCCAAGGGGACTGTCTCACCGGTTTCTACTTCGGGCCAGCCTGGTAAGACAAGGATGTTTGAGAGTATGGATAGTGCCGGTGGATGTGTTGATGATTTCTGGAGACACTTCTTCTGTGCCCCTTGCTCGCTTGCGCAGGAGGACCGCGAGGTCAGCCGATGGGAGAGGGAGGTTGCTGGTGGTGAGGGATGGTGTGACGAGGATGAGGAACTTGGATTTAGAGGCGTTGAAACTACCCGAGGGGAGGAGGGTATCTCTGAGGAAGGCGAAAGACTCTTGGGATGCGAAAGGGGCGAGTTGAGAGGACTCCGGGGCTAAACGATAACCCATCTTCACTTCTCCTTCGCCTTTTTTATTTTATTTACCTTGAACGTCTCTTTGGCTCCTTTTTCCTGGTCTGCTTTTTTCTCTCTCTCTTCCGTTATTGGGTATTATTATTGGACAAGCTGGGTTGGTCGGTTGGTTTGGTAGGATCGGCTGGGTAGCATAAACATACTAAACTCAGATCATTTCCTTACTCTTTTTCCTTTCTCTCTTACTTTTCTTCTTTGTCTCTGCTCTCCCGCTGCGTTGCTTGATAGTCATAGGCCAACATGAGTAGGTTGCTGAACTCCAAACTTGAACTAGAGGGGGCCGGAGCACAGCCATATATTCACTATCTAGGAAGTGAAAAATCCCCCTTCTTCGTGCCATGCCCATCGACAAGTAGAGCCATACTCGCCTTGCACTGTGCGATCTTGGCGACAAAGGAAACTGATCCCCACCGGGGTTTCCACCCAAAATGCTCGGTTTCGGAAGGTGCCTACTTACCGCCGTAACGTTGGGAAAATCCAGCCATTTTCTAGATAGTACAGCCTGACATGAAGGTTCACATAATTGAACACTAGGTGACAGAAAGCACCCTAGGAATTCTGAGTGCTAGGGTTCTAAGAGCCCAAGAGCACTGCTGAGATAGCCAATTTGTATGGGATTTCTATAGTACTAGTGCTCGGGGGTGAGGGGAAGTCGGGCGTGATACTATTGCTAAGCTTGGCGGGGCATGTTTCTAGTCCGGATAACGAGACCCCTTTGTATGCTCATCGCAGGATTTACACCCATCCCCGATTCACCTCCGTCACCTCTCCGTACCCCCTTTATCGCCCAATCAACAACCACAAGTCCGGCAGGTGCTTAGTTACGAATACAAGCCTTTTGAATACAAGTAGTGGTAGAAGCAGACTGGTGATTCCTCGGGTCTCTGGGCCTAGAGGGACAATACTATCATAAGGAGGAAGCAGCAAAGTGCCCATGTTGGAAACTGTGGTCACGGTTGTGCTCTCATTTTCTCTGTTGCTGGTCACGAGTGACACCTCGTGACCGTCTGCCTCACCCCCGTCCCCTCTCAATATCTGCACCCCTCCTCCTTCTTCCCCCTCTCTTCTCTTATTTTCGCTCTTAATATTATTCTCTTTGTTCAACTAGTAATACAAGTTGTTCGCTTACTCTGGAGACCGCTCTCTTTTGAACTCGTGATACCACTCGCTTCCACTCATACATTCAACAGCCCCCGGCTTGTGTCCTTCACCGATTGTAATCATGAGAAATCACTCATACTTGCCAAGCTGCAAGGCCTTAACCTGGAATGTATCACATAGCTAGTCTTGGTAAATTAACCTATCATACTGTTAGTATGATACGCTAGAATGAATATCCGCCAGCTCCGGCTTCAGAGTCCCCTCACCGTACTGCGAATATCATACTTGAAACTTCCCCAGTCGTACTATACCTTCTCAGTATGATACGCTGGCTTGCGGAGAAATCATCCTTTTGAATTAGCTACAAACTCGTTTCTGCTTTCTTCTTCTTCTGCCGTCATTACTGCGACTGGCTGAATAGGCGGAAACGGAGGAGTGCTGGCAAGGGGAAAAGGGTGGTCGTGAGAATTTAGGATCTATCTTGAGTAAGGCGATTCACACAGTACTACGCCTGCTCTGTCACCTCAACCGGCCCCCGGGGGGTGTTGGAGGGAAAGGAGGGAGGGGGCGGAATTATCAAACAAACGATAATTCTCTCTTCTTGTATCCCCGTTTTTCTCCACTTCTGAGGTGGAAATCGTGGGCGGGGGGGGGGAGGATTTCACTTTTTCGGAAGCAGGAAGTGGTGGTGGGGTCCCGACAGGCGTCAAGGAGGACGGATATTTATTTTCTGAGGGAGCAAGGTTTATTTTGGTGATGGAGCATTTGTGGGGTGAGTGGGAAGAATTTTAGGGATTCCAGATGGGATGGGGTGTTGACGAAGAGATCATGAAAGAGAGGAAGGAGGGAGATTGAAGGAAGGAAGGGACTCGCGGTGGGAGGAGAAGCGGCTGGATTCAGTAGATGAGTTTTATGTTCGTCTAGCCTCTAAACCCTTGCCTATATTTTGTTTCCTTGTTTCTATTGTTAATTTTTTTCTGCCTCGAGCTGAATTTCCTCTTGGGGTGAGCTCCCTGCTTTATACAGGATTTCGCGGGTTTGCTTGGTCCCCTTTCGTCCCCCATTCCACCGATCCCTATCAA